>Ga0224508_10001687_pt1 | contig 19568 bp, 16 predicted proteins | sample SF_Jan12_sed_USG_4_FD_170157 | JGI IMG/M metagenome (GOLD analysis project Ga0224508, IMG submission 170157) | Sediment microbial communities from San Francisco Bay, California, United States - SF_Jan12_sed_USGS_21 | ecosystem: Environmental > Aquatic > Marine > Sediment | place: USA... | reverse complement strand
TATCGACCCCGAGCTGTACAGGCCTCTTGCCACCGCCGGAAGCCGCAGCATTGCCGAACCAAAGACCAGACATCAAACAAGACTCCCGACCAGAACCCATTCGTTGGTTGCGATCTTGCGAAGCGTGGCGCCGGCATACTGGCCAGCCAAGTCGAGATTACCACCAAGAGACCGGATCGTGACGCCGGCGCCTTGAGCAAACGTAACCACCCCGGCCCCCAGACCGATCACATCGATCGAGCACCCGATCTGGAATGCAACGCTCGAATTCGGTGGCACGGTGTAGGTCTGCGCTGCCGCATTGCTGGCGGTGACCATCTGTCCGCTGTCAGTAAGAACGAAAGTATAGGTCGTGCCCGTCTGGGCGTTGATGTCGGAGATGATATTGACATCGTCGACAGGAACGTCATTCAAGCTAAGCTTGCCCGTCGTCCCGCTGTACGAGATCTTCGCAACGCCACTGGATCGCAGATAAAAATCGCCCGGGAAACCTGCGTGACTTTCGCCGTATACGAGAAGATTGCCTCCTAGCGCGCCCGCACTGCCACCAGAATAGACACAGAAACCGTTCGTTACACTAGCTCGGATGTGGCGGGTGCCGACGAGCGTGATAGTGACAACACCGCTCATATTGTCGCTGTCGTCAACTACGATACCTGAGGTCTGTATTAGTTTACCAGTTGTACTGTCAAACCGCGGTAACGTGTTGTCAACAGAACTAGCAGGGCCAACTACGTCGCCGGCCGCTGTTATGTCCGTCCAAACAGCCGCGCCCGTTGTCGCATCGAGCATGATGAAAGCCAGGTCCGAAGTCGTGTTTACCCACGTCGAACCGATCGAATAGCCGGCTGTATCGTCGTCGCTGACACCCGGCGAAGTCGTGGCAGAGAGGTTGTCTTGGGCGGAGGAGCCCCAGATATTGGCGAAGTCCGCCTGTACCCAAGCTGCGCCAGTCCAATACTTGTGCTCCGTCGGGTTCGAATTCTTGTCGGGCCAGATCAAGGTCGTATCGACGGGCGCCGTGGTGCTGGGAGCCGCAAACCGGCCGCTGAACATGCCGTTCTCGATCAACGCCGCCACAACCAACTCCGAGGTCGGAAGCCGGAAGACGTTATTCTGTGTGATTGTAGTGCCGAGCGTCGTATCGATCAGCAACGCCATGTCCGTGGCGTCTACGAAATTGTCTGACGACATAAGAGCTTACTCCTCGATCGAGCCCTGCAACAATCGGTTCAGGTAGAACAGATTGTTGCCCGGGACAAGCCTGAGCGCCCGCTTCTTCTCGCCGGGCGTCATCTCGTTGTCATCGAGGAGAGCCAGCCAGGAAGCACGCGCGTTGTCAATATAGCCCGCTGCGGGGCCCGCCATGGCACCAACAAAGCTTCGCCGCCCTGCAAAGCGCGAAGCTGGCGGCTGCTGATCGTGCCCGGGGAAGAGCGCTTGTGCGCCGGCCATCAAACCCGGAAGCCCGGAATGTCGTTCCCAGAGGTTGTTACCATACCCTATCATGCCCAAAAGGCCAGAACGTTCCACGCCCTCGGCGACCAACCGGCCCGGATTGTCCGAGATCGGCTTGCCTTTGACCTTTTCGCGTATGACGTAGGATAGCGTGCCGAGCCCGGACATCGTGACCGCCCCGGCGATCAGCCCGTAATTGCTGGAAACTGTAGCGTTCATAGACAGCCGGCTCAGCGACGCGAAAGTGAAGGACGTGAAGAGCGACAGCGCGCGCCCGAGATTGGTGTCCGCAAAGATCGGCATGTCGCCGGCGCCGGGCGTGATTACGGTTTCGTCAGTGGCCTTCTTAACCGCGGCCTGGTAACGGCGCAGTGAATTGGCGATGCCCTCATCATTCACGTCCCATGCCCGCGTGTTCGGAACCAGCGCGCCGCTCTCGGTCACATCGCCGTATTTGTCAAACAATTTGCCAAGCCGGGCCGCATGCTCGCGCCCAACACCCAGCGTCGCCATCCACTGCTTCTGGTAGCCAAGCAGAGAATCGAAGCCTTTACTCGAGGCCTGCCGCGCGAGCCGGAGCATACGCTGCTGAATGGAGACGCCCGCCACGCTCTTCATCATGTTGGTGAAATAGGTCAGACCATTTACCCGGGAGAACACCCGCCGGGTTTCGCGGGCGAAATTGCGAACGGGACTGCCCGTGTCGAGCACGTCAGCCGTGCCGGTCAAGAGAGACATCCGGTGATCGCGGATGAGTTCGACCGCAACACCGAGGTCTTGCAGCTCCGCCTTGTTGAGCTTCAGTGCGGAGACATCTTTGACCAGGCGGCCGACACCGTTCTCGGTGAACGGACGGACCATGTCGCGCAATATGATCGTGGCCATCTCGGGGAGGGAGGCGATCGAAAAGAGCCCGCCGAACGAGACGTAGGCCAGCGTGTTCGCCGCGTCGACCATGGTGCCCATGTTGCTGGTGCGTTGATCAAGATGGAGCGTGCCGAACAGCCGGTCACGCATGGCGATCACGTCCTTGCGGAAGTTGTTCCAGTCCTTCTCAATCTTCTTCAGCCGCTTCTCTCGGGCTTTGCCTGTAAGCTTCTCCGCCTCGGCCCGGACGCGCTCCATGCCAACTTTGGCGTCTTCGAGGATCTCGTCAACATTAGTCGTACCGAACTTGCGCTGGAACTCAACATGCCCCGCCATCGTGCGGATATAGCGATCCATGATGAACTCGCTGTCATTCATCAGGAAAAATTCGACGTCCTCGTCCCGAACCTTCAACGTACGGCCTTTAAGCGGGCCGTTCTTCGTGGTGCGTAGATAGTCGATCTTTGAGATGTCGAAGCTACCACCCGCAAGCTGGTCTATGATCTCGTCGGCCACATCATCGACGTAATCTTCCAGCTCACCGGCAACAAGTGAACTCTTCCCACGGGCCTCCATCGCGCGCGCCGCCTTCGCGATGTTCTTGCGGATGATCGCGCGCAGCTGCGGGCGGTGAGAGATCACCCTGTCACGGTTCCAGACGCGCGACAGGTAACTCGTCGCCGTCTGTGGCGTGAGGTCGTCAGGCAGGAGCCCGAGCGCCTGCGCCTCCTTGGCGAAGTGGTCGAGCACCTCACGGTTCCGCCGGGCGGCCCGGGCGACAAACTCGTTACCCGCCGGGTCGACGTCGCCGCGGCGCATGGCGTATGCCACACGCTCGATGAACTCCCGCCGAGGCATGCCCTGCCCGGCCGCCCTGGCCTCCTTGAAGATCTGCTCCACATCGCGTCGGCGCACGTTGCCTGTGCCATCGATCGAGATGTTCATCAGGGTTTCGACCGCCTGGGGCTGGCTCAGCGCACCTTCCTTGACATTTGTCATGCGCATCGCCGGCGTCTCAACGATGTTGGCCATCAGGTCGGCGCCCTCCGGCACCTCGTAGGTAGCCCCGCGCATGCCGGGCGACCAACGTTGCAGCTTCCCGAGGATCTGCTGCATCTTGTTGGCTAGGCCCGTCTGTTCCAGCGTGGCCGCGCCGGCGCTCAAGTTACCAGCCGAGTAGACCTGTCGGATCGCCTCGTCCACGTCATCAACACCGATCTCCTTACCGGCATCATCAACCTGTTTCATGAATTTGCTGGCCAGCGCTGACTGTTCCGCACCGGTAAGTTGCCGCGCCACGGCCCCGCCGAGCAACGCGGACAGAAGTGTTGTGGCGCCGATCGCGACCACGCTCTCTCCAGGTGTCCGTAGCTCCTGGGTAGCATAGAGCGCGCCCTCGGCTGCCGTGGCCGCACCCGCGCCGTAAGCGGCAGCCCGGAGCGCTGACTTGCCCACCTTAATGCCCCCCATTGCGCCGCGCACAATCGCGCCGCCCGGGATCAATGAAGGCAAGTCAACAAGCCCGGCGGTCAGAGACGTTGCAACGCCGAGCCACCCTGCGTTCTGCAGGGTGATGCGATCCTGTTCTTCGATATCGATCTGGGTCTTCAGCGCCTCCCAAGCGGCATCATTATGGACATCCAAAAACTTGTGAGAAAAACGCTCGTATTTAGAGCCCGCCAGCTCACTCCAGCGATCCTCCCAGTTCGGATCGACAACACTTTTGTCTATGTCCGGGTTGTAATTCGTGATGAACGACCCGACAATGTTCTCTTGGCGGAAGGCGGCACCAAAGGCCTCGCCCACTCCGATTTCAGGCTCGCGCATGGATTCGACAAGCTTCTTCGGATCGTCCGCGCGGATTGCGTCGAACTCCGTGATCGGCTGTCCGTTGACGTCTACAAACATGCCTTTTCCTACGGTGACAGCGGTTCAGCTTCTTGCAGCTGGCGCTCCTTTGTGAGCCCGCGTTTGCGCTTCTTGATGCGCTCCTGGAACTCACGCCAGCCTTCGGCAAGATCCTCGAAGTCATCTGGACGAACGATCCGGCCAGGACGCCCGGCGGGTGTCGGCTGGACGATGTCGAACTCCGGGTCGACCTTGGTGCCTTCCGGCTGCTCTATCATCTCTCTGCTGGGACCTGTACCGCGGCGCGCGCCGGGGAATACCCGGTTGGGTGGCCGATACTGCTGGCCGGTACCAACTGTCACGCCATCAACATCTTCCATGACTTCGCGGGTGTGGACGTTGATCAACACCTCGTTGCCGTCGCGATCGATACCGACCGTAATGCCGTCCTCGGCGGTCTGTAGGCGCCGTTCGCGCCGGCGATCGGCCTCGAGAGGCTCGCGCCAAGCCTTGACCAGGGCGGCTTCGTCGGGCTTGTAGAAGACCTCGCCGGGGGGCGTGTGGATGAACTCCTGCCCGTCCACTTCCGTGGTGTAGTAGACCCGGAACCGCGGCTTGGCGTCGGGCCCGGACGATGCATCACGGCCCGTCACGATCGGATCCGCTATGATCCGCACGTCGTCTGCGCTGAGTTCACGCCCCAGCATCGTCGATATCTTCTTCGCCGCGTCCTCAAGATAAGGCTGGTGCCCCCGATCTCCGATGGATCGGTAATAGTTCTCGAAAGGCCACTTCACGAAATCGCCCTGCATACCAAACATCGACGTGCCCGCGACCTCGCTGGTACCGTAGAGTCGGCGCATGTCACGCTTCGTGCGCAACTCAGCAAGTTCGAGATTGCCATTTGATTCTATGTAGTTACGCGTCCAGTGCTGTTTCCAGTCCGTGACAAGACCGGCACCGAGCTGACTGTCCACCGCCAATTCCGGGTTGATCGTGCCATCGTAGATCTTGGTGATCAGGTCCTCGGCCGTGAGTTCCTGCGCCTTGAATTGCTCGTTGGCCGCTGTCCGCAACTGAGTGATGTTCGGCGGCGCCTCAGTGCTGCGTGCGTTGAAAACCGCCCGTGCCGCGGCCTCGGGGCTTAGCCCGTCCCGCCGGAGATCTTGGTAGTCACGCACGAAGCCCTTGAGCTTTGTGCTACCGTCGACACCGTCGAAAGCGCGACCCGATGCAGAGAAGAGTTGCGATGCAAACTCGAGTGTCGCCGCAAACTCCCTCTGATCCGTGCTATGAATTCCCGAGACGGCAGTCCGAACTGCCGTACGATCAGCAATACCGGTACGTTTGGTCAGCTCCACCGCACGTTCGGGCGATCCTATAGCCAGATCGGGCAGGGTATCGGGATCGGTAGCCAGCGCGTCCACGGCCTTGCGGTCGTCCGGATCTCGTTCATTGAAGCCGTTCGGCCCCATGCCGGCCTCAAGCCGTAGGCGTCCGGATCGCAAGGCGTCGTTCTTGCCCCGCTGAGCGCGCCCGAAGATGGTCAGCTCATTCTTGTGCGCCGTCGTCAGACCGTCGAGATTGTCGATCTGATCGTCCGTGATGCTGTTCGGGTCTTGGAGGATCAGCCGCTTGACCTCATCACGCGTGCTGGTGCTGGCCGCTTCGACCGTGCCAGTACGGATCTTGTTGACCCGGCCGGTGACGCGATCGACCCACTTCGGGCCGACCTCGACGTTGTTCATCACCTTGGACGAGCCCATCTTCTGGGTAGCCCAGCGTTTCAGCCAAGCCACGTCTTTGCCGCGCAAGAAGGGATTGGCCTTCATCTTCTTCGCCGGGATGATCGTCGCGAGCGGGGTGTCGTCGGCAACGCTCAACACCTGCACCGCGCCGCCGCCCTTGGCGCCAGGACCAAGAAAATGTGCTAAATAGACGTTCCCCGCGGTAGGCTCGATGCCAGCCGCCTTCAAAGATGCAGCATTTTCCTCCACATAGCGGGCCGTCATCTCGCGCGATAGTGTCGGGTCCTTACGGAGCGCGAGAAGCTGGGCTCGGGTGCGCCGCCGCGCGAGCTCGGGATGATATCTGTTCATCATCTCGAGCCACGTACTCTCGATGAACTGCCCCAGGCCGGTAGCGGTGGAGCGCTTGTTCTTGGCTCCCGCCTTGCCGCCGCTCTCGACCTGGATGATGCGGTCCACAATGGTGCCGCCATTCTTGGTCACGCCGCGCGCCTCGCCGGCCGCGGCCTCGGAATAGCCACCCACCAACCCGAGCGCACCTTTGAAATCGCCCTGAAGCGCCATGCCGACAGCTGCCTCTTCAACCAGTCGGTTGCGCATCTCGGCCCGGAGAGCGCGCTTCTTCGACGCAGGAATGTCAGCAGTTTCAACGAGTTGGTCGATACTCTTGACCTGCTCTTCGAGGATCGTCGGGTCGCCACGCACCGCCAAAGCGCTGCTATTCATTTGGTTGGTAACCTGCTCGGTGAAATACTCACGCGCTGCCGTGCGCTGGCTATTGAAGGCCTTATCCGAGATCGAGTTACGCAGCGTGCGCAGCTTGAGATCGACAGCCGCCTTCTGGCTGTCCGGCACCGTGGCGAAGAACGTCTTGGCGTTCGTGTCGAAAATGTTGAGCGTATTCGCTTCAAAGTCGCCCGCCGACGCGCCGTCGATATCATCGGTGCTCTCTGTGACATTTCGTCGCTGGTTGTGGGTGAACTCGAGAAGCCCCACTTGCGCGTCGAAAGCGTCACGCGTATTCTGGGTTTCTTCGATCTGAACGCCAATCTGAGTAATTGCCTCGGCCGCGCGTTTCAATGCCGGGCTGACAAAATCCTTCGGGGACGCGACACGCGTAACGACCTCCGATGCCTGCGAGCGACGAAGCACCTCGTCTTCGCGCGGGATGTCAATGCCCTGCGCGCGCGCCTGGGTCGTTACTGTAGGTCCGGGAAATGTCGGCATATTGCTCTACCCGTATAAGAAGCCAGTCGATGGCTGTTGTGGCTTGTTGAACCTGTCGAACAGCGAAGTGGCACCCGACAAAATATCCGTACCCACTCCGATGAAGCCCGCCAGTTTGGCACTCTTGGCCTGGGCCTTCTCAGCCTCCGCCGCGAGCGCAAAATTCTGGGCCCTGTTCTCGCCCATCGCCAGCTCTGTCGCGATATTGCGCGCCCCCGTCGCCTCGGTCTCGGCAACGATACTGGTCACCGATGGGTCGCCAGCGCCACCTACCGAAGCCGCCCGCGCAATCTGAGCAGATTGCGCCAAGTTCGCTTCACGCCGGCGCTCGCGGGCCCGCTGCGTGCCGATGGCGCGCGCTTCCTGCTCCTGCTTCTCAAGTTGCTGCTGTTGGAATTTGGACTGCGCCTGTTGCGCGCCCATCTGGGCAAGCGTGCCCACCGCGCTCATCGCGACTCCCAATATTGCAGTTATGCTCGCCATATCCAAACCTTGTCTTTGCCGATCACCTCAGAGGTCTCTTCAAAACCTAAACGATCGAGAAACTTTCGAGCGTTGGGGTAGGCCTCGTCACATACCGCGTAAAGCTCCTCAACGCCATGCTCCTGCAGTTCATGATTCAGAAAACGCCATATGCGTCTGAAAACCAGAGGAAACCGACCGGCTCCGCGGAGATCCATAAATGCAAAATAGCGGCCGTCATCTCCGAATACCACACCCGCTATGGCCTTGACCAGCTTACCGTCTTTGACGCAGTAGCCCGTCCACCAGGTTTCGAGCCCCGGAAGCTTGAAAAAGCGGATGAAATCTGTGTCGCTGGCCTTCGTGATCTCCGGCATCAATTCCCTCTTTTGATATGCCGGTACCTGATCTTCATGTAGGTGGTCGCGAGCACCTTCGGGCGGTCGGCTTTCGGCATCCGGTAGATGAATTCTGAAGTGTAGTTGGACGCCTGCCAGTAGCACGTCTGCACACTGCTGGTGACAAACGAGTAGAATATCTCGGCTGTCTCTTTCTGGCAGTCGGGCCTCGCCAGCCCAACGGCGCAAAGCAGTGCAACGCAATAAATCATCCTGCCATGTCCTTTGTCTTCATGCTCAACACGAGCGCCGAGATCGTAGCCGGGTACGGCGCTTTCATCTCTATGTTCACGCGACTGTCCGTCGACCACTCACCTGCGAATGAAGTGGCGTCATAGTTGTAGGCCGCCAACACATCTGTACTTGTGAGGGCTTCGCCGCGCAGCTCCTGCCGGATCTTGCGCAGATCGCGAGAGGTGAACGATTTGCCTATGCGAATACCTTCGAGCATGACGTCGTTCATGACGATGCCCAAGTGCGACACGCGTTTGCGCTGCGTGAGCGCAGTCCCGAGCTCGGAACCGTAAGCCAGGTCGGTGGACGTCCACTTGCCGGTGTAAGGCAACCCAACCACATAGTCCACCACCGCAGTGGTGGTCGTAATCGAGCCGCTGGAAACGGTCAGCATGGCGCTTTGGTCGGCGATAACCGCGCCGTCCGCCCAGACAATGACCTGCTCGCCTTCGAGATGGTCGAGGCCGGAAATCGTGGTCGACGACGCCTGAGTACCCGTGACGAAGCTGTCCGCCATCAGGTTCTGATTGCCGCCCAGCGCGCTGCTGAGCGGCGCCATCTCTTCCAAGTAGCGAACGGTGGAGCTGTCGATCGTACGCTGAACGAGCGCGAAGACCCGATCTTCACCATTAGCTGGTAGTATACCGATATCCTCGATCGTACCGCCTGGCAGCACAACCCGCGTCCACGCGAGAACCTCTTCCTCTATCTCGTACACCAGCACGCGTGCTTCGCCGTTAGCAAGCAGGAACCAAATCCGTGTATCCGGATAGCGCTGCACGGCCAACCTGGTCACGCCACCGCCATCCAGGATCTCGCGATGGAACTTGGTCAGCTCGAAAGAGAAGTAGTCATTTCGATTTGGGTCGTAAGCAAACCGGTAAGCGCGTTGGCTGGAGCGCTGGACGTAGATCGCCTCGCTGTCGATCTTGGCCGTCGCCAGGTCCACACTCCCGCGGGTGGAGGCGGTACGTGGCACGAAATTACCCGCCGTGATCGGCTCGTCGAACGATGAAGCGCGAATAGAAATCTCAGCCGTGGTGGTGCCCGCAGCCAGCCGCTGAAGCCCCTCCAGCCATAATATGCCGTCGGTCGTGTCTGCGCCGATCGAACGCACCACCGGTGCGCTGTCGCCAAGGTCCTCATCGGATTGATCGTCATACTTATTGAAAGCATCTGACGCAGACCCGTATACCCTGTTACCTCGGCCCCACCAGAGCCGGCCGTCGAAGAAGCTAACCGAAGTCGGCCACCCATTCCTGTCCGACCAAGTTCCGCGGTCCCATTGGGTCGTGGCTGTCGTCTCCGCGAGCGGCGTCAACACTTCAACTTCGAGGGTGCTCTCGTCAGTAAACTCGAGTACACGCACAATGCCGCGGGTGACACCGCCTTCATAATCCAACTGAACTTCGGCCGTGCCACTGCTGAGTGAGACGGCACGCCAACGATAATAGACAATGGAGTTGTTGAGCCCATCGTTGAAGTCGGTTTTGGTTATGTTTGAAGTGAATTCTTTGAAACTCGAATGATCGTTGTCGTTGCCGATTGAACGATCAAGCGAAATCGTACCTGTCCATGTACCCGTGATGCTGTAATCAAATCGCCGGTCGGTCCCGCCAGAACCGGTGACCACGATGCTGGAAGAGTTCTGTCCGCCGGCTGTAAGAGATGCTTCAACAAACTGCGAGAAATGGATCAGTCGATATAGCGAACCTACGTCGTCTGCCGAGAAAATAGGCTCGTTCGCGGTTAGAGTGCCGTTTCCTGATTGTACGCTGCATGTGAGGGACACACTCTCGTCGGGCAGGAGATCGAAAGGCCCATCGGGAACCTTGTAACGCACCACGGACCACGAGGTCTGGCCGCGCCGCTCAACGCGACGCTGTTGTTTGCTAGATGACGCGACAAAAAGCACGTCTCCAGATTGATCATATTTCAAGCTACTGAGTTCCGAAGTCGCCCACGGGTGCTCGACAAGTATATCGCCGGAGCTCGCTATCTCGCAGCTGTCGACTTTTGCTTCCTTGTTCTCGGGGTTTTGTAGTTCGACATAGATGGTGGTGACAGTGTCGCCTGGCGTGAACGCCAAGCTGTGAAAACCCTCTTCGAGATCGGTGTAAGAAATAAGCTCCTCACCACCGGCCGTCGTGCCAATATGCAGATGGATAGGCCCGACAGCCACATCTATTTCAATGGCGTGCTCAACCGTGTCATCAACACCGGAAACGGTCACCGCCTGCCGGGCGATAGCTGTCGCCGCGCCGGTACCCGTGAGTACGAGGAACCCGCCAGAGACAGCCGCCGTGGCCCCGACATCACTCTCGTCCGTCCACCCCGTGAAGACGCTGAAATCGCCCGAAGTTATGGCGGTCGACACCGAGGCGCGCGTCAGATATGCGCTGGTATCAGCGTCAAAGACCCGCATGCCATCCGACGAGAAATGAAGCAGCGCATTCTCTGTGCTGCCCTTGATAAACTCCAGAAAGATGTTGTCGGCCTCGTTAACCGGCGCAGTAGCCTTGTAGCCAAAGCCGCCGCGGACCTGAAACGAACCTATCACCTTGGGAAAAATGTTCTCGTACAGCTCGCCAGAGAACCGCATCTTGTCGACGTCGAGCCGCTGGACAGCCTCCTTGCCGACCTCACCGCCGTTCAGTGCGTATACCGGAGCTTGAGCTCGCGCCATGTGCCAGGCCTTTGTTGCTTCTAAGGCGTGAATTTACCTGAAAAGGCGAATGACGCAAGGGATGTAGTTAAGTCTCGCCTTCTTCGGTGTCGATCTCGCCGCCCACAATAGTGCCGATGGAGCCACGCCGATCGGCATCTCCCTGCCACGCGCGGAGCCAGCGGCCTGTTCGGATCCGTTGCGTTTTGACGTTTCGCGCATCGTTGGATTTCGCCTTGAGTAGGAGGCGCTTGCATTGCTTCTCGATTATGAGTTGCTGGTTGGTGCCTTGCGTCAGTCGTTCGGCCGACATCTCCGCCAGCAAGCATGCGATGAATTCGACATAAGACGGCGGATAATCGCCCAGGTTCGCGTCGTCGACATAGTCACTCGAGACGTAGCGCAGAAAGAACAGCTCGCTGTTGGAGAAGTAGGCGCCACGCTCGGTATAGACATCAAGGTGGTCGTAATGGAACGAGATGTCCGTGAAGTCGGCCTCGAAATTGTAAGCCACCGTGCGGACCCAGTCGGTCGGATAGTCGAATTGGAACTGGAAGCCGGGGATCAGCGTAGGCGAAGGGTTCTTGGTGACCTGGACGGTCTTGATCGCGAAGTTCCAATCTCCGCGGGCCAGACCGTCCAGCGCAACTGTGGGCCAGATCTCCTCGAAGACGTAGGCAGGCTCCGTGCCGTCAGTGGCGGGGGTCGTGCTTACCAGCCGCCCTTCGCCAAGATGGGCCAGAGCCCGGTTCCAGATCTGGAGCTTTGTGGCCATTGGTTGTCCTACGGTTCCGAAGGCGCCGAATACGCCGAGGGGATTTCGCTCGTCGACAACGTACCAGCGTTGAGTCTCTCAAGCAACTCGTCCGCAGCTTCTTTGCTCTGGACGTTAATCGCGACGACTTCGCCGTGCTCGAGAATGCGCCATTTGTGTTTCGTTGACCAGTTCTTAGAGAACGGATCCGTATCCTTGGACCCTTGCTCGAGCACTGACTCTTCAGTCAGCTCCGGCACCGCCGATGCATCGTGATAGACCACCATCTTCCTCAGCTTCACGCCGCCACGTGTAGCCTCGAGCACCATGTACTCTGCGTGAACGCTGCAGTCATAAGAGAGGATTTCCAACTTAACCGGGCCGTGCCCGCGCGATTTCGCCAGCTGGTCGGCGTAAAACTGAAAATACCCCGGGGACTCGACGTCCGCGAGGGTGTGGGAAATCGGTATCATGGCCGTATACCGGCGAACGAGGTAATCCGATTCCTTCAAGCTGCCCCCCGCAAGAATCTTCGCCTTGGGGGCAGGACGCAGTTCAAGTGTCTTAGGCATGGTGAAACTCCAAAAATTGCAAAGTGGATGGCCCCCCGCCAGGGCAGGGGGCCGGTAGCGTAGTAACCGACTGTTAGTCGGTGTCGGTCGTTACGATGGCAGTGCCATCGCCGAGATCGGCCGCGCCGCCCGCCGCTACCGACAGGACGACATAAATGCCCGATCCAGCCGCGCCTGCGACGGGAGCACCTTTGGTGTACTGATCCGTAAAGGACGCCAGCTGAACGGAGATGACAATGTCACCTGCCCGCATGCCTCGTGCGTCTCCATCGGAAATGTACCCATCGGTGTTCACGGTCGCCAGAGCGTCCGAAGTCTGAAGCATCCACAGCTGAGGGCCCGCGCCGGAAAGCGACGGGGTCAGCAGGCTGAGACCGCTTGAAACATAAGCCATTTTTCAGTTCTCCTTTTTGTGATCGTCAGATCGTTACGTGATCACTTAGGTGATGGCCGCGGTGTCGTCGTGCACGATCTCGATGATGCCGGACTGCTGGAGGATCTCGGCGCCATGGAATATGGTGTGGCGAGCGTAGGAATAGTCATCCTCGTCGTCATACCCGATCGCGACATCGATGCCGTCGGTGTTCATGGCATAGCCCAATGCCGACTTGCCGAAGGCGTAGCACTTCGCGGTGGCCGCACCAACACTCGGCAGACCGGTATGGACCATGTGCATGGCGCCATTCCACATCCGCGGAATCTGGGTTGTGCCGCCGAGAAGGAAACGATCCTCGACGTAGTCAGAACTGGTCCACTCGGAGAACGTCAACAGACGCGCCCAAGCCTTCGGGGTCCACACGAAGCAGACTTCATCGAGAGCGTAGACGTTGTTCTCCAAGAGGTCGGACATGATGTCCTGCACCCGCCCGTAGGTCAGCGTAATCGCAGTGCCGCCATTGTACTGCGTGGTGGCGGACTCAAGGCCATCAGCGATGATCTTGTCGTCCACTTCACGAGCCAACGCCAGCGCGCCACGATTCTGCATCGCTTCGCGAAGGTTGCCATGAGCAGTGAAGATGTTGAAACCCGTCTGGGTTTCCTTGCGGTGTTTCTCCTCGAGCACGACGGTCACCTGGGTGTCCGTCGGGTTGTCCGAGGGGATAAGACCGTTCACACCGCGAGAGGTCGCTCCGGTAGACGCGCCCTGGATAGGAAACAGCGCCTGATTGCCCTGAATGACCATCTCGGGAGTTGCGGCCTGACGCAGATACGTCTCGCCGCGCTGGAAAGCAACAACCCACTCGTCGCGGTACTGCTGCTGGGTGATTTGATAAGCCATGTCGACTTACTCCCAATATGATTGCGATTAACGAAACGCTCATTGGGAATCAGACATTGGCGGCTCTGGGGGATCCTGGGTCAGGGTCCGCGGGTGGCCGCCCGTGAAGAGCCTGGCTTGGGGCCTTTCGCCTGCGCTGTCTGAGCAACGCTGGTTTTCGTTCCTTAAGCTCGGTAGGACCCGGGAGCCGCGGAGCGGGGAACCCCTGTCCTCTGTAGAGACAGGAATAACCCCGTTCCGCAAGCGATGTCAAGCGGCTAGGCGCGTGCCTTGATGCGGCCGAGCTTGTCGTAGATAGTTGACAGTTCCTTTTGAACCTCGTCCGACTTGTACTTCGCTCGCTCGTCCTTGTCTTTGCTGCCGCGTAGCGCGAGTAGCTCGTTCTTGCGAGCCTCGAGATCACCAGAGACCTTATGCACATCACCGGCGAATATCGCGTTGGGCCCAAGCTGATCAGTCGCGATCGACGCCATCATGCGCAGAAAGTGCGGATTGTCGCCCAGATACGTGCCGTCAGCGAAGGGCTTCTGGACCAGATCGGCCCGGGCCTCCTCGCTCATCTGAGATTCGAGATAGGTCTTCACGGCGTTGAGGTTGGAAGCATATTCGCCGCCCCACTCCTCCTTGAGCGACACTGTGGTTTCAGCACGGAATGTGGAAGCGTTCTCCGCGCGATCCTGCGCCGCCGCTTCCGTTATCTCCTCGTACCAGTCGAGCATCTTCTGGGCTTGGGCCGGCGGGACGTTCTCCGCGTGAGCCCTCTCTCTGAAACTGCCAAGCAGCGTGTTGTCCTGCTCAGTAGGTTGGGTGTTCTCAGAGAACTTGACGTCGTAGTCCGCGATATCATCAGGAATCCCGACGGCTTCGCGGTACGCGGCGACCTCCTCGTCCGAGGAATCCGCATCGACCGTAAGAGGTTTGACACTTTCGGCGAGCTTCGCTTGCGTGTCGATAAGCCGTTTCGCAAGGTCCGCAGGGCTCTTGGTGCGCTCAAGCTGGCGCATGACCTTCTCATCGTCGCCGGCCATCTGCTGGCGCCAGTCTTCCGGCCAAGTCTGTGGGACCGCCGGAGCAGCCGGGGCCGGATCGGGATCGCCGAGGAGCGATGGATCGGCCGCGGACGCCGGATCGGACGCGGACGCCGGATCGGCCGGCGCGGGGTCAGCAGGTGCAGGATCAGCAGGTGCAGGTGCCGGATCGGCGGGGGCCGGGGCGGGAGAAGGAGGGTCGTCCGGCGCGAACACCGGCTGGGGAAAGACGTTCATGTCAAAAAACTCCTAAAGCTTCAAAAGGTTAAGTCGTCTTCTTGATGTCTTGCACGAACAGGCTGTGATGATCAATCAGCTTCTGCATCTGCAGGCCGACATACCGTTTGCCTTCCGCGAAAACAGAATCGCGGTCACCGCCGTGGCTGTCTGGTCTATAGCTCATATCGCCGGTGCACGCAATTTTGTGGATGGCGAGTATCGCCCGCCGCTGCTGATCAGCGTTCGCCGTGCCGTGCCAGCAAGCATGCAGCGCCATCACCTCGGATTTGTGGAGTACGCCAGGGTGCTTACGCAACACCTCGTCATCGGTAATCACCGCGGGCTTCCACGGACGGTCTGGGGCCTTTCGGGGGGACCCCCCGGGCAGCTCGCTTTGTGGCGCGGCTACCCGGGGGGCGGAGCGGCCCTTCGTCGCTTGTTTCTTGTCAGGATCCGTAGACACGCTATGCCGCCCCGTTCACTGCCTGCTCAATCTGAGCAGCGGCTGCGCCGCCGGCCTGGGCGACCTCCGCGGCCTGGCCTGCCTGTTCGAGCTGCTGCTGCTGCGCCACCTGTTGCTGGGCCTGTAAACGCTCCTGCATAGCGACCTCTTCGGGCTTAAGCCAATCGGCCGGAACACCGACGCCGTGCATCGCATCGCGCACCCACCGGATCGGGTTCAGCTCGAGAAGGAGGGACGGATCCATCTGGGCAGCGGCACCCGCGATTGCAACGCCCTCCTGGAACTGAGCTACTTTGCGTCGGTCGCGCTCGGTCTGCAGCGGGTTGTTGAACGTGTAAGTGATGTCTTGACCCAGTAATTCAGGAGGGATCTGATCGGGCGGGCCGTAAGCACCGAGTCTAAGCCCGACCGAAACGACTCTGTCGAGATAGCGATATACGATTTCATCTTGTGCAGGCTCGAATATGGGTTGGAGTTGACGGATGTTCTGCTGAATGAGCTGGCCCATCTCGAACGCCGTGCCCTCGCCGGAGGCTTGCGGCACATTGAGCTTCGAGATGTACATGCTCTCCGCCATCAGGCGGTGGAACGTCTGCAACATGCCTTCGCCGAGCTGGACATTCTTGCCGAGCTCCAGGGGCACCAGGGGTGCACCCATGCGCTCGTCGTATTCGGAGTCGACCCAGGTGATGCCGCCGGCAGTGATGTCCACAGGGCTCGATATCGCTTCCGTGGTGGCCACCAAGGGCGGATCGACCTGCTTCTCGCCCGCCTCGATGAAGGTCTGCATCATGCTCTGCAGACCGCGAGACATGGGCAAGGCGGCCATTGTAGCCGGCGAGAACGGATAGGCCCCCCAGCCCGACACCGTGCGCCAGCGTGAAACGACGTAGGGAAACTCGTACTCGGGCAACTCCTGGATGATGTCGCCCTTGTCGGACAGGTAGACCGACACGAACTCCGCAGTCTTGGGGAACTTCCGGGATTCCGGGTCGTGCATGTCGATCGGAACCGCCATGTGGTGGATCTTTACTTTCTGGTCGGGATTCTTGTCGTAGATGTCCTTGATGTGTTTCGGCACCGTCGCATTCGGAGCGCCGTTGAACTGGGTCATGATTTTGCGCGCGGTGGTGTCGATCTTGCGCGACAACCGATCGACCTCGTTGTCCTCGTTCACTGCATAAGCTGTATCGCGCTGATGCCAGTTGCGGTACGTGAACCCGTCGTAGGCCTTGTTCAGGTTGATCGTCGATACGCCGCCGCCAAAATGCGCGAAGTCGTGTTCGTGTTCCTTCGCCATCCGCGTGAACCCAGCCCGCTTATCGTAAAGCATGGCCCGCGTGACTTCGGTCATGTAGTCGAGGAAGTGGCGAATCTCCTGCCGATCCATCAGCTGGTCGTCAGTGATAGCCACCTTGAACCACTCGTCAGAACGTAGCATCGTACCGAAACTGTCGCCCAGGTCACGCGCCATGATGAGCGGCGTAGGGTCTGTGATGTAGGACGCGAACTCCTCACCGAGGTAGATCTCGTCGGTGAAATCGGCCTTCTGCGGCACGAAGAAGTAGGCGATCTCCTGGCAGAGGTTGTCCCACGTCTGCTTGTCGCCGAACATCCGTCCGGACATCTGAAGCAGTTCTGTACCCTGGCTCATAGGGTGCCTCCTCGCGACTTGAATTGATCCCACCACCCTTCAGGAAGTATCAGGACGTCAGCCTTCGTCCGGCCGACAGCCAGAATGACTTCGCCCCAGAATATCCTGGTGGTGGCTGGCTTCATGTCCGCGGATTAGCCCAGCAACGTGCGGGAGAATTCCGTACCGGTACCTGTGCTCGAAGGCGCCAGGTTCGTCGACTCCCGACCGCGGCGTGTCCGGAGCGAAGCAACTCGGCGCCGGCGCGCCCGCTCTTCCACTTCCTCGTCAGGGAGTGATACGGGATCGTCTATGTCGGGAATTTTGGGGCTGAATAGCTTGGACATGAGCGTTGTCCTTCCGTTGGTGTCTCACGTTGCGCTTCTTGCGCGGTTTCAGTTTGTCAGCTGAGGTTATGGCCTTCAGCTGTTGCGGCTTGCGCTGCGCATCGCGATTTTGCGCTGCCTTAGGCCGCTTTAGCACACCTGAGTGGCTCGAGTGAAGCATCATTGTCGTGTCGCCCTTGTCGGGCGAACGCCCCAGACGCTCCTTCATTTCCTCCTTCGGGCCCACTGTGATCTCACCGCCGGCGCCCTTGGCGCCTTTGATTTCGTACCGGTACGCACAGAGGTCGGCGTAGAGTTCCGGATCCGGCGGCAGAGCGATCGTAGATCCATACTCCGGGTCGAGCGCTTCTCGAAGAAGCCAGATGGCTTGAGCTCGGAAATTGCGAAACGTGAATAGTCCGTCGCGTGTCTTGCCCACCCCCCGTCGCGCGCCATCGAAGCCGTAGCAATCAATATCAGCATGCGCCAGTTGAGTGAGTGCATCGCCACCATACCCTCCACCTGCGTCTACGACAACCCTGCAGCGATCCCGCATGACCTTCACAATCTCGGCGGCAGCCGCGGGGCCGTCCGGCGTCTGATCGCCGCGGCGCGTCTGGAACGCCGAGAACCAATCCTCGTAGCGCGACTGAATCTGTGTCTTGTCCTTGCCGCCCTGCGCGATATCGCAAGCGCAGGCGGTCATGGGGACGTCCGCAGGATGCGTGGAGATCCACCGCGTTTGCGCCTCCCTGATCCACAAGGACGGGATGACTTGCCACTCGTGGTCGTCCCTGCCGGCTTTGAATGAGCCGTAGAGCAACTGGCTCCGGAGCGGCTCGGGGAGGGACTGCAACTGCGCGCGGTAGGCGGTGTTCTTCAGATAGGGGTTGTCATCGAGCTTCGATGGGATGAAAGTACGGGACAGGGCTTCATAGGGCTCGCCATCACGCGTGTAGATCCCAGGCCCGTCGACCCACTCCGTCTCGTTCGCCGCCACGATTGCCCAACGCAACTCGCCCGGGGCGGCAGCGTGGCTGTGATTGTCCTGCAGCCAGGGTGCGAACTCCTCGATCATCCACTCGCCCTCGCCGCCGCGAGGCGGATTCGAGCCCAGCAGGATCCGGCAGCGCTGGCCAGGAATGGTAGTCCGGAGCCAGGCGAACAGCGAGAAGACCTGCTCCTTGATGAACTCGCCAGCCTCGTCGAACGCCATGTAGTCGCGCGCCACGCCGGCGTGCTTTCTCCAATCGTCGGGCTGCGGCAGGCCTGCGAACTTCAGGCGGCAGGCAACCTTGTGAAGGGTGTTGGGTTTGGTGGGGTGCGGCTCCTCGCGCTCGAAGACCCAGAGCTTCTCGACCTTGTTGTACTCCCCGATCTCGGACAGCACCTCTTTGGAGAACTCGATCAGGCCGTCGAGCTGCGTCGCCTCCCGGCGGAAGATGATCCCCTCGCGATGGTTCAGGGCCGCGCAGCCCACCTCCAGAGCGCTTTTGCCGCCCCCCGCGGCGCCGCCGTATAGCGTGATGTCGGCCACGGAGTTGAGGGCGTCCGTTTGCGGCCCAATGGACGAGATGAACGGCTGATTTAAGACCTCCTGGGTCATCTCAATCAGGGCCGCGCGGTCCTCAGAGGACAGCGCGTCTATGACTTTGGTCAGGTCGGAGAGGTCAAGTTGGTGGGTCATGAGGTGGTTGCCGGGCCTTGCTAAGGACCCACGCGATCGTGCGGGTCAGCTCGTGGATTAAGATCTTCCGATCTTCCGGGGTGAGTACGCCGATGGCATCGGCCAGCTTGTCCAGCTCTGCATCTCGCGGAGCCGGCATGCTTAGTACCGCCGAGTGCGGGGCCCGGGACGCGGCTTGCGCGGAGGTTTGGGTTTAGGCCGAGATTTTGCTTTCTTAGGCATTTCGCGTCTCTCCGTGTTCGATTGCAACCGGCGCACTCTCGTCGTTCACAGGCTTCAGGTCAAGCACGTTGATGCCCTTAGCAAGGACCTGCGCGATCGCCTTGGCCAGCTCCATGGAGGAAATGTCCTCGTGCTGCATCGGGCCGCCGTTGGCGCCGGTGTGCTCCTGGTGGTCCTTCAGCTTTAGGTCCCGGGCGATGATGTTGGCGTTCAGGAGGTCGGCGCTGGCCCCCTGGAGCTTCTGGTCGAAGATGATCTCTTCCACGCGAACGCATATAGGCAGCAGTTCGGGCACCTTGCGCAGGTTATCCCACTCCGCGGTCGGGATGTCGAGGAAGCAGCACAGAGAGCTGAGGGTCATGGCGCGGGTCTTGGCGACCGGCTCCTGATGGGCGATACCCTTGTAGGAGACCACCTTCGTTTCCCATAGCGGATGTTCCTCATTCCACCGGAAGTACTCCCTGCAGGCATTCCAAAG
>Ga0224508_10001686_pt1 | contig 19570 bp, 22 predicted proteins | sample SF_Jan12_sed_USG_4_FD_170157 | JGI IMG/M metagenome (GOLD analysis project Ga0224508, IMG submission 170157) | Sediment microbial communities from San Francisco Bay, California, United States - SF_Jan12_sed_USGS_21 | ecosystem: Environmental > Aquatic > Marine > Sediment | place: USA... | reverse complement strand
TCGGAATGCCCGCCAACGACGGCGGCAGTCACGGTTGGTACATGCTGATAGAACCCACCGATTCAACGCTCGATGTCAGCTGGCATCGGCTCGCCTACGACCACCAGACCAGCCTCGAGACGACCATCGCCGCCGGCATGCCCGAGTACGGCGCGGCGCTGGCCAGCGGAATCTGGCCGAGCCTGGACATCCTCCCCGAAAGCGAACGCCAACAGAGCGGCCAGCCGCTAAACCTGCCCCCAATCCAGATCTAAAAAGCACTGTTCTCGTGTTTTAAAAGCTATCTTTGTATCACTAACCCTCCGGGCGGCAACCGGTACGATCCCCCTCGACTGACTGGGTGGCCTGCGGCTTCCCGAAAAGGGATATATTTTTTAGGGCAAGGCGAGAATCGACATCCATGTCTCGCTCGCCACAGGCCGCATCCATGCGGCCTGACCCTAAAAAATATATCCCTTTTCGGCACCCAGTCTTTATGTCGAGGGGGATCGTACCGGTTGCCTCAAGAGAATCCAGATTATTCTGATACAACTCTCAATAAAAGTGGCCAGTATCGGATACACGGATAGCGGGCGTGAGTATTACATCAAACAGTTTTAATCAAATACTGCACAGATAACTCTCTAGACCGATCCTTAGCACTGCCCGATAACCGAGATATTTCTTATTACATCCTTTTCAGGGAGCCGCAGGCCGCCCTATCAGTCGCGGTGGGCTCGGTCAGTTGCCGCTCGGAGGGATAGTGCTTGGGTTTCGAGTTACGTTGAACCGGTAGATGCTGGGCTACTATCGCTGGCAGCGGTTTCGAACTGTTCTACCCACAGCAGAGTGGCGCCGGCGACGCCGACCGGCATGGCGAAGAAGTTGACGATGGGAATGCTGGTCATGATCATGATGCCGCCGCCGAAACCGAGCGACAGGCCACGCCGTTCGGCCAGGCGCCGCTTTTGCTCGGCGAAGACGAGGTCGTGGTTGCCCATAGGGTAGTCGAAGTACTCGAGCGACAGCAGCCACGAGCCGAAGACCACCCATAGCACCGGCGCGATCATATTGACGACCGGAATCAGGCTGACCAGGAAAAGGCCCAGCGCCCATAGCATGATGTAAACCAGCTTGCGCAATTGCGAACCGATCGCGTCGATCGCCATTTGCACGAAACTGACATCCGAGGAAACCGGCCGGCCGGTCAGATGCGCCTCGATCTTTTCCGACATCAGCGCGTTGAAGGGCGCGGCGATGATATTGGCTACCGGGGTAAACGCGAAAAATACGGTGACCGCGGCGAGCACGCCGAAAAACAGCCACACCAGGGTTTCGAGAAAATCGAGAAATCCCGGTACGAAGGACATCAGCCAGTCGACGAAGGGGGTAAACAGGCTGTAGCCGTACCACACCAGGGCGCCGAAAAGCAGCAGATTGATCAATAGGGGTACGATCACGTAAACCCGCACGCCCGGCTGGTTGAGCAGGCTGAAAGCGCGTGCCAGCGCGCGGGTGCCCTTTGAGAAATCGCTGAACATGGTAATTACCGCCCTAGGGCAGGTCGACCGGCTTGGGCGCGATCCACCCATCCGCGCGGTGCTCGACCGCGATGCGGGTATAAACTCCGCCGCGAACGTTGAACTCGGCATTGATGCGCATGAAACGCGGCGCCACCGCCGCGACCAGGTCCGACAGCATCTGATTGGTGACGGCTTCGTGGAATGCGCCCCGGTCGCGATAAGACCAGAAATAGAGTTTCAGCGCCTTCAACTCGAGGCAAAGCCGGTCCGGCACGTAATCGATTTCGATGGTGGCGAAATCCGGCTGCCCGGTAAGCGGGCACAGACAGGTGAACTCTGGCGTGTCGATATGAATCGTGTAATCACGCTCCGGGTTCGGATTATCGAAGGTATCCAGCGATGTAGAAGGCTGGGTGCTGTCGGATGGAGGCCTGCTGCTCATAGGGTCTGTTCACGGTTTAAACGGGCGGAACCGCTTCCCGGTCCGCGGCGCGCTATTATATATGGGCCTGCGGAATAGGCAATTATTTGCGTCGAAATACTGCTGGCCGGTAATGCAGATGGTATACTCTGCCCGCAAAAAATTACCCTGGAATTTCTCGCACGAATGCGTCTCAGTCAAATCAAGATTTCCGGCTTCAAGTCGTTTGTCGATCCGACCAAAATTGCCTTTCCGGCGAATATTACCGGAATAGTCGGTCCCAACGGATGCGGCAAGTCGAATGTCATCGACGCGGTGCGTTGGGTCATGGGCGAGTCGTCGGCCAGAAACCTGCGCGGCGAGTCGATGGAAGACGTTATTTTCAGCGGCTCTTCCAGCCGCCAGCCGGTAGGGCAGGCCTCGGTCGAGCTGATTTTCGACAATACCGACGGTCGCGTGACGGGCGAATACGCCAAGTACAATGAAATCTCGGTAAAACGTCTGGCCACCCGGGTAGGAAAATCCAGGTATTTCCTCAACAATACCCGTTGCCGCAGGCGCGACATCGCCGATATTTTTCTAGGTACCGGGCTCGGGCCGCGCAGTTACTCGATCATCGAGCAGGGTATGGTTAGCCGGGTCATCGACGCCAAGCCCGACGAACTGCGGGTTTACCTCGAGGAAGCCGCCGGTATTTCCAAGTACAAGGAACGGCGCCGCGAAACCGAAACCCGTATTCGGCACACGCGTGAAAACCTCGACCGCCTGGTGGATTTGATAGAAGAGATCGACAAGCAACTGACGCGCCTCGATCGTCAGTCGAAAACCGCCGAGAAATACAAATCGCTGAAGCAGGATCAACGTCGGCTCGAAGCCGAGAGCCTGTTGTTGCAGAAACGCGTTTTCGACGATGAAATCGACGCCCAGAAACGCAAGCTCGGTAGCGCCGAAACCACGATGGAAGAGCGTACCGCCGGCTTGCGTGAAACCGAGCGCCAGATCGAGGAGGCGAGGCAAAAACTGACCCAGGCCAGCGAACAGCACAACCAGGTGCAGGGGCGTTACTACCAGCTCGGATCGGATATCTCCAGCAAGGAGCAGGCGATCGAACATCAAAAGAACCTGCGCCAGCTCAACCGCCAGGAGCTTGCCAGTCTCGAACAATCGCTTCAGGAATCGCACAAGATTCTGGCCGATGACGAGGCCAGGCTGCTCGAGCTCGGGCAGAAACTCGACCAAATCACGCCAGGCCTCGAATCCAGCAACGACAGCCTGCACAAACAGCAGCAGGCGTTGTCGCAGGCGGAAGAAAAAATGCAGGAATGGCAGGAATTGTGGGACCAGTTCCGGCGTGAATTCCACCAGGTGCACGAGGCCGCGCAGATCGAAAATCGCGGTATCGAGCATATTGAACGCCAGGTGCAGCGCACCGATCAGCAGCGCGCCCGCCTGCAGCAGGAGCTCGACACTCTCGATGCCTCCGAGGCGGCCCGCGAGATTGACGAGCTGCAGGCGAAGGTAGACGCCAGTGCAGAGGAATACGCGGCAATCATGGCGCAGGCGCAGGCCCGCGCCGACCAGATTCAGCAGCTGCGCGGCAGTTGCGAGCAGGCCGCCAACGCACTCGATGAAAGACGCAACGAGGTACAGACCCTGCGCGGGCGCCTGGCTTCGCTGGAGGCCCTGCAACAACACGTACTCGCCGAGACCAGCGATGAAATCAAGGACTGGCTGGCGCGTAACAATATCGACTCGGGTCGTCGACTGACCAGCCTGGTTAAAGCCAGGGGAAATATCGAAAAAGCGCTCGAAGTCGTATTGTCTTCGTTTCTCGGCGCTTACTGCGTCAGGCCCGGAGAAGCCATTCCCGACGCTTTTGTACCGAATCACAACCTGTCGGTATTCGATTGCGAGCCGGTACATTTGCGCCCGCCGGAACGGAACTGGCCCAGGTTGAGTGACTTTATCGATTGCGAGGTCGACCTGACGACTATTCTGGAAGGCGTTTATCTTTGCCAGGATCTGCAGGATTTGCGTGCCAAACGGCCACAGTTAAAATCGGGCGAAAGCCTGGTGACGCCACAGGGACTCTGGGCTGGCGGCAACTGGATACTGCAGCTGGGCGACGAGGATCAGCATGCCGGAATGCTGGCGCGGGCGCAGGAAATCGAACAGATCCAGACCCGTTTAGGTGAAATTACCCAGGCCGCGATGGCGATGAAATCGCGTTATGACGGCGATCGACAGCGCCTGCAGGTACTCGAGCAGGAATGGGACCAGAACCAGAAATCGCTAGCCCAATTGCAGCATCAGTTGTCCGACCTGCGTCAGCAGTTGGGCAATCGTCAAAGCCACGCGGAGCAGGTGCAAAACCGGCGGCATCAGCTGCATGTCGAGTTGGCCGAGCTCGAGGACCTGAAAACCGGTCACACCACCGAACTGCAATCGAACAGCGCCAAGCGCAACGATTTCCTCCAGCAGATCGAGCAAATGTCCGAACTGGAAAGCGGCCTGCTGGAACAGAAGACGCAACTGCAGCAGCGCTTGGCGCAAGATCGAGAAGCGCTGCAACAGGCGCGCGAAAACGCGCATCGACAACAAATCGAGCAGCAGGCGCTGGAGTCTGAACAACGCGCCACGCGCTCGAATATCGAGCGCGTGAAACAGCAAAACGAGCAGTTCAGCAATCGTATTGGTGATCTCGACAGCGCAATCAACGGCGCCGATGATCCCATCGGGGAACTCGAGGTCGCACTGCAGGATCTGCTCAAGTTGCGCAATGACAATGAACAGGAACTCAAGCAGTCGCAAAAGAAAGTCGGCGAACTCGACAACCAGCAGCGCAAACTCGAAGGCGAGCGTAACAATCGCCAGCACCAGGTCGACGAGATGCGCAATCAGCTCGAACAGGAGCGCATGTTGCTGCAGGAAGCGCGGATTCGATGCAATACGATCGAAGAGCAGCTAGGGAAATCGGGGCAGGATATCGAGGAATTGCTGCAAGGCCTCGATGCCGAGGCCGAGCTGGAGGAGTGGAGCCGCCGCCTGGATAAACTGAACAACCGCATCGAGCGACTGGGACCGATTAACCTGGCCGCCATCGAGGAATACCAGGAGCAGGCGGAACGCAAACAGTACCTGGACGCCCAGAACGAGGATCTGATATCGGCGCTGGAGACGCTGGAAGACGCCATCCGCAAGATCGATCGCGAAACCAAAGATCGCTTCAAGGATACCTTCGAGCAGGTCAATACCCGAATGGGCGAAAGATTTCCCAAGCTGTTCGGCGGCGGCGAGGCTCACCTCGAGATGACGGAAAACGACCTGCTCAATACCGGCGTGCAGATTATGGCGAGGCCACCGGGAAAACGAATCACCAACCTGCAGTTGTTATCGGGTGGTGAAAAGGCGTTGACCGCGGTGGCGCTGATATTCGCCATATTCGAACTCAATCCATCGCCATTTTGCATGCTCGACGAGGTTGATGCGCCGCTGGATGACGCCAACGTCGGTCGCTTCTGCAGCATGGTCGGGGAAATGTCGGAACAGGTACAATTCATCATGATTACGCACAACAAGATAACCATGGAAATTGCACAAAGCCTGAATGGTGTCACCATGCATGAGCCCGGGGTATCACGCCTGGTTTCGGTGGACGTCGGCGAAGCGGTGGTTCTTGCCGGGGCTCAGTAATGGACGCAACCACGTTTAGATGGGTGTTGGTGGTCATCGCCTTGCTGGTGGCGCTGGCGATCTATCTTTACGGTCAGCACCAGTCGCGCCTGCGCAAACGCAATGCGATGGAAACCTTTACCCGCGAAGAAGTCGACTCGGCCTTTATCGAGGATGAGCAGCTGCGTTTCGAGCTGAATAACCTCAACCAGATTCTGCAGGAGAACGAGGACGAGGAAAATCTCGGCGAAATCCAGATTAATCCCGCCCTCGACGCCAGCAAAACGCCGTTTGCATTACCCGATCCCGAAATTTTTATGCCGCCCGCGTTGGCCGGTAAGGATGAAGATCGCCTGGTCAGTTACCATTTACGCCATGGCGATTTCAGGCTGATTACCGGTGAGGAGGCCAGTGCCGCGGTCGAACACGCCGGTCTGCAACTAAACCCCGAGGCCTTGCTCGAGTACCAGGAGGAGGGCGAGGTTGCCTTCCAGGTGGCAAGCCTCAGTGCTCCCGGCGACTTCAGCGAACTCGAGCAGCTCGATTTCACGACGCTGGGCCTTAACTGTTTCATCGACCTCGATGTTTGCGGTAATCCTCGGCTTGGCTACGAGACGATGCTGAAGAAAGTCGACGAACTGGTGCGTATGTTAAACGTCAAGGTTTACAAGCCGAACCAGGAGCTACTGACCATTAGCGATGTCACCAGTGTTCGTGAAAGTCTTTCCTGACACCGCGGCTGGTTAGCATTATGCCGCTTCCCAAATCCATCATGGCAGAGGCAGAGCAGCTCAGACAGGAGTTGAACGAACACAATTACCATTACTACGTGCTCGATGCGCCGACCGTTACCGATCAGGCTTACGACCGGCTGCTTCGGCGCCTGCAGAAACTCGAGCAGGACTATCCTGAACTGGTGAGCGCGGATTCGCCGACACAACGCGTCGGTTCCGAACCGGCCAGCCATTTCGAATCGGTAGCGCATGAAGTCGCCATGCTGTCGCTCGACAATGCTTTCGATGAGGAAGAAATGTACGCATTCGATCGCCGCTTGCGCGACAAGCTCGATCACGATGCGCCGCTAGCCTATTGCGCCGAGCCCAAGCTCGATGGTTTGGCGGTTAGCTTGCTCTACGTGGACGGCGAACTGCAGCGAGCGGCAACCCGGGGCGATGGCCGAAACGGCGAAAATATAACCGCCAACGCGCGCACCATAGACTCGATCCCGCTGCGCCTGATCGGTGACAATTTGCCTACCCGAATCGAAGTCCGCGGCGAGGTTTACATGGAGCTTGCCGGCTTCGCTGCGCTTAATGAAAGCCAGCGCGAGAACGGCGGCAAAGTGTTCGCCAATCCGCGTAACGCCGCCGCCGGCAGCCTGCGGCTGCTCGACTCGCGAATCACCGCCAGCCGTCCGTTGACCTTTTGCAGTTACGGCATTGGTTTGATCGAAGGCGTCGAATTGGCGAGCGGGCAGTATCGGCAAATGCAGTACCTGCGAACTATCGGATTTCCGATCAGTCGCCAGATCGAGTTGCTCGATTCGATCGACGATTGCCTGGATTATTACGCCCGCATCCTGCAGCAGCGCGACGGCCTCGCTTTCGATATCGACGGCGTGGTGTTCAAGCTCGACGATGCCCGGCTGCAACGTCAGGCCGGTTTTGTCGCGCGCGCGCCGCGTTGGGCCATCGCCTACAAGTTCCCGGCCCAGGAGGTGATGACAAAGCTGCTCGAGGTCGACTTCCAGGTTGGCAGAACGGGCGCGCTGACCCCGGTGGCCAGGCTCGAACCGGTTGCGGTCGGCGGCGTGATGGTCAGTAACGCGACCCTGCACAATATGGATGAAATCGAGCGCAAGGATGTGCGTATCGGCGATGTCGTCATTGTACGGCGTGCCGGCGACGTGATACCGGAAGTGGTTGGCCCCGTGCTGCAGCAGCGCTCGGGGGATTTGCCGAGGCCGCAAATGCCGGATCGTTGTCCGGTTTGCGATTCCGAGGTCATGCAGCAACCCGGGCAGACCGCGTTTCGCTGCATCGGCGGCCTGGTATGCGCGGCCCAGCGCAAGGAGGCGATTAAACATTTTGCCTCGCGCAAGGCGATGGATATCGAAGGGCTTGGCGACAAGCTGGTCGAGCAGATGGTGGAGCAGGATCTGATCGATTCGGTCGCCGATCTCTACCGCCTGTCCCTGCAGCAGGTCGCGGGCCTCGAGCGCATGGCTGAGAAATCGGCGAGCAACCTGCTACAGGCGCTGGAGATGGGAAAAAAGACCACGCTGTCGCGATTTATTTACGCGCTCGGTATACGCGAGGTCGGTGAGTCGACCGCCGAGTCGCTGGCCGATTATTTTGGCGATCTCGATCAAATGATGAATGCCGATGTCGACAGCCTGCAACAGGTCGAAGACGTGGGACCGATCGTCGCCGAAAACATCAGGCATTTTTTCGACCAGAAGAACAACAGGGTCATCGTCGACAAGTTAATAGAATCCGGAATCAACTGGCCGCCGATCGAGGCTTCGCAGCAGCAGCAGACTCTGGCGGGGAAAACCTATGTTATCAGCGGCACTCTCGATGGCTACAGTCGCGACCAGGCGGCCAGTCTGCTGAAGGCGCGCGGCGCCAAAGTCAGCGGCAGCGTTTCGGCCAGGACCACTGGCGTGATTACGGGCGAAAATCCGGGTTCAAAGGTCGCCAAAGCCGAGGCGCTGGGTGTAGACATTCTGGATCAGGCCGAATTCGAGGCCTTGCTGGGAGAAGCGTCTTGAATCCTGACCAGGCAGCGCTGCAAGAGCTCAGAAAATACACCTACCTGGTATATATCCTGCAGGCACTGGGCTTCGTGACCGGAGGCCTCACTTCGCTGGTTGCCGTGATTATCAATTATATCAAGGACGAGGATGTGCGCGGCAGTTGGCTCGATTCACATTTCCAGTGGCAGAAGGCGACTTTCTGGTATGGCCTGCTGTGGACCGTACTGGGTATATTGACTACCTGGATTCTGGTTGGTTATTTAGTTTTGCCGGTGGTTACAATCTGGCTCATTTACCGCATTGCGCGCGGCTGGATATACCTCGTCGACGGCAAGGAAATGTATCAGCAAACAACAGGAGAGAACAATGGACGATGATAGTAAATGGCTCAACAAGCTCAGTCCCGAGGAATATCGCGTTTGCCGGCAGAAGGGCACCGAGCCGCCGTTCAGCGGCGAGTACAATCATAACCATCGCAGCGGCAAGTACCTGTGCAAGTGCTGCGGCGAGGCATTGTTCGATTCCGCTGACAAGTATGACTCGGGCTCGGGCTGGCCTTCCTTTGACAGGCCGGCCACCGAGCAGGTCATTCGCTACCAGGAAGACGGCAGCCACGGCATGCGGCGGGTCGAGGCCATGTGCGATCGCTGCGGTTGTCACCTCGGCCATGTTTTCGAGGATGGTCCTGGCGAAACCACCGGCAAACGCTATTGCATCAATTCGCTGTCACTCGATTTCGAGGCAGGCGATGATGAATGAATCCGATTTCGACCAGCTGGCCGAGGAAACCATGGTCGCGATCGAGGACGCGATCGACGACTGCGGCGTCGACATCGATTATGATACCGCTGGCGGTATCCTGACCCTGGAGTTTGAAAATGGCAGCCAGATCATCATCAACAAGCAGGCGCCCCTGACCCAGATCTGGGTGGCGGCACGCTCGGGCGGTTACCATTTCGATTACGATGCCGACGGTAAATGCTGGCGCTTGCAGGCTAGCGGCGAAGAATTGTTCGGCTGTCTCGGCCGTTACTGCAGCGAACAGGCCGGTGAGCCGGTCAGCCTCGGGTAGTTAGTCTGGCGCGGGATCGTCGAGTAGCGATTTGCCGAAGCACACCGTTTGAAGGCCTGAGATTGCCGAATAGAAGATCACTCGAAGTACTGCTCAAGTATTTTGCCGCGGTACTCGGAATGGCCGTCCTCTACATCCTCGCTGATTTTGCCATAGATCTGCGTCCCGCCGGTATTCAGAACTCCTATCGCTTCAAAGTCGGCGAGCTTGACAGTGACCAGGTCAGGATCCTGCAACGGGATAGTCTTTCGATTCTCGTGATAAGACGTTCCGACTCTACCATATCCAACCTGAAACAGGGATTCGGGAATTTGCAGGACCCGACATCGTCGCGCAGCAATCAACCCGAGTTTGCGCGTAACGCATTGCGTTCGAAACACCCTGAAATTTTCGTCAGCTATGCCCTCGGCACCGATCTCGGCTGCACGCTCGAAGTCCTGCAAAATCAGCTCAAGGAGATTTGCGGCAACGCGCGTTACGATTTTGCCGGCAGGGCGCTAGATTCCGACAAGGCGTTTCAGAATCTCGTTGTTCCCGATTATAATTTCAGCAACGATTTTAGAACGCTGACGATAAGACCCTGACGGGGGGAAAGTGCCATGCCTTCATTTGATGTTGTTTCCGAAGTAGATCACCACGAACTGAGCAACGCGCTCGACCAGGCAAACCGGGAAATCGGGACGCGTTACGACTTCAAGGGTTCGAATGCCCGTATCGAAGCCTCGGGTAACCAGTTAAGCCTGGAGGCAGAGTCCGAATTCCAGCTGAACCAGATGGCTCCGATTTTGAAGGAAAAGATGTCACGGCGCGGCATTGACGTCGATTGTCTGGAGTTCGGCGAGGTCGTCGAAATGAACCGTCGCGCGCGCCAGCCGGTCACCGTCAGGGAGGGGCTGGACAAGGACCTGGCGCGCAAGATGGTAAAGCTGATCAAGGACAGCAAGCTCAAGGTTCAGGCGGCCATCCAGGGTGAGCAACTGCGGGTTACCGGCAAGAAACGCGATGACTTGCAGCAGGTCATGCAGAAGCTGCGTGAAGCAGGGCTGGGTATTCCGCTACAGTTCAATAATTTTCGCGATTAATTGCATCAGGCATCATTTTGACAGCCAGGTCTGCCGCCAAAAGGGGACTTGCAGCGCGGCCGCCGTTTCGAGATTCCCGCTTGCGAGGCTGTGTATAACTATTGTTCCAATGAACGCCCGGAGTCGAACCTGCTTTCCGAGCGCCTAGCGGCCAGGGATGGCCGCGGGACGGGCCAGGACGGCCCACCCGGTGCTCGGAAAGCAGGTTCGACTCCGGGCTCGAGCGTATTTCACCGGGCCCAATTGAATGCTGCGCAGGTATGCGGCAATGACGCTGGTGTCCGCTTTCGGGGGTTTGTTTCACGGACGGTCGAAAATCCGCGAACCTCCCGTTTAGCCGGTTATGCGGTCAGATAAACGTCGAATCGAATTGTCTTTTCGCGATAGACGATATCGGGTTTTAACGCCGTCAGCCCGTCTGCCTTTGCCGGTCGCTTGACCACCACCCGTTTGCGCGCTTTTTGTAGCGCCAGTTCAAAGCATGGCTCGATGGCCACGTTAGCGGTCAGGACCTGCAGAATCTGCATTTCCTTGGCCGGCTTGGCACTGGATTTGTGTAGCGGGAACATCGGGTCGAGGTAGATACAATCGAATCCGCGGCTGTCGTCGAGCCGGCGCAGGAATTCCCCGGCTTCCATGTGCTCGAGCTGCATGCGGGTGGCGCAGTCGGCGCCTGCAGGATCCGTCGCCAGGCGCTGCAGAGAGTATTCGAGGATGGCAAACAGCAGTTTGTTTTGCTCCAGTAGCGTAACCCGCTGACCGTGGAAGGCAAGGGTCAGGCTGTCCGCGCCCCAGCCGGCGGTGAGATCGAGCACCTCGTCGATATTGCGCGATTTGTTGTTGCATGCCCTGATTAGCGCCTGGCTGGGTTGCCTGGCACGCCGCGCCAGAGGCCCGCTGAGGAAGCTGTGATGAAAGTTGAGCGCGGGGTCGAGTAATCCGACAACGACGCCTTCATCGTCGACCTCGAGCTCGACGGCAGCCGGTAATCGCCGCGCGTTGGCAAGCAGGTGGTCGATGGTTGCGGAAGAACGCTGCTGCATCAATAGTGTGGCGGCTTCTCGTTGTCGGTGTTGATGTCGCTGGTGACTTCCGTCTTCAGCGCAAGCAACTGATCCTTGAGGCGTTCGACGATTAAAGTCAGTCGCGCGAGTTCTCGATCCTGTTGCGCGACCGTGTCATTGAGTGCCTGAACGGTGTATTCTTGCTCGGAATAGAGGGCCTCGAGGTGCTCTAGCCTGGCCTGAAGCGATTCATTCACGGGATAACCCTTGCCAAATCAGACGAGTTTAACAAAAATTATCCTCGCCAAAATATATAATGATGGTTTACCGATAATCAAATCAACCGCATAATAAGCACTTCACAACCTGTATGCGCGTTAAATCGTAGAATACGAACGAGGTTACCCGTGAGCGAATCACAAATTGATAAAATAGCCCAGATCGCCGAACGAATTTCGGCCGAAGAAAACCGCCGCACCCGACAGACACATACCATTAACACCCTGCTCGAAGAAAGGCAGCAGGTGCTGGTGTCCATGTGCGAGCTGGCCGAACTTGAGTCGGGCGAAGTGCCAGCCGAAACCGTGATTCACAATTTGCGCGGCTTTAACCAGCGACTGGTTGATTACACCGCGCTGGGTCATTTCGAGATTTATGAAAGAATCATCGATGGCAAGGAACGACGCGGTAATATCAAGATGGTAGCCGATCGGGTTTATCCTTCGATTTCGGAAACCACGCAGTTGTTTGTCGAATTCAACGACAAGTACGAGGGCGCCGACGAAGCGGACAGTATCGTCGACCTCTACCAGGACCTGTCATCGATTGGCGAGGCAATGGCCGATCGTATCGAATCCGAGGACATGCTGCTGCGGGAAATAAGCGATAATCTCGAAAGCCCGAGTAAATTTCTCTAAACCTGTTTTCCATGCGCTAGAATCCAGGGCATGGTTATCTCCGAAAATCCCAGATACCCGAGTCATCCCCGCACAAGCGGGGATCTTGCAAAGGCATCGCCTGCAGGTAAATTGGTGGAAGACTTCAGGCTAACCCGTCAGGGCAGCACCTTGTTGAAAGGTTTCACCGTAACCGCCGCATAGGCGCCGGATTCGATGTAGGGATCTTCGTCGGCCCAGGCCTGGGCTGCCTGCAGCGATTCGAATTCCGCGATGATGATACTGCCGGAAAAACCGGCCTCGCCGGGATCGGGGCTGTCGATTGCCGGGTTGGGGCCGGCAATGATCAGACGCCCCTGTTGCTTGAGCGCATTCAGCCGCGCGACGTGATCGGCGCGCACCGACAGGCGGGCCTCGAGGCTGTTTTCGTTATCGATACCGACGATACTGTATAACATCAGCTGGTCTCCTCATCTGTACTCGGCATGTACCTGGCGAGAAAAAATGCCTGTGCGACAACGAAGGCGATAGTCATGCCCATCAAACCGAACAGTTTGAAATCGACCCAGGTATCCTCGCTGAACTGCAGGCCGAAGGGGTCGATCTCGGGCGCCACCACCATGTTGGCGATGCCGGCAACCACGAAAAATCCGACCCAGGCGAGGTTCAGTTGCGTCCACACGCGTTGCTCCTCGATTTCGATGGCATGCCCCATCATGCGCTGAATCAACGGTTTGCTGCCGACGAACTGGCTGCCGAAAAACACCAGCGCAAACAGCCAGTTGATCGCCGTCGGTTTCCACTGGATGAACACCGGATCCTTCAGCGCCAGTGTAGCGCCACCGAAAACAATCAGTATCGCGAGCGTGATCAGCGGCATCTTCTCGACCTTTTTGACGACGATTGCCGCCAGTACGACCTGCACCAGCGTGAGCAGGATCGCCGCCAGCGTGGCGAGGTAAATCGCGTCGCTCGATTCGCCTGGCGTCAGCTGCATCAACGGAATCAGGTCGTTGATACCCAAAATCAATTCATCCGGCAAGTCGAGGTAAAACTTGTAGAGAATGAAAAACAGGAGGATCGGGAAAAAATCGAAAAGCTGTTTCATGCGGGTCTGAGGTTTACAAGGCAAGGCGCATTCTAACCTAAAAAACGCGCTTCTGGTGACTATTGTATGACTCGGTGATAAGCTCGAAGTTCGTTGGTCACTCTGCTACAACCGTGGAAACAAAAAAGTTTTTCTATCTCGCCGGTTTGCCGCGCACCGGCAGCACCGTGTTGGGCGAGATCCTGAACCAGAACGACAATATTCACGTCTCGCCGGCCTCGCCGATGAGTGAAATCGTCAGCGAAGTGCTCGCCAAGTGGCGCCAGAATACGGTCACGCTAAAGGCTTACAAGCACCCGCAGCAACTACCCAACGTCTGGCGGGGAATCCGCGAGGGCATGTATCGGCATCGCCCGGAGCCCTGTATCATCGACAAATCCTGGGCCTGGCATATGAACGACGCGATCGATTCGACGCGCGATATCCTGGGCGAGGAAATGAAAGTGATCTGTACGGTCGATAATGTCGCCGATTGCCTGGCGTCGTTCATCATGTTGATACGTTCCAATCCGGATTACGTTTCCTATATCGACGATTACCTGCGTCATCAGCGCATGGAAGCCAGCGACGCCAACCGCTGTGTCGCGATGATGGATCCGAAAATCGCCACCAGCGTCGGCTGGTGTTATGAAAATTTAAAAAAGACCTGGCTAGGCAAGAATCGCAAAAACCTGTTGCTGATCGAACGTGCAGATCTGGTTAGCGAGCCCGAAGCGGTACTCGAGAAAATATATGCCTTCCTGGAGATTCCGGAGCTGGCGACCTGGGGTGATGACAAAGGTCATTTTTTCGACCGCATCGAAAAGGAAATCACCGAGGACGATGGCGCGGCCTACGGCATACCCAACCTGCACAAGCTCGGACCCGCATTGCGCGAGCGCAGCTGGAAGGCGAAAGAGGTGCTCGGCAATCAGCTGTTTTTCAAGTACAAGCGCCTCGAATTCTGGCGCCCCAAAAAACGTAGTTTCTGAAACCAGTTACCATCCAGAGATAGCAACCAATTCCGCACAAGCTGTCTTTTCCAAGTTAGCTGTCATTCCCGTAAGCGGGAATCCTGCAAATTCGGCTTGTTATAAAGATTCCCGCTTGCGCGGGAATGACTCTTTTTTTGTCTTACGCATTGAGCTGGAGGATCACCCTCCGGGAAAACGGCAGGCACAAAAAAAAGGGCTCCCGGAGGAGCCCTTTTATACTGCTTTACTTCTTCGTAATTACTCGATGTCGTATTTCAGGACTGCACGCAGAATGTCTTCGTCGTTGTCAGAGACAGTGTCATCGTCATATGAAACGTATTCGTACCATGCGGTGGTCTTGCGACCCAGGCTCTGGGTGTAACCAAGCATGATCATAGTCGGATCGTTGTCGCCAGCGTCGCTGCTCAGAGTTTCGAAATGCACGATAAAATTACCGATGCCGATGTCAGCAACAATGCTTGAATCTTCGTCTTGAGTCATGACACCGAAGCCCATTGTAACGGAACCAGCCGCGATACCGGACAGGGTAACACCAACGATCGCGTCGTCAGTACCAGCGCTACCTTGAGTGGTTTCAGTGGTTTGCGCAGCGATACCCAGGGTCATGTCGCCGATGCCGAAGCTCAAACCAACTTCAATTTCATCAGGCGCATCTTCTTCGGCTTCACGCAGGAAGAACAGAGAAGCACCGAAAGTAACCGCACCAGCACCGCCGGCGTAGGTTACAGCGCCGTCTTGACGACCGTTGTAGTTAACCATGGCGTAACCAGAAGCCCACCAGGGGTTATCCAGCGGACCAACAACGTGGTTGTAGAAAGTGTGGTAAGTCTGACCGATTGTGATGCTACCAAAGTCGCCCTTGATACCAACGTAACGGTGACGAATGTCGATGTCGTTATCGCTGTCTTCGTTGTGGTCAGCGAAGTCAACGTCCCACTCGTAACGACCGAAACCGGTCATACCGTTGCCGAGATCAGTTTCGCTGCGAGCGCCGAAACGCGAACCGAAGCTGCGCATACGAAAATCTGATACACCGCCGGTGTCGTAGCTTTCCACACCAACGCGCGCTGATGCGTAGATGTCGGCTTGAGCAGCCATCGGAGTAGCGACAACGCCAGCTACAGCCAATGCAATTGCAGAAGTTTTAAATTTCATGAGTAATTACCCTTAAGTCAGTTATTAGTTTGTGCTTAGGATATAAGTCGTCTCGAATGGAAGTACGTAAGCACAAAACTCCTGGTCCAGACGACCTATGCACAAGCATGATAGTCAAATTTATCGCAATAGCAAGGCTATTTTGTGAAAAAAAACAACATTTCCCAAATTTGTTGCATAAATGTAACATAAACTCGAGTTTTTACTCGGAACTCGCTGAATTAACTTCGCTAATGCTCTGATTTGAATAGATTTTTTAAACGTTGTTTTATTCCCAATAATTTCCTGTATGATCGCGGCCCTATCGAGTCGAGTAATACATGGCCCAGTTTTTCGAAATTCATCCGGATAATCCGCAGCGGCGTCTGATCCAGCAGGCGGTGGCGATCATCGATCGTGGCGGGCTGGTGATTTATCCGACCGATTCGAGCTACGCGCTGGGCTGTCATATCGGTGACAAGGCGGCGATGGAGCGTATCCAGCGTATCCGCCGTACCGACAAGGATCACCATTTCACGCTGGTGTGCAGCGACCTGTCTGAAATCGGCACCTATGCAAAGGTCAGCAATTCCGATTACCGTCTGATGAAAAACCTGACGCCGGGCCCATATACCTTTCTATTGCAGGCGACCTCGGTGGTGCCGCGCCGGCTGATGAATCCGAAACGTAAAACTATCGGCGTGCGCGTACCGGATAACAATATCGTGCACGCGCTGCTGCTCGAACTCGGCCAGCCGATCATGAGCAGCACGCTGATCCCGCCCGGAGGCCGGCAGGCGCTGGACGACGCGGTCGAGATCCGTGAAGTCTACCAGCACGATGTCGATCTGGTAATAGACGGTGGTTTTTGCGGTGTGGAGCCGACCACCGTGGTTAGCCTGATCGACGGTTACCCAGAAATCCTGCGCCACGGCAAGGGTGATGTCGCTTTCCTGGAGTAGGCGATTTTTCGCTTCAACCCGCGTCATCCCCGCGTAAGCGGGAATCTTTAAATAAGCCGGTGGTTGAAAGATTCCCGCTTTCGCGGGAATGACCACTATTTTGTTGCAAGCGTTCTTTGTATAATCCGCGCCAGGGCCTTCATTCTTTGGAACATCTTTATTGAATACCATTAGTCATAATAATCGCGTGCTGTCGGGCATGCGTCCTACCGGCTTGTTGCATTTAGGTCACTACCACGGCGTTTTAAAAAACTGGATCGAGTTACAACACAGCTACGAGTGTTTTTACTTCGTCGCCGACTGGCATGCGTTGACCACGCATTACGAAGATCCTTCGATCATCGGCGAAAGCAGCCGCGACATGGTGATCGACTGGCTGGCAGCAGGCGTGAATCCGGGTAGTGCGACGCTATTTATTCAGTCGCGCGTTCCCGAACATGCCGAATTGCACACCCTGTTGTCGATGATTACGCCGCTGGGCTGGCTGGAACGCGTTCCGAGTTACAAGGATCAGCAGGAAAAAATCAAAGACAAGGACCTGGCCACCTACGGTTTCCTGGGATACCCGTTGCTGCAAAGCGCGGATATTCTGATGTACAAGGCCGCCTTCGTGCCGGTGGGCGAGGACCAGGTGGCGCATGTCGAGTTGACGCGCGAGGTTGCGCGCCGCTTCAATCATTTTTACGGCCGCGAACCCGATTTCGAAACCAGGGTCGAAACCGCGATCCGCAAGATGGGCAAGCGCAACGCCAAGCTCTACAAGGATGCGCGCAAGCGCTACCAGGAACAGGGCGATACCGAGGCCTTGTCGTTCGGCCGCGCTTTGCTCGAGTCACAGCAAAACATCAGCCTGAGCGACCGCGACCGGCTGCTCGGTTATCTCGATACGGAAGGTCGCATTATTCTTCCGGAACCGCAGTCGTTATTGACCGTATCGTCGAAAATGCCCGGTACAGACGGGCAGAAAATGTCGAAGTCGTATAACAATACGATCGCGCTGCGCGAGGCCCCCGACGACGTCACCAAAAAGATCAAAACCATGCCCACCGATCCGGCGCGTATTCGCCGTACCGACCCGGGCGATCCCGACAAGTGCCCGGTGTGGGAATTTCACCAGGTTTATACCGATGAAAACACCAAGGCAAAGCTGTCCGAGGGTTGCCGCACCGCTGGCATAGGCTGCGTCGATTGCAAGCAGTATGTCGTCGATTCGATTCTCGAGGAACTGAAACCGATTCAACAGCGCGTCAAGGAGTATCTCGGCGATCTGTCCGGTGTCGACAGCATCATCAACGAAGGTTGCGAGGCGGCGCGTGACGTCGCCCAGGATACGATCGAAGAGGTACGCAAGGTAATGGGGCTGACCGTACGCGGCAAGTAATGGACAAGGTATTCGCCAACAGTGCTTCCAATCAGTCGGAAATGCCCTTCGCCCTGGTGCAGGGCGAACCGCTGACCATGATTCCGCAGGATTTATACATCCCGCCGGACGCGCTACTGGTATTTCTCGAAGCCTTCGAAGGTCCTCTCGATCTGCTGCTTTACCTGATCAAGCGGCAAAATATCGATATCCTCAATATTCCGATCGCCGCGATTACCAAACAGTACATGGAGTACATCGCCTTGATGGAACACCTAGAACTGGAACTGGCCGCCGAGTACCTGGTGATGGCGTCGATGCTGGCCGAAATCAAATCCCGCATGCTGCTGCCGCGGCCGATTGAGCCGGACGACGAGGACGATCCGCGCGCCGAACTGGTGCGCAGGCTGCAGGAGTACGAACAGTTCAAGCAGGCCGCCGAAGACCTCGACGGGCTGGATCGGCTGGAGCGTGACATCCACCTGACCAGCATCGATATCCCCAAGTTCAAGGTCAAGCTGGCGCTGCCCACGGTCAACCTGAACGACCTGATGAGCGCCTTTCGTGACGTGGTCAATCGCGCAGAGCAGTTTGCCAGTCACCACGTAGACCGCGAGCCGCTGTCGGTGCGAGAGCGCATGGTCATCGTGCTGGAGCGAATATCGGCCGAGGAATTCACCAGTTTCACCGACTTTTTCGATCCCGCCGAGGGCCGCATGGGCGTGGTTGTCAGTTTCATAGCCATCCTCGAATTGCTCAAGGAATCGCTGATCGAACTGGTGCAGACCGAACCCTACGCCCCGATATATGTGAAAGCGAACTCGTAACATGGAAATCGACAAACTCAAGCCCATCCTCGAAGCCTTGTTTGCCGCTAGCGACAAGCCGCTGTCGGTCAACCAGCTGCACGACCTGTTTATCGGTGACCTCGAGCAGCCGAGCAAGGATGAAATTCGCCAGGCGATTCAGCAACTTGTCGATAAACACGACGATGGCGGATTCGAATTGAAACAGGTGGCGTCGGGCTTTCGTTTTCAGGTCAGGGTGGATTTCGAAACTTGGGTGGTGCGCCTGTGGGAACAGAAACCGCCGCGTTACTCGCGCGCGCTGATGGAGACGCTGGCACTGATTGCCTATCGGCAACCGATTACCCGCGGTGAAATCGAAGATATTCGCGGGGTTAGCGTCAGTTCCAACATCATCAAAACCCTGCAGGAACGTGACTGGGTCAAACCCCTGGGGCACAAGGAGGTTCCCGGCAGGCCGACGCTGTATGGAACCACTAAATCCTTTCTCGACTATTTCAATCTGAAGTCGCTGAACGAATTGCCGACGCTGGCCGAAATCCGCGATCTCGATCAGTTCAATCCAGAGTTTATATTCGACGAATCCGGCACGATCCCGGTGGCCGAGGTGGCCGTCGACGAAAACGAAAAGCCGGCCGCATCTGAAGAAGCCGTCAGCCCCGACAAGTCCGACAAGTCCGACAAGTCCGACAAGTCCGACAAGTCCGACAAGTCCGACAAAGCCGACAAAGCCGACAAAGCCGACAAAGCCGACAAAGCCGACAAAGCCGACAAAGCCGACAAAGCCGACAAAGCCGACTAGACTAACGAACCCCAGGA
>Ga0224508_10001685_pt1 | contig 19577 bp, 21 predicted proteins | sample SF_Jan12_sed_USG_4_FD_170157 | JGI IMG/M metagenome (GOLD analysis project Ga0224508, IMG submission 170157) | Sediment microbial communities from San Francisco Bay, California, United States - SF_Jan12_sed_USGS_21 | ecosystem: Environmental > Aquatic > Marine > Sediment | place: USA... | reverse complement strand
CGGCCCGCGCGTCCCGGGGGCGCTCAAGCGCTTCCTGGAAGACCGCTAGTGGCGGTCGCCTATCTGGACAGCTCCGTCATGGTCTCGATCCGGTTCGGAGAGGCGGAGGCCGCGCGGTTGAGCGAAGAGATCTCGACATTCGACGAACTCATATCGTCGAACCTGCTCGAGTCCGAGTACAGGGCCGCACACGCCCGCGAGGAGCGCGAGGTCGAGCCCGAGAGGCTCTCGGGGATTCGCTGGATCCTCCCGGAGCGACCGCTCTCGAGTGAGCTGGCGCGCGTCTTCTCGATTCGATACCTGCGCGGCGCCGACGCGTGGCACCTTGCGACCGCGTTGTCCGTGGTCGACGAGCCTTCGGAGTTGGCGTTCATCACACTCGATACCCGACAACGCGCTGTCGCCGAGAGTCTCGGGTTCCGGACCTGACCTGCCCAGCCAGGGAGCCACGCCTTCGAGCAACGTTCCGGACGGGCTCATGCAGGCGCTGTAACGACCGCTATTCGATCGACCGCAAGCTCGGCGAAGGCGGCATGGAACCGGCTTCCTAGCGGCCCTTCCAGTTCGGCTTTCGCTTCTCGACGAACGCGCGCGGACCCTCTTCGTGGTCCTCGGAATGCAGCATCTTCTGGTGGGTCGGAAAATCCCGGCGGTTCACCGCCTCGAACGCCTCGCGCTCGCTCATCCCGTCGATGCCGCGGAGGATCTCCTTGATCGCCCGGATCGACAGCGGCGCGCCGTCGCAAATCTGGTGGGCGAGGTCGTACACCTTGGGTCTCAGATCCTCGCGATCGACTACGTAGTTCACGAGACCCCAGTGCACCGCTTCCTGCATGTTCATCTTCCGGCCGGTGAGGAGCATGTCCATCGCGATGTGGTGGGGGATCCGCCGCGGGAGCCGCTGGATGCCACCGGCGTCTGCGGCGACGCCGATCGCCGTCTCGGGCAGGGAGAACGTCGCGCCTTCGACGGCCACGATCAGGTCGCAGGCGAGTGCCAACTCGAACCCTCCACCGACGGCAACGCCGTTGATCGCGGCGATCACGGGCTTGTCGAGATCCCATAGCTCGGTGAGTCCGGCAAACCCGCCAGGGCCAAGGTCATCGTCCTCGTGAGCACCGCTCTCGACGGCGTCTTTGAGGTCCCAGCCGGCACAGAAGATCCGGTCCCCCGCGCCGGTCAGGATCGCGCATAGCAACTCGTCGTCGTCACGGTAGTCGCAGAAAACCTCGCCCAGTCGGTGGCTGGTCGTGTTGTCGATCGCGTTGGCTTTGGGCCGGTCGATCGTGACCTCCAGGACCGGACCGTGTCGCTCGATCCGCACGCCGTCGTTCATACCGGTCTCGCGCGTGCGACCGAACTCAGTTCCAGAAGAACCCGACCCCGAGCTGGAAGAACTCCGGTTCGAAGTCGATCGAGGTTCCGGTCCAGTTGGCGTACGGCACGATCGACACCTTCTCGCGCTCGCCGAGGTTGATGGTCCAGCCGACCCCGACCTGGAATGCCGCGCCCTCGTCGGAGAACTTGCCATCGAAGATCTCCAGGTCCGCACTCGCGAATCCGGCACCGCCCTGAAGGTAGAAGTTCCCGCGACCCGGAAAGACCTGGACGATGAACAGCCCCGAGTTTATCTCGAGCTCGGCATCGTCCTCGGTGCGGTTGAAGAAGCTCCCACCCCCTCCGATCCGGACGACGTCCGAGAGCGTCCCGCCGATGATCCCAATCCCGGAGAATCCGTTCGTTCGGTCGTCGCAGTCGGCACAGCCCAGCGTCCCCCAACCGAACCCGAGGCCACCCCAGAGACCGGAGCGCGCGGACTCGCGTCCCTCCCCGAGCTGAGCGGTCGCCGGACCGGCCAGCGCCAGTGCGATCAGGACGGCACCAAACACCGTCGTAAACGAGCGTCTCATGTGTCACCTCCCGCCAGGCAGCCGAACCCGGACCGCGCAAACTCGTCCGGGAAGCCGCCGTTCGTCTCGAGTCCACAGCTCTGTCTTCACAGCCTCATCTACAGCGCCTCGACGGCCGAACCGCTGTTCACGTCACGGATGAAAAGGTAGTCGGGCAAAACGGGGATGCGAAAAGGGGGCGCCAAAACGCCCCCCCTCGCCTCGTCACGAAGGCCGGAACTCGAGAAGACTACTGCTCTTCGCTCGTCTCCTCCGACCCGAGTGCGGTGACATCGACCGTCAGCGCGTCGATCTGCGCCTGGATCGCCGGATCGACGGTCGGATCCACCCGCCCGCCGAGGCATTCGCCGAAGAAGACCTCCATCGACCGGTACAGCGCCATCCGGTTGTCCGCGTTCGCGAACCCGTGGCCCTCGTTCTCGGCCAGCAGGTACGTGACCGGGATTCCGCGGTCGCGGAGCGCCGCCGCCATCTGGTCGGACTCCTGCTGGGTAACGCGCGGATCGTTCGCACCCTGGACGATCATGATCGGGGCCTCGATTTGATCCACGAAGTTGAGCGGGGAACGTGCCTGCATGTCCTCGACGTCGTCGATGTCCGACGGGTCGCCGACGTGCCGGTAGAAGGTCCCCTCGAGGAACGGACGCCAGTACGGCGGAAACGCCTCGATCAACGTGACGAGCGACGACGGACCGACGTAATCGAGCCCGCACGCGAACACCTCGGGCGTGAACGTCAGACCGACCAGCGTCGCGTAGCCGCCGTATGACCCCCCGTAGATCCCGACCCGGTCGCGATCGGCGATGCCCTCGGCGATCGCCCACTCGACGCCGTCCACGAGATCGTCATGCATCGCCCCGGCCCACTCGCCGACCGCCGCGTTGATGAAGTTCTTCCCGTAGCCCGTCGAGCCGCGGTAGTTGATCTGTAGCACCGCATACCCGCGGTTCGCGAGCATCTGCACTTCGGGCTGATAGCCCCAGTTGTCGCGCGCCCAGGGACCGCCGTGTACGACGAGGATCAGCGGGAGATTCTCCGCCTCGACGCCGCGCGGAGTCGTCAGGTACCCGTGGATCGTCAGCCCATCGCGTGCCTCGTACGAGACGGGCTCCATGTCCGCGAGCCCTTTCCCTTCCAGCCAGGGTCGCGGCCGGAACAGGAACTCCGACTCGCCCGTGTCGCGGTCGAACAGGTACGTCGCGCCTGGGTCGACCGGGTCGTTGAACGAGACGATGAACTTCCGCTCGTCGTTCGTGCTGCCGTTGATCCCGGGGAAACCGTCGTGCAGCTCGCGGAGCTTGTTGAAGTCCGCTTCCCAGGACGGGTCCTTGAAGTAGATCCTCGGTTTGTCGGCGTTGTACGTCGTCGCGATCAGCTCATCGGTGACCGTGCTGAACACCGCACCGCTGAAATCGACTTCGCCCTCGGGATCGCTCTCGACGACCTCGATGTCGCCGGTCGAGATGTCCATCAGGACCAGCTGCTGCAGGTCGGTCTCGCCGTGGTCGCTCGAGACGTAGAGCCGCTGGTTGTCCTTGTGGAACTGGATCGGGTTCACGTTCTCGGTCGCCGGGTAGCTCGCGATCGTCCGCCATTCGGAGTCCTCGGTATCGCGCGCGAAGATGTCCGTGCCACCCTGCATGTTCTGCCCGATCGCCGCACGCGCCTCGAGGTCATGATCGAGGATGTAACCGAGGTGCCGCCCCGGATTCTCGGCGACCATCGTGAGGTCGCCCGTGTTCAGATCGAGCCAGTACCCGTCGAACAGCTGCGGATTCCGGTTGTTGAGCGCGACGAAGATCCGCTCCGGCGTCTCCTCCGGCACGGCCCCGATTTGGGCGCGCGCGCCGTCGTACGGCGTGAGGTTCGTTGCCTCGGGGACCGCGGTGCCGTCGACCGGCAGCGCATAGACGTGGAAGTTCTCGTTGCCGCCCTTGTCCTGGATGTAGAGGATCTTGGACGCGTCGGCCGCCCAGAAATATCCGGTCACCGGTCGCTCGGTGTCGGCGGTCAATTGGATCTCATCGTCTGTGCCGATCCGCCTGGCGAAGACATTGAGGACCCCGTCGTACGCCTTCAGATATGACAACCACTCGCCGTCCGGAGAGATCTGCGCCCCCGCGATCTCGGGGTTGTCGAAGAAGGACGAGACCGGGATCACGGCCGGCATCCCCTCGGTAGCGCTCTCGTACTCGGCGGTCGCCATGTCGTCGCTGCTCATGCAGCCGACGAGCAGGCCTGCGCCGAGCACGTAAGACAGCGGACGGAATCTGCTGGATGACATCAGGACACCTCGTGTTGAGTTGGGAAGGTCGTCCGCATTACGAGGGGCGACCCCTGAAAGTTCGACGCGCGGGGCGGTCAGCGCTCGACGTGCTCGAGAAACGCGCGGCCGCGCGGCGACAGACGGTAGCCGACCTTCAGGCTCTCGGTAAGCCCGAGCGCCTTGAGCTTTCGCACGTTCGTCTTGAACCAGGCCTTATCCCAGCCCTCTTTCTCGGCCAGCGTCGCCGCGAGGGTCTCCGGGTAGGCCTCGATCAGTCGCAAGGTTGCCGTCGTCCACGGTCCGTGCCGGCTGGCGCCGTCGTACCTCCCGAGCCGTCCACGAATCTCCTCGATCTCTTCCCGGGACAGGTCGGCCCGCTGCCGGAGTTGCTTCCGCGGATCCTCCCCGGCGTAGTGGAGACGGATGCGGAAGAGATCGCCTTCGCGACCCTCGAGCATCGCGAGGACGGCGTCACGGGAGTCGAAGCCGGCGCGCCGCGCGTCGGCTTCGGTGATATCGGATGGTTCGACGCGATCGACGGCGTCGATGGCGAGGACGCCGACGACGGTCATGAGCGTCCCGCCCGTCTTCACGGTCGGGCGCCGCTGCCGGCGAAACGCCAGGTCGACCTCGCCCGCGACGATGCGGTCGAGATCGGCGCGCCTCATCAGCACGGCGCGCCGCGGCGTCTAGCGTGGGCGAGTGAAGTTAGTCGCCGTTCTTGCCGTTGAAGATCTTCGACACGGCGGCGATCCCGACCGCCATATAGACGAAGCGGGCGAGCGGCCCCGTGAGGGCTTCGACCAGGTTGAACCCGAAGAAACCGATCAGGCCCCAGTTCAGCCCGCCGGCGATCAGGAGGAAGCCGGCGATCTTGTTCCAGTCTTTGTTCTTGCTCACGAATCTCTCCGATGAAGGTGCGTCCGAAGGCGACACCGCGGTCCAGACCTCGGGCGAATTCCCTACGGGACGCGAGCCGTGACGGTTTCCGGTCCGCCCTGATGACCGCAACACAGGGTTCTGACGTCTCCGCGTCGGTCATTGGTTGGAGTCGTGCCACCGGACGCGCGTTTACCGCTTCGCCGGAGGCTGAAGCAGAAGGGAGAACGCCCCGGCGTCGTAGCTGACAAGCCCGTCCTCGCGAATGCTGCCCTCGATCCTGCCGTCCATGGCTCCCGCGAACACGTCGCGCAGCTCGGTCAGTCGAGCGGGCTCGGCCACCGGCGTGTTGTGGGCCGGAAAGACGCGGGTGAGATCGGGCACGAGCGCGGCCAGGCGCTCCGTGGATCGGCGGTACGCCTCGAGATCGGTTCCGGGCCAGAACAGCCAGATCGGGCCCTCGTAGAACGAGTCCCCCGTCCAGACATACCCGGCCTCGCGATCGACGAGCGCGATCGCGTCGTCCGTGTGACCGGGGACATGGAGGACTTCCAGCGAGCGATCTCCCATCGATATCTCGAAGCCGTCGTGGATGGTCTCGGTGATCGTGAACGGTCGGCTGACGAAGCTCGCCTCGGTGACGCCGTCCGGTAGGGGGGCGCAGAGCGCGGCTGCGGAGACCTCTTCGCGGACCTCCTCGTTCGGCGCGCCCTTCGCGCTCTCGCGGGTGTAGTCGGTGTCCATCGCCAGAACACGGTCGAATTCGTGGTTTCCCCCGATGTGATCGAAGTGCGTATGGGAGTTGACCACGGCGAGGGGGCCGTCCCACAGCTCCGACACGACGTCGCGAATCGAGGCGATTCCCATCCCGGTGTCGAAGAGGACCGCGAGATCGCGCCCGACGATCAGGTAGGAGATGACCTCCTGCCACTGCTTCGGCTCGTAGATGGCGTACACGCCGGTCCCGACGGAGTAGACTTCAAACCACGAGTCCTCGCCGACGGCGACGCGAGAGAGGTCCGCATAGCCCGGTCGTGGGAGGCCGGCGCACCACTCGGGCAACACGGCCGAGAACTCGCCGGCCTCGGGTCCGCTGCCGGGCGACTCGGTGTCCGGCGAATCCCCACCGGGCCTCTCGCCGGAAGTGCACCCACTCGCGATCAGCCCTGCGACAGCCAGAGCGCCGGGGGAGGCCCTCACTGCGAGCCGGTCACGCGCGGGCTGAAATTGCTGTGCACCCAGTACCTCGACGCACGGCCGTCTTCTCCGATCTCGAACCGCCACTCCTCGGCCAGCTCCCCATCGGCCTGCACTCGGCGAAACGTGTGTCCGTCCACGTGCTTGAGCCGCGCCATCGACGCCATGGGATTCATGGTCGGAAGCGACATCGCGCCGAGTCCGCCCTCCCATTCCACCACCACCGTCTCTCCACCCCAGGGGGCTCCGTCATACGTGCCCGTGTAGAGAGTCCCCTCGAATGCCGGGTTGTCCTCTGTCTCCCGGGAGGCCTTCTCCGCATCCGCCACCGCGGCCCGGATCGCCGGCCCCACGATCTCGTGCATCCGACGCGTGAACGTCGAGCTCGCCGTTCCGTTGGCGTTGGAGAGGAAGACGGTCGCGATCTTGCCGTCGGGCTCGACGCTAAAATGCGTGATGAACCCGGGGCAGCCGCCCCCATGCCCGACGTACGTCCGGTCGTCGGCTCGCCAGGTCGCGAACCCGAGGCCCCATTTGAGCTCCCAGTCCGGGTTCAACCAGTGGACTCGGTGCATCTCGGCCAGGGTGTTCTTCGCGAGGATCTCTCCGCCGGATCCGTGGCCGTCGCCGCGATCACCGTTTCCGCCGGCCGGCGACGACCCGGCGTCTCCGTGCAGCGTCCTGAACTGCCAGCTAGCGAACCGTGCGAGGTCGAGCACCGTCGACGCGTACCCGGCGGCAGGCGCGATCCCACGGGCAGCGAAGAGAGCCACTTCGGCGCGCGAGCCGTCCCGGCCCGGTGCCGAGTACCCGATAGCCATCTTCTTCCCGTGCTCATCGGCCGGGATCTCCGAGTACGTGGAGGACATGCCGAGCGGGTCGAGCACGTGCCCGCGCATGTAGTCGTGATAGTCGACGCCTGTCGTCGCCGAGATGATCTCGCCGGCCAGCGAGAGCCCCAGGTTCGAGTACTGGTGACGCTCGAACGCGGGGTACAGCTCCTCCTGCTCGGACAGGCGGTCCATCATCTGCTCGCGCGTCGGGAACGGGAACGGAGCACGCCAGTACGGGAAGTCCGACTCGCGAGGGAGACCCGCGGAGTGCGTGAGGATTCCCTGCACCGTCACCGGCGGCGCGTCCGGATAGGTATCCGCCAGATCCGCGAACCAATCGAGGTGCTCGCCCACCCGGTCGTCCAGTCGCACGTGGCCGGCGTCTCGAAGCTGCATGACGCCGATCGATGTGAAGAGCTTCGAGATCGAGCAGACCGAGTACACCGTCTCGGGGGTCGCGGGAATCCCGACCGCCCGGTTCGCCATCCCGTACCCGTCGGCCCACAGGACGTCCTGGTCGTATACCACCGCGGCCGACACTCCGGGAATCGCGTCGTACGCCCGCTGGCCTTCTATCCAACGGTCGATGACTGCGAGGGCCTCCGTCACCCGTGGGTGAGCGCTCACGTCCTGAGCGAATAGGGGTGCGGCGAGTCCGAACGCCGCTATGATCGCCACCAGGGCGAGAGCTGACCGTCTCATCATGGCCTCCTGCCGGTTCCTTCGAACACCTGCAGCCGATTCCCATCCGGGTCGCGGAAGACAAAGGTCCGCAGCCCCAGCACTTCGTCCTCCACTATCCTGGCATCCACCTGCACTTCGCGGGAGACGAGCGTCTCATGGAACGCCTCGATGCCCTCGACGAACAGGCCCGACTTGAACACGCCCAGGAAGCGAAACGCCCGCTCATTCGCGTGTTCAGGACCGATCCCGATCGGATCGGAGTGGCCGATCAGCTCTACGGTGACGTCCCCCCCGCTGAGCAGCCGGACCCGCGCGGACCCATCGCGAGCCTCGGCCTCCCGCACGACCTCGAGGCCCAAGACGTCCGAATACCATTCGACGCTCTCGTCGAGGTCGGCGACAGAGACCGCGACGAACGCCGGACCGCTGAAATGCCACTCGGCGGTAATCTGCGCGACGGCCGACCTGTGGAGGGCGGCGGACACCGCCACTGCGACGATCATGGTTCGGACGAGCACCGCGATCGCGGGCGCCGCGGGTGGAAAGCCGAGTGTCATTGGAGCTCCGATTGCTGAATCTGCCCTAACGGGCCAGAATCGCCCCGGTGGGCCCGGCGGTGCCGGGCGCTGACGAGAGGCACGGGACCCGAGGATCCGCGATGACGTTCAGAGAACATACGGTATGGCCATCAGTGGTCGCGCTGGTCCTCGTCGGATGCCTCGGGGACTCGGCGTCGTCCGACTCGTCCGTCGGGTTCGACGGGATCGCCGCCGCCGGGCCGTCGGGCTCGGCGGGCATCTCGATGGACGGGCTCGTGGCGGCCTACGACCTGTCCACGTTCTCCGAGGGGCTGCTGCTCGATCTATCGGTCAACGCCCTCGATGGCCGGACCAGAATCCGCAATTCGACTCCTGGCGTCTTCGGCGACGCGCAGCTGTTCGAGCTCGTCGACCACCGGATCGCGCTCCCCGCCACACCGGCCTTCGATCTCGACGGCCCGCTGACCATCGCCGCCTGGGTGCGGGTCGATCAATTGGGGTTACACCAGCACATCGTCGCCTGCGACGACAAGTGGGCGCTCTGGGTGACGCCGGCCGACCAGTACCGGCTCGGCGACACGCGGGGCGGTGGCTGGTCGACGGCCGAGGGATCGGTCGCCCCGGGCGTGTGGACGGCGGTGGTGGCAGTGCTCTCCGGGACGGCGGGCGACCCGCTCGCCCCGGAAACGGTCGCGCTTTATGTGAACGGCGAACGGGCCGGGGCGGCGCATCTCAGAACCGACGAGGCACGGGAGCTGGGCATCTGGAATCCGGGCGAGTTGTACGGCTCGGATGCCTGCTACATCGGGTTCGAATCACATCAGGGGAACGAAGCCCATCAGGAGATGCCGTTCGTCGGAGCGGTCGACGAGCTACTGGTCTATGCGCGCGCCTGGTCCGAAGATGAAGTAGCCGCATTCTCGACCCCCAGTTCGGAGTCCCCATGAATCGAACCGCGATTGCCGCTGAGTTCCCGTTCGAGAGCCGCTTCGTCACCGTCAACGGCTCGGAGATGCACTATGTAGAGGCGGGTGAGGGCGACCCGATCCTCTTCCTACACGGGAACCCGACGTCGTCGTACCTGTGGCGCAACATCATCCCCCACGTGTCCGGTCTGGGCCGCGCGATCGCCCCCGACCTGATCGGGATGGGGAAATCCGACAAGCCCGACAGCGACTACGGGTTCTTCGATCACTACGAATACGTCGAGGGGTTCATCGACAGACTCGGGCTGCGCGACCTGGCGCTCGTCATCCACGACTGGGGGTCGGCGCTGGGCTTCCACTACGCGCACCATCACTCCGGAAACGTGAAGGGGATCGCCTTCATGGAGGCGATCGTCGCGCCGGTGCCGAGTTGGGACGACTTCCACCCCGACTTCCAGAAGGTCTTCAAGGCGTTCCGCACCGAGGGAGTCGGGTGGGACATGATCGTCGGCCAGAACTTCTTTGTGGAGAAGATTCTCCCCGGTGCGGTGGCTCGTGACCTGACCGAGGAGGAGATGGCGCACTACCGGGCGCCGTTTCTCGAGGAGGCCAGTCGGAAACCGACCTGGAGGTGGCCGAACGAGATCCCGATCGAGGGCCACCCGCCCGACGTCGCCGACGCGGTCGGGGCCTACAACGCGTGGCTCCAGGAGACGGAGATCCCGAAGCTCCTCCTCCACGCGATGCCGGGCGCGCTCATCCGGCCGGAGGCGGTGGAATGGTGCAAGGCACATCTGCCGAACCTCGAGACCGTCGACATCGGCACGGGCATCCACTTCGTGCAGGAAGACGCCCCGCACGAGATCGGACGCTCGGTCGCGGAGTGGTACGCCCGGCTGTAGGCCCTCCTGAAACGGTGGGGTGTAGCGCGACTAGTTCCCGTCGCGCTCCCAGAACAGCCGATATGAGCCGACGATATCCGCCCCCGAGGCGGCTGGCGGCTCGTCGCACCGGCCCTTGATGTCCGCGACGAACGTCTTGAACGCATCGGTGGCGGTCAGCGGGTTCCCTTCCCCCTCGATGACGGCGATGTGCACGAACGTCAGGCCGTCCTCGAGGTTGAACGAGACGTAACGCAAACCGTCGGGCCGGTTCGCGTCGAGCTCGGCGAACACGTCGCGGATGTACGCCTTGTTCTCCTCCGCGCGGTCGGCCTTCACCTTGTAGCGGACGATCGTAGTGTTCATGTCTGCCTCCTCTGTGGCGACCGGATCAGGCCAGCGGCGCCTCGGCCGTGACGATGGCCCACATGCCGTCCCGCCAGACGCAGTCTATTCCGACAAAACCCGCGTCTCTCAGGTACTGCGCGTATGCGGCGAGCGATTCGTAATGGTCGTGGGCCTCGGAGTGTTCGACCAGATGGTCGACCTCTGCCTCGGTACACTGCTCGGGGGCGCGGCAGTGCTCGAGCCAGCGTTCCCAATGCCTGTCGGCGACTCCGGGGGCGGCCCCCGTCAGCTGGTCCGAGAAGCGAAGTGATCCGCCGGGCCGAAGCATCGGCCGCAGCCGGGCAAACAGCTCGGCCTTGTCGGCGACGTGGTGCAGGCTGATGCACGACGTGATGAGGTCGAACGAGCCGGCGTCGAACTCGATCTCCTCGAACCGGGCGAGGACGCAGTCGACATGCACCCCGGTCGCCTCCTCGGCGACGCGCGCGGCGGTCAGCTCGATCATCTCGTCCGATGCGTCGACGGTCGTCCAGCGGCACTCCGGAAGCAGCCCGGCCAGGGCCAGTGTGAAGTTCCCGGTGCCGCAGCCCAGCTCCAGACCGCGACGCGGGTGAGGCGGCATGTACTCGAGCGTCGTGTCGAGCATCTGCTGATAAGTGGGGACCGCTCGTCGAATGAGCGAGTCGTAATCCTCGATCATCGAGGCGAAGTAGTCGGATGCCGTCCCCGTCACGTCGGTCATGGCCGGGCGGCCCGCCAGCGAGCCGGGGAGGCCATCACGGTTCGTAGTTCGCGAAGTGCATGTGCGCGATTCGGTACTCGTCGCCGTAGAGGGTGTACACCACGGTCATCGGGCCTCGCTGCGCGGAGTTCCGCTCCCCGCGATCGCCGAAGAACCACGCGCCAGTTACGACGGCCGTATTGCCGTACGAGACGCCATCGATGTCCTCCACCCACAGCTCCGCACTCGGGTCCACGCCGCCGGCGACGAAGCCGAACCCCTCGTGGTGTGGCATGAGAGAGTCGATCCCGACGATCAGTCCCTCCCGCTCGGACGAGAGGTAGTTGACTCGCGCGTCAGGAAGGAAGAGCTCGCGCACTCGATCCAGGTCGTAGCTGCCCCACATGTCGACCCACGCGGCAATCAGCCCCTCGGCGTCAAAGCCGGGCTGGGCCGAAGGCGCTGTGGCCAGATCGGCACCGCCGCGACGCGCCGACGTCCGCACGGCGACGATCTCCACCGGCTCGACGAGCGTCTGTGCGTCGGTCGCCGCGCGGTGGATATGTCGCACTACATCCATTCCGTACACGACGCGTCCGAACGCGGCAAACCCCCGCCCGTCGGGGTTTCGTCGCCCTCCCTCGTTCAGTTCGGGCTGGTCGCCGATGCAGATGAAGAACTCGCCGCGTGCGCTGTCAGGGTCTCCCCGGGCCATGGAGATCGTTCCGTCCAGATGAGGTAGCCCAGTCTCCCCGGTCCCCTCCATCGCGATCGGGTCGAAGGCCTCCTCACCTCGGTCACGGTTCACGCCGCCCTGAATCACCTCGATCCGGATGTCGTTTTCGGGCTGGTTGTCCTGCCGAACCGTCCTGTAGACGGTCCCACCCTCGTACAGCCCGGCATCGACGTACCGGAGAAAATTCGCCGCCGTCCGCGGGGCCTTCTCGATATCGAGCTCCGCGATGATCGACCCGGCCGTCGTCTCGATCACCACGATCGTGTCGGCCGCGGCCTCGGAGCCGGACGCGAGGGCGGCCGATGGCACACCGAGCGCGACCACCGCGCCCAGGACCGTGCCGCGGCCGGAGCGCGAACCCATCATCGGAAGCCTACCTCGACCACGGCGGCGTCACATCGTTCATGCGGGCGTATGCCACGGCCTGGCCGACGTGCTCGTTCATGTGCGCCACCAGTTGCACGAGCACCGCCCAACCCGACACCTCACGGCCGTACAGTGGGGTCGTCATGTTCAGATCGTGCTCGCTCAGCGCCGCCACTTTCGCGTTCACGTGGTCGATCGAGGTCTTGAGCGCCGCGACGATCTGGTCCTTGTCGGTGAGCGATTCGAGGTTCTGCCAGTCCACGCCCTCAGGCGCCGGAATGCCCAGGTTCTCCTCGAGATACATGAAGTTGTACCGGGCGATGTGGGCGTAGACGACGCCTACCGTCATCAGCCCCTCTTGCGGCGCCCAGTCGTACAGGTCGGCCGGCATCGCCTGCGACAGCGCGTCCATCTTGAAGCTCGAGTTCCCGAACTGTCCGAGCATCTCATCCCGGATGGCCAGGGCCGCGGCATGCTCGTGCTGCTGGCCTTCGTGCTGCCCTTCGTGTTGTGCGGCCGCCGGGGCGGCGAGTGTGACGACGGCGAGCGCCGCCAGAGCGGTGATCTTGGAGCGAGTCATCGGATCTTCTCCGAGAGAGTTTTCGAGTCGGCGCCAGGCGCCGTGGGAGGCCTTCACGTTACAACGCGTGCCTTCAGAAGGGATTAACGTGGAACCCCTCATCCTGTAACACCAGAAGCGCCGTCATGGCGGACAGCGCGACCTCGACCTCCGGTAGCAGACGATCGCGGGGCAGGTCGCGAGCCGCCGCCGTCTGCCCGCAGAGAATGATCCGAACCCCCGCGTCGTGCAGCTCGCGGATCAGCTCCTTGTTCGGGTTGTCGACGCCTTCCTTTTCCCGATAGCCGATGTCATCGAGCATCGCCTTCCCCGCCTGTCCATGAACGACGAGGGCGAGGTGCAGGTTCTCGACCGGGACGCCGGCCCGCGCATGCATGTTGAGGAATCGCGCGGCCGTGACGAGGTGGACGTTCAGCTGATCGGGCGATGGGGCCGGATCGACCATCTCCCACGCGATCCGGTACTGCATCTCGGGTGGCGTCTCCACGTCCGGATTGGGGACTTCGAACACGGGACCGGCGGAGTGAATCACCGGACCGAACGAACGCGACTGGGCCGAGAGCTGTGCGCAGGAGGCGGCGAGCCCGAGCAGGGCCGCGGAGAGCACGATGGGGACGCGAGATGGAGGCGCGGGCAGACGATTCGGTATCATGGTTCTCTCGTGGTTGTCAGCGTGGGGGTGTGAGGGTCGGGTAATGCGGAAACACCCAGACCTGCGGCAGCTCGGGGAGGACGTCGTACCTCACACGGACCATGTTCGTGGGTTGCGTCTCGACGCCCCTCTGCCGGGTCAGCCACTCGTCGATGGATGCGAGATCACTCGGGCTTTCAGGATCTACCTCGAGGTCATCGTGCCGGTAGTGCATCGGTACCAGCACTCGTGGCGAGAGCCGGGTGCGCCATTCCACGACGGCCTCGTGCGAGAGAATGTGCTCGATGTCGTCCACCGGCAGCATGAGGATGTCGACCCGCCCGAGGTCTTCGACGATTTCGTCGGTGACGGGGCCGTTGTCCCCGATGTGGGCGATGCGAAGACCGTCCGTCTCGATGAGCCAGATCGTGTTGCGCTGACCGAACTCCTCGCCGTACGGGTCGGCGTGCTTCCCGCGGATCCCGAACACGGTGATGTCGTCCAGGACGTATTGACCGGGCGAAGTGAGCACCGCGGTCTCTTCACCCCATGGCACGTCTCGCCCGGCCTCGTATCCGGCGTCGTGATCCGGGTGTGGATGGCTCAGCAGTGCCGCATCCGGGCCGCCCAGCGTGGTGGGAAAATCGTACCCGAGCCACCATCGGCTCTCGTACGGGTCCACCAGCAACGACACGCCTTCGGGCGAGGTGATGACGAAACAGGCGTGGGCCACATACTGGATGGTCACGCCGTCGCTCTCGACGGTGGAACGCGCGGCCTGCTCGCCCGCCTGATCCGCTCGTCCCTCGCGCCCCTCGCCATCCGGGGCGCAGGCGACGAACGCGCCGAGCAGCAGAACGGCCGGCAGGGGGGACCTGGCGCCCCGCAGCGTCATGGCTCCGGCTCGTTGGCCAGCGATGTCACCATGATCAAATCCGTTTGCCGATCTTCACCCACATCGAATTCGCTCTTCCCCACCTCTTCGAACCCGCGCTTCACGTAGAAGGCGATCGCACGCGGGTTCCTCGTCCACACGCTCAGCCACATCTCGCCCCCTCCGAGCTCTCGCCCGGCCGCCTCGGCCGCGTCCATCATCGGCCCGGCCACTCCCCCGCCGTGGTACGCCGTATCGAGGTAGAACCACCGGAGCTCGACGTCCGCCTGGTGCTCGACGCTCTCCGGAGTGGATCGGCGGCGCACCTGAATGTACCCGATGGGGTCGCCGGCGGCCTCGACGAACAGCGTGATGACGTCCCGATCCGCCAGCTCGACCCGCTGAATCTCCTCCCCGTACATGCCGGCCAGGTGGGACGCCATGTCAGACGGATCCGTGAACTCCCGATACGTTTCCTCGAACAAGCGAGCCCCGAGCGCCGCGAGTCGTCCTGCCTCGCGAGACTCCACCCGACGAATCGTGATCGCGGGTTTGAAAGACGCCTGGCTCACGCAATTCTCCAGATGAAGAAAAGGGCCGCCCGACGAGTCGGACGGCCCCCTGTTTCGTAATCCCGTCAGCCGACAGTCAGCTGGCGAGCGTCACGTTCTCCGCCGCGGGTCCCTTGGTGCCGTCGACAACGTCGAACTCCACCGCGGCGCCCTCCGGGAGGGTCTTGAACCCTTCCATCTGAATGGCCGAGTGGTGCACGAAACAGTCCTTGCCTCCATCCTCCGGCGTGATGAAGCCAAAGCCCTTCTGGTCGTTGAACCACTTCACAGTCCCTCTGCTACGCATAATCCGGTGTCCTTCTGCTAATTCGTCCTGGTCGGAGCTTGGACCACCTGCACTCGACCTGTCAGACGCTCGCGCGGACTACCCCCGCGCCGGGAGGCGACGTTCCGAATCGCCCGCTGTGTGGCCTGATTGGCCGGGCACAAATTTGTGAGAGCCTCAAAGCAGGTCAAGTGGGATCGAACGGCGAAACGAAGTCGTTACGGCCCCGGTGGGACGCCGTCCGAGACGCCCGGTTAGGGGCATTGCCCGCAGTCGACTGCTTCAGGCACGACCCAGAGACGCTCGAACGCGATCGGTCCATCGCATTCCGAGCATCGGCCGTACGTGCCGGCCTCGATGCGCTCGAGCGCCTCGTGGAGAGCTCCGAACCGTAGTTCCTCCCGCTCCTGCAGGTTCTTCGTCAGGTGCTGGTTCTGCATGGCGTCCATCCGGGAGAGGCGTCCAACCGCCGTCTGGTCGAGCTCGACGGGACGCGCGGCCTGCTCCGTGGTCTTCATGCTGCGTCTCAGACGCGCCAGCTGTCGCTCCAGCTCGGCTCGGAGCTCCTCGACCTGCGGGGGCGTCAAACAGGAATCGCCCACGTCAGTGCGGGGCCTCGTAAGAGGCCATGATCTCCCGAATCGATCGCTGATCCTCTCTGGCGGGCAGCCCCCACCCGTCCTCGTACCCGAACACGTCCCACGATGAGCGGGCCCCGAAGACGCCGTCGATGATCTCGATGTGGTCGCCCGTGACGAGCCCCGGATGACGCTCCCCGCACGCTCGACTGAGCCACAGGAGCTCTTTCCGCAGAGTCACGATGTAGTTCGCGAGCCGGGCGGCCTTCGAGGTCGAATCCAGACCACGCATCAACCATTTCGATTGGGTGGCCACGCCCGTGGGACAGTGCCCCGTATGACAGCGCTGCGCCTGAATGCACCCCACTGCCATCATGGCCTCGCGCGCGACGGCGATCATGTCACACCCGAACGAGAACGCGAGGAGCGCGGACTCGGGGAATCCGAGCTTGCCGGACCCGATCCAGACGAGATCATCCGCCACCCCCTCCCGCGCGAAAATGCTGAACGCTCGAGTGAATCCGATCTTGAACGGCAGGGCGACGTGGTCCGAGAACACGAGCGGTGCCGCCCCCGTGCCACCCTCGCCACCGTCGATCGTGATGAAGTCGACCCCCCGGTCGCCACGGGACATCAGACGGGCGAGATCGAGCCAGACCCGGTCCTCCCCGACGGCGGACTTGATCCCCACGGGGAGTCCTGTCGAGTCCGCCAGCTCCTCGACGAAATCGAGCATCTCGTCCACGTCCGCGAAGGCCTGGTGGTGCGAAGGACTGATCACGTCCTGACCGACCGGCACGCCGCGGATTCCGGCGATCTCCCGGGTGACCTTGGCAGCCGGCAGCACCCCTCCCAGGCCCGGCTTGGCCCCCTGGCTGAGCTTGATCTCGATCGCCTTCACGCGGTTGGCATCGACCGTCTCGAGGAACCGGGTCTTCGAGAACCCGCCATCCCCGCCGCGGCACCCGAAGTACCCGGTGCCGATCTGCCATATCAGGTCGCCCCCGTTGCGGTGATATGGGGAGATGCCGCCCTCTCCCGTGTTGTGCAGCGCGTCCGCGAGTGCGACACCACGGTTCAACGCCTCGATGGCGGCGGCACTCAGGGACCCGTAGCTCATCGCGGAGACGTTTACCGCGGAAGACGGCCGGAACGCCCTGGCCCGACCTCGCTTCGCCCCGAGCACTTTCGCGCACGGGATCGGGTAATCGCCCTTCAGCTTCTCGGCGTTCAACGGGTGGAAGTCCCTTTTGGGCTCTCCCTTCACTCGCGGAGTCCCGTTCTCCGGCTCGGGAGCGAACGCCGAATGCTTGATGATGATGTAATGGGGCTGAAGCTCGATCGCTTCGTCGGTTCCGAACGCGAAGTAGTTGTTCTCCTTCTTCGCGGACGCGTACACCCAGCGGCGCTGATCGCGGGAGAAGGGGCGTTCCTCGTTGTTGCTCGTCACGATGTACTGTCGTAACTCGGGGCCGATCGCCTCGAGCCAGTACCTGAAGTGTCCGATGATGGGAAAGTTGCGGAGGATGGCGTGCCGCTTCTGGAGCAGGTCGTGCGCGATTGTCAGCGCCAGCACGCCGAGAACGATGGTGAGTGTCCAGCCGCCAGCACCCATCTTCCTCTGCCCGTTGAGTACGGAAACTCCGGAACCCCGGCCGATGTCGGCATAAGTCTAGCGTACGTACGGCTTTTTCAGGAATACTCCCTGATCTCGGGAAACCGGGCACCCCCGGCGGCAACACAAGCAACCAGGGCCCTCGATGACCACAGCTTCCCTCAAGCGGTTGCTACAGTTCGGGTTGAGCCTCGGACTGCTCGCCATGGTCTTCCTCATCGTGGACCTGCGGGCGACGTTCGCTGAGCTGAGGCACGCGAGCGTCGCGTGGGTAGTCGTCGGACTCGCTTTCACCGTGCTGAGCCGGGTCCTCATGGCCTACAAGTGGAACCTGCTCCTGCGTGCCAAAGGCCACGTCGTCTCGCATCTCGAGGTCATCCGACTCTACTACGTGTCCAGTTTTCTCGGCCTGCTTCTCCCGTCAACGGTCGGAAGCGACGTGGCCCGGGCGATGCTCCTGCGAGACGACGATCGCACCATGTCCGAGGTGGTTTCGTCGATCATCGTCGAGCGACTTCTCGGGCTCGTGATGCTGGCGCTGGCGGCTCTCCCCACTGGTGTTATCCTCGTCGGCATGACCGTTGATTCCGCAGTTCCAGGTTGGGTGGTTATCGGGGTCCCCGGGGCGCTCCTCCTGGGGTCGCTCGCCGCGATTCTCCTCTCGCTCACCGACCGGGCTCACCGACTCGCATCCGGGTTGACCGCACGCCTCGAGTCCGGGCGGCTAAAGGTCGCGGGACAACAGCTGCAGCGATTGTTCGATAGCTACCGGGACTACCGGGACCACCGCGGAACCCTCGCGGTCTTTTGCCTGCTCACGGGGCTCGAAATCGCGACGGTGGCGGGTTGGTACTATGCGGCCGCCAGGTCGGTCGGTGTCGATGTCCCGATTCTCCAGTTCGCCCTGGTCGTTCCGGTCATCACCGTCCTGGTCCGGCTGCCGATCTCGCTCGCGGGTCTCGGAGTCATGCAGGGAGCCTTCGTGTTCTTCCTCGGTCTCCTCGGAGTTCCGCCGGAACAGGGATTGGCGACCGGCCTCGTCGCCCAGGCGTTAGCGACGGTCGCCGTGTTGCCCGGCGGAGCGATGTACGGGCTGCTGCCCCGGTACCGTCGCAGGACGGAGCTCGCGTGAACGACGCCCGGGGAGTCCTGATCTCGGACTTCAACACGAGCAACCTCGCGGCGATACTGGCGAACGCCGACGACGAACCGAAGCTCGAGATCATCGAGGCTCCCTTCGGGCAGGTGGATCAGCTTCTCCTCGATCGAGACAACCCGGTGTGGGAGCACGATCTCGATTTCGCGCTCGTATGGACGCGCCCGGAGGCGATGCTTCCAACTGTGCGGGACGCATGGGACTATTCCATCGAGGACACCAGCCCGCTCGGCCCGGAGGTCGACGCTTTCGCAGGTCGGGTGGCGAGCCTCACGGATCGCGTGAACACGGTGCTCGTGTCGACCTGGGTGGGGGCCAGGGACGCCCGAGGCCTGGGTCCCATCGATCTTACGCACCCGCTCGGTCGACGTCGCCTCCTGCTGGAGGCCAACGTCCGGCTCGTTCGCGCCCTGGACTCGGTGGCCGGGGCCTTCGTACTGGACGCCGAGGACTGGATTCACGACGCCAGTCGGGACGCGTTCAACGACCGTCTCTACTACATGGCCAAGATCCCCTTCGCGAACCCCGTCTTCCATCGCGCGGCCGTGGACGTAAAGGCGGTGCTCCGCAGCGTCGCGGGTGGGTCGAAGAAGCTGATCGTGCTCGACCTCGACAACACGCTCTGGGGAGGCGTCGTGGGAGAGGACGGCCGGGACAACCTCACTCTCGGTGGACACGATCCCGATGGCGAGGCGTTCGTCGATTTCCAGCGGGCGCTCAAGGCGCTGACGAACCGCGGGATCCTTCTCGCGGTCGCCAGCAAGAACGATGAAGCAACAGCGCTCGACGCGATCGACCGACACCCGGAGATGGTTCTGTCGCGGGATGATCTCGCGACCTGGCGGATCGACTGGAACGATAAGGCCGGTAACATTGCCGCCCTCGTCGCCGAACTGAATCTTGGCCTCGATTCCGTCGTCTTCATCGACGACTCTCCGGCGGAGCGCGCCCGCGTGGGCGAGGCGCTGCCAGAAGTGCTGGTTCCGGAATGGCCGCGCTCACCGTCGAAGTACGCGGGAG
>Ga0224508_10001684_pt1 | contig 19593 bp, 18 predicted proteins | sample SF_Jan12_sed_USG_4_FD_170157 | JGI IMG/M metagenome (GOLD analysis project Ga0224508, IMG submission 170157) | Sediment microbial communities from San Francisco Bay, California, United States - SF_Jan12_sed_USGS_21 | ecosystem: Environmental > Aquatic > Marine > Sediment | place: USA... | reverse complement strand
CGAAAGTTGCGGCGCAGCCAGGTGTCGCCGCGGCGGCCCCGCTGGTCGAAATGGAGGGCATGATTCAATCAGGCCGCGAACTGCGGGCCGTCCTGGTGCATGGCGTCGATCCGGAGTTCGAGCAATCGCTGCCGGAAAAACCGCTAAACCTCATTGAAGGCAGTCTCGACAATCTGCAGGCGGGGAGCCGCAGCATCATCCTGGGCCGCCTGATTGCGCTGGACCTCGGTTTGCGCATCGGCGACGGAGTGACATTGCTGATCCCGCGACCGGTGGGCGACGGCACGCTTGAGCCCGAACTCGAACGCTTCATTCTGCGCGGGGTATTTGAGGTTGGCCTGCAAGACCACGACGATTTACTCGCACTCGTCAGCGCAGCGGATGCAGCAAAAATCATGGCCCTGGGCGACGAACGAACGGCAATTCGATTTCGTGCCGACGATGTGATGGCAGCACCGGCGATCGCCCGGCAACTTCTGGCCGAGCTCGGTGAAAGCGTTGTCACGAGTGACTGGACGATCGAAAACGCCAGTTATTTCCGCGCGATTCGCCTGGAAAAAATGATGATGTCGCTGATCCTGTCACTGATCATCGGCGTTGCCGCGTTTAACATCGTCGCAAGCCTGGTCATGGTAGTCACCGACAAGACCAACGACATCGCAGTCCTGCGCACGCTCGGGATGCGGGCTAACGGAGTCGTGCGTGTCTTTTTCGTACAGGGAGCGGTAATAGGCTGGGCCGGAGTCTTCGTTGGCGTGATTCTTGGCGTCATCGTGGCGCTTAACGTACCGGTCATCGTGCCCTTTCTCGAACAGACCCTTGGTTTCCAGATAATGCCGGGCGACGTTTTCTATGTGACGCAGATTCCGTCAGAGCTCGAGCTCGCTGATGTCGCGACGATTGCGATTGCAGCATTCGTGTTGACGTCGCTCGCGACGCTATACCCCGCACGCCGGGCGGCGCTCGTCAATCCGGCGGTCGCGCTGCGTTACGAGTAAGGTCATGAGCCAGCCATTCGAATACTGGGTCGGCAGCCGTTACGTGCGCTCGAAAAGCGGCAACAGCTTCGTGTCCCTGATATCGACAATATCAATCCTCGGTATAACCATTGCCGTTGCTGTACTGATTGTCGTGCTATCGGTGGTCAACGGCTTCGAACGCGAACTCCAGGACCGTCTGCTGACGATGACCGCGCATGCAACGATTGAAGGTCTCGAAGGCGAGCTAGCCGACTACCAGGAGTTGGCAGACTTCGCTGCCGGGTATCCGCGAGTGCAGGCGGCGGCGCCATACCTGCAGGGGCAGGGCCTGCTGGTCTTCGGCGAACGGTTAAGCGGAGCCGAACTTCGCGGGGTCGATCCGGTAGCCGAAGATCGCGTTTCGGGGATTGCCGGTGTCATGACTACTGGTGAGTTTTCGAGCCTGACTTCGGGGGCATTTAACATCGTGCTCGGCGTGGAACTTGCCGATGTCCTCGGCGTGGATATCGGGGACAAGGTCACCGTGACGCTGGCCGAGGGTATTGTCACACCAGCCGGCGTCGTGCCGCGTACGAAGCGTTTCACGGTCAGTGGTCTGTATCGCGTTGGCATGTTCGAGTTCGATCGCCGTCTTGCCTTCGTGAATCTCGAGGATGCCCAAAAATTCTATCGGCAAAAAACGACGGTAACCGGCATTCGCCTCGCAGTGAGCGACGTATTTGCTGCTCCTGAAATCGTTCGCGAAGTTGCGATCGATAATGGCACGGTGGTCCTGGTGTCGGACTGGACGCGGGCACACCGCAATTTCTTTCGCTCGATACAGATCACGAAATCGATCCTGTTTGTGATCTTGCTGCTCGTGATTGCAGTTGCGGCCTTCAATATCGTGTCAACGCTCGTCATGGTCGTAAAGGATAAGCAATCGGACATTGCAATCCTGCGTACCGTTGGGGCGCAACCGTCGAGCATACTGCGGATATTCATTACGCAGGGTAGCGTCATCGGCATAGCGGGCACCTTGACTGGTGTCATCGTCGGTATTCTGCTTACGATCAACCTGGAGACCATAGTGGCGTTTTTCGAATCCGCGTTCGGCATCAAGTTTCTCGCGGCTGATGTGTATTTCATCAGCGATCTGCCGGCGGACCTGCGTATACCCGATGTTGTCAGGATCGCCAGCATTGCGTTGGTGCTGGCACTGGTATCGACGGTTTACCCGGCGTGGGTTGCGGCGAGAACCGCACCAGCTGAGGCGTTGCGCTATGAGTGAACGACATCCTGTACTGCAGTGCCGCGGTGTGACGCGCCGGTTTCGCGAAGGCGATTCGACACTGGAGGTACTCAGCGGCGTTGACCTGGTCATCGAGGCTGCCGAGCGCGTAGCGATCATTGGCACGTCCGGTTCGGGTAAAACCACTCTGCTGCAGATCCTGGGTGGCCTCGACGATCCCAATGACGGTGAAGTGCTGGTCGGTGGTCAGCCGATGCACGATGGCAATGAACTGTCGAAGGGCGAGCTACGCAATCGTTACATCGGGTTTGTCTACCAGTTCCATCATCTGCTGCCGGAGTTCACGGCGGCAGAAAACGTAGCCATGCCGTTGCTGATTCGGCGCGTTGCCAAGGCCGACGCGCTGGAGCAAGCGGGACAATTGCTGGCTCGGGTCGGCCTCGGCGAGCGCCTGACGCACAAGCCTGGTGAGCTATCGGGCGGTGAGCGCCAGCGCGCCGCGGTTGCCCGTGCACTGATCACGCGGCCGCAGCTTGTACTGGCCGACGAACCGACCGGCAACCTCGACGCCGGCAATGGTGAGCATGTGCTCAAGCTAATGCTCGAGCTCAATCAGGAATTGCAGACGAGTCTCGTCATCGTCACGCACGACCAGTCGATCGCGGCTCGTATGGATCGGGTGCTCGTCCTCGAAAACGGCAAACTGACGTCCGATTGAACTCGCCAGTTATGACCACCCCGCACTCGGCGACCTGCTCCTACTTTCGGTTTTGCCGTTTTCGGGACTTGTAGTCGGCGATCGAGTAGCGCCAGATCGCGTCGAGCGCGATAAAACCGACCAGGGCGGCGATCGCGCCGACCAGCACCGATCCGAGCAATAACGGTTGCCAGTTCGTTCTGAGTTTCTCGAAGAACCATGCGAATGAAAATTCGAAGTCGAACGGGGTTGGTTCGAGTGACAGCAACGCCTCGCCGACCTGATGCGTGAAGTAGTACATCGGCCCCATCGTCACCGGGTTGCTGACCAGCGTTGCGAGCGCGGCAACCGGCACATTGACCCTGAGGAAAAATGCGGCGAGGGCGGCCAGGAGCGGATGGCCCGGAAATGGCATGAAAGCGACAAACACGCCGAGGGCGAATGCCGGCACCACGGTCTTGCGACGAATGCTCCAGAGCCGATGATCATGCAGCAGGTGCCGAAACGGCGCCATGAACCAGCGCTCGCTGAGTTCATGGCGTTTGAAGGCAAACTTCCGAAAAAACCGTCTTGGCATTCGCTGTCGCTTCCGTTTCGCTAGGGGCAGTCCGTTAGCAGCCCGAGGGGCCAGAATGATGATTCGTGCCTGCCTGTTCCTGCTGGCAGGGCTCTACGCGCCGCAGCTTATCAGCTTTGGCATGGAATCCGACCTCGTTACAGCCGCATTAGTTGCAGCTCTTGTTGCCCTCGTCATGCCAGCGCTGCGGGCACTGGGTTTTGTGCTTCTCGGATCTGCGTGTTTCGTCAACGCGGCCTGCGTCATTATCGATTCGCGACTGGCGCCGGAACTGGTTGGTGACAGCATCATGGTCCAGGTAATCGTTGAGGAATTCCCGAAGTCGAGCGGCAGGTCGGTGAGTTTCCTGGCGCGGCCGCTCGACGATAACCGGATTCCGCCGCGGATTCGTGTCAGCTGGTTCGAACCGCCGGTTAACGTGCGGCTCGGCGACCGCTGGAGACTCGAGTTGCGGTTGCGACGCCCGCGCGGCACGTCGAATCCCGGCCTGTTCGACTACGAGACCTGGTTATTCCGCGAGTCGATTGGTGCGACGGCCTACGTCGTCGACAGTCATCGCAACCGGTTGCTCGAGTCAGGACCCTCCGGCACCCTGAATTCGGTCCGACACCGTTTTGTGAATCGGGTGACCGGCGTCGTATCGGACCCGGAGCAGGCTGCTGTGCTCGCCGCACTGGTTGTCGGTGGCCGTCACCTGCTGAGCGACGAGCAATGGAATCGTTATGCACGCACCGGAACCAGCCACCTGATGGCGATTTCGGGGCTTCATATCGGGCTGGCTGCCAGCGGCGGTTATCTGCTCACCTGCCTCGTCCTTGCTGTGTGCCGATTCGGTGGCAACCAGCATCATGCGGCGATCGTCGCGGCTGTGTGCGTCGCCGCGTTCTATGCCCTGGTATCCGGCCTCGCCATCCCGGCGCGGAGAGCAGTTGTGATGCTCACTGTTGTTGCGATCATTCTGCTGCGCCGGCGCCGCCCGAATCCGGCACTGGTTGTCTCGTTGGCCTGCATAGGTATTGTGCTCATTGCTCCACTGGCTACGATGACGCCCGGATTCAAGCTGTCGTTTGCGGCCGTCGTCGCGCTGTTGTGGGCGGGCCGGCGCAAATCTCTCATGATGTTACCTGCAGGTTTTTCGTGGACACGCGTAATCGCACCGGCACGCCGGCTGTGGGCCCTGCAGATGATGTTGCTATGTGGCCTGCTGCCGTTGACGGCCCTGATTTTCGGCCGCGTTGCCCTGGCGGCACCGCCGGTCAACCTGCTCGCCGTGCCGTTGTTTAGCCTGCTGACCGTGCCTTTGGCATTGCTTGGTTTTGTGTTGGCCGGTCCGCTCGAATTCGCTGGTGATCGCTTGCTGGCGTCCGCGGCGCTCAGTATCGGCTGGCTTGATGTCATCATCGAACGAGTCGCATCCCTCAACTGGAGTGCACTCGATGTGGCTGCGATAGCGGGTGTCGCATGGTTGTTCGTCCTGCTGCCTGCGGTTTGGACACTATTGCCGCCCGGCTGGCCATGCCGCAACCTCGGCTGGATCGCAGTGTTGGCTCTCGTGCTGTATGTGCCACGGCCACCGGTCGTCGGGTGCATGGACGCCCGCGTACTCGATGTCGGGCAGGGGCTCTCAGTCCTGGTCAGGACTGGTTCCGGCATACTGCTGTTTGATACTGGCCCCGCTTTTCGCAGCGGCGGTAATGCGGCCCGGTCAATAGTCTTGCCCCAGCTGGCACGACTGAGAATTGAGCAGGTTGATTACCTGGTCGTGTCACACAGCGACAACGACCATGCGGGCGGCGTTGCGGCAATACTCGACGGCGTAAACGTGGTCAGTCTCATTGTCGGCGAACCATTAGCCGACGTTGATGCCGAACAGCGTCGCTGCGATACGCGGCTTGGCTGGGAAACCGACGGCGTGCGCTTTCGTTTCCTGCATCCGGCAGTGGATGCGGAGGTCGAAGGCAATGATGCTTCCTGCGTATTGCAGATCGAGGCGGGCGCGCACCGGTTACTGCTGACCGGCGATATCGAGCGCGCCGCCGAAGAGAGATTGCTCGCGAGCGGTTTGATGCAGCCGGTTGATGTCGTGACCGTGCCGCACCACGGCAGTCGGACGTCATCGACGCCTGCCTTCGTGCAGGCGCTCACTCCGTCCGTTGCCATCGTCTCCAATGGTTTTGGTAACCGCTGGGGATTCCCGCAGGCGGAGATTGCTGCGCGTTGGGAGATTGCCGGCTCCGAGTTGCTGCAAACCGCGGATTCCGGGGCGATCAGTATCAGCTTCTGTGCGGATTCCGCGGCCATCAGGGTGCAACGGCATCGCCAGATGCGGCATCGTATCTGGCATGAATAAACTGTATATTTCCTTTTTCGTCTGGGCCCGCTTGTATGGTTGAAATAGTCAAGTCTGGCGGCTGGTTGATGGCGCCGATCATTCTCTGCGCGATTATTGCGCTCGGGATCATTCTTGAACGCTTCTGGACACTGCAGCAGAAGCGAGTGATTCCCGAAGACCTGACCAGCAAGGTCTGGGGCTGGGTGAAGAAAGACCAGCTTGACCAGAAACAGATTCAGAGCCTGCACCAGGGTTCGGCGCTGGGGCAGATCCTGGCCGCCGGGCTGATCAATCGTGATCGCGAGCGCGACGTCATGAAAGACAGCATCGAGGATACCGGGCGTCACGTTGTCCACGAACTCGAACGCTACCTCGAAACACTCGGCACGATCGCCGCTATCTCCCCATTGCTGGGCCTGCTCGGCACCGTGATCGGTATGGTGAAGGTGTTCACGGCGATTACCACGCACGGCGTCGGCAATCCTACGGTGCTCGCGGGCGGTATTGCCGAGGCGCTGATTACGACGGCGGCGGGCCTGACCGTGGCTATTCCAGCCCTGATTGGTTTTCGCTACTACCGCAATCGCGTCGACACGCTGGTCGTCGACATGGAGAAAGAGGCCATCAAACTCGTCGAGGCGTTGCATCGCCGCCAGGATAAAGCCGGCGCATGAAACTTAATCTGCGGCCGCGGACGCAACCCGAGGTTAACCTGACCTCGCTGATTGACGTCGTCCTGCTGCTGCTGATCTTCTTCATGGTGTCGACGAGTTTCGTCAAGCAATCGCAAATCGCGATTCGGCTGCCCGAAGCGGAGAGCGCTGCGGTTGTCGAGGAGATTCCGGAACAACTTGACATCATGATCACCGAGGCGGGAACGTATCTCGTCAACGGTCGCGAGTTGATCAACAGCCGGCCCGAGACGATCCGGAACGCGCTGCAAAAAATGTCCGGTGGGGACAACTCCTTGCCACTGACCATCAGCGCAGACGCCAACGCAAGGCACCAGGATGTCGTTACCGCGATGGATATCGCAGGTCGCCTCGGCTTTGTGCAAATCAGCATCGCTACGGTTAATGAACCAGATGCCGAGTAAGCAAGGCTGCGGCCTTTAGGTTGCCGTGAATAAGCGCCTCGATCCCCGCGCCGGCGTCGTTTATGGACGCTTGTGGCACTACGTAGTGCCGTACAAGCTGGTGGCGCTGGTCGCCGTCGTGGCGATGGCGGCGACGGCCGTCATCGAAGCGAGCCTGGTCTACCTGCTCAAACCACTCATGGACGACGCGCTGGTCGCACGGAATCTCGAAACCGCGCGCTGGATGCCGATCGCGTTTGTCGCCATCTTTATTGCTCGCGGGATCGCCGGTTTTGCGACCGAAGTGTCACTGGGCTGGATCGGCCGCAGTGTGATCAGCGCGCTGCGTCGCGAAGTGTTTCGCAAGTTTCTGACCTTACCTACACGGTATTTCGATGAACGCAGCGCAGGCCCGTTGCTTTCACGCCTGACCTATAACGTTGAAATGATTGCGGAGTCGGTAACGACCGTCGTGACGATTGCGGTACGCGACGTCCTGACCGTGATTGCTGCGATAGTCGTAATGGTTTTGCAAAGCCCAAAGTTGTCGCTGTTCGTAGCGATCGTGTTTCCGGTCATTGCCGTGATCGTACGGATCCTGGGCGTCGCGTTTCGTCGTTACAGCGGACGGATCCAGGACTCGGTCGGCGAGGTTACCCAGGTCACCGACGAGATCGTTCGCGGCAACCGGGTAGTCAAGATTTTTGGCGGCTATGATTACGAAAAAGACCGGCTCGATACGGTCGACGAGCTTAACAAGGCACAAAACCTGAAGCTGATCCGCGTTAGATCGCTGGGTGTGGCAGTGACGCAGGTTATTTTCGGATTCGGTGTTGCCGGCGTCATCTACATGGCAAGCCGGGAGTCGCTAAGCAATAACCTGTCACCCGGCGAATTCATCGCGTTTTTCAGCGCGATGATGCTGATGCTGCAGCCGGTTCGCCGGATTACCAACCTGAGCGCAACGATCCAACGCGGCGTTGCCGCCGCCGACAGCCTGTTCGAGGTCATGGATGCAGAGGACGAAGCCGATACCGGAACGATCAGCGGCGTCAAGACCGCCGGCCATGTTGAATTTAGCCGTGTATGCTTTGCCTATGGCGATGCGGACAGTGCTGTTCTCGATGACATTTCCGTCGCCGTGGAGCCGGGCAAGTCGCTCGCGATTGTCGGGCATTCGGGTAGCGGCAAGACGACGCTTGTCAGCCTGTTGCCACGTTTTTACGACATCGAGGACGGTGAAATCCTGCTGGACGGAACCTCTATTCGTGAGTACTCGCTAAATTGCCTGCGCGACAATATCAGCCTTGTCAGCCAGGATGTCGTACTGTTTAACGACACGATTGCCAACAATCTCGCTTACGGCGAACTCCGCGATCGCACCGAACAGCAAGTGCTCGCGGCGGCTGAGGCTGCCTATGTGCTGGATTTCGCTAGAAATCTGCCGGATGGACTCCAAACTGTCGTCGGTGATCGCGGCGTATTACTGTCCGGCGGGCAACGGCAGCGCATCGCGATCGGCAGAGCGCTGCTCAAGGACGCGCCGGTGCTGATTCTGGACGAGGCGACATCATCGCTCGACACGCGTTCCGAACGGCGCATCCAGGATGCGTTGAACGAGCTGATGAAGAATCGTACGACACTGGTGATTGCGCACCGCCTGTCAACGGTCGAGGCCGCCGACCAGATCATTGTTCTTGATGCCGGTCGCATCGTCGAGTCGGGAACTCACAAAGAACTGGTTGCACGCGACGGCCAGTACGCCGCGCTGTACCGGATGCAGTTCAGCGAAGAATAGGCAGAGCGGTCGTGTACAAGTGGATACACCGGGTTTGGTACGAGGGCGCTGGCTCTTATCGATGGCTGATGCCGTTGTCCGGGCTTTTCTGGCTGCTGATTACCATCCGCCGTTGCCTCTACAGAATCGGTTTCCTGGGAACGCACGATTCGCCGGCGCCGGTCATCATCGTCGGAAATATCACCGCGGGCGGCACGGGCAAGACGCCGGTCAGCATCTGGCTTGCGTGCGAGTTGCGAGCTCGCGGTTTCTCACCAGGGATCGTCAGTCGGGGCTACGGTGGCAGCAAAGCGTCGACCTCGATGCGTGTCGATGCGGCGAGTGATCCGGCTGTGGTCGGTGACGAGCCCGTATTGATTGCCATGCGCACGGATTGCCCCGTGGTGGTCGATGCCAACCGCGTCCGGGCAGCAGAGATGCTGGTGGCCGATGGTGCTGACCTGATCATCGCGGATGACGGCCTGCAGCATTACCGGCTGGCACGCACCTATGAAATCTGTGTCATCGACGGTTCGCGCGGGCTTGGCAATCGCCGGCTGTTGCCGGCCGGCCCCCTGCGGGAAACGCTGTCGCGACTAAACGAGGTTGATCAGGTCCTGGTGAACGGCCGGTTGCGGCAAAGTGCGGATTCACTGTCCGTCGTCGAACAGAACGCGATCGAGTTCAACCTTGTAGCGACCGAGGTCAGTCGAATCAACGGCTCACTCGTACGGCCGATCGCAGGATTTGCAGGCAAGACTGTACACGCGGTCGCGGCGATCGGTAATCCGAATCGTTTTTTTGATCTGCTGCGTGGCAACGATATCCAGGTCATCGAGCATGCGTTTCAGGACCACGCCAGGCTTGAGCGAAAAGATCTCGATTTTAGCGACGAGTTCGATATTCTCATGACCGAGAAAGACGCCATCAAGATCGCCGATGCGTCATCAGACAAACTCTGGAAAGTCCCTGTGGAGTTGAAGATGGATCCACTGCAGGCCGGGCCCTGGCTCGAACAGGTCGAATCGCGTTTGCACAGAGAGCGGAGCGAACAATGAGCGGTTTCGTTGTTGTGATTCCGGCGCGCTACGCCTCGGTACGACTACCTGGTAAGCCGCTGCGGAAAATTGCCGGTAAGACAATGATCGAGCATGTCTACTTGCGAGGCACGGAGAGCAACGCGCGCGAAGTTGTCATTGCGACCGACGATGAGCGGATTGCAGACGCCGGCGAGGCATTCGGCGCACGGGTATGCATGACCGGCGATCAGCATCGCTCGGGCAGCGAGCGGATAGCGGAAGTCTGCGACATCTTGGACTTGAGCGATGAACAGGTGGTCGTCAATCTGCAGGGCGACGAACCCGCGATGCCCGCAGAGTTGATCAACCAGTGTGCGGCGCTGCTGGATGACCCGACGGCTGACATAGGGACTCTGGCATCGCCGCTGGCCTCGATGGACGATTTCGACAACCCGAATGTCGTAAAAGTGCTCGTTGATGATCGCAGCAATGCTATTTATTTCAGTCGTACGGCGATCCCGTTCGCCCGCGATCCCGGGCAAATAGACCTGGCGCTGCAGTCAGCGCTGCACCATCATGGTATCTACGCTTATCGGTCCGGCGTCCTGCGGCGTCTCGTCGCTGCCGACCCGTCGGACCTGGAAATCGTCGAGCAGCTTGAGCAGTTACGGGCACTTGCCATGGGTCTGACAATCCGCGTTGGACAACCTCGACAACGGCCCGCCACCGGGGTAGACACCGAGGCAGACCTGGCTGCCATGGAGGCCGAATTTTCTTAAGGATCAACCCTGTACAACGACGAACTTTAGGCGTATATCAAGGACTAAGAAAAACAGGAAGTTCGATTCTGGGGGGAGCCGCATTCCATGTGACACAGTAATATTTCACCCGGGAGCACAAGCGCTCCCTGGTGCTGTGTCGTTTCCCATCCGGACAAATTGAAACACGTTTGGAGAGAACCATGAGATTACTCAATAGATTCGCAGTCTGGGGCCTGTCGATAGTGGTCGCCGCACCGTTAGCGATGACTTCTTCGATGACCTTCGCGCAGGAAGCCGATGACGACGAGGCCATCGAAGAAGTCGTCACTACTGGTACGCGCCGGGAAGGTCAGTCTCCAACAGAGACGCTGTCACCAATCGATGTGCTTGGCGGCGCATCGCTGACCGACCAGTCGACCTTTGACCTCACCGACGGCATCACGAAGATCGCACCTTCATTGAACACCCAGCGGTTTCCAATCGCTGACGGCACAGCGTTCATTCGACCCGTGACGCTCAGGAATCTTTCGCCTGATCAGACGCTGGTGCTCGTGAACGGCTCGCGCCGCCATCGGTCACCGTTGGTAAACCTGCAGCTCTCTCCGCTCGGCACCGCGAACACGGGTGCCCAGGCTGTGGATTTCGGTGCGATTCCGTCCGCCGCTGTGAAGCGGGTAGAAATTTTACGTGATGGCGCCTCGGCGCAGTACGGCTCCGATGCAATTGCAGGCGTTGTGAACGTCATTCTGAAGGACGCAAACGAAGGCATTTCGGTCTCTGCGCAGACCGGTGGGTACTCTGCTGGCGATGGCGACCGCACATCGATTTCAGTCAATGGGGGCTTCAGCCTGGGCGACAATGGCTTCCTGAATGCCACGGTTGAGCACTCGACAGCCGATCCAACCTCGCGCGGTGTGCCGCACATTCTTTGCCCCGATGTTCAAAGCTTTGTGGGCGATGATGCAGTGCCGCTGGATGGACTCTGCCAGCGCTGGGGCGATCCGGATGTCGAGACGCTGAAATTATTTGTGAATGCCGGCGTGGACATCAACGACTCAACCGAGATTTTTGCGACTGTCAGCTTTTCGGACAATGAAACGATCTCGGATTTCTTCTATCGGCAACCCGTCATCATGGATCCTTCAGCACTAAGTACCGGGCGGTCGACCTTGATCGCTGATGGCGACTCAGACGGTGTCCCTGATCCTGCGCCGCAATCGCTGGTCGACGACATCAACGCGGCCGGCCTGAACCCGGACGACTACCTCACGGCCGATGCCGACCTGGTCACTAACCCGAGCGGATACGTCCTGCTCAACCCGATCTATACGCAGTTTCCTGGCGGTTACAATCCGGATTTTGGTGCTGACATCAGCGACTACGCTGTGGTCGTTGGCGCCAGTGGCGAAACAGCGGGAGAACTGAGCTGGGACATTCGGGCCCGCGTAGCCGAAAGTGAAGCCGATTACGTGTTGAGCGAAACGATCAATGCCAGCCTGGGTGCGCTTTCGCCAACGAGCTTCAAGCCGGGTAAGCTGGTTCAGGAAGAAACCGCGGTCACCCTTGATTTTGTCAAGACGCTCGACGTCGGCAATCTCGCATCACCGCTGAATTTTGCTTTCGGTGCGGAGTGGCGCGAGGAGACGTATGGAATCACTGCCGGGGACCTCGACTCACGTATTGATGGCCCGACGACAACGGTTTTCGGTTTCGGCTCGGACGGCTTTCAGGGCTATCCGACCGATGCCGCGGGCAGTTTCGATAGTGCCAATGTCGCCGGCTACATCGACATCGAAGCGGATCTCACTGACCAGTTCTCAGGTGGCGCTGCGATACGTTTCGAGGATTACGACGAATTTGGCAGCACGTTTGACTGGAAGTTGTCCGGACGATTTGAGGTGTCGGACACGCTCGCCATTCGGGGCACCGTCAATACCGGTTTTCGCGCACCGACGCCAGGGCAGGTCAATACGCTGAATGGGACGACGTCAGCGGATTCGGCCGGTAACCTGATTCCGTTCTTTACCTATCCCGTCGACAATCCGATCGCGGTGGCGCTCGGTTCGGTGCCGCTGGATCCGGAGGAGTCAACGAGCTTCACGCTCGGTGCGGTAATCCAGCCCCGCGATAACGTGAGCATAACGATCGATTACTACGACATTACGATCGACGATCGCCTTACGATTCTTGAGAATGAGATTGGCCCGGCCGAGGTCACCCTGTTGACAAATGCCGGCATACCCAATGCCGCGCTCTTGCTTAACGCGACCGCCAACTATTTCGTGAACGGTTTTGAGTCGGATGTTTCGGGTATTGATGTGTCGGTTGTATCCGACTTCGACGTAGGTGATGGAACGCTGACCGTCGATTGGCGGCACAACTACAATAAGCAGGAAGTCAAGAAAGTCACCTCGAATACTCTGAACGCTTCGACCGTTTACGATCTTGAGAACCAGGTTCCTCAGAATCGATCGACTTTGACGTTCGACTACGACACGGGCGGCATGTTCAGGGGGTATGTGCGTTTGAACTACTTCGGCGAATGGGGAGATTCAGGTGGCCAGATCGCGGCACCCGACGCGTCTGAAGCAGTCGAATATCGGGGCCAACTTCTCGTCGATGCCGAATCGACGATTGCTTTCAACGAGAATTTTCGTCTCGCAGTCGGCGCGGAGAACATTTTTGACAACGACCCACCGGCCGATGGCCACGCCGTTGCCGGAATCCTCGGAGTCGATCGGGCGTTGACGTCACCGTTCGGCTTTAACGGCGCTTTCTGGTACGTACGGCTGGCTGCTGACTTTTAGTCGGAGGCTACGCGGCACCACGCTTCTCAACGCCGGTGCCGCGTTTCCTGCCAATCCGGGCCACGTAGGCACATTCCGCGATCCCGGCACCGGCCAATGAGTGGTGCAATAGGGCATCAGGAGTGTAGTCGCAGCGCCTCTGCGTCCTGACAGGGGTCACTAGCAGGGAATTCAAGCTTGATGAAGCCAGCTGGCAGCAATGCCCGAATACCGATGGATCTGGACCAGGTGACCATTGCCCAGGGCACGGTGCATATCATTGACGAGCGCTGCAAGGAGTGCAGCTACTGTATTGTCTACTGCCCGGCCGACGTGCTCGGATATTCCACGAATATCAACGCCAAGGGATATCACTATCCGATCGTCGTCGAAGGCAAAGAGTCAGCGTGTGTGCTGTGCAAGTTTTGCGACCTGATCTGTCCCGAGTTCGCGATCTATACGTCCGACGCAAGTGACGACGGCCAGGACGACTGAGCAATGCCAGCCGAATCAGCAGTACAGGAATCTTCGGCGGAAAAATCCGCACGCGTCCTGACAGGCAGCCACTTCATGCTCGGCGACCATGCCTGCGCCGAAGGGGCACTGGCCGCCGGACTCGACATGTTTGCAGGCTACCCGATCACACCGTCCACCGAGGTGGCCGAACACCTCGCTGTGCGGTTGCCTGACGTTGGCGGCCGTTTCGTGCAAATGGAAGACGAACTTGCCAGTATCGCCGCGATCCTGGGTGCATCGGCTGCGGGCGCACGCAGTTTTACAGCGACTTCGGGACCGGGCTTCAGCCTGATGATGGAAAACATCGGTCTCGCGGCGATGATGGAGTTGCCGATCGTCATCGTCAATGTGCAGCGTGCGTCACCGTCAACGGGTTTGCCAACGATGGTCGGACAGTCCGATATATTGCAGGCGCGCTGGGGCTCGCACGGCGACTACGGGATTGTCGCGTATTGTCCATCATCGCCGCAGGAATGTTTCGACCTGACAATCGATGCGTTCAATGCTGCGGATCGCTATCGCGTTCCGGTCTTCATCCTGATGGACGAGGTCGTCGGCCACATGGCCGAGCGCGTGATTATCCCGGCGAAAGGTGAGATTCCATTCGTTGCGCGCAAGGGTCCAACGACGCAACCGGGGGAGGGGCAGTTTCTTCCGTACGCGCCCGACGACGATCTCGTGCCACCGATCGCTCACGCCGGGGAGGGCTACAAGGTGCACATGACGGGGCTAACGCACGACGAGCGTGGCTACCCGGCATTGACGGCGGAAACGCATGACCAGCTCGTCAACCGGCTGGTCGATAAAGTCAGGCTCAATGCGGCCGACATCGTGGATTTCGAGGAAGACAGGGTTGACGACGCAGAAACCGTGGTCATTGCTTACGGTTGCACGGCGCGTTCGGCGCGCGCTGCGGTCAACCAGGCGCGCGCCGAGAGTATTCGCTGCGGCCTGTTGCGGCCGAAAACCATCTGGCCATTCCCGGAACAACGCATTCGCCGGCTGCTCGAAGCCGGCACCGTCAAACGTTTTGTCGTCCCGGAGATCAATCTCGGCCAGCTCCGCCGTGAGGTCGAGCGCCTGACGCAGTTGCCCACTCTGGGCCTCAATCATGCGGGTGGAGCCATGCCAACACCGGATGCAATTCTCGAGGTAATACGCTCATGAGCACAACACAGCAGACTGACGCAGCCGTCATTCACCCGTTCGATCACCTGATGCGCGCGGACCGGCTGCCGCATATCATGTGTGCCGGTTGCGGGATCGGCACGGTGATTCACGCCTATGCACGGGCAATCAGCGAGTCCGGTATTGAACCGGATCGTCACGTCTGCGTGTCGGGCATCGGTTGCAGCGGCCGGGCGGCCGGGTATGTCAATGTTGACTCGTACCACACGACGCACGGCCGCGCGCTGCCATTTGCGTTAGGCATCGCCGTACAAAATCCTGAATTGACGGTGACCGTGATCAGTGGCGACGGTGACCTCGTTGCAATCGGCGGCAATCATTTCATCCATGCTGCCAGGCGCAACGCCAATCTCAATGTCATCTGCATCAATAATTTCAACTACGGCATGACGGGCGGGCAGGTCGGGCCCACGACCCCGGTGGGAGCCAAGGGCACTACAGCGCCCAAAGGAAGCGTGGAACAGCCGTTTAATCTACCGCACCTGGCCAAGGCGGCCGGTGCCTCGTTCGTCGCCCGCTGGACGATCCTGCACGTGCGCCAATTCACCGACGCGGTATTGCGGTCCATGCAAAAAAAGGGCTTCTGTTTTACTGAGGTGCTCTCTCCGTGCCCGACAAGTTTCGGTCGGCGCAACAAACTGGGCGAAGGTCTCGACGAAGTCGAGTTGTATCGACAGCGCAGCCGCATTGAGAACGGTGCACAGAATCTCGAGGAACTTGGCATCGATATTGTCAATCACGACGAGCCAATCACGCTTGGCAATTTCGTCGACGTGGAGCGGCCGGGATTCATGGTATGAGCAAGGTCTATGTCGTCAGAGCTCGTAAATAGAACCGAGATTCGTCTCGGCGGCGTCGGTGGCCAGGGCATCGCGCTTGCCGGCACGTTGCTGGGCAAGGCCGCAGCGCTCTACGGCAATCAAGAAGCTGTCTTTACGCAGACGTATGGGCCTGAGGCGCGCGGTGGCGCTTCGCGGGCGGATGTCATTGTCAGCGACAGGCCGGTCGCCTATCCGTTCGTTACGCGCCCGCACATCCTTGCCGTGCTGTTCCAGGAGGCCTATGAGAAGTTCCGGCCCGACCTGCTGCCCGACGGCCTGCTGATCGTCGAGGAACGACTCGTCAGACCGAAGGACGAGGATGCGGGTGCCGTGCTGCTGCCCGCTGTGAGGATTGCCGAGGAACTGGGCAACAAGCTGGCCGCGAACATCGTCCTCCTCGGCTACTTGGTTGGGGCCAGCGCGGTTGTGAGCAGGAAATCGATCGAAGCTGCGATTCGTGCGACGGTCAGAGAACAACATCTCGATCTCGATCTCAGGGCGCTGCAAGCCGGAATCGACCTTGCGATGAAAGCAGGCCATGACTGATTCGATTCTGATCATAGGCGGCGGCGTTGCCGGACTTGCTGCGGCGCTCGACTGCGCGGCAGCAGGAGCTCGTAGCATCGTCGTTGAGCAGGATGCAATCGTTGGCGGCAGGCTCGCTGCGGGACTAACGCAAAAGTCATCGGTAGGCGACAGCGCCGCTGGCATGCCGATTCCCAAGCTCGACGTAGTGGTAGGGCAGGACAGTATCGAGATCATTACGCTTGCCGATGTGCAACAGATCGCAGGCCGGCCCGGAAATTTCGATGTGACAATCCGGGAGCGTGCGCGCTTCGTGACCGACGCCTGCACTCGATGCAATCACTGTAAACCGGTGTGTCCCGTGGTGCGCGAGAACGAACACGATGCGGGCCTGACGTTTCGTAAGGCGATTTACACACCGCTGCCCGAGACGCTGCCGCAGGAGTTTGTCATCGACATTGACGCTTGTCTCAATTCGCCCCCAAATTACCTGCCCTGCAATCGTTGCACTGAAGTCTGCGATGACGACGCAATACATTTCGATGTCGCACTCGAGCGTGAGCATCACCGCCAGGTGGGCGCCGTTATCGTCACTGCGGGTGTGGGCATCGCAACTGATAGCAGCGCAAAGGAGCGTGGCTACGGCAGTCATGCGGACATCGTCACGACTGCAGAGCTGGAACGACTTCTAACGGCACCCGGCCCGACTGGCGGATTCGCGGCCAAGCCGTCGAACGAAGAATACGTCAACAGCATCCTGTTGGTGCTCAATGAATTGTTGCCGCGGACGGTACACATCGCGGCCAGCCAGGTCGAGCGCCTCGTGGAACAAAACGTTGGCCGTATTGCACTGCTGGTGACGGCATTGCCGGCCAACACGGAGCGAGAACGCCTGCAACAGAGACTGCCGGATGGCCTGACCGTCAACTACGGTTTGCTACAAACGGTAGAAGCCAGGGCGGACAACCGGATCGCGGTGAAATATGCCGATCTCGTAAGCAGCCGGATACCCGAAGAGCACTACGACATGGTCGTGCTGGGTTCTGATATCGGGCCTGCGGCGGGCATTGACGCACTGGCGCAAGTCCTCGGGTGTGATCTTGACGACGCCGGCTATGTGGCCACGCCGAGCGCGGAGGATGCCGGTGCGACCAGCTGTCCCGGAGTCTATGCGGCGGGCGGCGCAACAGGTTCGTTGGTCTTGCACGATGTCATTGAGGAGGCACGCGCTGCGGCCGGCGCTGCACTAACATACCTTGACCCAAGGCTTCTCGATAGCAGCCGGATCGGCGAGCAGGGTGGTGCAGCATTGCCCGAGGCGACAAGAACGACAGAGGCGGATTTGCAGGCGCGCTTTGAACAAGCGTTGCATGTGTTGCTGCAAGAAAGTTAACGGTCGCAGCAGTGCCCACATTCCATCGTGGCCATTTATTCAGCAGGGTCGTCAACGGTTGTAAGCGGCCCCAATAACGCACAATCTGGACAACACCAAAAATGGTTATCTTCATATCGCAGATTATTGTCTTGGCACTTGGGGTCACCATTTCCGTGCTCTCCGTGTGGGGGATTTTTGCGCCGGACAAGCTCATGACGTTGGCGACGTCGACGATGGACCGGCGCTCGGGGATATACATCGCGGTAATTGTGCGGTTGGTCTTGGGAGCGGCACTGATCGGTGTCGCGCCAGCATCTTCATTTCCAGTCGTATTTCAGGCGTTAGGTTGGATTGCCATTGCTGTAGCCGTAGCTTTGGTAGTTGCGGGGCGGGAGCAAATTCGCGAATTTATTGGCTGGTGGTCCGAGCGGTTTTCTACGCCAATAATCAGACTGTGGTTACTCTTCGGCCTGGTCTTCGGCGCCTTCCTTGTCTATGGAGTTTTATAGGCTGCGCTTCCGCTTGCTGCTGACTGGAACGGTCGCTGTTGAGTCTTAGCGGGCATTTGCTCGCTGCTTCTCAGGTTCCCCACGGCCGTCGTTGGAATAACATCATGAGTTCGGAAAAGATAAACTCCCGCACGGAACTTCTCCTCTATTCCGGCGAAATTGCTGGCTAATCGGGACCGGCAATGGACAGCAATACGACCACCTTGGCCAAATCGTACACAAAGCCCTGGACGCTGAGGGCATATGATGCACTTCCGGGCAACCCGATTTGGATAGGTATCGTTTCTACAATTGGCCTGCTCTTTTTATTTTTCGTCGGTAGGGCATTTGTCGATAGTGCGAGAAACTCCTCACCGGACGAGCTTCGGGTGGCTATCACCCAATTATTGATGACGGCATACAGCGCCTCCGCATACGCCTATCTGCTCATGACTGCACGCAAGACTACCCATGAGCTGTCGCCCGTCGCTCAACACGTACCGCATTGGCAGACGATCGTCGATCGGGCTGGCAAACATCCACAGTGGGTCTTGCCGCTGGTCGGTGCTGCCAGCTTCCTGGTCGTCGGTGTACCGTTACCAATGCGACTACGATTGATTCCGTGAATCCATGGGCATGGCAAAACTAGAGCTACGACGTTTACTGGCATCGGGCTACGACCGTATTATTCGTTTGGTGGGTCGGCTGTTTTTGCTACGTAACCGTGGCGGAATCCGCTCGACTGTCCCGTTTATCGGACGACATCGAATCTCTGGATCTTCTTGACATGCGTCCCTATCAACCGCTGATTCGTCAGGGGCTGACCAATGCGCTATTGGTGATCGGCATGGTATCCGTTCTGTCGCTCTTGGCGGTCGAATCCCGGTATGGACCAGTACTTGTGGGATTTTGGATCATGTTCATAGGTTTGGCGTGGATAGGAATGATGTTGCCATTGCGTGGCATTCGCAAAAAAATCAGAGTCGCCAAGGATCAGGAACTCGATTGGTGCAGGCAGAAGCTCAAGGTTTCCAGAGACGTGCTTAAGTCTGGAACGGGTGGGCAGCAGTCAATTGCCGAAATCATCGCATACGAAACCATGATCGAGAACATAAGAAACTGGCCTTTCGATAATCCGACCCTGGTTCGATTTACGCTGTACCTCTTGATTCCGTTAGTCTCTTGGTTGGGAGGCGCTCTTGTCGAACGGGGCCTCGATTCCTTCCTGTCCTGATCCACAAATCTCTTGCTCCGTGTTCGCGAATGTCTGCTACTGGCCATTAGCGGACTATGGAATTGATCATTTCTGCCGCATCGAACGATTGAAGTCACCCCCCGAAAGCGAGCGTTCAGCTAAACTTGGCCTGAAGAGCCGCTTATGACCCAACGCCGACGTCTGAGCTGTAGCTACGGTCAATCACGTGGATTCTCCGTAAGCTACAGTG
>Ga0224508_10001683_pt1 | contig 19594 bp, 11 predicted proteins | sample SF_Jan12_sed_USG_4_FD_170157 | JGI IMG/M metagenome (GOLD analysis project Ga0224508, IMG submission 170157) | Sediment microbial communities from San Francisco Bay, California, United States - SF_Jan12_sed_USGS_21 | ecosystem: Environmental > Aquatic > Marine > Sediment | place: USA... | reverse complement strand
ACCAGTTAAGCGAATTGCTTTACGACTCTGTAAAAATTAGAATGAGGAGTGATGTTCCATATGGAGCTTTTCTAAGCGGTGGGCTAGATTCATCTTGCATAGTGTCGACAATGAGTGACATATCTACCTATCCGGTAAAGACATTTACCATTGGTTTCAGTGAAAAGGCTTTTGATGAAAGAAAAAGTGCACGTTTAATCGCTGACAGATTTCATACCGAACATTCTGAAGAAATAATAGACCGATCTTCATTGGAAGAATCGATCCAAAAGATATTGTTTCACTTTGATGAACCCTTTGCAGATCCAGCGGCGATCCCTACTTCTTTTTTGGCAAAAAGTGCCAGCAATCATGTAAAAATGGTACTCACCGGGGATGGCGGAGATGAAGTTTTTGCAGGATATTCAACGTATCAAAGTGAGTTTTTTGCGCGTAATTATCTTAAGGTAACTCCGGGGTTAGTGAAAAACTCCTTACCCCGACTAGTTGGACTTATCTCAAAGTTAACTTCCGGAACTACCAGGTACAAGTTAAATAGAATAGAGCGGGTATTGGATTCTTTCAACCTTCCTTTTAATGAGCGACTAATTACAAAATTGGTAAAGATTCCTCCAAGCAAGGTGAAACAGATGATGAACAGAAATTCCTATCCCATAAATGATTTTATTTCTTCCACTCTAGGAAATTGTACTCTTGATGACCCCTTCTATCGTTTAAACTATTATAACTTAAAAGTATCACTCCCCGATCAAATGCTTGTCAAAGTAGACAAAATGAGTATGGCCAACTCCCTTGAAACCCGAGCCCCACTATTGGATTATCGCATCGTTGAATTGATGTATCAGGTCGATAAGGCATTAAAAATGCCAACTTATAAAGACAAAGGGGTAAAACATATGTTGAAGAAAATAATGGTAAATAAGCTACCTCCTGAAATATTGAATCGAAAAAAACAAGGTTTTGAAGTACCACTAAGAGAATGGTTCAAGGAGAAGGAATTTGAAAACGTGCTTAATACATCATACTCGTCAACAGCATTTAGGCCTTCCATGATAAAAGACATTATTGAAGAAAATAAAGCAGGTCAAATTGATCACGGTACTTTACTTTGGAGATTATTATTACTAAATAGATGGTTAAATAACTCATCCTAATGAGATAATCCTTCACTGATGATCAAAAAGAGACATTTTTCCCTGGTAATAACCTCTCAAGACAATGCAATAGCCAAATACTCGAGCAATAAATGCGCGGCCTATTATTCATCGCGGGCATTTAGATTTGTAAACATAAGACTGGAAAGATGAAAATACTGCTACTTATTGACAGCCTTGTTGCAGGTGGTAGAGAAAGAAGGTTAATAGAGCTGATAAAAGGATTAAGGAAGTATCCTGAAATCCATTTAAATTTGGTCGTGTTTTCCGATATAATTCATTTTCAGGAGATTTATGAATTGGATATCCATGTGCATATTTTAAAAAGAGTGCCCAAAAGAAACCCTTTGGTTTTCTACAAGCTATTTAAGATATGCAGGAGTTGGAAACCCGATTTAATGCATAGTTGGGCTACAATGTCCACTATTTGGGCGATACCGACGTCAATACTACTTAATGTTAAACTTATTAATGGTAATATCACAGATGCGCCTAAGAACATGAAGTTTTTTGATAGCAGACTGTTTAGAGCCAGATTGACCTTTCCTTTTTCGAAAGTAGTTGTCTCAAATTCATATGCCGGACTGAAAGCCTATAAAGTGCCAAAACATAAAGGAATATGCATTATCAATGGATTTGATATGCAGCGGATATCTGATCTTAAAGAGAAAGAATTAGTTAGGAAAGAACTGAGAATACAATCACCTTATGTTATTGGAATGGTAGGCAGCTTCTCTGAAAGAAAAGACTATGACACTTATTTAAATGCTGCTTTAAAAATATTGGAACTGAGGAATGATGTCTCTTTTATTGCCGTAGGAGACGGACCAAAACTTGAAGCAAGTAAGTTCATAATACCTTCGGAATATACCAAGTATTGCATTTTTACCGGAGCACAAAAAGATGTAGAATCAATTATAAATATTTTTACTATTGGTGTACTTTCCACAAACACTGAAGAACATGGGGAAGGTATTTCCAATGCCATTTTAGAATATATGGCCTTAGGTAAGCCAACTGTCGCATCATTGGGCGGGGGAACCAACGAAATTGTGGTTGATTTGAAAACAGGATTTTTGATCCCCTCCTTTTCTCCTGAACTTATGGCGGATAAATTGATGTACCTCCTGGATAACCCAGAAATGCGAATGAAAATGGGTCGCGAAGGAAGGATTCGAGTTGAAGAAACATTTAGCTTGACAAACATGACAAAAACTTATTACCATTTGTACCAGAAATTGCTGGATTAAGCATAGCCGGAAAAAGCATTTAATGGGATATTTAATCTAAAAATCATACAAATCTTAAAAATCTGATTTGGACGGTCAATTAAAAGAAAAGAAGAACATTTGTATTACTATCACCTCCATTGGAATGGGAGGTGCAGAAAAACAATGTTTACTATTAGCTTCCGCTTTGAAAACTGCCCATAATATCCACCTTATTATTATTGATCATAACCCAATTCACCCCCCTTATCTGAAAATTATAGAAAGAGAAGGTTTAGATCATATGTTTCTTTCGGCAAATCCCCTAAAAAGAATTGTTGATCTAATCCGTTTTCTTAGAAATAAAAATATTGATGTGATTTTTTCCTTTTTGCCAAAAGATACAACGCTATCGGCTATTTGCGGAAAAGTAGCAGGTGTACCTTACATTTTTGGGGGGATTAGGAATAGCTATTTGCCTAAAATCAAATTTGTCGTATTAAGATTTATCCATAATCTTTTACTCAGTTATACAATAGCCAACAACTACTCGGCTTATCAGGCAGCTATTGAATTTGGTTTTAGAGAAAAAGTATTTGTTATCCACAATGGCATAAATATCCGGCCTATTCTTCAAAAGCCAGATCAAGAAAAAAAGACTCTGCGTATTATCAGTGTGGGAAGGTTTGTTAAACAGAAAGATTACGAAACCGCCCTAAAAAGTATTAGGCGTTTGAAGCAAATTCTTGACAAAAACCAGCGTTTTAAATATTGCATTGTAGGTAGTGGTCCTGAAAGAAAAACAATCATTGAGAATATTGAAAAATTCGGCCTTGAAAATGAGGTAGAAATCATTTCCGATCCACCGGTAATATATGATTTACTTGAGGAAGCAGACATATATCTTTGTACCTCTACTTTTGAAGGTATCTCAAATGCCATAATGGAGGCCATGAATTGTGAATTGCCAATTGTCGCCACAGATGCAGGGGATAATTCACACCTTGTTATACATGAAAAAAATGGGTTTATTACCGACATCAATGACCATTTAAAAATAGCTGAGAACCTTTGTGTATTAATGGAAAATCCAAAAATTCGAAATCTCATGGGGCAGGAAAGCCATAATCACCTTGCTCAGCATTTTGGTTACGATAGTTTTAGAAAAAAGTACCTGGACGTAATTGATCATCTTGATGATATTCAATTATATAAAGGCAATTTTAGGGTAAAGGCAAGCCGGCCGATAATTTAAAGTTAACGACCAAGGATTTTTGAGTAAGAAGCGAATCGAGGGGCAAGTCCGCATATTATTTTATGTATAGAATTAACTATTTGACCTGATTCATTTATTCAAAATATTAATGAATATCAGTTCAGTCAACCAGCGTGGCCATATTCCTAACTAAAAAACCGGACGATCAAAGATCATCCGGCTCTCAATTTAATACCTTAATGCTATTACTTCTTGCAATCCACGACAAAGCATTCGGACCAATTATTGCAATCCGGAAATCTTTTACCGTCTCCCCAGGCGGTTTCCTCTCCGTCATAGGGTGAGCCGGAACAATTCACCACAGCATGGGCAGCTACAGTAAATTCATCTGGAAGCGTGCCTACATCCACACAAACTGAAGTAGTACTCAATCCCTCTAATTTTTGAGGAAAATGGCCAATTTTCGGACAACCGCTATTAGTCTTGGGAATATCGGCTTCCGAACCAGCATATACATGCACTTCGGAAAGATAACATCCGGGAGCAGTAATGTCATATACCACCTTGTAATCGCTGGTCCCGTCAGTACAGTATACTTTTACTGTTCCAACTACGTAGTTTTGACCGGCAATCAAATCTCTGGTGCGGCAAAGGTGATCATTAGACCCAATTGTACAAGTTGTAGTTGTACCATTGGTGTTTAGACTGCCCTTGGAAGCGACAGAGAACTGGTTGTCTTCAATCGCTGCCGGATCGACTGGATCCACATCGATTTCATTCTCACAACTGTAAAATGTCATTGCCACCAATAATATGAATGGCGCTAGCAATTGTAATCTTTTTCTCTTCATCTTTTTAGTGCTTTAGGTTGTTGATAAAGTGATAATACTTTAATACTATTTGTTAATTTAAGAATTATATCTCAATCATCCCAATAGTTTATTGATTGATTATCAACATTATATGATATATTGTTCATAAGATTAAAACTCTAAGATTAGGTCATTGTAACTCTACTTCTGAAGGTATCTCAAATGCCCTAATGGAGGCCATGAATTGTTAATTGATAATTGTCGGCACAGATGCAGGGGATAATTCACACCATGATATACATAAAAATAACGGGTTTATTACTAAAATCCATGACCACGATACAATATCTGAGAACCTCCGTGAACTAATTGAAACTCCTAAAATTAGAAATCCCATGGGGCAGGAAAGCTATAATCACCTTGTCCGAGACTTTAGCTACAAAAGTTTTCGAAATAAATATTTGAAGGTTTTACAACTCCTTGATGAAATTCAAATAAATAAAAAAATTTTTGGGATAAGGGATAAGCAATCAAGTAACCAAGCTAGCTAGGTGTCAGGTTTAATTCATAGTGCAAGCAATTTAAGCAAGTCTTTTTGTCCTTCTGCTAATTAGATGGAAAATTAGCCCTTATTTACTTGATATATTTATTGATTAAGTCTACTGTCTGGTCTATATGACTTTTTTTAGACATCCCTACAACCACAGATTTAATTTCCGGAAATTGTCCAACATATTCAAATGCTTCTCTGGGCGGGATTGCTCCGGCGGCCAGGGTACTCATTGGAATAAAATTCATTCCCGGGTTTTTCAAAACTGCCTCGGTTGCCTCCAAGGATGGATTGATATAAAAACCCGTTTTATTAAAAGCGGCCATAATAAGATAGTCTTCCCAACCCCTTCCTTCTAATCTGTCTACCAGCATGGGAACATTTTTTGTGATGAGTCCGCCGGGAACAGCGTATTTTTTTTCAATATGTTCCCTAAAGACGTCATAAACCTCATCGCATCCTAGTCCCAACGCAAGATCAACCAATGCATCATGCATGAAAATGGCCCCTAACTTATGACCTTTAAACGGGAGCATTTCAATATCAATTAAAATTCGAATGCCTTTATATAGATTTCCGCCTACAAGGCTACCTAAACCGGTCATCAACATGGAAAGACTTTTACTGGCGCCAGCCTGCGACAGAAGACCCTTTAATACATTGAACATTCCCTTCTCGTTGGACTGCCTAACATATTTAACAATGTAGGGCAAAAGCGGGTATATAGTAAAGTCGTCTTTTAGGACAGGATCCTTGTCAATAATATCAAGAATCACCTCAGCGCGAGGATGGGTTGACATCATCATTGCTTTCACTCCTTTGCTGTGTGCATATCTCAAAATTTCATTCAGAGCACTTCTATTACCGAATTTTTGTTCTTTGGCATTACCCCGTTCCTGGGAAAGATGGTCCACCCCAAAAAGCGGATTATGTCCTAGTAAAATCTTATCTAAGTCTTTCATTCTTCTTAATGATAGTGCTTTTGTTTATTTAATCATGAATTAATACAGGGGCGCCTTCTTTGGATGCCGATTCATAACAGCAATCAACAATCTGTTGAATGTGATACCCATCTTTTATTGAGGGAGATGCGTTTCTGTTATCTTCAATTGCCTTGATAAACGCTTGGTCCTGATAGGTGAATTTTGCACCTCCAATGTCAATATGAACACCTGAAAATAAATCATTCGCAGATAAATAAGTTTTCCCTTTGCGGTAGTCCCCTATCGCTGAATCTAGGAAAAGATCCAGGGCGTCATCGCTCAAAACAAGGGATCCATTTTCACCGAGAATATCCAACTTCAACTCCATCTTTCTTTTGAACCTCACACTCCAAGAAGCATCAATCCAACCTTTTAACCCACTTTCAAAACCTAAAATCACATGGGAGAAATCTTCAATTCCCTTTGAATATATGGAAACTGTATCAGCATTAACCTTTGCAATACGACCAAAATACCAGTATAATAAATCGAGTAAATGCGAACCCTGACTTAACAGGACACCTCCTCCTGATACCTTGCGGTCGTATCTCCAACCTTTTCCTTGTTTAAACAACTGCGAGACGTATACGGTGCCTTTAACATTCAAAATATTCCCCAGTGCGCCTGATTCAATTATTCTTTTCCCTTCTCTGAAACTATCGATATTACGCGCCATATAACCGATCATATTGGGTAACTGTTTATTTTCCAATGCATCTATAAGAGGTTTTGCCTGGCCCGCATTAATTGCAAGGGGTTTTTCCATCAAAAAGGGTATATCATGGTGCACACACTCTATTGCATTTTCTATATGATAACCCACCGGACTTGCTATTACAACGCCATCTATATGAACGTTCTTAACCATCTTCTCTATGGTACTATATATTTTTATGTTGGGATTAAGCATACTTAGTGGCCTTGCCGGAAACATAGCAGGATCGACAACAGCTACTACCTCACTTTCCGGAAGTGAATTAAAAATAGCAGCGTGCATTAATCCCATTCTACCAAGCCCAATAATTCCAATTTTTAATTTATTTTGTCTCATCCTACTTATTTGATGCTTATTTCTAGCCGCAATGATTGCATACCAGCTGGAAAAGTTTTATTCATGATAATCCAGCTACTGTTTCGTGTTCCGTGCCATATGCTTCATTAAAGTTATTCATTAGATGTTAGTGAGAACTTCCAGTAACCAAATTTGATCTCGTTCTGTTCTTATTCTGTACCATCCCCTCAAAAATTTCTTCATATTGAAGTGCAATGGACTTCCAGTTGTATTCCAACAAAAATTTCCTTTTAGCATTTTCTGCACGTTCCTTCATTGAATCCTCATTGGAAATTGCCCACTTGATTTTTTCCGCCAGATCAACATAATTTCCAGTTTCAAAGAACAAGGCTTCGGTTTCATTTAATATATCCTTATTGGCAATAATGTCACTACAAATAACAGGACAGTCTACAGCTACCGCCTCAAGCAACATCATAGACATGCCTTCTATATGTGAAGGAAAAATAAATAGTTGAGAATTTGCTATATAGCTGAATAAGAGCTTCTTATATTTGATCAAGTCCACTAATTCCACATTCAAATTACCGATCATTTCAAGAATCTCTGCCTTATACGCCGGAATTTGATCCATATCCCCGGCCACTAACAATTTTCCCTTGAAATTTAATCTATGTAAGGCCTGGAGTAAATCATGTAACCCTTTTGTACGGATAATACGCCCAGAACCAAAGAAAATATAAGGTTCGGAAATATCTATTGGCGGCAATTCATTTTTTACTACCGGATTGATGCCGTTGGGAATGTAGTGAGCTTCCAGATTCAGCAACTTCTTAAACCTCCTTTTTTCATCTTTTGATACGCAACAAAGGTAATCAGCTTTACGAACCAATTTATTTGTGTTGTATTTAAAAAACCAAGCAAACTTTTTCCATTTGTCCACAATGTTAAACGCTCCGTGGGTAGTTAAAACTATCGGATACTTTCTTTTCAGAATGCCGAAAGTGAAACCTGCAAAACTATTATGGACATGAATAATATCGTATGTTGCTCTGTACCGGGCGTGAAGAGCAGAAACTAAATAATAATAAAAGATGTTCAATTTTTTATTTGGTATTGCGCGAAAGACCTTCTGATAATACCCATTTAAGAAACCTGATTTATGAATCGTATTTGATGAAGTGGAATACACATAAAAATCATATTTATCCTTGAGTTGATCAATAATGTTCTCTCCGACAGTACCAGCGCCTACATAAGCGGGCAAGCCCTTTAGGCCGATTACTGCAATTTTTATCTTCATTATGATAATTGTAGAAATCGGTTCGACATTCTTTTAAATCTGAAGGGTGATGTTATGTCTGGTATTAAAGTAATGGCAGATTATAGAATTAGTTATACAAATTCATAGGTATTCAGGGTGTTAAATTCAAACTGTCCGTGCCGAATATAATGGTACACTTATATTAAACATTGTCTAAAATTCAAATTAATCAAATGGTGAATGTATCGCTTGATCTGTTCTATAAGAATGTTGGAGTTCTTTATAGGGGTAAATCCGTCTGAAAACAAATCCAAATCCAAATTTACGGATTTCGTATCTGGAACTATTCAGAATTCCTTTAAAATGTCACATAACACGTTGTAAGTGATATTTATGAAACAAGTATAGTTCTCTAAAGGCCAACTAAGTCGTGACGCAAGCCTTTACTTTCCGATTTATTGAACTGTATACTCTGCCGTTCATCGAATAATTTGTTAAAAAATGCTTTGCTATAGACTAAAAAAGGAAGGTGTACGTAAATCTAAGGTGTACTTCATCGAATATAGCTGACATTTTGACGTATATATTATATAAATCAGCATATTTAACTTCCCAAATCCTAAAGCTGTGAGCAACTTACTTGTATCTTGCCAGAAATTTTTCATGTATTTTTTTATCCTTGCCATAATTCTGGCATGTAGTAAAGATATCGATATACTTATGGGTACCCTGTCGGATGATCCGGTAGGAATCGTGGAGGAAATTGAAAGTGCTGCAACTGAAAGTCAAGAAGGTACAGCTGCTGAGGATATGCCCGAAGATGGTTATGAGAGCAGAATTACCGAATTTCCACCTTCACATGATGCCCACATTCAAAGTGGTAGAGGGTACAACCAGCAAATTATCAGGATGGCTAAAAATTCTCGTATCAGTTACCTGATGTTTGACTTGAGTGCCATTGATAGTATTGGAGCTTATATTACGGAAGCCATCTTACAATTCACTGTCAGTGGCGACGAAGGTAATGGTACCATAGAGGTTTTTAAAGGAATCGGTTATGACTGGACAGAAACAACTCTTGGTGAAACTACGGCGCCTGAAACTGATGTGATAGTAGGCTCCATTATAAAGGAATATAAAATTGGAGTTACCGAACTTGTTGAATTGAGCACCCTGGAAATGCAACCGGAAACCACTAGCCTGATTCTTGAGCAAAAAGAAGGTGACGATCTGGCCATCGCCTCTAAGGAACATCCATCCAAAAAAGGTCCCAAACTTATTGTGCGCTATAACGCCCCGGTTGGAGCAAAAGAAATCATGCCACCTGGGCAGAGTACCTCATCTGAAGATACAAACGAAGAGACAACAACGGAAGAGCCCCCGGCAGAAGAAGACGCATCAACTCCGGCAAACATAGCCCCTGTGGCGATTGCGGATGCCACCCCTACCAGCGGAGGGGTACCTATGGAAGTAACTTTTACAGGTGGTAATTCAACAGATGATACTGCGGTTACGAGTTATACCTGGGACTTTAAAGACGGTAATACATCCACCGAAGATAACCCTGTACATATGTTCACTACTGTAGGATCCTATGAAGTTACCCTTACCGTCACAGATGCTCAAGGCCTTACCAATACGGATACGGTAACTATTACGGCAAGCGATCAGGGTAATGAAGCCCCTGAGGCATTAGCTTCAGCGAACCCGCTTACTGGAACAGCCCCGCTGACGGTACAATTCCTTGGTTCTGGATCTTCAGACGACTCGGCTGTCACGAGCTATATTTGGAATATAACGGACAACGTAAATGCCAATGTACCGGACCCCAAATATACGTTCGAAAATTCTGGGGTGTACGACGTATCCCTTACTGTTAGCGACGAACAGGGACTGTCTGACACTAGTACAGTAACCATTACTGTGAATGAACCTCAGACTGAAAATGCAGCACCGATAGCTGTCGCCACGGCTACTCCACTAACTGGAGATGCTCCTTTAACCGTCAACTTTACTGGAAGCAACTCCGTCGATGACAATGGGATTGTAAGCTATTACTGGGATTTTACAGGTGATCCGTCATCGGCTCCAAATGCCAGTCGTACTTTTAATGATCCCGGAGTTTATGATGTTACGCTAACGGTTACAGACGGAGGCGGACTACAAGACACCACCACTCTTACGATTACAGTTACACAACCTAGCGGAGGAAATACGGGCGGAAGCGATTGTATAACCAATGGAGGAAACGCTGGCGATACAGGTTTAAAAACCTGGTGTTGGGAGGATATATACTTTCCAAGCTATACAGGTAGTACCGGGATATCATTCAGCGATGGACAATTATCGTATAACACCGAATGCGATGCGCAAAGCGTGACAAAGGATGGTGGTCGCATTAAATTTAACCTAAATCCTACTACACCAAGTGATCCCGGGAGTTGGTGCTCGAGACAGTTTAATATGAGAGCAGAGATTAGCACACGACCCTGGCCCATAAATCATTCCATGGGAACAGAAGAGTGGTTCGGCTTTAATTATACGTTTGGAGATGATTATAAACCTGACGTAAATGAATGGCTGTTTCATCAGGTTCACAACGGTATTGTAGGACAAACTCCTTTATACGAATTGATGGTTGCAAGGGCCGGGCTTTATGGTGCTCAGGCCGGAGAAATAGTCGTAAAGAATAATGCTAATTCACCTGATCATGTATTAACAGGGGTTATTCCACAGGCCGGGCAAACAATAAAAGTCGTCATTCATGTTATTTGGGATAATGCCACAAATGGCCTTTTACAGGTCTGGATCGATGATAACAAAGTTTATGATAAACAAGTGACAACGATACGTCCGGGATGGAATTTTGGAGGCAATGCCAAGTGGGGCATTTACAAATGGCCTTGGGTGGATGAGCAAAATGTGCAAAGTTCAGCCAATGCGGGAGTATCAAGCCTAACAACTTACATGGGTAATTTGAGGATCGTAACGAGAAAGCCCGGGGATATTAAATACGGGATGGACGCCTATACCGAAGTAAGTCCGCAATAACTAAAAGCAGCTGGAAATCGATTCTTGCTGGTAAAAAAATCAATCCTTAAGAATAAGAAGCCTCATTCTTTTGGAAAGCACATAGCCGATAAAGATCAAAAGAAAGGGCAAAATGGGCAGCAGATGCCTGATCATGCCATTGGCCATTACAAGGCCGCCAATGAATACGAAGGCAACCAATCCAACAAAACGAATTTCAAAAGGAATTGCCCTAGGTTTTTTGAGCCCGAGATATATTGAGAGAAGCAATAGCAACAGCAATATGCCGTTGGGCAAGATATAGACATAGGAAGTCATTTTTTGCTGGGTATAGGAATAAGGGTAATTAAAAAATAATCTTAGTCCGCTTGCCGCAGTATTTTGAATATACTTTATAGGATGTTCTTTGATGTTTTCAATCGCTTTTTCTTTAAGTATATTATCTCTTTGAATATGGTCGTAAGATGTAAGACTTTCAAAATAAGAACGATGATTTTTGGCAATAGTACTTGTATCATAATAGTCATCAGCCCTTTTTCCCATAACCACATCTGTATTTATCCAATCCCCATATTCATTGGCAAATGGAGAAGATCTCCAATATAAGATTTCACCTCCTCCACTACCCCAGTACAATGTTTCACCCGTCAAGGAGTAGGTATATGTCAAATATGGCAGGCAAATAAAAAATGCTCCGACAAGTACGAGGATGCTTGACAGGGATTTTTGTGAACGCTTGACTAGATATATCAATAAATAAAACAGTAAGGCTGTAGGTATCACATAGCCAAATATCACTTTCGTAAGTGTTAGAATCCCCAAAAATATGGCTGCCAGCATCATATTGGTTTTACGTTTCTCAGGCTGCCTTTGCAGCTTCAAAAAGAAATAAAGAAAACCGCAGGCCAAAAATATGGCCATTGATTCTGAATACAAGTAAACCATCCATTTCAGAGATGGCGGATATAAACCAAAAAGTAAACTTAAAAACAAGGATTGCCTTGGGCTAAAATAGAAGGATGCTGTTTTATAGAACAGCACTACAGCCAAAATCATAAAAATAGCATTGGCCATTAACATCATTAACTTTGATGACTTACTTAACAGAAATACCGCGAGGATCAGGGGATATCCGGGGCCATTAACTAATTCCGGATCATCAGCTTGGGTATAAAAGCCATTTGTCAGGTTTTCAGCATAGCGCATATGCCGGGTTTCATCTCCAATAAGTGTCTCGGACCCAAAAAACAGAATGATCAGGATATACACAAGAAACAACAGTATAATTGACCAGCCTGCACTTCGATTATTTGAGAAAAATTTCCTCATTTATCTATACATCTTTTGTACGCTTGAGAATAGATGAATTTAAGTGGAATAATTCATCAAAATACCGCTTTTTTTGCAGCGAAATAAACCCGAGACCTAAAAATTGTATGGCTGTTACAAAGGTAAATCCCCCGATCAGGAAAGCATGAGGCCTTTTATTATATACTACAGAGACCGCTTCAGAAAATCGATCATCAAAAAATCCCTCGCTCGCTACTTGAATATCAGGGTAGACAACTGAAACGTGGTAAAATATCCATGCGATCATGTAAAAAGATAAGAGCAATAGAATTAATCCTATCATCATAAAAAAACCATAGGGTCTAAAGATAAAACTAGACATAAGTCCATTCAGTATTCCCTTAAATATGCGAACACTAGATGTCCTGTTTTGCCCATGTTCCACTTGATACGTCCAATCTAAATGGGCAGGAATCTCAATAATGCGCCCCCTTAAAATTTCTGCTTTATGAATGATCTCCGGATTGATCGAATAATTGTTGGTCTTTAAATTTAAGGTATCGAGAAACTCCTTCCGATAAGCACGCGCCATTCCCGTAAAACTATGCAGGTTTATACCCGATGTATGCCGCATTAATCTATTTAAAGCTTTGCTCATCAAAAGCCTGTGGAAAGGTACTTTTGTAGACTTTCCTCCTTTCATATAGGGCGAAGCGATCACGATATCTGCATCTTCTTTAATCGCCGCATCCATCAATCTTTCTACATGTTCAGGCCCAAAACTAAGATCAATGTCCAAGACAACGATATACTGGCCTTGAGCCTTTTTGAATCCGCGTCGCAATGCGCCTCCCAGGTTCAGATTGACAATATTATGAACCACCGAAACATTCGGTCGTGATTTCGCAAATTCTTCTGCCAGGGATCCTGTATCATCACTACTACCATCATTTACAATAAGGATATCCCAATCGTATTTCTTACCCAATGATCTCAGTTGATCAACAAGAATTGTCAAGCATTCGGTTATAATGCTGGCTTCATTAAAGGCAGGCAGTAAAATTGTGACAGAAGGGTTGGTTGATCCCTTCCCTGAAATATTTGTTGTTTCCATTGATTTGTGTACTGTTTCCATTTCTCTCTATATTATCAATATCCTTTTATCGTAGCCTTGTAAAGGGGGGCAGGCTTTTTCTATGTCTTTCCAATTTTATTCTTCATATGCTATTCCCTCAACGCTGATTTTTTGATCACCCTGCTAGCGTGTTCTTCCATTGTTACCAATGTATAATGCCGACCCAATGCTCTTATGACCTTCCTGAATGTCTTTTGCTTTTCTTCACTGGAGAGGTTCATACCCGGAAAAGTATCCAGGCCTGTGACCTTGTCGCCACCAATCAAGTCCAATGGATGCAACAGAAAGCTGGGGCTTGTCCTGGTTATTTTACACAAATAAATAGCCGTTTTCAGATAGAACATCATCAGTGACCTGGAGATAGAGCTAAGATACATCAGGTAAGTCATATGTATCGGAGTTCTAAAAATGGGCATTGTTGTGACCGGAATTTCAAGTAATTTTCTATTGCCTTTTAACTTCCAAAAATGAGGCTTAAGTTTTCTAAAGGCATCTGAAAATTTACCAAAAAGTTCCTTTCTTTCCTTCTTTTCTTCCTTTGATAAATTAGCTGTCCGGAAATAATACATACGCGCAAGCGGTCCAATACTAGTTGGAAAAGTAGAAGCATCATAAGTATATCCTTTGTCTGCCAAAATTTCCATTAAGCTGTTATTCCAGCTAAATCCTGGCCCCCTGAATCCGGTAGGTTCCTTGCCACTTGCAGATTGGATTGCCTGATGTGACTTGTCAATCTCTTCTATCAATTCCTCCCTGGAGTACAGATGCAGGTAAGTTTCGTGATTAAATGAATGGTTGGCAATGTTATGACCAGCTTCAGCCAACATCCTGATATATTGCTTGTTTTTCTCATATACAGCGTCCTGACCCACAATAAAGAAAGTGATCTTCAACTCTAATTCCTCAAGAAGTTCCAATACATGAGGGACGATAGTTTCAAAATAGGAAGGATGGGTTTTCCAACCCTCAACCCCGTGGTTCTTCATATAAGACCAATGGTTGTCCAAGTCCAGGGATAGGCTGGCAATAGGCTTTGGCATCCTTTTTTCGCGTTTGGTTTATCTCTTCCTAACTGATTGAAACTCATGTTTGTATTCATCTACAAACGAATTTACATGCGTAACAACTGAGTTATTATTGACCGAATCATTTACGAACTGTGAGGTATTGAGTACGAAGAAATCCGGATGTTTGGTATGTATTTTAGGTATTATTTCTGAATAATTCAACACTTGTAAGGGCTGCACTTTAAATGCCCTGTTGATATGAGAAGATTCAATATCCGATTCATCAAAATCGGGATACAGATCCTTGACCCCCTCTAAAAATAAGGCTTTCAGCTCGGAATCTGTTTTAGACCAATAAGGATGATCAGCTGGGATATATTTTGGGAAAAATGTTATTTGCTGTCCTGCAGTTTGTACCTGGTCTACCAGTGTACTTATACCAATGACCCCTGTGAACGGGGAATTATCGTCCCCCATATTCAAGATATAATACGGTGTCAATGGTTTGTTGGTTGTCAAAACCAGACAAACTACACCCTGATATTCAATGGCCTGCTCATTATTAACCACTTCACACAAGCCAGGATCAGTTACTTTCTCCAGCACGTTTAAAGGTGCGGTAAAAACAACTTTATCAAAATGTTCAACAGATTCCTCATAATAAATATTAACACCTCCACCCTCGGCTGGTTTAATACTTTTAACCTGTGTTTCAAGGTGTATGTTGGAATTATTTTCATTTAGCAACTGTTCCAATTTATCGAACACAGTCTTATAGCCGCCCGTTACATATCCCATATAATCTTTCTCTACAGGATATTCCCGTGCCTTAAATAGCCTTTTTATATATGTCCATATGAATACGCCTGAAACTCTTGTGTAGTTCTTGCCTAGTTTGGAGCGCAAGAGAGGAGCCCAGAATTTATTGAAATTCCTCTTACCACCCATCTTGATCAACCAATCCTTAACTGTTATTTTCTCCAGTTTCTTCCAATCATCAATCCTGGAACCATAGAAAATAGTATACGCTAATCGCATCTTGTCCCATATATTCAAAAGAGGAAATAGAAAGTAATCTTTTGGGCTATTTAGCGGATAGAAAGATCTATTCACGTAATACCCGGTCAGCGCACGCGTCCAATTTAACTTGGATCCCAGACCAATCTCTTCGATCAAGCGTATTAAACTTCCATCCGTCGGTACGATGACATGGTAAAATTTGTCCCAAATAAATTTACCGTAGTTGTAATAAGTGGATAATCCTCCAGGTTGGGATTCCCTTTCAAATACTTTTACCGTAGCATTCAATTGAGTAAGGCGGTAGGCCAGGACTAAACCCATCAATCCACCACCAATGATTCCAATTTTCAGATCCTTCGCATCGTTCATCGATCCATTAGTTGATGTATTAATCAAGGGTATGTCGGTCTTTATTTGTATTAGACGATCAGATTCCCGCATATCATGAGCATAAATTACACTTCTTCAACATATAAGTCCTGTTATTCTTTGTCCCAGGGAATGCATTTAAAGCCTGCCGCTTTAAAGTTTCTTTTTGAAATATAATTTTGTCCATTATTTCCTTCTACACCGGACTGCAAAGTAAAAGGAATTCCCAGAGTTAAAAAACTAAATTATTCACAGCGATTAAGGAAGTGAAAAAAAATAGTTGAAAGGGCGAAGTATCATGTGTAATGCACTGTCGCACAAATTATTTCATCGAAAAATCCCTTTAAATCTGAATGAGTACAGCTAGCAATTTATGGTTCTGTAGATTGCACAAATAAATGTATCTTCCCAAATTAATTTTTAATGCCCCGGAATAACCCGCAATACAATGAAAAAGAATCTTAAAAAAGTTCTCGTCGGTCTTGCTATCCTAATAGCTATAATAGCTGTTGCTGGATACTTCTTTTTGAAACCGGCCGAAGTAAAAGTGCTGGTTTTTTCCAAAACCGAGGTATTCAGGCATAATTCCATAGAAGACGGAATCGCAGCGATAGAAACACTTGGACTGGAAAATGGTTTTACCGTGGTAGCTACGGAAGACGCTCAGTTTTTTAAAGAGGAAAATTTAAAAGACTTCATGGCCGTAGTTTTTTTGAATACTACAGGTGATGTACTCAATCCCGTACAGCAAAGCCAGTTGGAACGATTTATCCAGGCGGGAGGCGGATTCGTCGGAGTTCATGCAGCTACCGATACAGAATACGGTTGGCCCTGGTACGGGAAATTAGTCGGCGCTTATTTCGAAAGCCATCCTATTGATCCCAATGTTCAGGAGGGTGTCGTCCAGGTAACAAATTCGAATCATATATCTACCCAAGACCTCCCGACCAGTTGGAAGATCCAAGATGAATTTTACAACTTCAAATCAATAGACCCCAACAATCAGGTAGTAATGACCATCAATGAGTCTACTTACACAGGGGGAACGAATGGCGATTTCCATCCTATGGCCTGGTATAAGGAATATGATGGCGGCAGGTCATTTTATACAGCTCTCGGACATACTAGTGAGCAGTTCAGCGATCCTCTCTATATCAATCACCTGCTTGGAGGTATCAAATATGCTATTGGCTTAGGTAATCCGGTAGACTACGGGAAGGCCTATGCAGAATTGGTTCCTGAAGAAAATCGGTTTAGTAAGGTGACTTTCATACAAAATCTCTATGAACCCATGGAGCTGGACTTTCTTAGTAAGGACAAAATAATCTACATAGAAAGACGTGGTGGTATCCACATCTATGATCTGGCACAAAAAACTGATTCCTTACTCACAACACTACCGGTTTTTTCAGGCCTTGAAGATGGATTATTAGGCATGGCAGTGGATCCCAACTATTCGGAAAATAATTGGATCTATCTCTATTATTCAAATCCGGAAAAAGATGTACAACACTTATCCCGTTTTGAGCTTACTAATGACCACTTAGTGTTAGAATCTGAGAAGATCTTACTTGAGGTTCCCACGCAGCGAGTAGAGTGTTGCCACTCTGGTGGTTCCCTGGAATTTGGACCGGATGGGAACTTGTACTTATCTACTGGCGATAATACAAATCCCCATGCTTCAGACGGTTTTGCACCCATTGACTCTCGGGAAGGCCGCAGCCCCTGGGATGCCCAAAAATCCAGTGCCAATACGAATGATCTCAGGGGGAAAATCCTCAGAATAAAACCGGAAGACGACGGCACATACAGTATCCCTGATGGAAATCTCTTCCCGGAGGGTACTCCCAAAACCCGACCGGAAATCTATGTGATGGGAAACAGGAATCCGTACCGAATATCTATTGATTCAAGAACCAAGTATCTTTATTGGGGCGAAGTTGGTCCCGATGCTAATGCAGATTCTCTTAATGTTGGTCCAAAAGGTTATGACGAAATAAACCAGGCCAGGGAAGCCGGGAATTTTGGCTGGCCCCACTATATAGCGAATAATAAGCCTTATAATACCAGGGACTTTACAGCTCAAACCACCGGACCAATTTTTGATTCAGTACAACCGATAAATCAATCTGCGAATAACACTGGCCTTAGGGAATTGCCTCCGGTTCAGCCTGCAATGATCTACTATCCATACAGTAATTCAGAAGAATTTCCCGGACTTGGAACTGGTGGACGAAATGCCATGGCCGGACCTATATACTACAGTGAAGATTTTGACGACAGCGGTCACAACTGGCCCGACTTTTTCGATGGTAAGTTATTGGCGTATGATTGGATGCGGGGATGGATTTTTGCTGTAGCCATGGACGAAGAAGGTGCATTTAGTAAAATGACGCAAATCGTTCCCAATATGAAATTTTATAACCCCATTGATATGGTATTTGGTCCTGATGGGGCATTGTATGTCCTGGAATATGGAACGGGATGGTTTACACAAAATCCGGATGCCAGTCTCTCCCGAATAGAATTTGTAAAAGGAAACAGGACGCCTCTTGCGCAAATTACCGCTGATAGAACCATTGGAGGTCTCCCAATGGAAGTACATTTTGAAGGCCGGAACTCCATCGATTATGACGGGGATACACTGAACTATGAATGGGATTTTGGAGACGATGGTTCCGTATCAAACGAGATGAATCCCTCGCATACGTTTGAAAAATCGGGTAAATACAAAGTGCTGTTGCGAGTTACAGATGATGAAGGAAATACAAACCAAACAGAAACTGAAATTCTCGTTGGTAATGAATTACCCAATGTCTCATGGGAAATTGTTAAGGGTAACAGTAGTTTCTATTGGCCGAATGAGGAGTTGGATATTGAATACATTGTAGCAGTAAGTGATGCAGAAGACGGTAGCCTGTCTGCAGGGAATCTTGATCCATCTCTTGTTACTGTATCTTTTAACTACCTGGCTCAGGGAAGTGATAATATAATCGGCGCCAAATCACATGCTGAAATGGCTAGTTCGGCCTATGTAAGTATTGGTAAAACACTGATAGAAGGTTCTGATTGCCTTGCGTGTCACAAGGAAAAGGATGCTTCAATAGGGCCCTCATATTTAGATATTGCCGAGCGTTATGCTGAAGATGAAACTGCCCCTGTGAACCTGGCTGGCAAGATCATTAACGGGGGTGCCGGCAATTGGGGGGAAACAGCCATGGCTGCCCATCCCAGCATTACGGAAACAGAGGCAAAGCAAATGGCTGAGTATATCCTTTCCCTCTATAAAGATCCAGAATCGCGTTCAAAAAGTCAGCCTACCAAAGGTAGGTTCAAGGGCTCAGAACATGTAGGGGCTTCTGAGAATGGTAGCTATTTACTTACTGCCAGTTATACAGATCAAGGTGGGGGCGTCATAGAACCCTTGACAGGACAGAGCATGATGGTATTAAGGCATCCCAGGCTGGAAGCTGAAGCCTATGAAGAAGGCTCGGCATCAAAAATGTCTATAACCCCTGATATGGTGCCCGGTTTAGAAGAGGAT
>Ga0224508_10001682_pt1 | contig 19602 bp, 13 predicted proteins | sample SF_Jan12_sed_USG_4_FD_170157 | JGI IMG/M metagenome (GOLD analysis project Ga0224508, IMG submission 170157) | Sediment microbial communities from San Francisco Bay, California, United States - SF_Jan12_sed_USGS_21 | ecosystem: Environmental > Aquatic > Marine > Sediment | place: USA... | reverse complement strand
CTATGGCCAAAGAGATTGAAGAGAAGTCAGATTCAGTATTTTGCCTACTGGGCATGACTCCCTTAAATCTTAAGATGCAGCGCAGGAGAGGCTATCACGAAACGGAGACTGTTGGATTTGGGAAAATCCTAAATCCCCGCAAACAACTTAAGAAACTATTAAAAAGTGATCTGATCGTTTCAATACTGAATCCGGTGGTCAAACTCATGTTTAGTTTCGTGGATGTAATCTTACTTTCATTTATTAACTCAAAGGGAGTTTATGAAGTAAAGCAGTTTGATGACCGATTCAATGAGCTTAACCAACGCTTGATGGAAAAGACCGCTATCAGTTCGGTACGTGATAAAGACTATTTAAATTGGAAATACATCGATCGTCCCTATCCACGTGAAAAAGTACTGGCAGTAGATCGGCAGGGTGAACTTAAAGGGTTTATTATTGTAGGACCCTCACCCTATAATAAACTAATGGATTCAGGACGTATTGTTGACCTTTGGGCGGATCCCGAAGATCAACAAACCGTCAGGGCCCTTTTAAAAGCGGCTATTCAATATTTCAAAACCATCAAATCCCATCAGTTAACCTGTGTATCAAGCGATCCCAGATTTAAGAAGTCCTTCAAGAGATTGCTTTTCTTGGAAAAGCCCGGAAAGACATTTATGATTGGCAATTTGGATAAAGTTGACATTGACAATGAGCGACTCAAGGATATCAGGAATTGGCATGTCACCTATGGTGAATCCGATGCCTATATGCTAAATACTTAAAAAAGTTGTGGTCGTAAGGGATTGTCAGCAAAATATTATCTGTATACTCCCACAAAAAATGATACCTTAGGATTATAAAGCGCACTACCCCAATAAACTTTGAAGACTGCTCGAAACCACTAAGTAACTTTATCAGAATTAAAGTATTGTTTCCAGTTAATGAGAGAAATAAAGAGCACCATTAGAGATTTTATCGTACGTAAGATAATGTTCAAGGAAGATTCAACCCTATTGGATTTCGACGAATTGTTATTAGAAACGGGAATAGTGGATTCCGTGGGCATAATTCAATTGACTGAATTTTTACAAGCAGAGTTTAAAGTTAGTATCAAAACCCGCGATATGGTCATGGAAAATTTTACCAACGTTGAGGCTATTTCAAGCCTGGTGCAAAATCTTGTGGACCAGAAGAGGTCAACCTAACTTTTCTAGGTGATTAACAATCCTGGTACTGGCCTTGCCATCCCAAAGAGCCGGTATAGTACCGGTTTTCCAGTTTCCGGATTGTAACTTATCAAAGGCTTCCGAAATATGTTGTTTATTAAATCCCAGAAGAACATTGGTGCCTAATTCTATGGTTTCAGGTCTTTCGGTATTTTCCCTTAAAGTCATACAGGGCTTTCCTAAATAAGTGGTTTCCTCCTGGATCCCACCGGAATCGGTCACTACCCCTAGGCTGTGCTTTATTAAATACATGAATTCCAAATAACGCAAGGGTTCGGTAAACACGATGTTGGTGAGATTTGCTTGCAAGTTTTTAAGGATCTGCCGGGTGCGCGGATGTACTGGGAAGATGATGGGCTGCTGGCTGCTGGTATCCAATAACTCAAGTATCTCCTTCAATTTTTTTTCTTCGTCCACATTGGAAGGTCGATGAAGGGTCATTACCAAGAACTGCTCATTGGCAATTTCTCGTTCGTCCAGAATTTTAGGTCGCTCCAATCTATCCAAATTGGAAATAAGAGAATCGATCATGGTGTTTCCCACAAAAAAGATCTTATCGCCTGCGGCTCCCTTGGCCACCAAATTGTATCCGGCCTCCGGGGTGGTGGTAAAAAACACATCCGCTAAGGCATCGGTGGCAATTCTGTTGATCTCCTCGGGCATTCTTAAATCGTAAGATCGCAGCCCAGCCTCAACATGGATAACTTTGGTATTTAATTTCTTGGCTACCAAGGCACAAGCCACTGTAGAATTTACATCACCTACTACCAGCACATAGTCGCAGGGGTTATTGACCAACTCTTCCTCGAACTTTATCATAATATTCCCCGTTTGCAGGGCTTGGGAACCGGATCCAACACCGAGGTTGACATTGGGTTGGGGAATATTTAAATCCCTAAAGAAAGATTTGCTTAAGTTATCATCGTAATGCTGCCCGGTGTGTATGAGTCGGTATGAAATATCATTTGAGCTATTTTCCAGGGCATGGATAATAGGAGCAATTTTCATAAAATTAGGTCTGGCACCGGCTACTAGAGTTAGTCTCATTTTGAAGGATTTTTGCAGATCGGCGTAAAAATACAATTATAAGTGGAATTTCTAATTTGTTTAAAGATATATGTACTTTAGCATTCCTGGGTGGCTATCATTATAGGCTGCCGCATCAGCACATGACTCCTTAACATTCAACAATGAATAAACTAAGTGTAGGCTTAATTACAAACTCCTATGTCATAGCTAATTGGCAGAGTAAAGCGCTAAATAGCATTATAGGATCATCCTACGCGGACCTAACGTTGGTAGTAGTACCTGAGGCCCCAGTAAAAGACCCCAACCAAAGAATTGAAGAATCCCTTTTTTACCGGGTCTATCAGCGATTGGAAAAGACCAAGTTAAAACGCCCACCTACAGCACGCCGGACTGTTGATCTTTCCAAGACCCTATCCGCATTACCGGTCGTTAAGATAAAACCCGGTCAAAACCAAAAGCAAATTCCAGCAGAACAATTGGATTCTATTAAGGAATTTAACCTGGATGTGCTTATCGATTTTAGCAGCCTCACCTTACCGGATGAGTTATATGAGATACCTAAATATGGAGTTTGGTATTTGACATTCTGTGGTTCCCGGGAGGCCCCCGCAGGTTTTTGGGAAGTGCTGAAGGGCTTGTCCTATACGACCTCGGAACTGGTAATGCAATCAGGCCCCCAACCGCAGATCGTTATCCAATCCTTTTCCCAAGTGGTGCCATTTTCTGTAAAACGCACCGCAGAATTTAATTACTGGAAGAGTGCCAGTTTCATTCCGCGCATGATGCGCTTGCTATATGAAAAGGGTCCCGAAGGTTTTAAGCAACAAGTAATGATGCCCGACCGTGTTGAAAAAAATAAGGGTTATCGATTCCCTAAGGGGATATATGTACTGGCGCTGATCGCGGATTTCTGCAAAAAGTATTTGCATGAGAAAATATTTAATCGCTTTTATTCGGAGCAGTGGATACTACTTTATCAAATCAACGACCAATATTCAGATGCCTTTGGTGATTACAAAAGACTAGTGCCTCCGAAAAATAGGTTCTGGGCCGATCCCTTTATCTATCAAAAAGACCAGGAATACTATATCTTTCTGGAGGAATCCCTCATGGGGAAACAGAAGAAGGGCTTTATCTCCGTGATGACAATGGACCAGTTGGGCAATTTCAATGAACCTCAAAAGATTATAGAACAGCCCTATCATATGTCCTATCCCTTTCTGTTTGAATGGCAGGATGAATTGTACATGCTTCCGGAATCCAATGCCAGTGGCACCATCCAGCTCTATAAGTGCCAGGAATTCCCCCATAAATGGGAGTTCCATAAAAACTTAATGAAAGAGATCCTGGCGGTTGATTCCACGCTTCTATTTCACCAAAACAAGTGGTGGTTATTTGCTAATATTAGTGAAAACCCCGGCAGCTCTACTTGGGACGAACTTTTCTTGTTTTCAGCAGACAGCCCCTTAAGTGATCATTGGAGGCCGCATCCTCTGAATCCCTTAGTTTCTGACCTTAGGGGGGCCAGACCAGCGGGAGGAATTATTCAACGAGATGGTAAGATCTACCGGCCGGCTCAAAACTGTGCGGTGCGATATGGCTACGGTCTAAAGATGTATGAAATTGTGACTTTAAGTGAAACTGACTATAAAGAAGTCGAAGTAGCTTCTTACGAGCCTCTATGGGATCCCCAGATACGGGGATTTCATACTATAAACAGGGAAGGTAAGCTGACGTTAATTGACGGGATTCTCCGAGAATCAAAATTTTTTTAATACCTGCTTTCAGATTAATCTGTTTTCAGAGAGATGATCTGATATATCCGCATCTCCGGATATTCAGGAATATCATAATAAAAACAGTCCTTGATCAAGCGGGTGCTCTTGTCAATTTTCACAATTCGAGCCAAACCTTTATCATCTCCGGCCCAAGCGGATTGCCCCACAAAGATATCATCACCGTTGATACAGAGCCCACGGGTCCAATAGCCCCCTCTCTTATCGCTTTGGCCGATCATCTTTCGGTAGGTGAACTTGAGGAATTCCTTAAAATTATCATAGCGTATCCTGTCCTTTTCGCTGGCAGTTACCCTTTTGCGGAACCCCACCTTTTGATTGGAGTTTATAGCGGCTATGGAAAGATTATTGGTTTCGGTTACCCACACGGTATCTCCGTCCCACAGTCCGTCATGAGGGCCAAACAATCCCTGATAGTGCAGGCTTATATCTCCATCTTCCAAAGCCTTTTTATTTAAGAAATCCTCCTTTTTAAATTTGCAGATGCGGCCGTTATTGTTCTTTTCACCTCTACCGGTTACATAAACGTATTCATCTTTAACCTCCACGTGATTAACGTGATATTGACGGAATCCCCGAAAATCTTTGCCCTTGAACCTCCAATCCATTTCCTTATCCACCTCAGATCTCGGGGTGTAAAATTTAGTTTCAGGCATCCATAAGGAAGCCAGCGGCGTTCCTTCGAAATCATATAGAATCACTGCATCTGGATAGGAAGAGGTCACCCAAATACCCTGTTGATCTACATAAATCCCATGTAAATCCGACATCCATTGATGGCTTATTTCCTTTTCAATCTCCAGGTTTTGCTTATCGATAATAAAAATTTTGTTCCAGGAAGCCGTGTAGATTTTACCTTGGTACTCATAAAGACCTCGCAATCCGGGTTTCAACCTTCCGCCATCATTTTTGTTGGTGGCCTCCACCGGAGTATCAATTTTTAATTGATTAATGATATGCCCATCGGTTTGATCAATTTCGATTAGCAATCCGAACGGGGTCGGTTCATCGTTTTTATAAGATTGTGTAGATACAAGCAGACTCATGAAAGGAGATAAAAGAGGTTAAATTTATGGCCATTCTGGGCACCCAAAAAATGACGTGTTGTAAAAAAGACAGCTCTCAAAGTTAAAATATCATTTGTGGCCGAACTTATATATTTCAATATTTGTTCTAAATTACTTGTAATATAAATTTTCCGGTAAAGAAAATAAATATTCCGATAATCTAATAATTGAGAAAATGCTCAGCCTCCCTACCACGCAAAAAATCAATGATTTTTTGTGCCTGCCTTCTTTTGTAAGTGTCACACTTATCTTTGGCCTCCTTTTTACAGTAATGTTAATCAGTTGCGAAAATTCCGATGAACCCGACCTGACCATTGGGCCTGGGCCCAATCCTCCTAATCCTCCTGATCCGCCAGATCCCATAGATTTCGGCCCGGATCCCACCGGAGGTAAACCGGAGGGTCTTCCGGCATTTCCGGGAGCGGAAGGTTTCGGATCCACTACTATCGGTGGCAGGGGTGGCGCAGTGGTGGAGGTCACTAATTTAAACGATAGCGGACCAGGAAGTTTTAGAGAGGCTGTTGAGACAGCAGGTCCACGCATCGTAATATTCCGTACCGGGGGTACTATTCAATTGAGATCCAAAATAACCATTACCGAGCCATTTATTACTATTGCGGGACAAACCGCACCGGGAGACGGCATTACCTTCAGGGATGCTGATATTAGAATCAGTACCCACGATGTTATCCTTAGAGGAATTCGGGTAAGGGTAGGGGATGTAAATCAAACCGAAGACTGGGATGGCATTGTACTGCACACACCCTTTAACCTAGAGGTTTATAACGTAATTGTTGACCACTGTTCGGTGAGTTGGGCTATTGATGAGAACATCAGCACTTTCGGTCTGGGTGCCAGAGTAAGGGATTGTACCTTTTCATACAACATCTCCAGCGAAGGTCTGGAGGACAGTCATCACAGGGATGGGCCGCATTCCAAAGGTATGCTGCTTACTAAAAATAACTGCAGGACGGTATCCGTACATCACAACCTATTTGCCCATAACGTTGGTCGGAATCCCAAAGTGGCTTTGGACGTCACTGCAGAAGTGATCAACAATGTAGTTTATAATTTCGGAGCTGCAACCAGGCTCGATCCCGGATCAAGTGCCAATGCTATTGGCAATGTATACATACCGGGACCCAACACATCACCGACAGTAATGGGAGAAACCAACAAAGGAATTATGTTGGGCCCGGTGTCGGGGTTTCCAGAGATGCTGCTTTATGTTTCTGAAAATATTGGACCCGGTAGGGAGATCAATGAAGGTGATGATTGGCTGGCTGTTGGCGGTGGTAGTGAAAGCCTACACCGTTCCACAGAGCCTGTTCCCACTTTTTTTCCTTCAGAGATAAATCACCACTCCGTAGATGAAACGCTTGATGTAGTGCTGGATAATGTAGGCGCCATCGCACCGCACCGGGATCCCGTGGACATACGAGTAATACAAGAAGTACGATCCGGCACCGGGCGAGTGATTAATTCACAAGAAGATGTTGGGGGCTGGCCTTTTATGGACAGCGGCACCGCGCCCACCGATACTGACGGTGATGGCATGCCCGACGAATGGGAAGTTGAACAGGGACTGGATATTAATGATCCTTCAGATGGAAACCTGGACAGTAATGAAAACGGCTATAGCAATATAGAAGAATACCTTAATAGTTTTTTCGAAGAGTTGTAGGCTAATCGATATAGCCCAGTTTTTTCATGTTATCACCGGCAATGGACAGGAAAATGTCCTTAGTTTTTTGATCTAATTGTTTGATTTGGTTTTCATTGATATCGGAGCGAATGTGTTCGTGTAATTTATCAAACTCATACCAGAACACCTGTCTATCATGACCCTTCATAAGTTTGTGCTTGCCTTCCTTATCCATAACGGCCTTTGATTCCAAGCGCACTTTTTTAATATCACTAAAGTCAATCCCAGCAATCTGATATAGGTTGGTCATGAACTGCTGAGGATTGGAAACCATGTCTTCGTACCGGACAATATGATAATTAGGCAATTTTTCACGGTTGCTGAACATCTTGTCTACTACGGCATTGAAATTATGTCCCATTTTTTCAACGGGATAACCCCTGCGGGTACGGCCTTCACAAATGGCCAGCCCGTTTCTTACTAAAGCAAAAAAGGTGGCGTCCGGGTACATCTCGTTCAATAATTCCGCGGTAAAAGTAATGCCGTCCAGTCCTTTGGAAAGCAAGCGGCATTCCGCCAGTTGTTCACGGGTATATTTAACCCCTTCATATTGGTACAAGTTATGAGATTCTATATTGGCGATGAATCTACCGTGGTAGAATATTTTGTCGATATAGTTCTTTAAGTAATCCGGTACCTTTTTTCTGGTCTCATAACCATGGGCGTTAAATATGTCCTGGCCGGCCAATATTCTAATGGGATAGTCATAAAACAACCGCTTTTTTATGCGTAACCACCCTTTGTCGAAACGCGTACCGGGCTTGAAAACCTTGTGGGTTTCGCCGGATGAGATACATACGCCAGGATGGGATATTAAAAGATTGACTAATAAATTGGTGCCTCCGCGAGCAAAACCATTCAAAAAAATAGGTCGTTTATTTAACACGTCAGTTACTTAATTTAATTTGGTAGATTCTTTTTACGTTGCTTCTTCCCTTTTTTCTTTCTGCCAATTAGCTGGTATACCTTATCCACAATTAAGCGATCTTCTGTGGACAGCTTTAATAAGATAATGGTCCCGAAAAAAACAATTACCAATATTACAGCTAAAGTTACTAGCTGCAAAATCGGTGACTGCACAAATACCAGTTGACGCAGCACCAAGGTGACTACCAAAGCCAGCAGAGTAGCCACTATTGGTTTCCAGAAACTTGCATTGAAAGGCAAGATCTTATTAACCAGATAATATACCTGGATGGTGCGTATGGTATTTACTATGATAATACTTAATGCTCCTGCTATGGCGGCACCGATTAGCTCATATTTTGGGATCAAAATAAAATCCAGTGCCAGTGTAGAGATCAAATAGATTAGGGAATTATAAAAGTTAACTTTTGAATAACCGGTCATATTAATTAATGTGCCGCAAGTCCCGGAAGCTGCGTTCACCAAAGTACCTGAGGCCAGTATAATCAAGCCAGTGCTACCCACCGTATACTCCTCACCGAATAATAAAAGCATTTTATCACCCAGCAACAGAATAGCCAGAAAGAAAGGCAGGTTAAAAATTAATGACCATTTGGTAATGAGTTGATAGTATTTTTCTAAATCCCGAATTTTGTTTTGACTGTGTAACTCCGATATAATAGGGCTTGAAATATTCCTCAGTGCTGTATAACCCATAGCCCCTACCTGGCTAATGGCCAGTATTGCTGAGAATACCCCCACACTAGCGGCGATTCCGTATATACCCAAAATGATGGTTTCGAATTTCCGCCCGAATTGATTTAATACGGTAGTGAAAAAGAGAGGAAGGGAAAAATTCATAATTTCCCGCACATTTCTTTCTGCGGTGTGGATCCCGCGCTTCAGCGAAAAAAACTTATGGATGCTAAAAGCCAATACCAGAAAGCCGATTAAAGCCGCCAGGATGTAAGCCACGGTTACTCCCAGTAGGCCCATACCGGTAAAAATGGCCAGCAAAGAAAGAATAAGTTTGGAGACATTAAAACTCAAATCTTTGCCATACAACACGAATTGCATTTTTTTGAAGCCTACAGATATTGCTGAAAAGCTATTGATCAATATTAAAAAAGGAATGGCTAGGGCTCCGATTCGAAGTATGGGTACCAAATCAGGTTTGTTGAAAAGTTGATTGGCCAGTGGTTCTGCACTAAACAGTATAATAACGGTCACCAACAACCCTACTACAGAAGGTATTCCCAGTCCAATCTGGATGATCCCCCATAATTCACTGGTGTTTTGTTTTTTGTTGGCAATGGCGATGTATCTTTTCAAACCTCCATCCAGTCCAATTAAGCATATGGCCGCGCTTATGGATACCACGGTTACCATGATTCGATATAAGCCATATTGATCCGCACCTAACATACGCGCCATCAAAAAAACGAACCCCAGGCTGATCAAATACTCCAGGATTTTCCCGATAAAAGATATACCTCCACCTTTGGCCGCGGTGACCACATTCTTATGGTAATCGGATTGCGGTTTTGGTGATTTTCCAGGATCTTTAAAGGAGGTATCGGTCATGAAAGGTTGTCAAATGACAATTACTAACAAAAATTTGATGATTGCATCAAAATTAATAATTTTTTAATTATATTAATATTTTATTTAACTATATTAATATTTGATGCCCTTTTTAGCGGATTTTACCCGCAAAGGATAACACTGAGAGCAAGATTTTTTAAGACATTTCCGTATCAAATTCAAGACATTTTGAGGTTCATTGAAGGTATACTATTAGATTTGTAGTAGAAATCTATAAAGTTCAAATTTAAGCCGGTTTTAAATTCGATCGGATTAACATTTCGAAGCACATGTTAAAGAAACTATTGGGTGGGGTTTTCGCGTTGTTGATGTTTGACGCTGCTCCCGGTTTTGCCCAAAATTGTATTCCTACTTTTAATAGCATTGGTATATACTGGAGCCCAGGCAGTGGCTCGGCTACCAATGAATGCCAGGTGCAGTACCGGGTCAACGGTACCCAAGAGTGGCACCAGGGACTACCACTTTGGTATGATGATCGAAATAATCAATACCGTGGAAGTATTGTAAACTTACACCCAGGGACGCTGTATGAAGTGCAGTTGAACCTCAAGGCGTCCTCTGAAAAAGAAACGTATTCTGTAAGTACCTGGAGTGAGGACTTTCCCATAGCTAAGACTGTATACTTACCGTCTAACTCTGCTGAGACCTACACCATCGATCAATCCGGCAGCAGCGAGGGATATGTTCTTTACACCCATAGGCCGGGGGCCCAGGCCACCATCGATGTGAAGGGGAGTAGAGATTATGGGATAAACATAGCCCCCAATACTTCCTACGTAATCATCAGGGGTCTCACCATAATAGGACCGAAAGTACATGGCATTAACATTGGTGGCAATAGTCATGATGTTGTGATAGAACAAAATGATATTAGCAATTGGGGATCTGCCAACCAAGAGGGTTGGGCCATTAACTATCATGCTGCCATTTATGCCAAATCCAAAAGTATAAAACGAATTATCATTCAACGAAATAAGCTTCACCACCCTAGAGCTGATGCCAACAGCTGGGGTGAGTTGCGTCAAGATCGAAACACCTACCATCCAGGCGGCGCTCATGGGGTTTGTTTTGTGGACACAGAAGGCAATCACGTCATCCGTTACAACGATATTTACTCGGATGAAGAACACTACTTTTGTGACGGTCTTGGGGGAAGTACGGATTATAGTTTTGAGGGATTTCCCAATAAAGACTCCGACATTTATGGCAATAGTATAAGTCATTGTTGGGATGATGGAATCGAAAGCGAGGGAGGTAATCAGAATGTCAGAATATGGGGAAATCATATCGATAAGACTTTTGTGAAAATAGCTATTGCCAGCACATCTAAAGGCCCGTTATACATTTATAGAAATGTGGCTGGTAGCAGTCGGCGCAACGCCACAGAGACCGATTCCGACGTTTATGGTAGAGGACCGTTTATTAAAGCCGGCGGCAAAACAAGAAAACAAAATATTTTTTTTGGTGGAGGCAGAACCTACATCTTTCACAATACCATCATGCAACCTGAGGCTTCTGGTAAAAAATACACATTAGGAGGGGCCTCTGCCATCCAGTCCTCCGGGGGTAAACTATTTAACGCGGTTTCCAGAAACAATATCTTCCTCACCTACAAACCAACAGGCTCCATTATAATTGATAATACGGGAAGTTGTGATAATGATTTCAACTATGATCTGTTCAATGGTAAAGTCAAACAACAATGTGCGGATCGCCCTCACCAGCAACAAGGAATCAGGCTTTCCCCCAATGAAATGCCACAGTTTGGAGATAGTTATTTTTTGCAAACGGGTAGCCGTGGGATTAATCAAGCCACCGCTATTCCTAACTTTAACCAACACTACTCTGGCAAAGGCCCGGATATGGGCGCATTTGAGCAAGGGATGGCCCCCTTAGAATTTGGCACAAAAGCTTACTTGAAAAACTAATTTCAATTTCGATTTATGAGACTACTCTTTTTTGATATGCAACTGCCTTACCTGCTAAAAGGAGGTAGTCCCACCGGAGGTGCGGCGGTAAGACAGTACGCCATTGTAAAGGGATTGAAAGAGTTGGATCAGGAGGTCGGAGTGCTAACCTTCAAGGGAGCTAAGGACTTTGTAGGGGAGTCGGACATTGAGCTTTTAGAATGTTATGATCAAAAGGCCGGTATGAAGAACCTACGGGTTTTCTACTTACAAATACCGGCGATCTATCGGGCTATTAAAGCATATAAACCGGATTATATCCTGACCAAAGCAGTGGCCCTTACCACCGGAATGACAGCCTTTGCAGGAAAGTTGTTGAACATACCGTTTATCTATCTGGCCACCAGTAATAAGGATGCCGATGAGCGATTTGATGAAGTTTTCAACTCTTCTGTCAAATGGTCTTCCCGTTTTGCCCTGAACTATGCGAAAATGATCATTTGTCAGAATCATTACCAGTACGAAAACTTCCAAAAACGATATCCCCATAAGAAGCTGAGTTTAATGCACAACCCCTTTTATTATCAGGGGGAGTTGCCGGAAATTTTGCCTCAATCAGAACGTGGTTACATTGCATGGGTAGCCAACTTTTCCGATGTCAAAAATGTACCGGCAGCCCTGACTATTGTTAAAAAGCTTCCTGAAGTGCAATTTAAATTTGCAGGATCCGTAAAATGGGGCAAGGCCACCTTAGAGGCCTATGAAGAACTTAAGCAATGCCCCAATGTAGAATTGCTAGGGCATATCGATCGTAAGAACATCATAGGATTTTTATCCAAGGCATACGCCATTATGAACACCTCACATTTGGAAGGATTTTCAAATACATTTCTGGAAGCATTCGCCGCCGGGACACCGGTAGTGACCCGGGAAGAAATAGATCCGGATGACTTGATTGCCACTAATAATTTAGGTAAAATCATCAAAAATTATGACGAGTTTCCGGAGGCAATCTGTTCTCTGATAAACGATCCGGGATTTGACGATATGGCAATTCGTTGCCGCAATTATTTAATGAACAATCATGACCATAAAGTTCAGACTCAAAAAATAATTGACTCCTTAAACGAACTTTCAATAAACTAATCAGATGAATTTAAAGAGACTCATTCCACACAGTGTTAAAACCCGGTATGCTATTCGCAAGGAAAGCAGCCAATTAAAGCAAGTGCCCAAAGCCACTTGTGATGTCGGCAACCTCAAGACCTTAACTGCAGCCGATCTTTACCAAATATTCAACTCGGAGACCATTACTTCAGATTGGAACGGGTTAACACCTTTACGTGAAGAATTCAAATTGCCAAATTTAAAAGGTGGGGTAAATCCTGGTGATCAAAGAGCGATTTACCACTTACTTAAGGGGCTGGAAGCACAATCGGTCCTGGAAATTGGCACCCATATTGGTTCTTCGACTGCTCACATCAGCTTGGCCTTAAGGGACCAACCGCACCCCAAACTAATTACAGTAGATATCAAAGATGTTAATGACCCCCATAGTAAACCCTGGATTGCTCTAAATTCTCAGTATTCGCCCAAAGAACTGGTGGACAAGGTAGGTGGGAGTGCCTTCGTGGATTTCAAAGTAATGCCTTCGTTGGACTTCATGAGAAACTGCCAAGACAAATTTGACTTTATATTTTTGGATGGTGATCACCGCGCTTTCACTGTATACCAGGAAATTCCGGTGGCTTTAAAACTATTAAACCCAGGAGGGGTGATATTGCTTCACGATCATTTTCCGGAAAATGTTCCCTTATGGTCTGATGGAAAAGTAAGTCCGGGTACTTTCTTGGCTACTCAAAGATTGAAGAACGAAGGACATTCATTGGACATACTGCCTTTGGGTGAGCTACCATGGGGAACAAAACTTAACTCTAATGTCACCAGCCTGGCCTTGGTAACTGCCGCCAATTCGCATTAAAGGAATCTTAATCTGTTCGGCTATTGATCTATGAGGACTTTTCTTGCTCGATGGGGGCTTATCAGCCGAAAAATGCGTTGGGGAATAACTCTTAGAGGTCTATTGTCTATAATGCTAACGCTGGGGATATTAATCACCCTTACCATTTTCCTGCTGCACCCCTTTCTTGCCTTGAACAAACCATCGCCCAATGCTAAGCTTCTGATCATAGATGGGCCTATCCCAGAATACGCGGTGCAAGCGGCGGTTAAGGAGTTTCATAGTGGTAACTATCAATTGATGATTGCCACCGGCGGACCTATATCTCGGGGCTATCTGGTCCCGGATATCAAATCCTATCCTCAACTAGTGGCCGCTTCTTTAATCCATCAGCAGTTCGATTCCAGCAAGATTGTAGTGGTTGACCGCGATGCGGTTATAACGGACCGCACTTATGCCAATGCGGTATCACTGAAGGATTGGCTGCAATCAAGTTCTGGGAACTATGAGGCCATCAATATATTCAGTATGGGTACTCATGCCAGACGAACCCGTTTACTTTATCAAAAGGCCTTGCCAAAATCCGTGGAAGTCGGCGTATTGGCCACTCCCAATTTGGAATACGACCGTAGTAATTGGTGGAGATCTAGTATGGGATTTCGGCTGGTGATAGGAGAAGGAATTGCCTACATATATGCCCGATTTTTATTCAGATCAGGCTCTTAAAGGGAAATCCGGAATTTTTCATTTTGATAAAACGAATTGATCAATATGAGCTTAGAAACCCTCTAAGATTGATCGCTTAAAGTAATGAATTCCCCAGAATTCTCATTTATTACATTGCTGAAGGCTTGGAATATACCCTCTAAATAGTCGGTTTCACCCGTTTATTTTCATGATTTTTAAATAATGAAAGGAATTAATTGAACAAAAGTCAGAATTAATGGACATACATGTCCAAAGCCCTCTGGAAATGCACACTTAACATTACACTGGCTTACCCTCGGAATGTGCAAGAAAAATATTAGAATAGTTATATAATGTCAATTTGACATCAATATTATCAATATGGTAGCATTAATTAGCTAAACTTGAACGGAAAAATATGTAATTAAATGATATACAGATAGATACGAATTTTGTCAGTAGCTGAAAAAGTTTTGGCACACTTATAGTAAAGAAATATGTTCGAACAATGAATATTATTTTTTTACATCTAAAATTTTTATAGTATGCTAAGGATTTTTACCGCTTTTTCATTAAAGGCATGTACCCATCCCATCCAGCATTCAACTCTTAGATTTTATAAGTTCTGTTTTACCCTTATTTGTATAATAGGTTTAATCATTCCATTTTCTGCAAGTGCTCAAACGCTTGCATTCCCTGGAGCAGAAGGAGAGGCGCGATTTGCGACTGGAGGACGAGGAGGTCAGGTTTACAAGGTGACCAATTTAAATAATAGTGGTCCTGGAAGTTTCAGAGAGGCTGCGGAGGCTAGCGGCCCTCGGATTGTGATATTTGAAGTAGGAGGGACCATTCATTTGACAAACGCTCTTACCATTGATAATGGTGACATGACTATTGCCGGTCAAACTGCACCGGGTGATGGTATCGCAATTGCCGATAAGATAGTAAAATTTAGAGCTGGTAATATTATTACCCGTTACGTACGATTCAGAGGAGACGGAAATGATGATTGTATTGAATTGATCGCAACGAATGGAGTAGAGACCAATGACCTGATATTCGATCATGTTTCCATCAGTTGGGGTGGCGATGAAAACGTGGGCTCGATAGGAACCAATGGAGGCGTACGCCAAGTAACCTTCCAAGATTGTATATCAAGTGAAGGAATTATGGATCATTCCATGGGAATGTTAATCACCAAGAATAACGCCACTGAATTTGATGTAATTCGGTGTCTTTTTGCTTATTCAAATGCACGTAACCCAAAATTTGCCAGTGGTTCTACTGGAAATTGTGTCAACAATGTAATGGCAGGATATGGTAATGCCGGACTTCGAGTAGACCAAAACGCTCAGGTAAACGCCATTGGTAATGTCGCTGTAAACTCCTTGGATGATAAAAAGGTTATTACCCTGGTAGATCAAGGAGTGGGAGGACAACCCACCATGCTTTATGTAAAGGACAATATCGGTCCCGGCAGGACTACAAATACTGGAGATGATTGGTTAGCCGTAAACGGTGACCCCACCTATCGAGTACTGACTCCTGCGGTACCCTTAAACGATATTCCCAGCATGGATCCGGAGATCGCTTTGGATTATGTGTTGGACAATGCAGGTGCTTCCCTGGTACGTGATGCGGTAGATGCCCGTATTGTAGATCAAGTGAGAAACGGCACCGGTGGACTTATTACCGCAAAACCCGCTGTCCCTTTTTTAAATGGTGGAGCCGCACCAGTTGACTCCGACAACGACGGAATGCCCGATGATTGGGAGAACACTCATGGATTGAATGCCAATGACGCCAGCGATCAAAATCTTGACCGAACCGGTGACGGATGGACCAACGTAGAAGAATATATCAACAGTTTCGGTACGGGCTCGCCTCCTCCTGGGAATGCTGCTCCTACCGTCAGCTCTATTGCCGATCAGGTCACCGACCAGGATGTTACCATTGGACCTATCAATTTCACAGTTGGTGATACCGAAACACCGGCAGGATCTTTAACCGTTACCTCTTCATCAAGCAACACTGCCCTAGTGGGTAATGTAAGTGGAGATATGGTTTTGGGTGGTAGCGGAGCCAGCAGAAATATTACCATTACGCCAAAGGCAGGAGTGGATGGTACCACAGTAATTACCATTGCAGTATCTGATGGGACTACTTCTACCTCTACGACTTTTCTACTAACGGTTAATGATGTGGCAGGAGCCAATACTCCTCCTGTAATTGTGAGTAATATTACGGATCAGGTAACTGACATGGATGTGCCTGTTACACTTGACATTACGGTAGATGACGCCGAAACTCCGGCAGCTGATCTGGTGTTTACCGCAACTTCCGATAACGCCACTTTGGTACCAAACGGAAATCTGGTAGTGGGAGGAAGCGGTGCTGACCGTACCCTAACCATTACTCCGGTCGCCGGTGAAATTGGAACAGCACGTATTACTTTGGTTTTGTCTGATGGCACCGACCAGGATCAAGGATCATTTAACTTTATTGTCAATGATCCCGGCAATACAGGTCCACTTACTGTAAGTTTATCTGTTACCGATGTCAATTGTTTTGATGGAAGCAACGGTCGAATTACCAGTACTGTTACTGGAGGGGCCGCACCATATTCGTATTTATGGTCCAACGGCGGGTCTTCTCCCGGTAACTCTAATCTTAATGCAGGTACTTATACTTTAACGGTAACTGATGCTGATGATAACAGTGTCACTGAGACCGTGGATGTAACCCAACCTACGGAAATCGTACTTAGCGGTTCCGTTCAGGACGCTACCTGTAACGTAGCTGATGGATCAATCGACCTATCTGTTAGTGGAGGTGCAGGATCATATGCTTACAGTTGGTCCAACGGCGCTACTACTGCCAGTTTAAGTAATGTAGCCACTGGAGACTACACGGTTACTGTAACCGATGGCAATGGCTGTACTAAATCAGAAACCTACAATATCGGTTCAGGAGCTGATTTTACCTTCCAGGTAAGTATCCAGAACGCGGATTGTGGAAGTAGTAACGGTTCTATCAGCCTTACGGTGGTGGGAACCGGTCCTTATACGTACAGTTGGTCCAATGGAGCTACCACCTCGGATATTAGTGGTTTGGAAGCCGGGACCTATGCAGTAGTGATTACAGATGCCAGCGGTTGTGATAAGTCTGCTTCTTTTAATGTAGATGCCATTCCCGGTGTCATAGACTTAGATGTGGTCAGTGATGTGTCAAACGTTACTTGTAACGGAAACGACGGCTCAATAGCGCTGACGGTATCAGGTGGAGTTGCTCCTTACAGTTATGACTGGAGTCATGGCGCTACCACCGCCTCTACCACTGGGCTAATTCCTGGCAACTACAGTGTGACAATTACGGATGCTAATGGTTGTTACATGGACTGGAGTACAGTTCTTAACAGTGATCCTGGTGTCCCTAAACCTGAAATAACCCAGTCAGGAAATACACTTACTGCTAGTGCCGCCAATTCCTATCAATGGTACTTGGATGGAGAGCCCATAATAGGTGCTATACAACAGAGTCACGAAGCGGGAATTTCCGGAGATTACAGTGTAAAAGTGTGGGATGAAAATGATTGCTCTGCGCTATCGGATGAATTGACCGTAGAAGTGGAATTTGATGAGGACGATAATATTATTCAGTTACTAGAACTTTATCCGAATCCGGTTAGAAACGATCTGAATATTAAAATCCTGATCAATGGAGAACACAATGTAGCGTTTAGGATTTTTACCCTAGAGGGAAGACCAGTGTCAAAGAGACATTTTGGTGTGGGCAAGGGGTCTATGGAAACTAAACTAGATCTAAGTCGACTACGACCAGGTGTTTACATCATCAAAATAAAAGTAGGTGATGAAGTTGTGAGTCGGCGATTGGTAAAAATGTAAGGCACACTCCTCATTAAAATTATAAAGCCCCGAATATTCGGGGCTTTTTTATTGTTTAATAACAAGTGTCTTCTATTGTAAAGTTACAGGTAAGATGCTCCTGGACACACAGTATATAGCTTGATAAAGACCTCGCGAGCTTACAGTTTTTCGTAATTAAAAAGGCGATTGCGAAAACCGTAATAAACCAATTCGATATACAAAAACACAAAAAGGACCACAAAGTTAATTTGAGTAAAATCCCCTTGATAATGCAACAGATGGGTAGACCGACGATTGAAAGAAGCAAAGAACATAAAAAAGATAAAGATCAGGCCTAGCAGGCCGAACTCGCTTAACTTGGCATTTTTGGATCTGTAGTACTTTAAGAATCTGAAGAAAAGATACATGTATAGAATTACATGAAATATCAGCCCTAATATTCCCTGTTGATGAAGCATACCGTTCCAGAAACCCTCCGAATAGTTATACTCCCACTCCACATAAAACATACGGGGTATTATTTGCAAATTACTGGCGGCCTGGTTTATAGCCAAGTCAGAAACTTTGCGGTTAAGGGCCTGGAATTCTTCCGCATTGCTGGCCGTGACCATGGAGCTCATGCGGTCCATCAGGAATTTAGGCTGGGTAATTAAGACGATCATAATAATCGCTATAAAACCCAGAATGAACTTAGCATTCCGTTTGGAAACAGCGATTATAATGGCTCCAAGGACCGTCCATGCCACTGCTTGCCGTGAAAGTGAGATTAGAATAGCGGCTAAAGCAAAGAAGGCCACCAACATATACCAGGTCTTGTTTTTGTTTTGGGTGAATAAACGGCCCACGGTGGCGTATAGTATAAACACCAGCATCATTCCCCAGTCATTCTTATGTCCAAAGTATTGGTTTCTCCAAAGGTACATAACATCAAAGTCACCTTTGTCACCGCCTCTGGCAAAGGTATCCACACTAAACACCATTTCCGGGTTCTTAGCTACTAAGAACAACAGGCAAACGGCTTCCAGGAAGGCAAATACCAGCAGCATATTAAACAGTTTGCTGATCTCCTGAAAACTAAAACGAGTAAAAACAAAGTATAGGAAACACGCGATGATAGCCATATCATAGTAGGAGGCTATCATGTTCTTAACACTAACCGCTTCTGTTTGACCATAAGATAGGGGCACGTCCTGAACGATATGTAACAGGTCAGCAGTGACTTTTAGACTGACAATTGAAATGACAAAAAAATAGAACATGGTTTTATCCATGCGCAACTTCCTCTTGGGGGGAATTTTTAGACTATAATACAAGAAAGGTAAGAACAACACCCTGGGAGGTTTTAAACCACTAATGCCACCTTCCCCCAGTAAGTCCCCTATATAGGGAATAAATATTGCCAGCAGCATGATATACGTACAATCCCGGTAGGATCTCAACTGAAAAACCAACAGTACCAGCAGCACTACAATCCTGAATGGCAAAGGTGTTTCCAGATAAACCGCCGCCCAGGTCATCCAATAAAGCAGCCCGTGTTTGACCAGGTCCATCACCTGGGACGAAGAAGCTACTTTTTTTTGTTTTTTAGGAAGGCTGATGGTCTGCATTAATCCTTAAAATTAGTGGTGCATAATGCAAATGGATTTGGCGTAAAGGTTTGAGGTGATTACTTGAAAATGCCTTTCCACCAGGATACCTCAACATCTTCAGAGTAGTACCCATATCCGTACTTTAATTTCTTATAGTTAACGTCATTGAGCAAAAGCGCCATATTTTTGGCCTTATGAGCATGATAAACCTCATTGGCGTCGTTTATGTGACTTTTAAGGGTATAATTTTGAC
>Ga0224508_10001681_pt1 | contig 19602 bp, 17 predicted proteins | sample SF_Jan12_sed_USG_4_FD_170157 | JGI IMG/M metagenome (GOLD analysis project Ga0224508, IMG submission 170157) | Sediment microbial communities from San Francisco Bay, California, United States - SF_Jan12_sed_USGS_21 | ecosystem: Environmental > Aquatic > Marine > Sediment | place: USA... | reverse complement strand
CGGCTGCCGTATTTTCGATCGTAAAATTTTTGAGTTCGCTATCGAGCAGTTCTGTCGGTTGCATCGTTTGTCCATGCGTCGCCGTCGCTGCAAGCATGAGAAAAAATGGTGTCAGGCGCCAATTTCGCTGGATGCTTTTAGTCGGCAACATTGGAATGAATGAGCTCTGACACCGCTATCGAGGGATATCGGCGAGAAAGCCGCGCGCGCGTCCCATCGCCATTAACGGGAAGTAGTGGCGATAGAGGTTGTAGTTGATCATAAAGCCGCGCTGCAGCTCGGTGCCTTGCTGAATGCGACCGCGTGTTTTCTTGTCGCGGAAGTCGAGTCTCGCGCCAAAGCCGTAGCCGGGAAATCCGGTGCCCGTGTAGTACGGTTCGTCCCAGCTGCCGTCTTCGCGTTGGGATTCCGTGAGATAGCCGAGACCCGCTCGCACTTGCGACACATAGGCCTCGCTGTCGCTCGCGATCAGTGCCATCAGCGCCCAGGCCGTCTGCGACGCAGTACTGGGCCCGGTCCCGCGCAGCCGATCATCCATATACGAGGCGCAGGTTTCACCCCAACCGCCATCGCTGTTCTGATGCGCCACGATCCAATCGGCCGCCCGCTTTACGTGCGGTACGGTCGCGTCTTCGCCGAGTGCCGCCAGCGCCGGCAACACCGCGGCAGTTCCGTAGATATGATTAACGCCCCAGCGTCCGAACCAGCTGCCATCATCCTCTTGCTCGGAAAGCAGGAACTTGTAGGCGCGCTCGACCGCTTGGTGGCTGCGATCGAAGCCAAGCAATGCCAGTGCCTCGATCACGTGTGCCGTTACGTCTGCCGACGGCGGATCCAGTGCCTCACCAAAGTCGCAGAACGGAATCATCGTGATGATCAGCTTGTCGTTGTTGCGATCGAAGGCTGCCCAACCGCCTTTCTTGCACTGCATGCCGAGCGTCCAAGCGAGCGCTCTGTCGATCGCAGATTTAACTTTGGGTTCGTTGCGAACCGATTGAGGCAAGCGCGCAAGCACGATCAGAGCGACCGATGTGTCATCGATGTCCGGATAGTGCAGATTTGCGCGTTCGAATGCCCAACCGCTGGGTTCGAGCTTGCCGTTACGGTGACCCCAGTCGCCGCAATAACGGTTCTCCTGGCTGAGCACCCAGTCGAGCGCCCGCTGCATCGAAGGGCTCATCTCCAGTTCGCAGTCTTCGAAGGCAAGCAACGCAAGCAGCGTATCCCAGACGGGTGACTCACTGGCTTGAATGTGCAAAGTGCCATCGCGCTCGTAGGACCAATGGCTGTCGAGGGCCTTCAGCCCGGCTGCCACGGCCGGGTGGTCGAGCGGATATCCTTCGACATTGAGTGCCATCAAACTGTAAATCCAGGGTGGCTGAATGCCGCCCCAGGCACCGTCGGCATCCTGATGCCGGAGTATCCATTCGATACAGGCATGAGAGGCGAGGCGGCGAAACGGCGTAAAGCCGATGGCCTGGTACCAGTGCAGCAGCCGATCGGTCAGCAAAAACAGATGCTTGAACGAGAAGATCGGATTGTCGTGCGGCAATTTGTAATCGGTATTGTCGCGGCCGTCGGGGAACAGTTCGTCGAGGCGTCGATCGGCTGGCAGTGGTCTGACCGCGCGTTGCGCCGATAATACGGCGAGCGGCAGCAGCGTGGCTCTCGCCCAGCTCGAAAAATTGTAAATATCGAAACGAAACCAGCGCGGGTTTGCGATGACTTCCGGCGGCAGATTCGGTGTTCGCTCCCACGGCCATTCGCCAATCAGTGCCAGCCAATAGCGAGTGAAGACTCGAATCTTCGGCAGGCCGCCGTGGGCGAAAATCCATTCGCGTGCGAGGCTTAGGCGTTCGTCATCAGCGGGGTAGCCGACCGATCGAAGTGCTGCGTAACACTCGACTGTGCTGTTGATATCGCCCGCTGGCGCGTCGTAATAATTCTGCCAGGAGCCGTCGTCGCGCTGAGCGGCGAAAATTGTCGCGACAATATCGTTCTTGCGAGGATGCTCGTAACCGAGAAAGTGCATGGCGAGAAGCCATTCGGCCTCGATGCAATGATTCGACTCCAGCATGCCGACCCAAAAGCCTTCCGGATCTTGTTCGCGATCAAGCCATCCGACGGCGCGATCGATAGCGTCGTCAAGGCGTGGCTGATTGTGGATCGCGCGAGGGAAAGTGGCGGACATACGGTCTTTTACACGGTCGCTACGGCGGCGCATTATCGCATAACGGGTCTGGTGCAACGGCCCCGGCGTAGAATGTTCACGATGCGCCCGGTCCTGTTCTCAATTGCCATCGCCGCAGCTCTTTCAGGCTGTGCTGTGACTAGCAGCGGGGGGGAGCGCATGGCACTGCGTTCCGACGCTTTTTCAGCTTATGTCGAAGCCGTGTTTCGATATCAGAACGACGTTTCGACCGACCTTGCGTTTGCGATCGACGATGAGTCGCCAGACAGCGAGCGCTATGCCGCGCTCGATGCACTGGAGCTCGAACTGCTGACCGCCTGTCGCGGCCTTAACGAACTCGCTCGGGCCGCGCGCAATGGCGAACCTGTCGGGGGATTCGGCGCACTCAAGCGGGCGCGGGCGGCGCCGGAATGCGAACACGCGACCGATACCGCGGCCGCTGTGCTGCAGCGGCCGACACCCTAAACCAGCCAGGGTGGCAACGGCATGCCTTTCTCCGTCAGGAATGCCGGGTTAAAGATTTTGGATTGGTAGCGCTGGCCCGAGTCACAAAGCACCGTCACGATTGTCTTGCCAGGGCCCAGGTCCTTCGCAAGCCGAATGGCGCCGGCCACATTGATGCCGGTTGAGCCACCCATCAGCAGACCCTCGTACTGCAACAGGTCATAAACGACCGGTAGCATTTCCGTGTCCGGGATCTGATAGGCGTCGTCGATGGTCGCTTCGGCCAGATTGCCGGTGACGCGTCCCTGACCGATACCCTCCGTGATCGAGCTGCCGCTGCCCTTCAACTCGCCGGTTTTGACCCAGCTGTAGATTGCGGCGCCGAGCGGATCGGCGGCCGCGATAACGACCCCGGGATTTTTCTGTTTGAGATAGGCGCCGACACCAGACAAGGTGCCGCCAGTGCCGACCGCGCAGATGAATCCGTCGACCTGGCCACCTGTTTGTTCCCAGATTTCAGGTCCAGTGCCGTCGATGTGCGCTTCACGATTCGCAAGATTGTCCCATTGGTTTGCGTAGAGGACGCCGTGTTGCTCGGTGGCCTTCAGTTCCTCGGCCGTTCTTTCGGCGATATGGACATAGTTGTTTGGGTCGCGATACGGGACCGCCGGCACGGCCCTTAGCTCCGCGCCGCATAGCTTGAGCGCATCCTGTTTTTCCTGCGACTGCGTATTTGGCATCAGAATCAGCGTGCGGTAGCCGCGCGCGTTGCCGACCAGTGCAAGACCGATTCCGGTGTTGCCGGCGGTGCCTTCGACGATCAGTCCGCCCGGTTCGATCAGGCCCTTCTTTTCGCCGTCAAGCACGATGTATTTAGCTGCACGGTCTTTAACCGAGCCACCCGGATTGAGAAACTCGGCCTTACCGAGAATCGTGCATCCCGTCAGCTCCGACGCCTTGCGTAGTTTTATCAGTGGGGTGTTGCCGACGGCGTCGACAAAATCTTCGCGTATGCTCATTCGTTTTATTGCTCGAAGTAGTCCACTCAATTGTACACAGGATGCTATTCGATCTGATTGTTGTCGGCGGCGGCCATAACGGCCTCGTCTGCGCGGCTTATGCGGCTCGGGCCGGGCTGTCCGTCGCCGTCATTGAACGCTATGACGAAGTCGGTGGGGCCGCGTTCACCGAGGAGTTTCACCCGGGGTTTCGAAATTCGGCCGCGAGTTATACGGTCAGTCTGCTCGAACCCAGAATTATCGAAGACCTAGACCTGCGCGGTCACGGCTTGCGAATCGTTCCGCGGCCGCTCGAGAATTTTGTGCCAGCGCTCGATGGTCCGGGGCTCGAACTGCCCGGAGAATCGACCGCACGTTACCGTGCAATTGCCGGGCTCAGCCGGCGCGACGCAGATGCTTACGGGTCGTTCAGCGCCCGGCTCAATTCCGTTATCGGTTTGGTTCGACCGTTTTTTCTGGAAGCGCCGGTTCAGCCATGGCGCAGCGGACGCGAATTCTGGCGGGCGCTCGCGGTTGGCGCGCGAACGCTCGGCTACGGGCCGCGCGCCATCGCGGCGACGATCAAACTCATTCGCCAGAGTGCAGGCCACTGGCTGGATACCTTTTTCGAGACCGATCTGCTCAAGGGCGCGCTCGGCTTCGATTCCGTCGTCGGCCATTTCGCCAGTCCCTACAGCAGGGGTTCGGGTTATCTGCTGTTGCATCACGCGCTCGGTGAGCTCGAAGGCAAACCAGGTGCCTGGGGACATGCGATCGGCGGCATGGGCTCAATCTCAAACGCACTGGCGCTAGCCGCCGAAAAATGCGGCGTTCAAATTCGGACCGGCGAGGCAGTTTCGCGCATCACGCCCGCCGATGGCGGTTTCGTTGTCGAGACCGAAAAGGGAACACTGACCAGTCGACTGGTCGCAGGTGCAGTCCATCCGAAACGGCTGTTTCTTGATCTGCTCGCAGACGCCGACTTGCCGGAAACCTTCAAGAGCCGCATCGACAACTGGCAGAGTGAGTCGGCGAGTTTTCGAATCAATGTCGCGCTCAGTGAGCTACCCGAGTTTCGCTGTCTTCCGGGCAAAAGACCTGGTCCACATCACGGCGCCGGCATTCTGTTCACGCCGTCGTTGCCTTATCTCGACAAAGCGTACCGGGACGCGGCCGAGACCGGCCTGTCAGTCAAGCCAATCGTCGAACTCGTCATCCCTTCGGTCGTCGATGCCACGCTTGCACCAAGAGGTCAGCATGTTGCCAGCCTGTTCTGCCAGCATTTTCGTTACGCGTTGCCTGACGGGAAAACCTGGGATCAGACTCGCGGCGATGCGATCGATCGGATTCTTACGATCGTTGATGACTATGCGCCGAATTTTAAGTCGGCTGTTCTCGGCCTGAACGCCTATTCGCCGCTGGATCTTGAGCGCCGCTTCGGGCTGGTAGGCGGCGATATCTTTCATGGTGCGATGATTCCGAGCCAGCTGTATCACGCACGACCGGCCAAGCGCTACGCGCGGTATCGAACGCCAATTCCAGACCTGTATCTATGTGCTGCGGGCGCGCACCCGGGCGGTGGCGTCTCTGGCGCGCCCGGTTATAACGCCGCCGCTGCCATTATCGAGGACGCGGCGAGCCGAGCTACTCGACGACAGTAATCGTTATTTCTTCGGACCGGATGGGTGGGAGATGCGGTATGTGCAGCGCATCGCCAAGCACGAGCTGGAGAGTGTGCTGCCCGGGCGCGAGTTCGAGCTCGGTTTCCGTCTGGCCGGCGCCAAAATGGCGCACTTGGTCGGTCGCCGGTAGCGGCAGGTTGTCGGGTGGCAGGGTATCCAGATCGACGAGCAGATGGTGGTGGCCGGTATTGGCTGCTGTGATGCCTGCCGGCGCCACGCCTATGCCCCGCAGGCCGAAACGTACGGTAACCGGCGAGGTGACTTCTGCGCCATTGGCGGGAGACTGAATGTAGGCCTCGGCATCCGCCGGTGCTGCGGTTCGGGGCAGCGCGTCCGCGGCGTTCTGTGAGTGCGCCTGGAGCGCGATGAGACATAGAAGCTGGGCCGTGATCAGTGTTATGGTTCTCATAGGGCTATCTCTGGCGATGAGGTGAAGCTGACAGTTCCTTAGAACGGGTATTTTAGCAGCTTGGCCGAGTCACGGCGGGCGTCAACGAAGGTGACCGATATGCGTTATGCAATATTTGGATACCTGCGCTGGTCAACTTAACTGAACGACGCGCGACGCCTATCCGATTGAACTCTGACACCGGAGATCGAATCCAACTAACGTCGGGAGACGAATTCGCAATTGAGAACGGCCATGAATAAATTTCAAATCGCTTGCATCGTCGTAACAGCTGCATTTATCGGCGCCTGTACGACGCCTTCTCCGATGGGCCCCCAAGGTGGCTCGTCCTTTCCACCACCGCCCAGTCCTAGCGGCGGCCAGCAAGGCAGTCAGGGTCAGCAGGGTCAGCAGGGCCAGCAGGGCGGCAGTCAGGGCGAGCAGGGCGGCAGTCAGGGCGAGCAGGGCGGCAGTCAGGGCCAAAGCGGTGGGTCATCTTCTAGCAGCGGCGGCAGCGGCGGCGGCATTGGCTTACCCGGTGGTCCACCGATCCCGCGGCCATCGCAAGGCGGCGGCGGTGAAGACGACGGATCTCAGACTGCTGGTCAGGGCCAGGCCGGGGGAAATCAAGGAGAAGACGGTCTTGGTGACAGCGACGCCGGCGAAGGTCCCGGCGGTGCTGGCGGCGAAGAAGACGGCCCGGGTGGCGGCGGTGGCGACGATGAGGCGCTGGCCGAAAACGGTGGCATCGGCGGTGGTGGCGCAGGCGACGGCGATTCAGCCGGCGCCGGTGGAAGTGGCGGCGATGGTCAAGGCGCCGACGGCTTCGATGAAATCTTCGGCGACGGCAATGCTGCCCGCACCGGAGAAGGCGAAGATGCCTTTAATGAGTCGCTCGGTGATTTTGATGAGGAGTTTGGCCAGGAACAAGAGCAGATAGCGCGCGCGGGCGGTGGCGAGGCCGCGGATGAATCGATTCCGGATCCGGAGGAGCTGGTTGCCGGCGGTGGCCTTGGCGATCGCGCGGCAATGGAAGAGGCGCAGGTCCAGGATCTCGGGCTCGGTACCGAGCGGTTTGCGGACCGGCCGGTTAACCCGTCGGTCGACGGGTGCGACGACACGGATCTGGTTGCGCGGCAATTGTGCGAGCTCGCAACCGTCGAAGAAGATCCTTTCTTGCGCGCGGCCCTCTGGGATGAATACAACCAATATCGCAGGTTAGTAGCGCAACAGTAAGTGAGTAGCAGCAGGAGTCTGACGGAGATTGTTATGCGACGTTTGAGTTTTCTAGTGCTGATCGTGGCAGGCCTGGCCGGCTGCTCCAGCTCCGAGGTCAGATTGCCGCATTCCGTGCCGTTGGTCGCTCCTCAAGTGAATTACGTTGAAGACCACTTGCTCGATGTCGGCGTGGTCCTGTTCGATTCCGGTGTTCCCGCAGGTGAGATCGACCGCGATCTTCTCGAAGAGCTATTGCGAGATGGCACATTCGTCCAGATTCGTCGCGCTGAAGCCGTGATGCTGGCCGTCAAGCTTCACGATGCACTGGAAAACAGCGGTCACTGGGGCACGGTCTGGGTGACTCCGCGCGAATCGAACGCATCCGACCTGAATGTCACTGCTCAGATTTTGCAGTCTGACGGCAATGTCGTTCATTTAAATGTCATTGCCAGGGATTCCAGGGGCCAGGTCTGGCTCAATGACGAATACGAAATGGAAACGGCGGCGAGCGCTTTTAATAAGCAGCGCTATCCGACCCTCGATCCCTACCAGGATGTCTTCAACCGGATCGCGAATGACCTTGCACAGGTCAGGGCGCAGCTGCCAGCTGACGAAATCGAGACTATTCGAACCGTTGCGGCGTTGCGTTATGCCAGTGAGCTCAGTCCGGAGGCGTTCGATGGTTACGTTGAGGAAAGCGGTCGCGGTCAATTCGAGACCGTTCGCTTGCCCGCAACCGGCGATCCGAATTTCGAGCGCACGATCAGCGTCCGCCAGCGCGAACAGCTGTTTTTTGAAACACTGGATCAGTATTACGAAAATTTCATGTTTGACGCTGCCGATTCCTACGATGGCTGGCGTGAGTTCTCGCGCGAGGATTCGATCAGGCTGCAGGAAGCGGCGCGCGCAGCCAAAATGCGGACTGGTTTCGGTGCACTCGCGATCGCCTTGTCGATTGCCTATGGCGCAAATCAAGGTGGGGATTCTCTAGCTGACCGCATGATTGCGGATGCAGGAATTTATATCGGCGGAGACCTGCTTCGATCTGGCGCGGTGCGCCGTCAAGAGAGACGACTGTATACAGCAGAGCTGCGTGAGTTGTCGGAGAGTTTTGACGATAGCGTCAAGCCGCTGGTTGTCGAAATCGAAGGCACCGAGCATCGGTTGACCGGTACGGCCGATGCGCAATACGACGAATGGCGCGAATTGCTCAGGGAACTTTTCATTTCCGAAACGGGGTTCGTGCCGGAAAATATCGAAGTCTATGCGGATCCTTTGTTAGAAACGGAGACGCAGGTGGAGCCCGACTCGGTATCAAATCCGAGTTCCGAGCCTGAAGCACAGGATGCAACAAGCGATGCAGACGGAGGCACGGAAGCGGACGTCTGAGCGCTCGCGCGCCGGGGCCAATATTCCCAACAGCGATCGCAACGAATTGACCGCCGGCCTTGCGGTTGGCGGGTGTTTTCGGCTGCAGCGCGCGCTTGATCGCAAGGGTCGAGTCTGGCAAGCCACGGATGACATGGGCCGCTCACATATCTTGAAGACCGGGTCGAGCCGGCTGGTGGAGCGCGAGTTCGAAACGCTGTCGGCCCTCAGCCACAGGAATATTGTTGACGCAACCGACTGCTTCAATGGTGAGGAAGGCACCTTTGTCGTTCTCGAGTATCTATCCGGTGGCGATCTGGTCAGCCTCGCCGGTCAAGCGCCGAATGATTGGCTGGCTTCAATTGCCGATGTCATCGATGCGCTTCGCTACCTGCAGGGTCGTGGAATGGTTCATCGGGACTTAAAAGCGCGAAACGTTTTATTCGACGCCGAGGGAATTGCACGCTTGATCGACTTCGAATCCGCGCTACCGGTTGGCAGCCAGTGGTCCTTCGGCGGTACGACGCCGATTGCGGTCACACCTGAACGAGGCGACGCGCCGGTATCGACGGCCGACGACGTGTATGCGCTGACCTGCCTGCTGCATGAGATGCTGTATGGAATGCCGCCGGGACCTGGCGAGCGAAAGGCCTGTCCCACGGGGGCAAAAGCCCTGGCCGAGCTTGTCGACACTTGCCTCGCTCGGCCCTGCGTCGATGGCCGGGCGGGCCTGGATCGCTACGCAGCTGTCGTAGAATTAATGCAGGGAATGCGACGGGAACTTCAATGAGCGACGCGCGGCCGAAAAACGATCCAAGCGAAGCAACGATCGTCCCGGTCAGACGGCAACAATCCGCGTCTGGGACCGAGGCGGGGCCGAAAAACGGCCGGCGTAGCCGTGGTCCGCTATTGGGTCTATCTGCCGTGCTGCTGGTCGCGGCTTTAGTCTTTGTTTTTGCTTATCTGCCAGAGCGTGTCGAGCAAACGCAGATCGCTGAGGAGTCGGCGACAGCGGTAGTTGAGGAAGTTGCGGCCGAGCCCGAGCGGCCACGTCTGAGTGCGCGAGAACTTGCCGAGTTACGCGAGGAAGCCGAAGCGTTGCTGGTCCAACTGCTCGAACAGCGGGACGAACTCAACGGTCGCTCGGCCGAAAGTTGGGGCGCCGAAGTTTGGGAAACCTACGAGACTTATGCGCGGCTGGCGGACGAGGCCTTGCTCGCCAATGAACTGCCCGAAGCCGTTGAGCAATACGAGACGGCACTCGCAACGGGCGAAATTCTGTTCGTTCGTTCACAGGAGATCATGACCGATGCACTCGCGGCGGGCGACGAAGCCATCGCGGTTGGTAACCCGGAACTTGCGATGACGCAATTTGAACTGGTTCTCGCCGTCGATCCGAACAATGCTGATGCGCTGCGCGGTCAACAGCGTGCGCAAGTGCTGCCTGATTTTCTGGATGCAATGCAGCGCGGAGATGCAGCGGATCTGCAAGGCCAGTTGGAAGCAGCCGCTGCCGCCTATCGTGAAGCGTTGGCGATCGATGAAAACTTCGCGACTGCGCAGACAGCGCTCGCATCAGTGACGGCGAGGCTCGCTGAAAGTCGATTCGACACGCTGATTTCGGATGGTTTTGCTGCCCTGGACGAAGGGCGCCTGGACGGTGCCATTGAGATCTTTAATGCCGCCGCGGCGATGCGCCCGAATTCCGACGCGGTGCGAGATGGTCTGGCCCAGGCGGAGCAACGTCAGTTGCTCAATTCAATCGTCCTGGCCGAAGTGCGAGCCAGCGCATTTGAGCGTCGCGAGGTTTGGGATGAGGCGATAGCGCGCTATCGAGAAGCGCTCGCAATCGATCCTACACTGTCGTTTGCGATTGAGGGTCTCGAGCGCTCGCAGCGCCGGGCCGATCTTCTGGCTAAGCTCGACGCCTTGATCGAATCACCCAGGTTGCTGTTGAGTGAAGATGTCCTGCAGGACGCCAGGAACGTGCTGGCCGAAGCGCTGGCAATTGAAGCCCCCGGCCCGACGCATACCTCGCGAACTGAGGAACTCGCCGGTCTCATCGATCTCGCTTCGACGCCGATTGGTGTCACACTCGTCTCCGATAATCTAACGGAAGTGACGGTCTACCGTATTGGTGATCTTGGTGTGTTTATGACCAAGGAGCTTAGTCTCAAGCCGGGTCAGTACACCGCAGTCGGCGCACGGCGCGGATATCGCGACGTCAGAGAGGCGTTTACCGTTTTGCCGGGACGTAACAACGGCCCTGTCACCGTCGTATGCGTGGAAGAAATTTAGACGATGCAATCAGGACCAGAACAGGCGGGAGACTCAACTTGTGAGTGAGTGGGTGTTGGCAACCGAAGAGTCGGGATTCTCGCGCCACTTTGATGCGGTGGCCTTGCCGGTATCGATTGGTTCTGACGCTGGCGTCGATCTCGTACTGGCAGACGTTCGCGGTTCGATTCAGGTTGGGTTGCTCGACGGCGTATTCTTCGTTCAGCCAGGGCGCGAGACGCAGAATGTCCGAATCGATGGTGAGCTGTTACGCGGGTCGAGGAGGCTCGAAGACGGCAATGTAATCGCACTGGACTCAGCCCGGCTTGCCTGCCAAATTAAGGACGGTCGTCTGACGCTGTTGATCGAAGCTCAGGTCACGGCCGGTGATACCGCGCCGCCGGATTTCGATGCGTTGGCGCAAGGTCAGGCCAATGAGTTAACCGTCAGTCCGATTGCCTTCAAGCCTGATTCACAGAGCAGTGACAGTGGCGAAAAGCGGCGGATCAGTAAGGCGAGCGTTGCGATCGCTTCGGCATTCGCACTGCTCGCGGTGATGGGTTGGTTCGCATTTACGGCAAAGTCGGTTCAGTTCGAAATCTTGCCAACCGCCGAAAGTTTCGAACTACCAGACACGACGCTCAAATTTCGCCTTGGCGACCGATATCTGCTGCGCCAGGGGTCACACCGCATCTACGCAGAGCTCGAAGAACATTACCCGATTGATCAGGTCATTGACGTTGGCCTTCTGGCGGACCAGTCCTTTGCATTCGAGTTTGTTCGTTTGCCGGGCCTGTTGAGCTTTCGAACGGAGCCCGAAGCCGGTGCTGAGGTCAGTCTCGACGGCGAGGTCATCGGTACCACGCCGATAGTCGATTTCGAAGTCAGGCCGGGTACGCATCAGATTCAATATGTAGCGGAGCGCTATTTAACCGAGGTTGCATCGGTAGACGTCGAAGGCGGTCACGCGCGGCAATCGATTTCCGCCGCGCTGACGCCGAGTTGGGCACCGATCAGCGTTTCTTCGGAACCGGCCGGTGCTGAGGTGCGAGTCGACGGGCGAGTGCTAGCGGTGACGCCGGCGACTGTTGAGTTAACGGCCGGTGAGCGAGAAATCGAGGTCGCGCTTTCCGGTTACAACGCCTGGCAGCGGCAGGTCCGCGTCCTCGCGGATGAGCCGCAGACACTCGAAACAGCGATCTTGTCGTTGGCCGATGGCCGTCTGGTTCTCGCCAGTACGCCCGCGGATGCCACGGTGACGATCGATGGCGAGTATCGGGGCCGAACGCCAGTCAATCTGCAGTTACCACCTAACGTCGACTACCGGGTTGCACTCGCAAAAAGCGGTTACCAGGCCTTCAATCGCAACCTGACATTGTCCCCGGACGACCGCCAGCAGCTGGATGTTGAGCTGGTTCCCCAGCTTGGTGTCGTCGAGGTGACGAGTAATCCGGGCCCGGCGGAGGTCTATGTTGGCGAAGAATTAGCCGGGAGTACGCCGCTGACGCTCGATTTGATGACGATCGAGCAGGATATTTCGGTTCGGCTCGAAGGCTTCGCCGATGCCGACGCGTCGATCACGCCACGTCCCGGCTACCCACAGACGTTGGCCTTCAATCTTGAGATGCTGGATTCAGTGACCGGCGAGGGTTACCAGCGCGTGATCTCGACTGCACTGGGCCAGCGGCTGAGACTTATTCCGGCCGGCCGCTTCCAAATGGGCTCGTCTCGCGCAGATTCCGACCGACGATTGAATGAAGTGCTGCACGAAGCGGTACTTACGCGCTCGTTCTATCTTGACGAGCACGAGTTTGCCAATGCGGATTTTCGATTCTGCGATCCCGACCACGATTCAGGTTTTTTCGAGGGGCAAGCCTTAAACGGCGACGATCAGCCGGTCGTCAATGTCACCATCCAACAGGTTTTCGCCTGCCTGAACATGCTCAGCATCGAGGATGAACTACAACCGGTTTACGTCGAGGAAAACGGTCTCCTCGTGCCGGATCGGCCATTGAAAAATGGCTATCGCCTCGCAACCGAAGCGGAGTTTGCATGGGCGCTGCGGGCCGCTGGTCGCGGTGAAGCTGAGCCGTTGAGGTTTTCGTGGGGCGCAGAGCTTCCGGCGCCCGATCGCACAGAAAATTTGGCGGACCTTTCGGCGGAGGAAATCCTGCCGATCACGATGGTGACTTATGCCGACGATTATCTCGTCAGTTCACCGGTCGGCAGCTTTTCACCGAACGCGGTCGGCCTTTATGACATGGGCGGTAATGTGGCCGAGTGGGTTCAGGACTACTATGACCAATACGCTGGTACCAGTGGTGAGACGCTGGTAGACCCGCTCGGACCGCCGAGAGGTCGATCAAATGTTGTGCGGGGACCGAGCTGGCGCAGCGCGACGGTTCGCCTCCTGCGACTGAGCTACCGCGACTATGAAAACGATTCGCGCCCCGATCTCGGGTTCCGGGTCGCGCGCAACCTGGATTAGCAGGGAGGACTGAAATGCGAATTCGAATTCTGACCGCGGTATTCGGCTGGCTTGCACTGACACTGCCGGGAATCGCGCAGGACGATGCAGAGGAGCAATCCACCGAAGAGGCTCTGCAGGTGCCAGTTGAGGAAGGTATCGAAAACGCCGGCGATGAGCCCGCTGAAGAAACTGACGTCGATGACTTTATTTTTTCTGAAGAAATACCAGCTGATACTCAGCTGGTATTCCCGGTAGACATTTAGCGCTTGGAGTTCCTGGTCGATGAGACGAACGTTTTTTAGTGAATTTCTTTATCAAGTCTTTGCGCTGTTTGTCGCAGTCATCATCGTGCATACGATTTACGTGACGTCGGTACGGCCGCGGGCCACTGAAATCCTCGACGAGCAAGCAGTGCGGATCCAGGAGGACTTTGCCTACACGCCTGAGCGCTCAATCTGGGTGCTGATTCGAGACTACGAACAGGAAGCCTGCTTCATTCTGATGCTTTGGGCACTGGCCATCATGGGGTACAAAGCTTACTCGGCGGTTAACGAGCGGTCGCTGCTCCAACGCGATCTGCTGCACGTGCGCGAGGGCGTTAGAATTCTGCCCGAAGACACCCGCGAGTACGGGCGCGTATTACAGTCGCTGCCAGATCGCATCAGGGATACTTTATTACCGCGCGTGTTGCTTGCTTCGCTCGAGCGATTTGGATCGACGAAAAGCATTCAAGATGTTTCTTCGGTTGCCAATTCGTTGTGCGAATCCGAAAACGAGCGGCTCGAGTCTGAACTCTCGATGATTCGGTACATCGCCTGGGCAATTCCTTCGATCGGCTTCATCGGTACCGTGCGCGGTATCGGTGCCGCGCTTGGTGAGGCGCATCGGGCCGTCGAGGGCGATATTGCGGGTGTTACCGAAAACCTGGGCGTTGCATTTAATTCTACTTTCGTCGCGCTGATGATCTCAATCTTTGTCATGTTCCTGGTGCATCAACTGCAGTTGCTGCAGGAGCGGCTTGTTTTCGATACTCAAACATTCGTCGACCATAATTTAATCAGGCATATGCAATCCAGGGAGTAAGTGCGCAACTTAGCGATAGAAATTAATGACGCTGGCCTCGTTGTAGTCGACGAGAACGCCGTCCTTTGCACGGAGCCAGGCTTCGCAGTCGTTAGCGGGACTGAAATCCTGACTGGCGCCGCGGCATTCGCCGAAGCGCGCCTTCAGCCCCGTGCGACCAGCTATTCCTATTGGTCCAAACTCAGCATCGAACCCGGGTCGGCCGTCGTCCCCGGACGGCGCTCCACTGCTGAACTTGCTCATGCTCAACTGGAAAGGCTCTGGCGGACAGTCGGCGAGGGCGTTGACCATGTAATTTTTGTCGTTCCGAGCACGTTCGATTTCGAGGCGCTCGGCATTCTGCTTGGCATTGCCGAGGAATGCGCAATCCCTACCGCAGCAATCGTCGATGCCGCAGTAGCATCGAGCATCAACCCGTATCCGGATCAGCATCTGGTCTACGTCGATGCGGATTTGCACAGCGTCTACGTGACGCCTTTGGAACAGAGCGACCGCGTAACGGCCGAGACGGCGGCAACGCTCGAGAGCATGGGCCTCAGCGGTGTGATGGATGCCTTCGCCCGGCGAATTGGCGAACTGTTCGTGCTGGCTACCCGTTTCGATCCGTTTCATGAGGCTCGGACCGAGCAGCAGGTCTACGATGGCCTGTCCGATGTGCTCAGCCGGCTCGGCCGTGATGGCAAAGCGACATTCGAGCTGACCCGTGAAGACGAGTCGTTTTCTATCGAGATCGAGCAATCCCAGCTGCTCGGCGCCGCCCAGGGTTTCTACCGAGCCGTTCGGCAGTTGATTGCGCAAAATCGTCAGAGTGGCACCGGCTTAGTCGTGCAATTAAGCGACCGACTGGGCGCGCTGCCCGGCATCAATGCCGAACTTGCGCGCCTCGATGCGACCACAATACTGCCGCTCGAACCCGGTCACGCGGTGAAGAGCGTGCTGGCGTCGGCCGATGCGCTTGGGCTGGAAACGGACTCGGTCACTCTGTTCCGGCATATGCCATGGCGTGGCGAGCCGGTTTCTGTCGAGTTGAGCTCATCGGCAGCCGAGTCGACGCTGGTGCCGATGGAAGACGACTACGCGTGCCCGACGCATGTTGTGTACTGCGGTGTCGCCTATCCGATCAACGGCGAGGGCGTTGTCGTCGGCCGGTCGAAACTCGATCACCGGCGCGCCATCCTGTTGCAGGCCGAAACCCAGGGTGTGTCTAGAGCTCATTGCGAGCTTTCTGTGGTTGACGGCGAGCTCCAATTGCGCGACCTCAGTAGTTATGGGACCTTTGTCAACGACCGTCGCATCGAAGGCGATGAGATTCTAAAAGCCGCCGACATCATCCGCGTTGGGTCGCCCGGTGCAGAGCTGATCGTCGTGCGCGAAGAGGAATCCGATGGCACGTAGGCGCTCAATGAATGTCATTTCGATGTCGTTTCTGGACGCAATGACCTGCGGTTTCGGTTCGGTCATTCTGTTTTTCATGATCATCGCGGCCAATGTCGATCTCAGGCAGGACGCGGTGCTGGAAGACCGGTCCGCCGAGGCAAGACGACTCGAGCTGCAAGTCGATATCGGGCAGAGAAACCTGATGAGGTTGCGCGAGGCGTTGCAGATTCTCAGAGAAACGATGGCAACTTCGCAGGCTGCCCGCGATCAGATCATTGCCGAGATTCGCAATTCCGAATCGGAGCTTCAGCAGCTGATGAACGACAGCAGTGCGAATGCGGATTTGATTCTGCAATTGCAGGCCGATCTGGCAGATCTCGAGGCACAGACCCAACTGTTGGCCCAGGAGGATGAGGAAATTGAGAACCCCGGCACCTTCATTCGTGAGATTCGGGGCGAGGGCTATCGCCAGTATTTGACCGGTCTACGCATGGGCGGCCAGCGCATTTTGATTCTCGTGGATGCCTCGACGAGTATGCTTGATCGATCCCTGGCCGGTGTGCTGCTACGGCGCAACCAGAGCGACGCGGCCAAGCGGCGGGCGCCGAAATGGCGGCAAGTCGTCGACTCCGTCGATTGGCTGACGGCGCAGATCCCGCCGGGTACGGACTTCCAAGTCATGGCATTCAACAGCGAGGCCTGGTCGCTGATCGATGGCACCGAAGGGCAGTGGCTGACGGCAACCGACAGCTCGCAGCTTGACGAAGCGGTCGCCAAGCTGCGCGAAACGATTCCAAACGGCGCGACCAGTCTGCATGCCGCGTTTGCTGCGGCATCCGCCATGTCGCCACGCCCGGACAACGTTTATCTGCTCGTCGATGGCTTGCCGACGATGGGTGAAATCTATCCGGCGGCCGCTGGCGTCACTGGTCGCGACAGGCTGAGGAATTTCGAGCGCGCCGAGCGGATCGTGCCACGCGGCGTGCCTTTCAACGTACTGCTTTACCCGCTCGAGGGCGATCCCTATTCGGCCCCGGCATACTGGAAGTTAGCACTCGATACCGGCGGCTCGATGATGGCGCCATCGGAGGATTGGCCATGAAGCGCAAGCAACGACGCGAGATTTCTTCGCTCAGCCTGTCATTTCTCGATGCCGTGACCTGCGGTTTCGGGGCCATCATTCTGCTGCTTGTGATCGCGAAGATCTTCGAGCCCATTCAGCTCGAAGAGAGCGATAGTGAGATCAACAACTTGATCGTTCGTTACGAAGAGGAATTGAACGAGATTCTGGGTCAGACTGATCAGGTTCGACGTCAACAGAGCGCTACAGAGAATCAGGTCGCACTCAGCGATACGCAGATTCAAGAACTTGAAGACGAGCTGACGCGTATTCGTTCAGCCTATTTGACCCAGGAGACCGAGGTCGATATCGAGGCCGAAATCGCGACCCGGCTGGCCGCCGCCCGCCAGTCGCTGACCGATGAAATGGAGCGCTTGATCGATCAGAGCCGGCCCCGGCCGCGCGATTACGTGGTCGGGGGAATACCAGTCGACAGCGAATACATCATTTTTATTATCGACACCTCGCCAAGCATGAAAGGTAATGAGTGGGATCGAGTGCAGGAGCAGATTCGCGAAACGCTAGAGGTTTATCCAACGGTTAAAGGCATTCAGGTGCTTAACGATGAAGGCGAACACATGTTTCTCGCCTCACGCAATGAATGGATGGATGACTCACCGGTGCTGCGCCAGCGCATTATTAATGAGCTCCAGGACTGGGATGCGTATTCGAACTCGAACCCGCGACGTGGAATTGTCGATGCGATCAGGCGCTATTGGGACCTTGAGAAGAAAATTTCTCTGTACGTTTACAGTGACGATTTTTCCGAGGGTGGTGGATCGATCAATTCAGTTGTGCGCGAGGTCGATTTCGTCAACCGATCCAATGCAGATGGCGAACGCCTGGTCAGAATTCATGCGGTCGCTTTTCCAGTTTTTTACGATCGTGCCGGCGCAATGTATACCGGTGCCGATTACGCAATTTTGATGCGAATTCTCTGTCAACGAAACGGCGGCACCTTCGTGGCCTTGCCGTCACGCCGATCCGACTGACCGCCAGAATTCGCCATTATTGATCAGCGAGTCGGCCGTATCCGGCACGACCCTGCCCACCTTCCCTGCTCCAATTCGATTGCGGATCAATCCGCCATTGAAGGAGCAGAAAATGAAGACCCCAATCGTCGCACTCGTCGCATCAGCGCTGATTGCGAATACCGCCATTGCCGCGAAACCGGCCAAGTATCGAGAGGAAGGCATGGGCCTTGGCAGCGGCGCGATCGCAGGCGCCATTGCAGGAGGCCCGATAGGACTCCTCATCGGTGCTGCGGCCGGTGCCATCATCGGCAACAAGTTTAAGCAGGAGCACAAGGCCAAGGACGAATTCCAGGCGATGTATGAAGAGGCTAACGAGTTGGCCAATTCGCTGGAAGTGCTGGTTGTCGGCAGCGAAGACGAAATCGAAAGTCTTCAATTTGTCCTGCGTCGGCAGGAAGATGCCTATCGGAATGCACTGCAGGAAGCATTCGATGTTGAGGTTTACTTCCGCACAGGAGAGGCTGCATTGCAACAGACGGTCGCCGAGCGAGTCGAAAGACTCGGCGCAATCATGCGCGACTTTGACGACTTCGCGATAATTATCGAAGGGCATGCAGACCCCCGTGGTGACGATAGTTACAACGAACAGCTTTCGGCTGAGCGTGCCGCCGCGGTTCGCGAAGCGCTGATTCGCTCCGGTCTGCCCGGCGAGAAAATCACGACTCGGGCGTCCGGCGAACGGGCTTCGCAGGCAAGCGAAGGCGATCTCGACGGAATGGCGCTTGAGCGCCGGGTCGATCTCACGATCGTTTATCCCCTACCCCGTGAGAACCGCGTCGCTAGTCAGTGAGCGACGCGTCTTGAGTGCCGCCGGTTGTCGAACCATCCCCCTCTACTGTTTGCGACAGCCGGCGGCCTTTTTTACCGAAGTTTCAGCAGTCGCTGGATCAAGGCCGCCAAAGCAGCAGCATTCGCCGCGCCATCGCGCGGCAGTATGGCGATTGGTATACCGCCACAATGCAGCTCGAGGCTTCGCGCCGTATCCGCAGTCGATACGGGCTCGTTTGAGGATTGCGATACGACGATCGCCAATGGCTTTCGCGCCCGGCGCGCCAAGACGTCGAAGGCTGAAAGCGTGTGACTGATGCTGCCGAGATAGCTGCCGACAACAAGCAAGACCTCAGTATCCAGCGCCTCAATCCAATCAAGTACCGTGTGCTTATCGTCTAGCGGTGCCATGACACCGCCGATGCCTTCAATCAAGTTGAGTTCAACGTCCTCAGGCTCCCTGGAAAAGGCAACGAGTTCATCGAAAGGCAGGCTGGTGCCTTCGTTTGCCGCCGCCATGTCGGCAGACAAGGCGGCACGATAACGCCACGGGCTGGTCGCTTCGATTGCAGCCTGATCGACCTCGAGAATCTGGGCTCTGAGCAGCCGCAAGGTATCAGACGTCTCCTGTGTAGCCGACTCGAACCCGGTTACCACGGGCTTGACGCAGCGCAGCCTGAATTTCGGGGCGAGATAGTCGAGTAGCCTGCAGCAGACGTGAGTCTTGCCGATATCGGTGCCGGCGCTCGTAACGAACAGCGTCGTCATCTGAGGTCGAGCCTGGCAACCGCGGATATGAGTCTTTCGACGTCATCGTCGCGTTGAGCGGCACTGAACGTAAATCGCAGTCGTGCAGTGCCTTGGGGAACCGTTGGCGGCCGAATCGCGACTACCAGAAATCCGGCCCGACGCAGTGCTTCGCTTGCTTCGAGCGCCGCCTCATTCGTTCCGACAACCAGCGGCACGATTGCTGATTGTGCCGCGGGCAGGCCAAGGGCGGCCGTGAATCGACTCGCCAGTTTGAGCGGTCGGGCAACTCGTTCCGAATCCTCTCGGATGATGGCAAGCGCTTGGGTTGCAGCGGCGACAGTTCCTGGCGGAAGGCCGGTCGAAAAAATAAAACTCCGGGCACGGTTGCGGACCAGCTCGCAGACACTCTGGCTCGCGCAAAGATAACCGCCGTA
>Ga0224508_10001680_pt1 | contig 19604 bp, 14 predicted proteins | sample SF_Jan12_sed_USG_4_FD_170157 | JGI IMG/M metagenome (GOLD analysis project Ga0224508, IMG submission 170157) | Sediment microbial communities from San Francisco Bay, California, United States - SF_Jan12_sed_USGS_21 | ecosystem: Environmental > Aquatic > Marine > Sediment | place: USA... | reverse complement strand
CACGGACGGCCTGCAACGCAAATACGGCGAACACCGCGTTATCGATACGCCGATTGCCGAGGGTGGCATTGTCGCCGCGGCGATTGGCATGGGGGTCAATGGCCTGCGACCCGTCGCAGAGATCCAGTTCGCCGACTACATCTACCCGGGCTTCGACCAGATCGTGTCGGAACTCGCCCGCCTGCGTTATCGCTCCTGCGGCGACTTCTTCTCGCCGGTCACAATTCGTACGCCGTGTGGCGGCGGCATCCGTGGCGGCCAGACGCATTCGCAATCACCTGAAGGGATTTTTACGCACATCAGCGGGATCAAGACCGTGATGCCATCCAATCCCTACGATGCCAAGGGCCTGCTCATTGCAGCCATCGAGTCGGACGACCCGGTCGTCTTCTTCGAGCCGAAACGGATCTACAACGGGCCGTTTGACGGCGACCCCGAAAAGCCAGGCGTGTCCTGGTCATCGCATCCGAAAGGCGAGGTTCCCGAGGGCTACTACACCGTCCCGCTCGGCAGTGCAGAGGTGGCCGTGCCCGGCGACGAGCTGACGATCATCACCTATGGCACCATGGTGCACGTGGCGATCGCTGCCGCGCAAGCAACCGGCGTTGACGCCGAGATTATCGACGTCCGCACCATGGCACCGCTCGACGTGCAGACGCTGGCCGACTCGGTCAAGAAGACAGGGCGCTGCCTGATCGCGCATGAAGCCACGCGTTTTGGCGGCTACGGCGCCGAACTTGCCGCAACCATCCAGAAAGAGTGTTTCTATCATCTCGAAACGCCTATTCGCCGCGTGGCAGGTTGGGACACACCCTACCCGCACGCGTTTGAATGGCAATATTTCCCCGGCCTGAAACGCGTATCGGCCAGCATTCGACGAGTCATGGAGGCAGAATGAGCGAGTACATTTTCAAGCTGCCGGACCTCGGCGAAGGTACGGTCGAATCCGAGATCGGCGAATGGTTCGTTAATGTCGGCGACATGGTCAACGAAGAGGATGTCGTTGGCACGATGATGACGGACAAGGCCGCTGTCGAACTTTCGAGTCCCGTTACAGGCAAGGTCGTCAAACTCGCCGGCGAACCCGGCGACATCATTGCCGTTGGCGCGGCACTAGTCACTTTCGACACCGAAGGCACGCCGGATGAGGGTCGAACGACAGGCGCGAAAGAGCAGCCTGCGGAACCTGTTGCAGAAGACAAACCGGCGTCGGAGCCCGCCGCGGTCGAGGTCCCTGTCGCAGAGGAACCGGTTGATCGGGCACGCGTCATGACCTCGCCCGCTATTCGCATGCGTGCGAAGGAAGCCGGGGTCGACCTTGCACTCGTTCCGGGCACGGGTCCGGGCGGCCGCATCCTCCGCAAGGATTTCGATCGCTACCTAAAAGCCCGTGCGACAGGTACAGCTGTCACCGTAACGCGAACACCGTCGACGGCCGTCAAGGAAATCAAGATCATCGGCCTGCGACGCATCATTGCAGATCGCATGCAGGCCGCGAAGCGCGAGATCCCGCACTTCGCGTATGTCGAGGAAATCGACATCACCGAGCTGGAGTCGCTGCGCAAACATCTCAACTCGAAGCGAGATGCCGCCGACCGGCTGACATTGTTACCCTTTCTCGGGCTCGCACTCATCCGGGCACTCAGGGAATTCCCGCAGTGCAACGTGACGCACGACAAAGACCGCAACCTGTTGCTGCAGCACGAAGCCGTCCATCTCGGTGTTGCCACGCAGACACCGGACGGTCTCAAGGTTCCCGTCGTGAAGCACGCCGAAATGCTGTCGATAGACGAACTCGCTGCGGAGATTCGTCGCTTGTCGGATGCAGCGCGCACCAACAAGGCCCGGAAAAGCGAGTTGACCGGCTCGACCATCACGATCACCAGTCTCGGCAAACTCGGAGGCATCGCATCGACACCGGTCATCAACTCGCCCGAAGTTGGCATCATTGGCGTCAATCGTGCAGTTGAACGACCCATGGTCGTCAATGGCCAGATCGCGGTGCGGCTTATGATGAACCTGTCGACGTCCTTCGACCATCGCTTCGTCGATGGCTACGATGCGGCCGCCATGATCCAGTGCATTAAGGAGATGCTCGAGCACCCGGCGACGATTTTCCTGCCATAATTGGCAGCATGTCACTCACAACGGTCAGCCTCGAACCGCCATTCCTGCTGTACCTCGGCGATGTCGCCGATGACGACCACGCCAAGACCGGCTTCGGTATCGCCTACTGGCGGCCCGAGCACTGCCTCGGGCAAATGTGCCTGCCGGATTGCCCGGTCGACCTCGGGCTAAGCGAGATGAGCGTGGCGGATGCCGTCGATGCGGGCGTCCGCACGGCCATCATCGGCGTCGCGCCCGTGGGCGGCCAGATACCCGATAGCTGGTTACCGCAGCTCATCGAACTGGCGAGGGCGGGCATCGACATTGCCTCGGGCATGCACAGTAAATTACGGTCAATGCCCGACCTCGTGGCCGCAGCATACAAGGGCGGCTCGACCCTGACGGACGTTAGAGTACCTCCCGGCGGCATTCCTGTAGGCCAGGGCAAACCGCGCAGTGGCAAACGCGTGCTCACCATCGGCACCGATTGTGCCGTCGGCAAAAAGTACAGCGCGCTCGCGTTGCATCGCGAACTTGAGCGCCGCGACATCAAGGCGACATTCCGGGCCACGGGCCAGACGGGCATCATGATTGCCGGTGAAGGCATTCCGATCGATGCTGTCGTGTCGGATTTCATTTCGGGTGCAGCTGAAGTGCTGTCACCCGACAACGATGACGATCACTGGGATGTCATCGAGGGACAGGGCTCGCTGCTCAATCCGAGTTATTCGGGCGTGACGCTGGGGCTCCTGCATGGCTCGCAACCCGACGCCATCATCATGTGCCACGACGCCACCCGCACGGAAACGCTCGAAGTATTCGGCGACTACCCGATTCCCGAGCTGGACGAAGTGATTGACGATACGTTGCGCCTTGCACGCCGCACCCGTGCCGGCTGCTTCTGTGCCGGAGTCAGTGTGAACACTGCCTCGATGACGGAGTCCGAGCGCGACACGTACCTGGGAAGATTGCAGGACCACCTGGGGCTTCCCTGCGTCGATCCCGTCGCCACGGGCATGACGCCGATCGCCAACTTCATGCTCAAACACACATCATGAAACGCTCCGTCTCGATTCATACTGAGTCCTGGCCCGCGCTGATTCCGTTTCGCATTTCCAACAACGTCTGGGATGATTTCCCGTGTGTCGTTTGTGAAATAGGGCAGGACGGAGCCATCGGTCGCGGCGAGGCGCTCGGCGTCTACTATCTCGACGAGACACCCGAATCGATGAGTGCGCAACTCGAGAGAATTGCCGGGCAACTCGAAGATGGCGCCAGCCGCGAGGATCTCCTCGCGATGCTGCCACCGGGTGGTGCGCGCATGGCCGCCGACGCGGCGCTCTGGGATCTTGAAGCGCAGCTCACAGGCCGCACGGCCTGGTCAATGGCGGGCGTCGATGCCGGTCCGATCGAAACCGTATTCACGATCGGGCTCGAAGATACGCCGGAGCAGATGGCGGACAAGGCGGTGGCGGCATCGGACATCTCGCTGTTCAAGGTCAAGCTCGGCGACGATCGACCTGTTGAACGTATCGCCGCTATTCGCGCGGCACGACCCGATGCTCGCATGGTGGTCGACGTCAACCAGGGGTGGACGTTCGATGAACTGCAAAGCCATGCACCCGAGCTCAAGACGCTCGGCGTAAGCATGATCGAACAACCGCTGCCGCGCGGTGGCGACGAAGAACTGGAAGGCTACGAACCGCCGCTACCCATCTGCGGTGATGAGTCTTGTCTGCACCTCGGGGAACTCGATGAGGCGGCTCGTCGTTACCAGATGATCAACATCAAGCTCGACAAGACCGGCGGTCTGACACACGGACTGGAACTCGCACATGCCGCCCGCGAGAAAGGTCTTGGACTCATGGTCGGCTGCATGGGAGGCACGTCGCTTGCCATGGCACCGCATCATGTCATCGCGCAGCTTTGTGATTTCGTCGACATCGATGGTCCGCTACTGGTACGCAATGACCGGCTCGGCGGACTGCATTACAGCAGAGGTATCGTAACGCTGCCCGAATTGCCCTTCTGGGGACAGCCCGCCTAGCAGCCGCGCACGATCGCGTCGTTGATCACGTTCTCCAGCAGTTCCTGCTTGCCGCTGAGCTGCTCGGGCTCGCCGTTCGCCGCCGCGAGATCTCGCAATTCGACCAGGCCGAGTTCGCCATTTTCGAAACGCTTGCCGTCACCGCGGTCGAAACTCGCGTAGCGACCGTCCTTGAGTGCGGGATAACGCTTGTCTGCAATGATGCGGTCAGCAATGACGAGGCCGCGCGCGAACGAATCCATACCGCCGATGTGGGCGATGAACAGGTCTTCGAGGTCGGTCGACTCGCGACGAACCTTGGCGTCGAAGTTGAATCCGCCTGAGCCTATACCACCGGCCTCGAGCACAACCATCATGGCGTGCACGGTGTCGTACAGGTCACTGGGGAACTGGTCGGTGTCCCAGCCGTTCTGTGGATTGCCGCGGTTCGCGTCGATCGAGCCCAGCAAGCCTGCATCGGTCGCCATGCGCAGGTCGTGCGCAAATGTGTGTCCGGCGAGGGTTGCGTGATTGGCCTCGATGTTGAGTTTGAAGTCGCCGGCGAGTCCATGCTCGCTTAGGAAGCCGATGACGGTCTGGGCATCGAAATCATACTGGTGATACATCGGTTCCATCGGCTTCGGTTCAATGAGGAACGTCCCGTTGAAGCCGATTGACCGGCCATAGTCGCGCGCCTTGGTCAGGAACATCGCGAAGTGCTCGAGCTCGCGCCTGGTGTCGGTGTTCTGCAGGTACGCATAGCCTTCGCGCCCGCCCCAGAAGACGTAGTTCTCGCCACCGAGTTCGACGGTCGCGTCGAGGGCAGCCTTTACCTGCGAACCCGCATACGCAACAACATCGAAGTCCGGATTGGTCGACGCACCGTTCATGTAGCGCGGATTGGAGAACATGTTCGCGGTACCCCACAGGAGCTTCATGCCGGTTTCCTGCTGCCGCTCCTTTGCAAGATCGACCATCGCCTGGATGTTTTTCTCGGATTCGGCGACCGAGGCACCTTCCCAGGCCATGTCGAAGTCGTGGAAGCACCAGTACGGCACGTCGAGTTTGGTGAAAAACTCGAACGCAGCGTCCATGCGATCACGTGAGCGCGCACCAGGATCTGTTTTTTCTGCCCAGGCCTGCACGCGCGTGCCCGGACCGAACGGATCGGCACCGTTTGCACAGAAGTTATGCCAGTAGCAGACAGCGAACCTCAGGTGCTCTTCCATCGTCTTGCCGGCAACGACACGTGCCTTTTCGTAGGTCTTGAAGGCGAGCGCGTTGTCCGACTCCGGCCCTTCGTACCGGATCTGGTCGATGCCCGGAAAATAGCTTGTGTCACCCGTGAAGACTGTACGACTCATCTTGTTGCCTCTGCTTGTTCCTGGATCAGCTGTAAAGCCCAGCAATTTTTTCGACTGCCTGCTGATATTCGTTGTAGGTTTCGTTGTAGAAATTGACGGCCGAGGGCCGCGGCGCGCGACAGCGCTCTTCGTCCCTCGCAAGGTGTTCGTTGACCAATGCGCGCAAGTCAACGTCGTCGCCTTCGAGCATCGCCAGTGCCTGTAGCGCCGCACCGAACGCGGCGCCTTCGTTGTTCTTCAGCACCGTAACCGGTGCATTGAAGACGTCAGCAACAACCTGTCGCCAGGTATCGCTGTTCACGCCGCCGCCAGTCAGCACGATTTCCGCTGCCGAGATACCAAGTTCATCCATCTCGTCGAAGCCGAAACGCAGCGCATAGGTTGCGCCCTCGATTGCCGAGCGGAACAGATTGGATTGTGTGGTATTGCGGCTGTCGAGTCCGAGCACGACACCGCGGGCATTCGGCAGGTTGGGTGTACGTTCTCCGTTGAAGAACGGCACGGTCATGATGCCGTTGGAGCCGCGCGGGGCAGCTTCGACCTGTGCTTCGAAACTCGCGATATCGACACCGACGAGATTGCGCATCAGCTCGGTACTGACTGTGCAATTCATCGTGCACAACAAGGGCAGCCAGCCCCCTGTCGACGAACAAAACGCGGCGATGTTGCCTTTCTTGTCGATGACGGGCGAATCCGAGTACGCGAACACGGTCCCCGAGGTTCCGAGACTCACGGTCACCACGCCAGGCGCGACGTTGCCGGTACCGATCGCACCCATCATGTTATCGCCGCCGCCGATCGATACTGGTAAGTCAGCGGGAAGCCCCAGTTTCTTCGCGATCGACGGCAGTAACGTCCCTATGGATTCGTTTTCGACTCGAACGTCTGGCAGGCATTCGCGCAGGTCACGGCCCGGGTCGACGGCGCGGAGCATCTTCTCGGACCACCCGCGCGTGCGTATATCGAGAAAGCCCGTGCCCGACGCGTCGCCGGCTTCCATGCAACGTTCACCGGTCAGGTAGAAATTCAGGTAGTCGTGAGGCAACAGGATGCAGTCCATCTGCTCGTAAGGGCCTGGATGAGCATCCCGGAACCAGCGGACTTTCGACGCTGTGTAGCCTGGCACGACCAGGTTACCCACATCTTCGAGGCAAGCCTCGGGCCCGCCGAAGTCCTGCATAATGCTGCCGCACTCGGCGCCGGTGGACGTGTCGCACCAGAGCTTGACCGGCGCCAGTACCTCACCCGCATTATCGATGGGCACGAAACCATGCTGCTGACCGGATACCCCGATCGCCACGGCGCTGTTGCGGACCTCCGTACCGACCTGCTGCAGCGCCTGCTTCAGCGCGTGAATCCACCAGTGTGCCTGCTGCTCGGCGACACCGTCGTCGGTCTGGTAAAGATCCAGCGTTGCGCTTTCCACGGCCACGGACTCGCGTGCCTCAAAGTCATAGAACACGACTTTGACGCTTTGCGTACCGAGATCGATGCCGAGAACTGTGCTCATGGACGACCGCACCCCTGAATCCCTCTATGGTGTAAACGTTTACATTTTAAGCTCGATGACGCCATAATGGCAAACCAAATTCCCGCATGCGCCCAAGCTGTTGGAAAATCAGCTGCTTCTTACAGCAAAAACGTAAATCGTTCGCTGCCGATAGGCCGAGCCGGCGTTGAGTCGCGCGGACGGAAACGAGGGCTGGTTCGGCGCGTCCGGAAAACCCTGCGCTTCCAGGCATAGGCCCGCCCGATTACCGAATGGCGCATCGAGAGAATCACCGGTAAAGAGTTGCAGCCCGGGCTGCGTGGTGAGGACCGTGAGCTGGACGCCACTCTCGAGTGACCGCAGTACCGCTGCAACGCGCGGCTCCGGCCCATCGCCGCGTACGATGAAATTATGGTCGAAACGAGTATCCCCCAGCGCTTGCAGGGCGCGAAGGTCAAACTCGCTCCCCTCTACTGAACGGGTCTCCCCGGTCGGCGCATTACTGCTATCGACGGGCGTGTAGGCATCGGCACAGATCTCCAGCTCGTGGTCGTCAAGCGCGCCGCCGAGATTGAAATAGGCATGATTGGCCAGGCTGATCACGGTATCGCGATCGGTCACGACGTCAAAGTCGATGGCAAGCGCGAGGTCACCAAGCAACGTGTAGGTTACGGTTACCTCGCGCCTTCCCGGAAAGCCGCCCAGGCCATCGGGCAGGACGGTCCGACAGGCCACGACCGAGTTTTCGGGATAGGTGTGCAAATCAAAATACTGCCGATGAAGCCCGCTTGTCCCACCGTGCAGGCAGTGCCCGCTCGTCGCTTCATTCGCTTCGAGTTCATGGCTCATGTCGTCGAGGGCAAAGCGCGCGCCCCGAATGCGATTGGCAAAAGGACCGACGGTTACGCCCATGAAGACGTTATCGGTACGGTAGTCTTCGAGATCCGGATATCGCAACACGGTGTTCACGCGGCCGCTCGCCGCAGGTATCTCGAGTGCCACAAGCGACGCCCCGAGATTGAGGACTTCCACGCGCAAACCCGCCGGCGATTCCAGTGTCGCCGTTTCGAGGGATTGATGATCAGGTCCTGCGTTCATCGGGATATCCTGCCGTCCGGCTGTTTGATCGCCTCATAGTAAACGTTTACGCTCTACGCTGCGCAGCGGCGCTACCGTTGACCTGACGCCTGAACATTACTAGCCCGCAACAAGAAACTGCTGAAGCAGAGGACATGCCGGACGTATCCATCAAGGAAGTTGCGAAGCTCGCAGGCGTGTCGATCGCGACCGTGTCACGGTGCATCAACAATCCCGAGAAGGTAACCGAGCGCACGCGTCTCAAGGTTCAGGAAGCTATCGTCGAGACCGGCTATTCGCCGAACACCCTGGCACAGAGTTTTCGGCGCGGCCGCACGAACATGATCATGGTCGTTCTGCCATCAATCGGCGATCCGTTCTTCACAGCCGTCATGCGCGGGATTCGAACGACCGCGAAAACGAAAGGTTACTCGGTGCTCATTGAGGAGACCCAGCACAATACGATGAGCGCCGACGAGATCGGCGCCATGCTCGTATCCCGGCAGACGGATGGCATCATTTTGCTCGCCAGCATGTCGCCGTTTGGTACCGAGATTCTCTCAGCGAAGAGTCGCCGCCGACTGCCCATCGTCGTGGGCTGCGAAAAAGTCTCGCCGGAACTGGCGGACCTGCCGAGCGTCCATATCGACAACGTGGCCGCTGCAAAGGATGCGACCAACTACCTGATCTCCCAGGGTCACAAGCGTATCGCAATGATCTTCGGCCAGGCGTCATCCTTGTTGACCAGGGACAGAGAACTCGGCTACCGCGCCGCCATGAAGGCAGCGAAGCTATCGATCAAGGATGGCTGGGTCGCCGAGGGACATCTGTCGATTCCCGGCGCGCGGCAAGCGACGCGCGAACTCCTGGGACACGCCGAGCGCCCCACCGCCATCTTCTGCGCTAACGACGAAATGGCGATCGGCTGCCTGCACGAAATCAAAGCCGCCGGCCTGACGGTGCCCGGCGACGTCTCGGTAATCGGCTTCGACGATATTCGGTATGCCGAAGTCATGGACCCACCATTGACGACCATCAGCCAGCCGGCCGAAGAAATCGGCGAGCGCGTCATGCACCGCTTGTGCAAGCGCATCGAGGACGGACGCGGCAACGGCAATAAGGAGTCGCAAATCGTGCCGCACAAACTCGTGATTCGGCAAAGCGTCGCGAAGCCGGCCGGCTAGCGGTCTCCGGCAGCTTGGGTAGCAGACGCTAACGCGTCCTTCCCGTAATAGCTGAAAAACTCGAAATCCGCATGCTTGCGCATGCCGGACAGGTCGTTGCAGGCAAGCCCGACGAAGGCGCCTGTGAATTGCTCACCGCTATCAAGCCCCGCCTCATCGGATAACAATCCCTGGTCGAGTACGACGGGAATGTCATTCCAGTTTTCGCCATCGGCCGACCAGGAAAAGCGTAGCTCTGCGTGATCGACATGCGCGCGCAGCCAGACAAAGCCGTCATCCGGGAGCCGCACGCGATCGTCCTGGATCGGGTAGGTCACGGCGAGTGACGAATCCGCCTCGCAGCTCATGACGCCGATGTGTCTGCCGAGTTCTTCGTCGGTCGAGATGTAGAGGTAGTGAAACTTGCGGGAGTTGTAGTAACAGATCAGCCCCGCCAGCTGCTGGAAGTTGTCGGGCTCGAAATCAACGACCGTACTCGCCTGGAAGACGAAGTCGGTCTGGCGCCTGGCGATCAGCGCCTGGTGGTACAGACTGCCCGGCGACTCCATGCCATGCAGGCGCAGGAATCCAGGCCGCTCCCTCAGGCTGTAGAACAGCTCGGGGTACGGCGTTCGCAACCACTGGTAGACGGAATCGAGTTCGTCGGACTCGAAGTTGTCGTAGGTCGTGACCTCCACCGGCGAGTCCTGTACGAGATCAGGTGCATCGACTTCAACCTCGGGCAGGTGACCGCCGTTCTCGAGCCGCAGCCAGCCATCCGCGGTCCACTTGACCCTCTGAATGGCTGTCTCGCGACCCAGTGGACACAAGCGTGTCGCAGGCAGCGGCCGGCCACAAAGGTGAAACAGGTACCAGTCACCACTCTGCGTCTGCACGACATCTGCGTGACCCGCACGCTGCAGCGGCCAGTCGGGGTTGTCCCGCGATGTGATGACCGGCCCGTCCGGATCGACCTCAAACGGACCCCAGATACATCGCGAACGCGCCATGCTCACGCAATGCCCGTAGCCGGTGCCGCCCTCGGCCGTCATCAGGTAGTAGTACTCCCCACGCTTGTAGAGGTGTGGCGCCTCGGTGAAGTCGATCTCAGTGCCCGGGAAGATGCGTTTCGATTCGCCGATGAGCTTGCGCATCCTGGCATCGTATTCCTGCATGACGATGCCGTGGAAGAAGCTGCGGTCCGGACGATGATCCCAGACCATGTTCGTGTACCACTTGCGACCGTCGTCGTCATGAAACAGGGAAGGATCGAAACCGCTCGAGTTCAGGTAGACCGGGTCGGACCAGTCACCATCGATCGTCTTGCAGCTTGTCAGGAAATTATGCGTGTCCTTGAAGTTGCCGTCGAAGCGCTTCACGTCGGTGTAACAGAGCCAGAACATGCCGTCGGCGTAGCTCAGGCATGGCGCCCAGATGCCACACGAATCGGGTGCGCCACGCATGTCGAGCAGAGTCGCCCGATTCAGCGGTCGTGCGACGAGTCGCCAGTTCTCGAGATCGCGGGAATGGTAGATCTGCATCCCCGGGTACCATTCAAACGTCGACACGGCGAGATAATAGTCATCACCGACGCGACAGACAGACGGATCGGGGTTGAATCCCGTGAGAATCGGGTTCTTTATCCTGTTACGAGACACTCTTAGGCCCTATTCAGTTGATCGGCGTATTGTAAACGTTTACAGTAGAATTGAAGCACTGGCAAGATCACCGAAATAATACAGAAAAACAAAAGCTTAGACTAATATGACCGATCGCGGCGGCAAGATTCATGTGGCCTGGCTGCTGGCATTGCTCGCCAGCCTGCCCGCATGCGGCGATATCTCGGGACCCGAGGCAAACGCTGATCAACCGGCAATATCACCAGCGGTTGTGGCCACGCCCGACAAGCTGCTGGTCATTGGCCAGGACCTCGGCGCGATCCGCGGATACATGGGCAGCGACTGCTGCCCGCAGCCTGACGGACTCACGGCGTACATCGATTTCTACGACATTCTCACCGAGGACGATTTTGGTGGTCTCGGCATCGATGCCGACGGCAACGAAGTCGACTTTGAGCTCGACTGGAATGCCGGACCGGTCAGCGCCTACCGCACGGCGACCGAATTCGGCATCGATGGCCTCGCGATCGGCTTGTCCATTACCGAAAACGAACATCCCGGCGGTCTGCAGCGACTCGTCGACGGAAAGCACGACGACGAGATTCGCCAGCTTGCCCGTTTCTTCTCGATGATCGAAGGTCCCGTCTACCTGCGCATCGGCTACGAATTCGACGGCGCCTGGAACCAGGGTTACGAGAACGCGCCCAGCTTTATCGCCGCATGGAAGAGAATCGTCGACGTTCTGCGCGAGGAGAATGCGGATAACGTCGTAACGGTCTGGCAGACGGGCGCCGCCGTAGTGGATGAGGTCATCGACCAGGGTCATGAAGACATTGCGCACTGGTACCCAGGCGACGACTACGTCGACTGGATGGGGTTTTCCTGGTTCATGAATCCGCGCGAGATGATCGAAGTGCCGTTCGACTTCGACCCCGGCACCCCGCTGCAACTTGCCGAGGAACTCCTCGCGTTCGCGCGCGAACGCGGCAAGCCCGTCATGATCGCGGAAGCGTCACCGCAAGCCATGGACCTCGACGAGAACTTCATGGCGCACCACACGCCAATCTGGGACGGTGAGTCTGCAAGCAACCGTGTGGACATGAGCAACAAGGAAATCTGGGATCACTGGTTTGCGCCCTTGTTCGCGCTTATGAACGACAACCGCGATGTCATTCATGTCCTCGCGTACATCAACGTCGACTGGGACTCGCAGGCTATGTGGGGACCGCCGTACGCAAACGGCTTCTGGGGCGACTCCCGCCTTGAAGTCAACGCGGACATCGCCGCTCGCTTTGCGGCCGCGATTGACGCGTGGAAGAATGCTGAATGATCAAGACCGAACGCACCGCGCTTTTCTACGCCTCCGTCATAGCGCTTGGTGGATTCCTGTTTGGCTTTGACGCCGCCGTTATCTCCGGCGTCATCGGCTTCATCACACCTGAGTTCGATCTCAACGACTGGTGGGTAGGTGCTGTTGTCAGCGCCCCGAGCTTCGCCGCGATTCTCGCGGCGCTGACGGTCGGCCCGGTCGCGGACTATGTCGGCCGCAAGAAGGTCATGCTCACGCTGGCCCTGCTGTACACCATTTCCGCGACTGCCTCCGCTTTCGCACCTGACGTTGCTACGCTCGTCGCCGCGCGCTTCATCGGCGGACTGGCGTTCGGTACGCTGATGCTCGCACCGATCTACATTGCCGAGATCGCGCCCGCACGACTTCGCGGCCGCATGGTTTCGGTCAACCAGCTGAATATCGTCATCGGCTTCTCTGCCGCGTATTTCGCGAACTACTTTATTCTGCAGCAAAGTCAGTCGCCTACGGGCTTCGCTGCCGCCCTCGGCATCGACGAACACGCATGGCGATGGATGCTTGGACTCGAGGCGCTGCCCGCCGCGCTCTATTTCTTCTGCATGCTCATCGTTCCGGAGAGTCCGCGCTGGCTGGTGCTGGAAGGCAAGACGGAACGAGCGCGAAAGATCATGGCGCGCATCAGTCCCGCTGACCAGATCGAAGCAACCCTCGCCAGCATTAGCGACAGTGCGAAGGAGGCGACCCACAACCTGCTGGCGAAGATCAAGGACATGTTCCGTCCCGAGTTACGCCTGGTACTGATCGTCGGGCTGCTCGCCGGCATCGCCCAGCAAAGCAGCGGCATCAACGTCGTCTTCTTCTACGCCCCGACTATCTTCGAACAAAGCGGAGTTGGTACCAATGCCGCCTTCGCCCAGGCGACTTATCTGGGCATCGTCAATGTTGTTTTCACCGTCGCCGCGATGTTGCTGATCGACCGCCTGGGTCGCAAGCCACTGATGCTGGCAGGGCTCCTGGGCGTCGCGATCAGCCTGTCGCTGTCGGCGTACGGCTTTCACAAGGCCTATTACGAATTGCCGCAAGATGCCGTCGTATCGATTTCGTCCGAGCAGGACCTCTCAGCACTGTCCGACATGGTCGGCGAGCGCTATGAAAGCGACATCGAGTTCAAGGCTGCAGTAGCCGCCGCCGTTGGCGAGTCAGCGATGAAGTCGAACGAAGCGGCGATCATGCAGTCGGCCGTGCATATGAACTCGACCCTTGTGCTGGTCGGCCTGCTCGGGTTTGTCGCTTCGTTCGCATTCTCGCTGGGGCCCGTCATGTGGGTCCTGTTCTCAGAGATATTTCCCAACCGGATTCGCGGTGTTTGCATGGCGTTGATGGGCGTGGTGAACAGTGGCGTATCGTGGTTCATTCAGTTCATATTCCCGTACGAGTTGTCGCGTCTCGGCCCGGCCGGCACGTTCTTTGTGTTCGCCGCTACCGCAGTAGTGTTCCTCGTTCTCCTGGCATGGCTGATGCCGGAAACCCGGGGCCGTTCGCTTGAGGAACTGGAGAAAGATCTGACAGGCGGACACCGCGCATGACACAAATGAGCAAGATACGCTGGGGCATAGTTGGCGCGGGACGCATCTCGCGTACGTTCGCCAACGCCATTCCCGCGACCTCACATGGCGTTTTGCAGGCGGTCGCCGCGCGTAGCGCGGATTCCGCCCGCCGGTTCGCCGATGAGCTTGGCATCCCTGATGCCTATGGCGGCTACGATGCGCTGTACGAAGATCCGAACGTCGATGCCATCTACGTCGCCACACCGCATAACTTGCACCTGAAGCATGCCGGCGATGCGTTACGCGCGGGCAAAGCCGTACTCTGTGAGAAACCCATTACAACGAGCGCGACAGAATGCCAGACGCTCATTGACATTGCAGAGGAAACCAACGGCTACCTCATGGAAGCCATGTGGACCTGGTTCCTGCCCGCGGTAAGAAAGGCCGTGGAATGGGTGGATACCGGGCGTATCGGCAGGATCGTGCAAATCAAGGCGGACTTCGGTTACCCGCAAGTCTATGCGCCGAACAAACGAGAATACGACGCAGAACTCGCAGGCGGTTGCCTGCTCGAGATGGGCGTCTACCCCGTTGCCCTGGCGGCCCTGTTTTCCGGGCGCGATCCCGAAGAAGTATCGGTTGTCTCACGTCATGCGCCGAACGGCGTCGAGGATGACGTCGCAGCAATATTCAACTACAACGACTGCGTCGCGACACTCGGCACGTCATTTCGGGCCAAGTTACAGAACTGGGCGTACATTATCGGTGAAGACGCGTACATCGCCATTCCCAATTTCTGGTGCGCCAATGAATCCCAGCTGTGGGTGCTCGACGAAATGGTCGACCGCTTTGAAGACGGCAGAACCACAGACGGCTTCGATCACCAGATCGAAGCCGTGAATGAGGACCTGCTGGCAGGTCGCAAGCAGTCGGAAATCATGCCGCTTTCGGCCAGCCTCCGATTCCAGCAGCACATGGACCTGATCCGCGCGCGCTTCAATACCTGAACGTATAAGAGAGCTTGAGATTCAGGTCGCTTTGCGTGCTGGACAATCGGTTGTCGGGCCCGACATCCGATCCGTGATTAAACACCAGGACCAGTTCTCTTCCTGCCTCTGGGATGTAACGCAGTCGGCTGTTGAAAGCCGCAACATCGGCCGTGTTGTCGTACTGCACGAGATTGCTCCAGGACCAGCGCGAGTTGAACGCGATATCCGAGCGCACGCTCGCCAGGTGGGATGTAAAGCTGCCGCTTGGCAAGTCGACGACGTTCTCAGTGAAACTCACGCCCATCGACAAATGAGACGATTGCCGCCACTGGACCTCGACAAATTTCTCCAGCCGATCGCCACCGAAGAAGCCACCGTCCTGTACCGATAACACGACGCGTACTGGCCGCTGCTGGCCGGTCGCGATTTCAGCACGATAGCGATCAAACACGTAACGGCCGGCCGGCACATTCAGGCGGCCGAACAACTCGAATTCGCTGCCCACAAGTTCCTCGTTACGTTGCCACTCGACGAATACGAAGTCGTCGCGATGCGAGTAGAACGAGACAGGCCGGATCTTGAGTTCCCGCGACAGCGTCGAGCCGTCCATGTCTGTTGTAAGCGATGCGTCGAAACGATGGTTGATGGCGCGCCAGCGTCCGGTTTCCGGCCGCGTTCGATAACGCATACCTGTCCTGTACTGGCGTATACCAGCACGGTTCACGAAACCGAGCGCGGGCCGGAAGTTCTCCTCGATTTGCTGCAGATCGACGTAAGCCGACAGCTTGTCACTGGGGATTTCCAGCATCATACCCAGCGCCTGGTCATCGCCATCGAGGTCCGACGAACGGCTCTGCTGTGCCCAGAACTTCCCTGTCAGGATCTCGCCGAACGGACCGTCACTGTTGCGGTACAGAAAATCCAGGCCAACGACCGAGTTCGATTCGTTCGACGTCGGATCACCATGGGTCATGATGAAGCCCACCGCCGATTCGTCGAGGACGTTGTACGAACCGCGCGCTACGAACAGGTCCTGCGCACCCACCTCGCCGTGGGCCTCCTGCCGAATCGCGAGCGCGCCGACATTGAAGTCACCAATGCGTCCGGTCAACTTGACGCCGCCATCCAGTCCAACCGACTCGCCATTCTCGGATAAGCCAATGCGTCGCGAGAAGAACGGTCGACCGTTCGTGTCGATGTTGCCGAATTCAAAAATACCGGCGTCCTGAAGAAAGAAGTCGCGCTTCTCGGGGAAAAACAGCGAGAAACGGTCGAGTGCGACCTGCTGTTCGTCGATCTCCGCCGTGGAAAAATCGGTATTCAAGGTAAGCGTTGCGCTTAGCGACGGCGTGATGCGGTAGCGCGCATCGAGCGACGGTTCGAAGCCGTTACTGTCTTCGTTCAGGACCAGGTCCCGGCTCTGACTCAGGTTTACGGACGGTACGACATCCAGGCCAAGTCCCTGTTCGATCGTCCCGAAACCAGTGACTTCCCCGCCGTACGCCGGCCAGTCCTGGCGCTCGTGCGAGGACCACATATTGAATTCCTGCTTTCGCACGATGCCACGCCCGAAATTGATGCCCCAGGTGTCGGACTCGGGCGCGAACGATATCGACTTGAAGGGAATTGCGATCTCGGTAGCCCAACCGTCTTCATGCACTTGCGACTCAGCCAGCCATATCGCCGCCCACTCATCGATGAACCGCGCGTTGTTTTCGCGCAGCGCGTCACGCCGTACGCCATTTGCGTTAACTTGAAAGAAATAGTCATTGCGCTTGTTGTTGAAGCTATCGATGGTGACCCAGAAACGGTCGTCCGAGTAGAACATCTTTCCCTGGATCATCTGCGTCGCCTGGATGGCCTGTGGGTCACTGTCCCGGAGGTTTGCCGCGATATACAGGTACTCGTCGTCGTAGGTCACGCGCACGATGGTCTGCTCGGTTGGCAGCGCCCCATCCGTCGGCACCGTCTGGTGAAAATCGTCAATAGCCGCAGCACTTGCCCAGACCGCGTCATCCAGTTTGCCGTCGATGACCGGCGGCGAGTCGGTCCGCCGAATCTCGAAGGACTTGCGTTCACCATTCACCGTGTAGACGGCAGCAGCTTCCGTGGCGAACAACAACAAGCTGGCGGCAGCCAGGATTCGTACGGTCACGGACATGTCGATTCCCCAAAGGCGTTGACGTAATGCCCTTTAGAGGAGTACCGGTGCAGATTGGTTGCGTCGCTTGCGACGAGTGGTGTTAATCCTGCGACGAAGTGTGCAGGTCAGATATGATCGGCCAGGCGTTCGAGATTGCCTTTGTATTTTCGGCTCAGCTTCAGCTCCGCCGCATCGCCCAGCTGCAGGAAGTACTCACCGTTGCGGTGTGGTCGCATGGCCGTTACACGATGACGATTGACGATAGCTGAGCGGTGGACGCGGACAAACGTCTCGGGATCCAGGACGCCTTCCAGGTGTTTCATCGTGCCGCGCAACACGAATGTGTCGCCTGCCGAATGCACGCACATGTAGTCGCCCGCGGCATCAATCCAGTCGATTGCCTCCACATCAACGCACTGCGTCTCGGCGCCATCGCGAATCGCAATCCGCTTCGGATAAGCCTGGTGGTCGTCCGCCGCTGCCTGCAGCGCAGATTCGAGCGTCAGTTCGCGACCGGTCAATTCGCATACGAACTTGAGCAACTTGTTGCGATGCTGGTCCGCGAGCTTTTCGTCTGTATGTTTGCGGGCCCGTTCTATGGCCTCACGTAAGCGGTCGTCGTTGATCGGCTTCAACAGGTAATCGAGCGCATTTGCATCGAATGCCTTGAGTGCGAATTCGTCGTAGGCCGTAACGAAGATAATCTCGGGCATGGCGCTGCCAGACAGTCGTCGCAGAACCTCGAATCCATCCATACCCGGCATCTGCACGTCGAGAAACATGAGGTCGGGCCTATGCTCTTTTACCGCCGCCAGCGCCTCGCGCCCGTTGCGCGCATGGCCACAAATATCGATATCGGCATAGGTGGCGAGCCGGATCTCCAGGCCCCGGCGCGCCAGCTCTTCGTCGTCTACGATTAATGCCCTAAGCATCGCCTTCCTCGAAGGGAATGTTGATCGTCACGGTCAGCCCGCTCGGTTCGTTGGGCGCAAGCGTGAACGCCTGTGCATCGCCGTAGAGCTGCTGCAGCCGTTCGCGGGTATTTCGGAGCCCCACGCCGCTGGACTTCTGACCGTTATCTCCATTGCCAAGCCCGGGGCCGGTGTCAGAGAGCTGCAACACGAGCGTCCCGTGTTGCACACGAGCCGAAATGCGTAGCGTGCCGCCCTCTTCGCTGGGGGTGATCGCGTACTTGATCGCATTCTCGATGAGCGGCTGCAGAATCAGGCTGGGCACCAGCGCGTTTGTCGCTCGCTCATCGATATCTTTCTCAATGATCAGCCGATCACCGAATCGCACCTTTTCGATTTCGAGGTACAGGTCCAGCGCATTGAATTCGGACCCGAGCGTGACCCGGTTCATCGGGTCACTATCGAGTGTGTATCTCAGGAAGTCGCTCAGGCGGCTGACCGCCTGGTTCGCCGTCGTATTGGCGCCGTCGAGAATCAGGGTCGAAATCGCATTGAGTGTGTTGAACAGGAAATGCGGGTTCAACTGGTAGCGCAGCATCTTGAGCTGTGCCTGGTGCGCCGCGGCGACGGCCTTGAGGGTCTGTTCCGTTTGTTCCTGCAACTGCTGGTAGTACTTGATGCCGAAATAGAGCCCACTCCAGCACAGCATGATGTAGAACGAGCCCAGCACACCACCGACATAGTCCATGAGGTGCTCGGGCTGCCAGTTGTTCTTGACCCAGTCGTAGTAAAGGACATTACGCAACCACTGCCAGCCGAATGCGATGACGTAGCAGGCAAACAGCGTTGCACTTCCCAGCATGATCACCGAGCGCGACCACAGCTTCCGGTAGAGTGCGCGCAACGGTAGCGTGCCGATAAAGCCGCTCACAGCGGCGGCGAGAATCACGAAAAAATACGCCTCGGGTTTCTCATGCGCGAGCGCGCCCAGCCAGGCGGCCAGCGCATAGCCGGTCCAGCCCGCAACATTGAGAATCCAGAACAGGCGGTTCCGGTCGCGGAATAGTGCATCAAGGTTCACTGGTCGATTATAGACTGCGCGCCAGGACCAATCGCACGTTTCGTCGTGCCGCGGGCACGCTTCGTCGCCACCCTGACAGGAACTTTGCACTCGCGGTACTATCTGACACTTGGTACTCCCCGGAGCGGACTTTGCCCCGATTTGTCATAAATCTCGCCCTTACGCTCATTACCAGCGTGATGCTCGCCGCCTGCGGTGGCGGCGGTGGTGGCGGCGGCGGGGATGTCACCCAGCCAACCACGCCGGTCGCACCGTACAGCTACTCGGCCCCACTGGCGAATGGTGATGGCTGGGAGGTCGCCGATCTCGCGGATGTCGGCATGGACGAAGCGCAGCTCGAGGCCATGATGCAATTGGTAGTCAATGGCGAGTTTCGCGGCATCGATTCTGTTGTCATCGCGCGCAACAATAAACTCGTGCTGCATGAGCAGCTTCGGAACGAGATCGGACAGTTTGACGAGTGGATTGATAACAGGGATCCGGAACGTCACGTCTTGCATTCGACCAGCAAGAGTTTCACCTCGGCACTTATCGGCATCGCCATCGACCAGGGATACATTGCATCCACGCAGGTGAGATTCTACGACCTGTTCAACTATGGCGCTTACTTCAACTGGGATGATCGCAAGGCTGACATCACGCTCGAGGACGCGCTGACGATGCGACTTGGCTATGAGTGGGACGAGTGGACGTTGCCGTACACCGACCCAAACAACGACCTGGTTTTCCTCGAGAACAACTACACGGACTGGCCGAAGGCCCTGCTCGACCTGCCGATGC
>Ga0224508_10001679_pt1 | contig 19606 bp, 17 predicted proteins | sample SF_Jan12_sed_USG_4_FD_170157 | JGI IMG/M metagenome (GOLD analysis project Ga0224508, IMG submission 170157) | Sediment microbial communities from San Francisco Bay, California, United States - SF_Jan12_sed_USGS_21 | ecosystem: Environmental > Aquatic > Marine > Sediment | place: USA... | reverse complement strand
CGAAACAGCTACCACCGGAGAAGGGTCAGCCGCCAGTGTATTCGAAGTTCATTCTCGACGGACGCTGGGATGAGAGTGCACAGCCTGCACAGAAGCGGATGCTTGACGAGTTTGCTGAGAAGTACAAACTGCAGGATCAGGACTGGCGCAAGGAGATGCGGTGAAACTGAACTGATTATGGCGATGATGACTGCCGATAAAGATATTGGAGAAGCTCTTGTCTGGTAGGAAAATCCCCGTAGTCTTTGCCACGTTGATGCTCTGTGGTGCACCCCTGATTCCTGCGAATGCCACCGAAGATGATGCCGGGACAACGCACGGCGGATCCCACGAGTTTCATACGAATACCGCAGGCATTCTTGTAGGCGAGACCTTCGAAGGGCGAGAAGAGGCCCTGACTCTGGGCATCGAGTACGAAAGGCGCTTCAACGAGTCGTTCGGTGTCGGTGTGCTTGCCGAGTATGTATCGGACGATCTGGACTTCTGGGTATTCGCGCTGCCATTCGCCTATCACAGCGGCCCCTGGAAACTCTACGCCGCGCCTGGCGTCGAGGACGGCGAGGAAGGCTCGGAGTTTCTGGCTCGCATCGGCGTCGAGTACGCTTTCGAAGTCGGCGACTTCGAGATTTCGCCGCAACTCAATGTCGACTTTGTCGACAGCGAGGAAGTATGGGTGGAAGGATTGCTGATCAGCAAGGGATTCTGAACCATGCCGTGATGAACGATCAGCCGTAGCAGGTTCGGGGAAGACACGAACAGGAAGCACCGTACCGACGCGAGAGGAATCAAACCACTTGAATAACACGCAGACAACGATGATTTCGATTCACTACGCGGCAATTCTGATCTTGCTGTGCATAGTTGCGGCGTGCCGCGCGGAGGTAGACGCTCCGCCACAGGAAGTGGACAGCGCGCGGCCGAATATCCTGCTCATCGTCGCCGACGACCTAGGCTACAGCGACCTGGGTTCTTACGGCGGTGAGATTGCTACGCCGACGCTGGATCGACTCGCTGGCGAGGGAGTGCGTTTCTCGGGATTCCATGTTCTGCCGACCTGCTCTCCGACCAGAGCGGCATTGATGTCCGGCAACGACAACCACGTTGCCGGTATGGGCGTCATGGCCGAGTTCATCTACCCGGCAATCGCCAAGCTGCCGGGCTACGTCGGCCATCTGGCCGATCAGGTCGCGACGCTTCCGGAGATACTTCGCGGGTCCGGCTATCACACCTACATGGCCGGCAAGTGGCACCTCGGTGTCGATGACGATCAGAGCCCTTACGCGCGCGGTTTCGAGCAGACCTTCACAATGATGAACGGTGGTGGCAGCCACTGGGCGGATATGCGCCCGCTGACAATGGCGGAGCCGATGACCTATCGGAGAAACGGCGAACGAATCGATGAACTGCCGGACGATTTCTACTCGACAACCGACTACACCGACGCGTTGATCGCGTTCATCGACAGCAACAGGGCCGACGGCAGGCCGTTCTTCGGCTATCTGTCGTACACCGCCCCGCACGATCCGTTGCACGCTCCGGCGGACTACATCGAGAAGTATCGCGGCAAGTACGATGAAGGCTGGGACGCATTGGCGGTGCGGAGACTCGCGGGCCTCAAGGAACTGGGACTGGTACCTGCGGGCCTTGCCGAATTCCCTCCGAACTTCATGACGACACCGTGGGAAGAACTCAGCATGGAGGACCGGCGCAAGTATACGCGAGACATGGAAGTGTATGCGGCCATGGTCGACTACATGGATATGTCGATCGGACGCCTCTTCGACTATCTGCGAAAAATCGAGCTGTACGACAATACGCTTATCGTCTTCATTTCGGACAATGGCGCGAACGGGGCACACGCGAGAGCTTACCCCGGAAATCTCGACGGAGCTTATCTGGCCACGTTCGACAATACGCATGAGAACCGCGGGCTGGAGAATTCCTTCATCGACATGGGACCCGGCTGGGCCCAGGCGGTCTCCGCCCCGTTCAGGTTTTTCAAGAGCTTTACGTCGCAGGGCGGCATCAAAGCTCCGATGATCGTAAAGGCACCCGGTGAGAGATCGGGGGCCGGACAATGGAATCACTCTTTCATACATGTCACCGACATACTGCCGACCTTTCTCGAAGTTGCTGTGGCTACTTACCCGGATGAACTGGACGGCCGGCTGCTGAGGACCCCGATCGGCAGGTCCATCATTCCGATCCTCGAGGGTGCTGCCGGCAGTATCCGGGGGCAGGATGACGGCGTCGGTTACGAGTTGTTCGAGATGAAAGCGTACATCCGGGGCGACTGGAAGCTGTTGCGGCTGCCCGAGCCATTCGGAAGTGGTGAATGGGCGCTCTACAATCTCGCGGAGGATCCGGGCGAGATCCATGATGTATCGGACGACCATCCCGAAGTGAAGGCATCGATGATCCAGGCCTGGCAGGAATATGCCAAGACGAACGATGTTTTCGATCACCGGGGCGTGTTCGATGAGCTGTATCGCAAGGCATACGGCGCGCCCTGAAGGGGCCCAAACGGCGACCAGTTGATCGAGACCTCGGTGAACTACGACGACATCTACGCTTTCTCGGTCGGCTACAACCGTCCCGTTTCTGACCGTTTGAGCATCGGATTTGGAGCAATGTATGGCGATGATATGGTCGCCGACGATGAACGGACGCTGACATTGCGGCTGAATTCATTCTGGGCTGCCGGCGTCGGCGTGGAATGGCCGTGCACGGCGGCGCGGACTGTCAGCGCGACCCTCAACTACATCCAGCTTGACGATGCGCCGGTGACGTCCCCGTCGATACCGGTGATTGGCTCCGTCACCGGACGATACAGCGATCGCGGCACGATCTTTCTCGCGGTGGGTGTGAGCTTCGGCACGGAGCCGACGTCGCAGCAATTAGCTTAATTGCCTGAATCCGCAGCCCTTTTGCGAGACCCAAGCGTGGCGCGATCGGAGCAAAATACGGGTTCTGCGTATTTTCAATGCTGGCGTTAGATGTATATCATAACTCCCTGATAACAATTATAAATCAGAGAGATAATGTCCACATCAGGGGAAATGCCTGGCAAAAGCACTAGCGGCCACGTTCGCCGCCCCGGTGTGGAAGAGACACCCTCGCGCGACGAGATCGTGGTGCAGCGCACCTGGCCCACCGGGCCACATGCTCCGTTCGAAGACTTCCTGGCAGCGTTGTCTGCAGCTATGGCAACCGTTGTGCCGGACGATTTGGACAGCGAAATCGCAGCGTGGCTCGATCAACTGGCGCAACAGCTGGGCGCCGAGCGATGTACGGTCGGTGAATTCTACGAGTCCGAGAAGCAATCGCGCTTTATGTTGCAGTGGCCGGTGGGTCATCAGCCGGCGCCGTTTATCATCCCCGAAGATCAATATATCCGGGCCAGATTGGCCGCTGGTCATGTGCTATCGATCTCCAGCCTCGATGAGATTCCTGCCGAGGCCGTCTCGACACGCGAGCTAATGGAACAGATGAAGATACGCTCGGGTCTCTGGGTACCGATGCTGGTCGAGGGATCAGCGGTAGGCGGAATCGGGCTCATGATGATGAGTCAAGAGCGGACCTGGCCGACGCAGATCATCCAGCGATGCCGGCTGGTTGCCGACGTATTGGGCAATGCGCTCATGAGGCGGCGCAAAATCACGGAGATCGAGGAGCGCGAGAAGTTCGAATCGCTCGTTGCGGATATCTCGGACCGGTTTATGAACGTCGAAGGTGATATTGATGCCCTCACTGATGAGGTCCTGTTCGAGCTGGGCGAATTCCTACAGATGGATCGCGTTGGTTATCTTGAAATCGATCCCGAGAAACAAAGCGTCATTCCGACCCGGCACTGGATTGCCGAGGGTGTTAAGGACGATTACCGCTTGCAGTACATTGATGTGTCTGCTGAGTTTCCGTGGTTGGCGGGGAAAATCCTGGCGGGCGAGCCCGTAACCATCGAGCACTTAGACCAATTCCCCGACGAGTCGAATAACGAAAGGCAGTATTGCGAACATCTGGGCATCCGATCATTCACGATGGTTCCCGCGACGCTTGGCGGTGCGGTGATGGCAGCGCTGGCGCTCGACAACTTTAGCAAGCCCCGGGCTTGGGATGACGGCATTATCCTCCGCCTGCAGACCGTTACCAGGATAATCGCCAGTGCCAAGGATCGAGCACGTTCGCAGCAAGAGATCGCTGAACTTCACCGCTTCGAACGTACGATATCCAGAGTGTCGACCGCTTTCGTCAATCTTCCACCCGAAGCAGTAGATGATCAGATTGAGAATGGTCTAGGCGTTGTTGCAGTGGCGCTCGGCGCTGATTTCATCTCACTGCTCCAGCCACAGGGCGATACCGGTTATGAAGTCACTCACGAATGGGTCTCGGATATCTTGAAGGGCTTAGCGTTCAAGGGCACTCACGTCGAAGAGGATTTTCCCTGGCTTGCCGATCGCCTGAGGGAGAAAGAGACGATCGCCATCTCAGCGCTCTCTGAATTTCCGGCAGATGCTAAGAACGAACGCGCTGCCATGGAACGGGTGGGGCTCGAATCCGTCCTCTGGGTGCCGTTCGAGGTAAGGGGTAGATTGGCGGGCCACCTGGCAATCAATACGGTCAGGCAAAGGACGTGGTCGGAAGAGCTGGTGCCGCAACTGCGGCTGTTGGGCGAGGTCTTCGGCGAGGCGCTGACCCGTCGGGACGCCGAGTTAGGTTTGCAGAAGTCATTCGAAGAGATCGAATCACTCAAGGAGCAATTGCAGCAAGAGAACCTCTACCTGCGCGAGGAAGCCAAGCTGACGCAAAAGCACGGCGAGATCATCGGAGACAGTGCCTTACTGCGGGAGGCCTTGACAAAGGTGGAGCAGGTGGCAGCAACCGACTCGACGGTGCTGATTTTGGGAGAGACTGGAACGGGCAAAGAGCTGCTGGCGCGGGCAATTCACGAATGCAGTTCTCGCAGAGACAAGCTCATGGTCAAGGTCAATTGTGCCGCACTGCCCTCGAGCCTGGTGGAAGCGGAGCTGTTTGGTCGTGAGAAAGGGGCGTACACAGGCGCCTTGAGCCGGGAGCTCGGGCGATTCGAGATTGCGGACGGCTCGACGATCTTGCTCGATGAGATTGGCGAGTTGTCTCTGGAGCTGCAGGCCAAGCTGTTGCGGGTGCTGCAGGATGGAGAGTTTGAGCGCTTAGGCAGCTCGACGACACGAAAGGTAGACGTCCGGGTGCTGGCTGCAACTAACCGGGATCTGACTCAAGCCGTCGCGGAAAAGGAATTTCGTGAGGACCTGTTCTACAGGCTGAATGTGTTCCCGATCGAGGTACCTCCACTCCGGGACCGGGTCGAAGACATTCCACAGCTAGTATGGGCTTTCGTGCAGGAGTTTGCGAAAACCATGGGCAAGACCATCGAGTCGATACCTCGAGGCGCGATGGACTCACTCAAAGCATACGGTTGGCCCGGCAACGTTCGTGAGGTCAGGAATATCATCGAGCGAGCCATGATCGTGAGCAACGGACCAACGCTCGAGATCGAGGTGCCGCGCGACGCCGCGGCGTCGGTGGGATCGGTGGGATCATGCAAACGACTTGCCGACATCGAGCGGGAGCACATCCAGGCGGTGGTGGAGTCCACGGGTTGGCGCATTCGAGGTGCGGATGGGGCGGCAGAGATCCTCGGGCTGAAGCCGACGACACTCGAAGCGCGTATGAAGAAGCTGGGGATCGAACGTTCGAGTATGGGGTAACGTTTTATACGGCCGGATGGTCATCCACGACGGACCTTCTCCTTTCACCACACGCGGCTAGGCCGCGCACGACTCCTACCGACCGGACGCTGGCCTTGAAGCAAGCAACTGCCCCCAAAATATCGTGATCACTCCAACATGCTGGACGCACGGCCCGCGACTCAGTGAGCCGGCTGGCCTCATGTATTGAAGGGACGGGATATTCAGGAGATGGCCGAGGTGGCACATAAGTTGCAGCAATAACTTGCATACCAGCTAGCCAGACTTCGGGGTCCGAACATTGATAACCGCAACACTACGGATCAGCGTATCCAATACCAAAAAGGGAGAAGCCATTCTCTTGCTGCGCTCGCTGATCGGGCCGACCCGTGTCGAGACGGGCTGCATCAGCTGCCACCTCTACCAGGAAGTGAATGACTCGAATGCCGTTACCTGGGTGGAGCAATGGAGCACGCAGGATGACCTCGAGCGCCATCTCAGATCGCCGCAGTACAAAAGGATCCTGGCGGCGCTCGACATGTCCGATGTGGAACCGGAGATCCATTTCGACACCGTGATCGAGACCAAGGGCATGCAGCTCATCGAGGAGGCCCGCGGCGTGGACAAACCAAATTGACTTGGCGAGCAAAGATTTGAATAGAAGTAGCGATGAAAATTAAAAATATCTGGAGGTTAGGAATGTTGCATATTCGTTTTAGTGTCGTTGCGGCGTTGTGCGGTCTCTGCATCGCCGCGACAAGTATGGCTGATGAACTGATGATATTCCCGAATGCCGATCAATCGGCCGAACAACAGGAGTCGGATAAATTTGCCTGCTACAACTGGGCCAAAGGCGAATCGGATTTTGACCCGATGGCGCCACCAACGGCGACCGAGCCACCGCCTCAGGAAGGGGCAAAAAAAGGCGGTGTCGGAAGGGGGCTGGTGCGCGGCGCGGCGGTTGGCGCAATCGCGGGAGATGCGGGTAAAGGTGCTGCAGCAGGCGCGGCGATCGGAGGGATGCGACGCCAGGATCAAAAGCGCAAAGAACAGCAGCAACGCCAGCAGTGGGAACAGGAACAGCAGCGCATCTATGCGGAAAACCGCGATCGTTACAATCGTGCATATGCTGCCTGCTTGGAAGGCAAGAATTACACCGTTCGCTAATGGCACAGGAGACTAGCAACATGAAAATTTTTGGAAGGCAGGTTTTTGTTCTTATGGCGAGCGTTTTCGGTGTGACGGCGGTTGCAGCAGATTTCGACGGCTCCGAGCCGCTAATGTGTTCATTCGGTCAGGTCGTCGAATGCGTTACCGGTTCCGAGTGTCTTGCCGTCACTAACGACAGCGTGGATGCGCCTGACTTCGTGAAACTGGATTTCAGAAAGAAGCAGATAGTATCGACGGCTGCTGGCGAAGATAGCCCGGCTCGCGACATTAACGTAACTGACCTAACCACCCACCTCATCGTCCAGGGCACCCAGGGCAGCGGCCAGGGCGATGCGCTCGGTTACTCTTTGTCGATCGATAAGGCCACTGGCCAGATGGCCGCGGCCGGTGCCGGAGAAAATGCCGGGTTCGTTATTTTCGGAGCATGTACACCCAACTAGGAGTTTAGTAATGAGTATCAGGAACCTTGTGATCTGTGCAGCGGTGGCAAGTACTGCGCTGTTATTCTCAAGCTCTCAGGCTGACGAGCTGATCTACTCGGGATTCATGTCCGACTACACGCAACTGGAAAAAATTACAGACGGTACTGCGGATTATCGCTATGTCGCACCGGACGCGGAAGAAAGGATGGCTCAGTATGACGCGGTCATGATCGATCAGCCCGAGATCTTCATCGCGAACGATTCCCCGTATCGAGGCGTAAAACCGAAACAACTCGATGCGCTGGCTGATGCACTTCGCGCCAAGATCGCGGCAGCGATGTCCGAAGGCTATTATGTTGTCGATAGACCCGGAGAGAATGTGTTGTACGTGAGCGTCGCGGCTACCAATCTCAAACTGAAAAAAAAGAAGAAGAGCTTGCTGGGCTATACGCCAGCCGGGCTGGTCGGTGGTGCGGTAATGGGAGCGGCAACCTCGGATATCGCGAAAAAGGCAAGTCTGCAAGACATGGTCCTTGAATTTGAGGCATTTGACAGCGTCACGAACGAGCGTCTCGTAGCAATCATCGACTCGCGCGGCAATGCTAAAAAGGATCCCACGTCCTGGGATGAACTTGAAATGATGTTTGCCAGATATGGCAGATTGATGCAGTGCCGCTTCAACAACGCAAGACTGCCTGCCGAGCAAAGAGTGAATTGCCTGGCTCAGGATTAGTTGGCGCAGATCGCCAGTGTCGGACGCGGCCCGTGTGTTTATGTGCATATGGCCGGAAGTACCGGTCGCCGCAGTGGTGAAGGAAAGGATGACACGGCATCTTGGGACGAACTGGAGACGGTATAGAGCGAGTGCGTTAAACAAATTAGCTATCGGCTGGACAACGCGCGTATGCGGGAAGCGAGCAGAGTTCACTGCATGAATCGACAGTGATCGACACGATAAGCGCCCGGATGCCCGTAGCGATCGCCGAGATACAGAAGCGATATTCGTTGTACGCCGCGTGGCGGGACTCGAATATGTCTCCACATTCCTGCTCTATTGTGAAACCCGCAGCAGATCGCGCATTTATTCCGGAGGTCGAGCATGGTTGAGCGCGCTCTTATCGCGAGCAGGCTGCGCTGGGTTTCGACCCTGCTGGCCACGCTGTTCCTGTGCGCGGGCGGCTGCAGCAGCAATCCGCATTTGCAGGGCGTGCCGCCCGAGGAGGCGCAGGCGAACCTCGAGGCTGCGCCGGATGCACTGAGACGATTCGATGAACCGGTGCAGATTACCGCCGCGTACTGGGACGGACAATCATTAACGATCCGCTACGACGCTGAAGACCGGTCTTACTTCGGCCATTCCGATCATACCGCCAAAGAAAACCTGTCGATCCATACTGATTGGTTGCCCGTTTACTACATTCAGGCGACCGATGCCGAAACGTTCACGGAGAAATCCGCCTCGGCTGCCGCGTTGCCAATACTGGGCGCCGATCACTGGCAGCACTTGAGGATTTACATAGCCGAGGCGATAACGCCGGCCGAGCCTGCGAAGGGGACGCTCATCAACATGCGCGATGAGGCGTATTTCCTGTATCGGGACGAGGCGGGTGTGCTTAGAAATCCGGGGCTGCTCGAGAAGCCGGCTGATGTTCCACTGACAGGCAACTACCGTATCGAGGCCATGGGCGACTCGCTGTCTCAGTACATCGAGTCGTATCTCAAGCAGATCGGTGAATCAAATCAACATGTCTTGTTTTCAACCGGCGAAAGCGGCCCCTATGCCCGGCCCTTCGCATTTGTGGACCAAAAAACCGGCGCTGTTGCGTTTGGCTCCCTCGAGCCTTTCACCTTCGGCAGCATGCCCAACAATTATGCAGTAAAGGGTGGGAAAGTCGGCTGGCACTTCACTCGCAGCTATTTCTTCGAAGCGTTCAACCGGCCGGTTAGTTTCCTGTCGCGTTTGTTCTGGTTGGTGGCGGATGTCGTGTGGGATTCTACTCGTGGCGTGTACATCCGAAGCTTCAGCTATTCCGGCCTCGATAAGAAGGATATCCCGCCCCTTCACGACGGCGAAGGCATGGATCTCGAAGCATGGGAGGAACAACTCGACCGCATGTATGGCAAGAGCCAGTCCAGCGGTGAGATCGATATTCTCATGGACGGTGATGAATTCTTCCCTACTTTGCTCGATGCCGTGATAAGCGCACGCAAGTCGGTCAAGATGCGCACCTATATTTTCGATCGCGATGATTATGCGATTGCTATAGCCGATCTCCTCAAGAAACGCTCTGAGCAGATCGACGTCCAGGTGATGCTGGACGGTCTTGGCACCCTCATGGCGCAGAACAAAGCGGCCGGAACCATGCCACCCGACTATGAAGCGCCAATCGGCATCACGACGTATCTGAAGGAAGGATCCCGGGTTCGGGTGCGCAGCCTGACAAATCCCTGGATGAGGGGCGACCACACCAAGACCACAATAGTGGACGGGGAGCGGGCGTTTGTCGGTGGCATGAACATCGGGCGCGAATATCGTTGGGAATGGCATGACGTCATGATGGAGGTTCGTGGGCCTATCGTCGATGTGATCGAGTGGGAGTTCGACAAAGCCTGGGCGCATGGCGCGGTCGGTGGCGACTTCGTGCTGACAGGCTACAGGTTTGCACATCCACGGCCCGAAAACGAAGCGGCTGGATATCCAATCCGCATGCTGCTCACCCGACCGGGCAGCTCGGGGATCTACAGAGCCCAGTTGCATGCAGTGCGCAATGCCAGGGGTTACGTCTACATCCAGAACGCATACTTCTCGGATACGACGATGATCTACGAGCTGGCGAAAGCCAGGCTGCGCGGCGTAGACGTGCGCGTGATTATCCCGATGGAGGGCAATCACGGCATCATGAACAAGAACAACGTGGTGGCGGCCAATACCTTACTCAAATACGGGGTCAGGGTATTCACCTACCCTGGCATGTCGCATATCAAGGCCGCCGTCTACGATGGCTGGATGTGCCTGGGCTCGGCCAATTTCGACAAGCTGAGTTTCCGCATCAACAAGGAGTTGAATCTGGCATCGTCTCAAGCGGAGATTGTCCAGGAGATTGTGGACGAAATATTCACGCCGGATTTTGCAAACTCGGTTGAGCTGACTCAGCCGCTTCCATCCGGTTGGGGCAACACATTTGCGAGTATCGTGGCCAGTCAGCTTTAGATCTGGCAACGGAGGAGAAAGACATGGCGAAGCAATTTACGTTAATGACAGCCATATACCTCATTGCGATGGTGGCTGGGTCTGCGGCACTTGCCAATAACGGCGAGTTGACTATGTCGCCCTTTGCCGCGACAACGCAACAGATCACCGCACAGAACGTTGGACAGGTAAATCCGAGCAGCGATCGGCGGCGAGCCAAAATCGGATTGGCCTTGAGCGGCGGTGGGGCGCGTGGCGCTGCCCACGTCGGCGTGATTAAAGTGCTTGAAGAGCTGCAGGTGCCTATCGACTTCATTGCCGGCACCAGTATGGGCGCGATCGTCGGTGGACTCTATGCCTCCGGCATGAGCACGGCCGAGCTCGAGACCACCATGGCAACGCTGGATTGGGCAGATGCCTTTCGTGATCAAATCGAACGTCGGGAACGATCGTTTCGCCGCAAACGGGATGACGATCTGTACCTGGTCAAGCAGCAGGCTGGATTTAACGACGGCAAAATCACTTTGCCCACAGGCATCATTGCTGGTCAGAAGGTCGACCTGCTGCTGAAGTCCCTGACGCTCCCGGTAACCGATATCAGTGATTTTGATGAGCTCACCTTTCCCTTCCGGGCGGTCGCCACCGACATCGTCACGGGCCGCGCTGTTGTCCTTGACTCGGGCGACCTCGCAATGGCGATGCGAGCCAGCTTGTCGATCCCCGCGTTCTTTGCGCCCGTAGACATCGACGGTTCGTTTCTGGTGGATGGCGGTGTCGCGAATAACCTACCAATCGATGTGGTTCGCCAGATGGGCGCCGATGTGATCATCGCGGTTGATATCAGCACCCCCCTCCAGGAACGCGAGGAGCTCAAGTCTGTCCTGGACATCACCGAGCAATTGACCGGGATACTTACCAGGCGCAATACCGAAGAGCAGATCGAGACATTGACCGAAGACGATCTGCTGATTCTGCCGGACCTGGGAGATATCGCCACTGCGGACTTCGAGCGGGCCCCCGAGGCGATACCGATCGGGGTGGAGGCCGCCCGTCAACACGGCAGCAAACTGCAGCGACTGGCGCTGCCGGCCGAGCAATATGATGAATATCTGGCGAGCCACCCGCGGAGAAAAGCGGATCCGCCGGTCATCGATTTTGTGCGTATCGAGAATAACTCGCGTCTGGGCGATAAGGTATTGACGGCCGGCCTGAACGTGCCAACCGGCGAACCGCTCGATGTGAAGGCGCTGGAGGAGGACATTGGCAAGATCTATGGCTGGCAGCTCTTTCAGAATGTGCGTTATGAGATCGTGGAGGACGGTGGTGAAACCGGGTTGGTGGTGAATGTCGATGAGCGGCCCTGGGGGCCGAATTACCTGCAGTTCGGGCTTTCAATTGCAAATAGTTTCGACGGCGATAACTTCTTCAATCTGGGAGTCGCTTATACAAGAACCGGGATGAACGCGCTTGGCGGCGAATTGCGCATGGGCGGGCAGACTGGACAGGAACCGTTTTTAATCGGCGAGTTTTATCAACCGTTGGGTGCCAGGTCGCGGTATTTCATCCATCCTCGGATCGAATTTCAGAGGCGGAATGTGAATGTATTCGATGCCGGCAATATTCTTTCGGAGCTCCGGATAAGCGAGTCCGGCATGGAATTGGCTGCTGGCCGCAACCTCGGTACCTGGGGTGAAGTCAGACTAGGGTTACGTCGTTCTACCGGTGATGTAGAGGTCAGAGTGGGTGACCCCACTCAGTCAGATGTCGAATTCGATGTCGGCGAATTCTTCATCAGACTGTCGGATGACAAGATGGATAACGTGCGATTTCCGCGTCGCGGCCACGTGGTCGTTGTTGAGGGTCTCGTCTCGCGAGACGGTCTCGGTGCAGATACAGAGTTCGAACAGGTGATGTTCAGTTCGTTGCTGGCGCGACCGATTGGCAAAGGTTCGGTACTGCTTGGCCTGGATTACAACACCACTCTCGACAGCGACGCACCCGTTCAGAGTCTTTTCCGAATCGGTGGCATGCTCAATCTTTCCGGCTTCGCCCAGGACGAACTGGCGGGCCAGCACAGCGCCCTGTTCAAGGCCGGCTATCTTCGCAAGCTCGGTGAATCCGACTTCTTCCCTCTCTACGTTGGCGGAACCCTGGAACTCGGCAACGTGTGGCAGGACAAGAGCGACATCAGCGCCAGCAACGCGATTACGGCCGGCAGCATTTTTGTGGGTGCCGATACCCTGATCGGCCCTATCTATCTTGCTTACGGCCGGGCAGAGCGTGGTGTTGACAGTCTCTACCTGTTTGTCGGCAAACTATTTTAGGACTTTTAACCGTGGTTCATGGACTCCACCCCGGCCGACGGATTCGATTCCGGGATGCACCATCCGCGGCAGACCCCACGCGAGGGGCGTGATTCACCATTTGCCGGAGGAAGACCTGAATTTTGCGAAGATCTGATGTACAGCAGCCACCCCGCTGAAGAAACTCCGTCGACCGTGAGGAACAGAGTCAATTATTCTGTACAAAGCAGACTACAATCGCGACTGTACCGGAACGCTGTTGAATTTGGCGATGAGATTTTCCGGAATCCAGACAATCCGGTCGCTTTTGACACAAGACGAGAACTACGGCATTGCCATAGTCTCGTCATGTGTATACGATCATCGAAACTCCGGTTTATGCGAGAAAAGCGGCCGATCTTCTTGAAGAAGACGAGCGCGAATCGGTTGCTGCTTTCGTCGCATTGAACCCCATGGCGGGTTCGGTTATTCCCGGCTCCGGCGGCATTCGTAAGCTGCGTTGGAGGACCGCCGGCGGCGGCAAACGGAGCGGTCACCGAGTGATCTATTTCAACCGGCTGCAGCAGGCTCAGATTTGGCTATTGACGATATTTTCCAAGCGACAGCATTCAGATATTTCTACGCGAGAATTGATACTCATACGAAAGGCTATTGACGATGGCAGATAGGAATAATCTCTCGCCCCGGGCCTCAGAACTTCTCGAAGCCGTTAGACAAATGAAGGCAGGCGACAAAGCTCGTGTCTATAGTCCGGAGCAAATACTTGCGATCGCTGCACGTCAGGCTACAAAGCTTACGCAAACGGAGTTTGCCCAACTTCTTGACGTTTCAGTCGACGCGATACGTGATTGGGAACAGGGCCGCCGATCGCCGCGAGGTGCGGCTCGAACTCTGTTGCGGATCGCCATGTCGCATCCGGAAGTATTGGAACAACTTAACGGCTGATTTCACCACTTGTATAAGAATTCGCTCGACGCGATTGCAAACTCGCAATAATGGAAAAGGGGTCAGAGCCCTTTTTTGGAAAAGGGCTCTGACCCCTTTTCCCCTAGCGGACCCGCACAGTTGCGATCCTGTCCGTTACCTTCACAGGCTCCACTGTCGCAGTCACGAGGAAGCATTTAAAGTCGCTCAACGCGAGTCTTCTGCCAGAACTTCATTCACCCGGCTGGCCTGATACTCGAAGAACGGGTTGTACCGCAAACGTAGCAGAAGATCGGCCGGCACGATCAGCACCTGCTTCTCCCCGCGTGGCGTGAGTGTCCCGAGGCTGACCTCCTCGCCTCGATTGCTCGAACCGTCTCCGTACCAGACATCATCAGGCGGGAAGGGAATCGCCACGTGGGACAATGAATAGACCAAAGGCGGCCACTCGCCTTCGAGCAGACGTTCCGAAACCCGCCCATTCAGGCTCGTCCGGGCGAGCACGGTGCCGCTGGCACGCGTACGGTTGGTGACCAGCGTGAGCCCAAAGCGGCGATCCGCATCATCCCAGATGCTTCGCAGCAATGCCTGCTGTTGGGATTTCAGAAACTGATGGATCCTGCTGAAACGGTTGATGTCGTAGAGGACGAGTTCGTCCTCGGGCCGATTCAGCTGCTGGAACAGATATTTCACTGTATCCGCAGTCGTAACGGTTGCGTCCACGAGGGGCACGAACGCCAACACCGGCGGATAACGCCTTGCAGTTTGCGATGCACCGAAGCGGCTCAGCTTTTCCTGCACCTGTTGTGTCAGCGCATAAGTTTCGTGCCCGGCGCTTTTCGGAAACGAGTTGTACTTGTAGGGGTCGTACTCGGGCAATACGGCCTGCCACTGAAACTTCTCGAAATACCTGAGCCAGCTCAGCGTCTTGTGCCAGGTCGCGAACATCGCGTACGGCGCGACGCCAATGGCGGGAGACATCAGCACGAGCCGGTCCGGCAGCGGAAGGCTGTCGTCATTGAGGGCATCCAGCGCATAGTTCACGGCAAGGACGCCGCCGTTGGAATAACCGACGATGAGAAAAGGCTGCTCGTCCTCGATGACCGAGCGGATGTGCCGCGCAGCCGGTTCGATGACGGTCTGCCAATCCACTGCGCGCGCGTATCGCAGCGCTCCCGGCACAGTCCCATGACCCGGCAACCTGGGTACCAGCACGTAAAACCCCTTGGCATGGAACAGCTCGGCCGTGCTGCGCATGCTGTAGGGCGAGTCGGTGAGGCCGTGCAGCATCAGCACACCGCCGGTCGGTGCCTCGGCAATCAGCTCGACGGTACGATTCCAGTTCTTCGCATGATTCTGGGAATTGAACGGACTGTCCTGGCTGTACCGGCTTGGCGCAGCCTGTTCCTCGGCCGGCTCTTCGGAATAAATCTTCGCGTTCAGCTCATCGAACACACGCTGCTCCTGAGTCAGGTACGCAGCAAATCCGTCGATATCCCCGTCCCGCCGGGCGCGATACTCGCTTTCCAGCTCCACCGTGTGCCAGACGCGAAGCTCCGGAAGCTTCCGAGAATCAACGGCCCGGACGAGGATGATGGTGACAGTAACGATGGCCAGTGCAATAACCACCCTCATGAGCAGTCGAAACAGGAACCGCATACTTATTACCTCTGTAATCTGTGGGGATCAGATCCTGCGATCACGCAACTGTTTGACGAAGCAGATGCGCATGCTCTTCTTACTGCGGCCCTTAAGCGAAAAGATCTCCGCATCCTTGACCTGATCGCCTGATACCCACAGTCCCGGGATTGTCCTGATGAACTCCAGGCTCCTGATCCCCGCTCACGAACTAGCGCCCGTGCGCTTCGTCGATCCTCTCCCGAAGGTCCTTCGCCCAGCGGTTGATGACCCTCTTGGCATCGCCAGTATGTGTGAAGCCGGCTCTTCCAACGCGGCTGCCACTACCCCATCGAATGACAGCCGCGATCTGCTCGCCTGTCACAGCGTCAACCATTTCTCCCTCCATGGCCGCCCCGCCGAGGCCCGCACCAGTTATCTTGGTATAAATCGACAGGTTCAGTACTCCGATCGTATCGTCCACGGCTGTAATCCCGATGTGGAGTCTCGCCGTTCCGGGTGCGCGTGCATCCACAACCTGATACCCGTCGTCTTCGGTCAGCGCTGCGCGCACCCTGGTTGCGAAGTGTGTCTGGAGATCCTCGAGTTCCTCGTCGGTGAATACCTGCTTTTCTTCGGCCTGCCGATACACCAGCGCTACCGGTTCGATGATGAACTTCGAATAGTTGCCCAAATTACCACTGTCATAGAGCAGATGATTCTCATCGATTTCCTCGAGTTTCGAATAATCGCTTAGAAAGCCCGTCCGGCCGGGGTCCTTGACCGTTGCGCAACCGGCAACCATGACACCAAGAATGGCTCCAAAACAAATCGCTTTGATTACGTGCGTCATCATTATCTCCCGTCAAATTGAGGCAGCCGATCCCAGCTTTACCCTGTAACTTCGACTACGTGCCGCCGCTCGCGGCACCCTGTGCTTGCTCCCGCGTAGATATCGTGGCTGCCGATGGATCGATACGATTTTCCTCGATCACCTCCAGCTCGGTGATCTTCCAGGTGCCATCAACGGCTTCTATCGTGACGATCGCATCATAAAGATTCTGGCGCGTGTGTACATACCCCCAGTGCCCGACCGTTCCCATGGCGGTCCACTGGCCTCTCAGGGAATATCCGAGCGGCGAGTCATCGAGACGCTCCGCGCTCGCGTCCCGGATGTTGACTTCCTTGACCTTTTGCCATTAAGCACTACGTCATAGATGGATTCGGATCGAGCAGGCAATAAGTCATAAAGTCATCTCCGGCACCGTTATCGAGTCACTTCCCGGCGGCGCAAAAGGCCAATGACGACAGCAAACATGCTGAGTACCAATCCAATCGAACCGAGTACGGCGAAGATCTTGCCAAGCCAGTCCATTGGGCCAATCTGCAGCAACACACCAAATGGAAACAGGGCTGCGCTGGCAGCCAGGCACGCAGCGACGCGCACGCGGGCACGCTGACTGAAATGCATCGTGTGCGCCACCAGACCATATAAGATGAGTATCAGACTCAGAAAGCCCCAATGACCGTGGAAATGGACTTCCCGGCGATATTCCTTTGAAATCCTGCCGTATTCTTCCATAGCGCCGTAGGCTTCCGGCAGATTTCCCCTGGCCGCCTCCAGGAAGCCGTTCATCATAGCGACGATCATGCCAACCAGGGTCTGGTGTTCGTCGAACACGGCATACCATAAGCCGAAAAACATTGTCAGCGCGATCATTGCGAGGCCGGTCAGGATCAGGATACGGTTTTCGCGATTCACGGCGATACCCTCAACGACTGTCTGTGGCGCCGGTCTGACGCACCAGTCCGAACAACATTGCCACCAGCGCACAGATTACGGCCGCGCCGGCGATGTCAGCCATAGCACCTGCGATCAGGCCGAGCTGCAGCTCCAGCAGAATAGACAATGGCAATACTGCGGACCCGACCACCATGATCACGGCCCAGCGTTTTTTCCAGCTCTCCGAAAGAAACACAAACGGCTGCACTAAAGCGAGGAGCACCAGCAGGATTCCCATCGCGTTCACGTGAGCATGTGCCGCTACGTTGATGGCTTGAGCTGCCTGGTAGGCACCATACGCAGCGAAATCGGCTTCGACTGGTTGCCGTTGAAAGGCATGGGTGATTATGCCGTTAAGGATGTCAACTTCGCTTGGACTTCGCAGCCATTCGACGTAGCCGGCGTAAGCACCGCCATAAACAAAGCCGGCGAACAGTAGCAGACTACCACCCGACAGCAGAATGCGGCCCGAACGGGTCATTGATTGCAGGTAGGCAGGTGCGGCGACGCTTTCCCGCCACTTGCGCCAGTAACGCCACAGGCCCAGCAACTGAGCGGAAACTGTGATTGCGACAATCAGTGCGACCGTGTCCGCGGCGATGCTCGCCCAGCCAATAAAATCCAGTGGGCTGTAGGCAAGGCCGACATAGTGGATCGCAAAGATCGCGAACGGTAGTACTGTAGCACTCAGCACATAGGCCCAGGCCAGACGCAGCTTGGTACTGTTTGACCAAGCCACATTGGGTTGAAGGACTGCGAGCAACACAGCCAGGTAGCCGAGAGCGATGCTGTGGGAGTGAGCGTCCACCTTCGTGCCACGATTCTCCAGGAAACCACCGATAGCCTGGAAGTGGGCCATGATCGCATCGGTATCCGCGGCAGCGATTGCCATGGCGGCGCCATACATCGCTTCACCGATGCGGGCATTGTTTGGGTGAAGAATGAAGATCGCGAAGATATCGCCCAGCAGCATGCCCGATGCGATAAGCAGGATGCCGCCAAAGGCAAGCAGTCGTGATGCGCTGGTGTCGAGAAGTTCGGCAATCGAGTTGTCGCCGGTCTGTGTCGATTCCATCAGGCTGCCCTGCCGGCGGAGATTTTGATACGCGCACCGGGGAAACTATAGCGTTTGTTTATGAGAATCAGCCCGCAGGTATCGATCAAAGACCGGCCCCCGAGCGCGGCCGTAATCATTGCGCTCGATCCTTCGTATTGCACGTTACATGCGGTATCACGCGTTCCGCGAACGTTTCTATATAAGGATAGGGTTTGCTCATGTTGGCGGGCCAGACGAAGCCGTCGATCCCCATGTCCGTGAGGTCCTGGAATCGGGCCACTGATTCTTCCGGGGTTCCCGCAACGGCGATAGAATCAACGATGCGCTCGGTCAGGAACTCCTTGTGCCTCGACGAGTTACTGGCGTGTTCGGCATAATCGTACTCGGACATCAGCTGGGCCAGTTCGTCATAGAGTTGGTCATCGAAGTACTCGCGGGGCACGGTTCTGAACACCGTGTTGGCAGCCACCGCCGCATAGCCCTCGACTTCTTCGCGGGCACGCTCGCGGTTGTCAGAGACCGCACAGGCCACGCGCATATATAGCTTGATTTCGTTGAATTCCCGTCCTGCGTCTGCGGCACCGGCACGAATATTGTCGATCGCATATTGTGCCAGGCGGGGATCGGCACCGACCTGAAATAGAACCCCGTCGGCGATGCGGCCACCCAGACGCAAGGACTTCGGGCCGGAGCAGGCCATCACGATTGGCACATCAAAGTCGGACCAGGCCATCTGTATTTCCGTGCCGTCGTATTCGACTCGTTCGCCGCGTATGAGGGCACGAATCACCCGCAGCTTGTCTTCCAGGACGGCGAGCTTCTCAGGACGCAGTCCCAGGTTGCGTACCGAGCTCTCGCCGACACCGATACCGCAAACAGCGCGACCGCCGGACAAGTCCTGAAGGGTAGCCCAGCTGTTCGCGAGGACCGCAGGGTGTCGAGTAACCGTATGAGTAACGCCGGATGCGAGTTGCAAAGTCTCGGTCTGGGTCGCCAGGATCGCGAGAATACTGTACGCATCACGCATCACCGAATGGGAATCGGCTATCCAGACCCCACCGTAGCCCAGCTCCTCGGCTTGCTGGGCCATTCGTAGGCATTCGCCCACGGGGCGGTTGGGGATAATGCCAAGCTCAAAGGAAACAGCCACGGAACCTCCTCGTCAAAGTAAAGTTCTTTACCGGTCAGGACCTAGAAGTTGAACTGCGCGGAGACGCCCCACCAGCGCGGTTCACCAACTGCAATCTCGCTGCAACCACAGAACAGGGAAATATCGAAGCCCATCACTTCGTTCTGCTCATCCGTAAGGTTGTTGACGAACGCTGCAACCTCCCAGCGATTATCAGGGCTCGCATAACTGATACGGGCATTGACAAGGGTATAGCTGTCCATTTCGTGCGAATCGTAGTTGCGC
>Ga0224508_10001678_pt1 | contig 19609 bp, 19 predicted proteins | sample SF_Jan12_sed_USG_4_FD_170157 | JGI IMG/M metagenome (GOLD analysis project Ga0224508, IMG submission 170157) | Sediment microbial communities from San Francisco Bay, California, United States - SF_Jan12_sed_USGS_21 | ecosystem: Environmental > Aquatic > Marine > Sediment | place: USA... | reverse complement strand
TGCGCTTGCTTTGCCCAGGCCATGTTGGCCGCGTGGCGCGCGTCCACGAAAGCCCGAAGGGTCTTGAAGTTCGGATAACCGCGGGTCCAGAGGTGTCGCTCGGAGAGTTGGTCCGAAAAACGAAGCGCGCGTTTGCGCAGGAACCTCTGGTAGTAGCGAAACCCGTGGTAGCGCTTGATCTGCGCCACCCTTCCAAGTGGGACCGTGCCGGTCAGCTCCTTCATCTCACTGCCGATCGCCAGGACGTCGACGCCCTCAGCCTGAGCGATCGCAGCCCACTTCGAGGCGAAACGCGTGTACTGCTCGAACCATGAATCGATTCCAGCGGGCGTGTTCGGGACGATCTGCCCGTGCCAAAGAAACTTGTTCTTCTCGAACTTGTGATCGAGCGCCACTCGAAGCACCAGCACGACATGCAGCCCCGCCGACTTGGCCTGACGGATCTCGGCGAGCACCGCGGGCTCTTCGTCGTTCCACCACAGGTGGTCGCTGTCCCAGTTTCCCTGGAACGCGTACACGGTGGCCTCGACGGTGTTCATCCCCACAGCACGCAGGCTCGACGTCCAGCGTTCGTGATCGGGTTCGTTGACCTGGATTCCGCCGAGCAGGAACGGCAGTTCGTCGGCCGTGAGCACCGAGAAGCCGAAGGCACAGACGAGAAGGATGGGGATCACCCTCGTCTTCAATCCGTCATTTCCCCCGTGCAGCTCTTGCAAACCGGTTCTTTCCCGGGTGCGGCACTCGCACAGTCGGGGCAGGTCGATCGAAAACAAAGCGAGCAAACCAGCCCGGCTTCGGCGGCCAGTTGTGCGTTGCAGCCGTGGCAAAGCCACAACACGTTCTCGGCGTTCTCGACGGACACCGGTTCGTCGTCGCCGGCCTCGATTGCCTCGATCTCGACGGTCGGTCCTTCACCGGGCATGCCGCCGGTCATCAGCCGCAACCCCTCCACCTCATAGGTGGTCAACTCCAGCCGGTTCCCGTACGGATCGTTGAAGTACAACGAGAACGCTTTCCCGTGATCCTTCACCAGGCCGCGTGTCACGGTCTGGTCCTTGTGATCGGTCAGTGTCAGATCGTCGAGCCGGTCGAGGAACGCCTCGAAAGCGCGTCCCGAAACGCGGAAGGCGACCAGGTGAAAACCGGCGGTCTCGCGATCTTCCTGGGGACGTCCTTCGAACAGCGCGATCTTCGTGGAACCGCCGTCGCTCGATATCATCAGCGGTCCCTTGCGGTCGTCCGCCCAATCTTCGTACTCCGCGCAGATCGTCAAACCCAACACGCGGCGGTACCATTCGGCGGCCGCCCGGCGATCGGGGACGAACAACTCGACATGGTCGATCTGTTGCACCCGAAACAGGGGGCGGTCGAGTTCGTTCGAGCTCATTTCCCGAAGATAGTCGTTTCCCCGACCGCCATGCAACTCAGGCTGTTGTCCGGGAGTTGGCGGGCATCCCACCAGCGTCGGATCCGCTGGACGGGTTCGATCAACGGCTCGTCGGTCAGGCGGAACGTGCCCCAGTGCATCGGAACGAGCCGCCGCGCGCCCAGGGCGAGGAACGCCTCTCCGGCTTGCTCCGGGTTCAGGTGGCTCTTTTCCATGAACCACGCCGGATCGTACGCCCCGATCGGAAGCATCGCGGCGAGCAAATCGGGGAAGCGCTTGCCGATCGTTTCGAAACCATCGAACCAACCGCTGTCGCCCGCGTGATACACGGAGCCCTGCTCCGTCTCGATCACGAAGCCGCCCCAGAGCGTTTCGTTCGTGTCGTTCAGGCCGCGCCGCGACCAGTGACGCGAGGGCACCAGGGTCACGCGCGCGGAATCGAACTCGATCGACTCCCACCAGTTCAACTCGATAATCCGCGAACGACCCCAGCCGCGCATCAGGGATCCGACCCCCAGGGGAGTCACGACCGGCATGTCCGCGGGAAGCGAGCGTAACGACGCACGGTCCAGGTGATCGTAGTGGCAATGACTGACGAGCGTGGCGACGAGCGGGGGAAGTTCATCGACGCGGACGCCCGGGGGGCAATTGCGACGGACGACGGTTGCGATCCTGTCCGAGAAAACCGGGTCGATCAGGAAGTGGGCGGGACCGAACGAGGCGAGAAACGAAGCGTGGCCGATCCAGGTCAACCGCGCCGCCGGATCTCCGGACCCGATCCACGAGAGATCGGCGCGGACATGAGGGGCCGGGGGGCCGGGCGGCCTGCGCCGGCGCTTGCCCGTCAAACGATCGAGGACACCCCAGCGCAGGACGGCGGTGAGGTCGTTCGGGAGGTGCTTCGGGTCGGTGTTCGAATAGCGATAAGCCACCCGTCCATCTTACCCAAGCGCCTCCCGAACGACGGTTTAGCGCTTGTGCTTGTTGTGACCGCGCCCCTTACTCTTGCCCGGAGTCGCGGCGGTGCGTTTGTGCCCGTGGCGCTTGTTGTACTCGTTGGAGACAAGCACGCGGAGATCCCTGCCCGACGATCGCCAGTCCATCGCGACCGCCACCGAAACCCCGTAGTACTCGTGAAGCATCCGTACCGCAACCAGGTTGCGGAGTTCCGCGTCGCCCAGGGCGACGGCGTGACGCTTGTCCCGTTTGTGGTTCTTCCAGTGCCCGTAGGCCTTCCCGTACGGTGGTCCGGGATCCCGTGCGACGGGGACGAACCAGACATCCATCGGCAGACCCAGGCGGACGGAGATGTCCCACCACGACAGTCCACCCTGGCGTAGCCCGTAAATGTGATCGGCCGATTTACCCGAGCGTCGCGCCACGAACAGCGCCACCGCGAGGTCGTCGGAATTGCGATAGCGCGTGGCGACACGATCGATCGAGCCACGGTCCGCGTTGAAGTAGCGCGCCGAGACTGAGAGAAACAGGTCGCTGTCGTCTCCGATTCGAACCGATGCGCCAAGGTCGATGTCGAGCCCGGCATGCGACGTTGGAACACCCAGAGGGGTCAGGATAATCAATGCGAGCAGCAGGCGTTTCATGCGCTGTTCCTCCATGACCGCGACCGGACAGTCGCTTGTCTTGGTGGAGAACTTAATGCCCGGCGGAATGGCGAACCATGACAAAAACGTGATCTCATCGGGTGATGAGTAACCATTTCGACATCATCACTTTCGATTGCTATGGCACGCTCGTTGACTGGGAGGAGGGGATAAGCCGGACCTTCATGCAGGCGGCCGCTGAGGACGGTGTGCGTCTGGAACGCGCGCAAATTCTCGCCGCTCATGCCGCGATCGAGCCCCGTGTCCAGGCCGAGAAGTTTCGTACGTATCGCGACGTGTTGACCGAAACGGTGGGGCGGATGGCGCTCGGGTTTGGTTGGGTCATCGATCGGGAGCGAGCGGCGTTCCTCGCCGAAAGCCTTCCGCGGTGGAACGTGTTTGACGATACCAACCCGGCGCTAGGCCGCCTGCGCGACGCCGGTTACCGGCTCGGCATCCTTTCCAACGTCGACCGTGACCTGTTGGAGGCGACGATGCATAGACTCGATGTCGAGTTCGAGTTGGTGATCACGGCGCAGCAGGTGAGTTCGTACAAACCCGCCGATCCGCATTTCCTCGCCGCGCGGGATGCCATCGGCGGAAAACGCTGGTTGCACGCCGCGCAGAGTTGGTTCCACGACATCGTCCCGGCGACTCGATTGGGGATTCCCGCTGCATGGATCAACCGCAACCGCGACGCGCGTGGCGCGGAGGGGCGCCCGGAACACGAGTTCCACGACCTGACGGGTCTTGCCGATCTTTGTTGTTAGAGGCTAGAGCAACCCCGGGTACGTCACCCGGCGATCCTTGATCCGCGCCAGTGGGTTTGGGCAATGAGCCTCGACTCGATCCGCCGTCAACAGATGCGACACCTCGACGCCGCGCGCCCTGAGACCATCGGCAAGAAGCGAACGGTGGCATTGCCACGGGGACGCCTCGGCGCAAATGACGACCGTGGCCTCGGTCGCGGCCTCGCCGATCAACAAGTCCAGGCCGTCGTGAAACTTCTTCGTCTGCATGTGATCCGCATAACCCCGGAACCCTTCCTCGAGAAGTCCCGTGTTGATCGAGTCGGGAGTCGGCTTTCTCAAGCCGCCGAGTTCGGGGGCGTGACGGTAGGCGATGTGCGCTTGATCGAGTTCCCAGTTGAACGCGTCGCGGTTGAATTGTGGGTTGTAGCGAGACTTTGGGACGGTCCGGACATCGACGACACGTCGGATCGGGACGACTCGCAGGATCTCGAGCAAATCCGGCATCGTGCGTGTCGAGTGGCCGGCGGTCCAGAGACGCGTTGCCACGGGGCTTATCTGCGCGCCGGGTAGTTGCCCGCCTGCGAAAGCCAAGCCTCGGTGACCTCGGGATCGAGCAGATGGCTCGGCCGCACGTTCTTGAGCGCCGCCGTCATCACCTGTCGCACATTGGGGATTCGGTTCTCGAGGTCCGCGAGCATGCGTTTGACCTCGACGCGTTTCAGATCGCTCTGCGACCCGCAAAGGTTGCACGGCAGGAGCGGGAAGCCCCGGTTGTTCGCGTACTGCGCGATCACCGATTCGCCACATTCGATCAGCGGTCGGATGACGTCGAATTCGCCGTCGTTGGTCGTGTATGTCGCGGGCATGGCTTGCAGACGACCGGAGTAGAACAGGTTGAGCAGCAGCGTCTCCAGCGAGTCGTCGCGATGATGACCCAGCGCGATCTTGTTGCAACCCAAACGGTGGGCCGCGTGGTACAGCACCCCGCGGCGTAGGCGCGAACACAACCGGCAGTATGTGGATCCACGCTGTTCGTCCGCGTCCTCGATCACGGCGGTATAGGTGTCCTCGCGAGCGATCTCGAACGGAGCCCCGAACGCTTCGAGCCACCGGCGTAGCGGGCCGCCGTCGTAACCCGGCTGACCCTGATCGAGGTGATAGGCCACGAGTTCGAATTCGACCGGGGACCGCCGCCGTGCGCGCCACAACAGATCGAGCAGAGTGTAGCTGTCCTTGCCGCCGCTGATCGCGACGAGGATACGGTCACGGTCACGGATCAGATTCCAGTCGCCCACGGTGCGCAGCATCGTGCGCGAGAGTTTGAGTGCGATCCGTTCCGCATCGGTTTCGATCTGCAACATCATTTCGATGCCGACCCTTCGCGCACGACGATGGGCTTATTTACGGGGACACCGGTCAGCACATCGACCGCCCCGCTGGGCCAGCGGATTTCGACACGATCCGCCTTGCTCGCCGCCCCCAACCCGACGTGAATCCGCGGGTCGGACGCACTCAGGTACGATCCGCCGCCCTTGCGTTCGCGGATACGCGTTTCGGAACCGCACGTGACGATCACGCGCGCTCCCACACCGTCGCGGTTGGAGCGTGAGCCCGTCAGCGAGAGTTGTAACCAGTTACCGGGAGCCGGGGAATCGTTGCGCAACAGTAGCGGGGGTTGATCCAACGCGGTGAGCAGCAGGTCGATGTCGCCGTCGTTGTCGTAATCGGCGAACGCCGCGCCGCGAAACGATCGCGCGATACGCAGGCCCGGGCCGCCTTGCCGACCCACTTCGTTGAATCGACCGCCGTCGTTCTCGAACAGGTGATTGGTCTGACGATAACTCGTACCGAGATCGTAGTCGTCGACCTGCGGGTACACGTGACCGTTTGCGATCAGAAGATCGAGGTCCCCATCGCGATCGAAGTCGTGAAATCCGGCGCCCCACGAGAGTGCGAGGTGCGTGACCCCCAGGCCCGCGAGGCTCGAATCGTCGACGAAAAAGCGGCCCGAGAGATTTCGGTACACGGTGTTGAGATCGTGCGCGAAGTTGGTCACGACCAGATCGAGCCAGCCATCGCCGCTGTAGTCCCCAAAGTCGGTGCCCATCCCAGCCTGTGCACGTCCGTCGGCGTTGAGTCCGGTCAGCGTCGCGACGCCGACATCGGTAAAGGTCCCGTCGCCGTTGTTGCGCCACAACGAGTTGGCCACGCTGTCGTTGGCGACGTAGAGATCGGCATCGCCGTCGTTGTCGTAGTCCCCGCTGACGACGCCGAGAGCGTAGCGTGGGGTGGCCAGCATCACCCCGGACGATTTCGTGACATCGGTAAAGGTCCCGTCACCGTTGTTGCGAAACAGCTGGTCCTGTTCGGGACGCCGGCCGCGCGGGCCGCAAAAAACCTGAATGCCGTGATAACTGCACGAACCCTGTAGGGCATTTCGATCCCCGCGGCGCGGGATCTTGGAGATATCCGACTCCATGTAGTTCGCGACGTACAGATCGAGTTTGCCGTCGCCATCGATGTCGACGAACGCCGCCGAGGTCGACCACGGCGAGGGACCCACACCGGTCTTCGCCGTCACATCGGTAAAGCGGCCTTCCCCGTCGTTGCGGTAGAACACGTTTGCGCCTAGGTTGGTCACGAAGAGATCGGGGTCGCCGTCGTTGTCGTAATCGCCGACCGCGACGCCATAACCCCAACCGCGATCGCCCACACCGGCGGCCTCGGTGACGTCGGTGAACCGACCCTTCCCATCGCCACGGTACAACCGATTCGGCTCACCGGCGCCGGCGGGGCGATCGTGGGTCGACCCGTTGACGAGGTAGAGATCGAGTTTGCCGTCGCCGTCGTAGTCGAACCATGCGGCGCCGCTTCCCATTCCCTCGGTGAGCCACCCCTTCTCACCCGGCGCCGCGCCCGATACCGGCTGGAAGCGGATCCCGGAGTCGTCGGATGCATCGACGAAACGCATTTCCGCCGTCGTTCGAACGCCCACAAGGGACGTCAAGAAGAAAGCCGATATAAAAAAACGATGGAGTCGCACGCCGTCTCACTCACCCATCGCGGAGTTGTTCGGTTCCTCCGCCGCCAGGATCTGAACGTGTTTGTCGAACGCTTTTTGCGCTTCCTCGGGGTAGCCCATATGCAACAAAACTTGACCGTACGCGTAGTACGCCCTGTTGTGATTCGGCGCCATCCGGATCAGTTCGGTCAAGAACCGGCCGGCGCGCTCGTGTGCACCCATCTTCAGATCGAGCGAGGCTATCTTGTACAGGGCATCGACGTAGCCGCTCGCTTCCTGGGAGTCACCGGGTTCGAGCTCGAGCACTTGCTCGTAAGCGCGGTAGGCCTCCCTGAGCCGATCCGACGCGTTGAGCGAATCTCCCAGATGCAACCGTGCAAGCAGGTACTTCGGTTCCCCCTCCAACGCACGGTTGTAGTACGTCACCGCTTGCTCGTAGTTCCCGCGGCGGTGGGCCAGCGTTCCCAGGTTGTGCAACGCGACCGGGAAATCCGGAGAGAGTTCGAGCACGCGCTCGTACGTGCGCTCGGAATCTTCGAGTCGCGCGGCTCCGCTGTAACCGATCGCCAGATCGATCAGCGTACGTACGCTGGGCTCCAATTTGGCGGCGCGTTCGAGATAAGGGATGGCGTCTTCCCTACGGTTCGCCTCGTGGAGGGCGCGGCCGAGGGCCTGGAGTTTTTCCGGATTCTCGGGATCGGTCTCGACCTCACGACTTAGTTGTTCGATTTTTTTTGCCGCCTCAGCCGCGCGGCGTTCCAACTCCGCCAGTGTCTGGATCGGGACGGCCGGCGACGATCCACCGACGGTCCCCGCTTCCGCGGCCGGACTTAGTCCCGCGTTTTCGGGTTTTTCTGGATCGTCCGTTCCGCTGCAGCCGATCAGTCCGCAACCGAGACCCAGCATCAGGCCAAAGCGCACGCATCCTCGACGACGCAGCCAACCCCGCAAAACCATTCAAGTACCCTTGCCCAGCTTACAAAAACCTTACCCGGCCTCGATAATCACTGTATCATCCGTACATCCCGCTGTCTGGACATCGTCGACGATCCCCGATGGCGGAGGCCTCACACACGGCCGGTTTGCTCTGGGGGGTTCGAAGCCGGCTCAGGGGGATTCAGAGTTGAGTCAGGATCCACCAAACGATCCTAAGGGTCCGTCCAAGGGAGGTAATCCACCTCGACGCCAGAAAACTGGCGTGAATCCTCCGGAGCAAGCGGGCAAATCCGATCAGACTTCCCACAATATAGGTGCGACGGAAAGGGTCTTCGCCGCCCAGCAAGCGATCGGTAGTTTTCTCCGTTCGACACGAACCGCTCAGAGACTTACCCAGGAACAAGTCGCGGAGATGACGAAGGAATCGCCGTGGCAGTTGTCGCGGGCGGCGATCAGCGCAATTGAACGCGGACAGAACTTCCCCGGGATGGAAGCGATGTTGGCGCTGTCCAGCGTCTTGTACGTGGATCCCAAGGAACTGATCGAACGGGCACGTTTGGCGACGGCAGTGCCGGTCGACGTGACCGGGTTGTCTTTCGAAGAGTTGGAGGAAAAGGCCTCCAGATTCTTTTGGGCCGGCGAGTTCCGAGAGGCTCTGTCGGTCTATGACGCACTACTTGAAATGATTGCACTACGAGAAACAACGGATGCAGGCGGGGCCAAGCTGGCCCGGCTCGAGGTTCAACGCTCGGCCGCGCTGCGCCGGACCGGCGCGCTTTCGGCCGCGACAGCGACCGTCGAACGCGCGATCGCACTCTCCGTCGACGACCCCACGGTTCAGTCCGAGGGGTATATCGTTCTCGCCGGCTTGCAGTGCGACCGTGGCCACCTTCCGTTGGCGAGAGATGCCGCCCAACGCGCCATCGATCTGTCCGCCGGTGCTGACCTCAAGACGCGAGGTTGGGCCTGGGTGGTCAACGCCAGCGCCCTGTACCTCTCCGGCAAGTATGACGAGGCCCGCCAAGCCTATCTCGAGGCCCGCAAGCACGCGGTCGAGAGCAAGGACCGCAAACACCAAACTCACATCGAGGGCAACATCGGCATGTGCTGGCAGGAGATCGGGCAGCTCGCCGAAGCCCGAACCTGGGTGCGCAGGGCCATCGACCTTGCCCGTCAGGAGGCCCAACCGGCGCTCGAGGCCAGTTGGCTGGTCGAGTTGGGCAAGATCGCCGCACAGGAAAAGAAGTATGACGAGGCCGACGGCCACGCGCAGCAAGCGTTGCGCCTGGCGAAACCGCTCGAACACGAGGTCACGCTATTCCGCGCGGAGTGGTTGCGGCATCGTCTGGTAAAGCTGAAAGACCCGAAACAGAATGACCGACACCGTTTGGCCTACCTTCGCAGGCTGTTCCTCTCGTTGGATCAGCACGAGGGCATCGACGAAGTTCAACAGTTCAAGCAAACAGTGATCAGGGCTACCGAAAGCCAGGATAGGAAAGAAGCATGAAGCCGACGAGAGCTCTGATCGCGATCCTTATTGTTCTGGGCTTCCCCCTGGCCCAACTGCTGTGGGCCGACGACGACGGGGACGGCTATGGCGAGTTGAACATTTTCGACTTGATCGTCGGAATCATCGAGAATCCCGATCCCATCCCGCAGGTCCATTATGTGAATTTGACCGCCGATCCGAACGACCCCGGTGCTCGTACGCGGGGCCAACGCTTCGATGGCCGTCCCGTTTTCGAATTCGACCGCATCACCCAGGATCCCTACCTGGCCTGGGCTTACGATGCGGGCACGGATCACGACATCGCGTTCAACACCTGGGACGGCAGCGGCTGGGATCCGAACATCGAATTCCTCACGTCCTCGATGGCGGACGAAGTCGATCCTCGAATGTACGTGGACCGTTACAACCAGCTATACATGACCTGGTGGGAGGACGAACCGGACAGCCGCATGTTGTTCGCCAAGCGCGAAACGCGCGGTTGGGGGCACCCGATCGACATCGGCAGCGGCCGCCGCCCGTCCTTGGCGGTCTGGTACGGCAACTTGGTGGTGGTTTACGAACGCGATCGTCCGTTCGGCCAAGAAATCGTGTTCGCGATCAGCCACTCGGGTGGCCCGTTCGTTTCGGAGGTCGTTGCCGTTACATCACGTACAGCACGGCTCGATCCGATCGTGCACGTCCGAAGTAAGAGCATGTGGGTCGATTGGAAGGATTCCGACAACTCGATCGCATTCTCCCAATATCACTACGGCAGCTGGGATGCGCCAATGGTCAGGGCCTGGAACGATCCTTCTTGGCTCGGCGAACTGAAAACGCGCTATTCGGTCGAACTCGAGTTAACGGACTAGCCATGGCCCACACCTGACCGTCTCCGTTATCCTGTAGCGGTCATGGCTACACTCGCGAAACTACGCAATATCGGTATCGTCGCGCATATCGACGCGGGAAAGACGACCGTGACCGAGCGGTTCCTGCACCACTCGGGAAAAATCCACCGTGTCGGCGAGGTCCATGACGGCCTGTCGCAGATGGACTGGATGCCGCAGGAGAAGGAACGCGGCATCACGATCACTGCGGCGGCGACGACCCTCCAATGGCGCGATCACGAGATCCATCTGATCGACACCCCGGGCCACGTGGATTTCACGATCGAGGTGGAACGCAGCCTGCGCGTCCTGGACGGCGCCGTGGTTGTCTTTTGTGGGGTGGGCGGAGTCGAGCCGCAGTCGGAGACGGTATGGCACCAGGCCGACAAATTTGGCGTGCCGCGTATCGCCTTCGTCAACAAGATGGATCGCGTCGGTGCCGACTTCGACGGCGTCGTGCAACAGATTTGCAAGCGGCTCGGGGCTCCGGCGGTGCCCCTACAGCTTCCCATCGGCGCGGAGGACGGCTTCAGAGGGGTGATCGATCTGGTCCGCGGGGAATCGGTGCTCCTGAGCGGCGACCTCGAGGACGAAGGGCAACGTGGCGAGATCCCCGCCGAGTACGTCGAGCAGGCTCGCGCGGCGCGCGACCGATTGATCGAGGTGGCCGCCGATCTGGACGACGCGATTGCCGAGCAGTATCTCAACGAGCAGGAGCCCGGTGAAAAGGAGCTGATGGCCGCGTTGAGGAAGGGCTGCCTGGAACGGAAGGTCGTGCCGGTAATGTGTGGCACCGCGCTCCGCAACAAGGGCGTGAATCTGTTGCTCGACGCGGTGATCGATTATCTGCCCTCGCCGGGCGACGTCCCGCCGGTCGAAGGCGTCGACCCGAACGATCCGGCGGCGACGCTAACTCGTGCTCCCGAGGTCAAGGCGCCCTTCTCCGCGCTAGTTTTCAAGATCGCGATGTTTGACGGGCGAAGGCTCGTCTACCTGCGCGTGTTCAGTGGGCGCCTGAAACCCGGTGACGACGTCTGGAACCCCCGCCTCGGTGAGAAGGAAAAAGTTGCCCGATTGTTCTCCGTGCATTCGCACAAGCGTGAACGACTCGACGAAACGGGTCCCGGCAGTATCGTCGCCGCGGCCGGTCTCAAAAACGTGACCACCGGGGACACGATCTGCGACGCTACCGAACCGATCCTGCTCGAACGTATCGACACTTACGAGCCGGTCATTTCGATCGCGATCGAACCCAAGAGTCAGGCGGCGAAACAGAAACTAGATACCTCGCTGGAGAAGATGGTCGAGGAAGATCCGACCTTCCGGGTGCGACTCGATGAGGACACCGGCCAAACTCTAATCTCGGGGATGGGGGAACTCCACCTCGAGATCATCGTCGACCGGTTGCGCCGCGAGTACGGCGCCGAGGCCTCGGTCGGGAAGCCGCAGGTCGTCTACCGCGAAACGATTCTTTCGGTTGCGCAGGCCGAGGCGGTATTCGAACGCGAGCTCAAGGAAGCCGAGCTTTACGGCAAGGTCGCCTGCAAGGTAACACCGCTCCAGCGCGGGAAGGGGGTCCGAGTCGAGGCCGCGCAGGCCGGACTCGACCAACTCCCACCGGCGGTGCTCGACGCGGCCCTGGCGGGTCTCCGGGAGGGGGCCGAGTCGGGACCCGACGGTTTCCCGCTCGTCGACCTTCAGGCCACATTGCTGTTGGCCGAATACCGAGAGGACGCGCAACCCCAGGTCGGCGTCAAGGTTGCGGCGGGCGAGGCGTTACGCAAGGCCGTCACCGCGGCCAAACCGCAACGACTGGAACCGATCATGGAAGTCGAGGTCACGACCCCGGAGGAGTACCTCGGAGGCATCATCGGGGATCTCAAGCAGCGGCGCTCGTCGATCCAAGATATCGGGGCGCGCGGAGAGACCAGCTTGATCCGCGCTCACGTTCCGCTACGCCAGATGTTCGGCTACGCCACCGAGCTGCGTTCGCTCAGCAAGGCCCGCGCCGCGTTCAGCATGCAGTTCAACGCGTTCGACGTTCTGGCGACGAATTAGTGGCCCGCCTGCGGTGTGGTGCACCACGGGCAGACCTTCCAGCCCTTGCGAATCGGCTTGTCGCAACCGGAACACCGCAAAGACGCGCCGCAGGCGGGGCAGGCCTTGAAGTCTTCCTCGACTTCGCCACCGCAGGCCGGGCAGCTGGGTAACACCGCGTCGACCACCACCGGGTCGGCCGCCGGCGCCGGGGCCCTGCCCGTGTTGACGTCCCGGCTGATCTTCTCCATCACATCGGTGATCCACAGCAGGTAAACGAGTAGCCCAACGATCGACGTGAAGAAGACGAGGAGTCCCCAGAAGTAGCCGTTGCTCCCGCGCTTCTGCGCATCGACGCCAACCCAAACCGCGAGGATCAACTGAATCAAAGCGGAAAACGAGAAGAACCGCCATGGCATGCTGAACCAACCGCTGTGGTCGAGGTACATCCCCGGCGACCAGAAGCACGCCCGCGAGTTGAGCAGCAAGATACAGATCGCGACCAGGGCGAGAACGATCGCGAGACCCGGATTGATGCGTCCGTTCTCGTTCTTCATGCTGTGGCTCCCGCGTCGCGTCGGACCGTCTTGAGTGTGAGCAGCAACGGCAGGACGATCACGCTCGACAAACCGAGGTAACCCACGACCAACGTCACCGCGATCGGCACGCCGCTTTCCGCCGCCCCCGCCGCCGCGAAGGACAACGCCAGGCTGACCGCCATCGCCAGCGTCGCAGCGCTTGCGAGCCCTAGAGCCATGACGGGGAGTGCGAACCGGCGTACCTCGAGAGGCATTGTGCGCAACGCCGTTCGGACCCGATGATCGAGTTCCGCGGGGATCGAAAGATTGGCGCTCTTGCGCAACACTTCCTTAGCTGTCATTCGTCGCTCCAGTTCGATAATTTTTCGCGCAAGGCCTGGGATCCACGGTGGACCAGCGTTTTTGCCGTACCCTCCGGAACCTGCAGGGTCGTACTGATTTCTTTGTAACTCATCCCTTGTTGGTGCCGGAGCAGGACGGCGTTGCGTTGCCGCTCAGGCAGGCTCGTCAGGGCCAGATCGATGTCCTGGCCGATCGCGGCCCCGATCCCTCGCGACTCCGGGGTCGGTGCGTCGTCGGCGATCCGGTCCACGACGCGCTCGCTCGAATCGTCTCCCGCCGGGGCGTCAAGCTCCGGACCGGCACGGCGCTTTTCTCTCCGCATGCGATCGACGGACGCGTTGGCCGCGATGCGGAACAACCACGGTCGAAAAGATCCGTGGGTCGGCCGATAGTCCGGTAGAGCTCGCATCACCTTGATCCAGACTTCCTGGAAAACATCTTCAGCGGTCTCCCGGTCGCCGAGCATCTTGTGTAAATAGCCCAGCAGTCGTCCCTTGTGTCGGTCATACAACGCCTCCAGCGCCCGGCGGTCTCCGCGGCGGGCCGTACGAGCCAACTTGAGGTCGGTGTCGGTCATCGCCGGCGGCTCCCGTCCCACCCGATACGCTCGGCTCCGGATTTCCGTTTCAAGGGCCTAAAAAGCCCGTGTTTCTTAGGCGGATGAAGGCTTTGGGCGCTCCAACCCGTGCTAGACTCCCGCTTCCCCAGCGGCGGAGGCACGACCGATGAGCAAGCCCAAGCTGACCATCGGAATCGAAGAAGAGTACCAAATCGTGCACCCCGAAACGCGCGAGTTGACCTCCTTTATCCAGGAGTTCCTCGAAGTGGGTCGCATCGTCCTGCGCGACCAGATCAAACCCGAGTTTCTACAGTCGCAGGTCGAGGTCGGCAGCAACATCTGCAACGACATCCACGAAGCTCGTGCCGAATTCGTGCGCCTTCGGACCACGGTCTGCAAACTCGCCGAGGAAAAGGGCATGCGTGTCGCCGCGGCGGGGACCCACCCGTTCTCCAAATGGAGCGATCAGAAGATCACCGCGGGCGAGCGATACACCAAGCATGAGAAAAACATGGCCGACATTGCCCGGCGCATGCTCGTCTTCGGGATGCACGTGCACATCGGCGTCGACGATCCCGACCTGCGTGTCGATGTGATGAACCAGGCCCGCTATTTCGTGCCGCACTTCCTCGCACTCTCGACATCCTCACCGTTCTGGCACGGCCGTGAGACCGGGCTGAAGTCCTATCGCACGATCATCATGAACGATCTCCCCCGGGCAGGGCTGCCCCCACACTTCGCGTCTTACTCGGGGTTCGAGCGCTTCGTCGACACGCTGATGAAAACGAACTGCATCGACGAGCCGACCAAGATCTGGTGGGACATTCGACCGCACCCGAACTACCCGACGATCGAGTTTCGGTTCACCGACATCTGCACCAAAATAGACGAGGCGGTTTGCTTGACGGCGTTGTTCCAGGCGCTCGTCGCAAAACTCATCAAATTGCGCCGCAGCAACATCGCGTGGCGGCAGTACCGCCGGAACCTGATCACCGAGAACAAATGGCGTGCGGTTCGACACGGCAAGGACGGGGTGCTGATCGACCTGGGTCGTCGCAAGGAAGTCACGCTGAAGTCCCTGGTTCTCGAGATCCTCGAATTGGTCGATGACGTCGTCGATGAGCTCGGCGTACGCAAGGACGTCGAATACGTCCACACGATTCTCGAACAGGGCACGAGCGCCGACCGCCAACTCGCCACGTTCGGGAAGACCGGTAGCCTCAAGGCGGTGGTCGACCAGATCATCGAAGAAACCCGTCAGGGGTGCGACCTCTGACCGCGTCGCCCGTCGCCCCGGCCCTCGTCGCCTCGCTCGTCCTGCTCGCGGCCGTGATGCACGCGACGTGGAATGCCCTGATCAAGGGCAGCCGGGACAAGGCCGGTACCCAGGCCGTGCTGATGTTCGCCGGTGTGTTGATGGCCGCCGCAGCCATTCCCTTCGTGCCCGCGCCCGCCCGCGAGAGTTGGCCGTTGCTCGCGATTTCGATCGTCGTGCATACGATCTATCGTGTGGTTCTCCTGTGGGCCTACAAGGCGGGGGATCTCTCCAAGGTGTACCCGCTCGCCCGCGGCTTCGCACCGCTGCTCGTCGCGCTCGCCGCAACAGCGCTCGCCGGCGAGTTCCTCAACCCCTGGGAGACGGCCGGTGTGCTCCTCGTTTCGGCCGGGATCGCGAGCCTGGCCTTCGAGAAGCGAATCGGGAGCCAGCCCAGCCGCCGACCTGTCGTGCTGGCGCTGCTCACGGGTTTGTGTGTCTCGGCCTACAGCCTGATTGACGGCCTAGGCGGGCGGCTCGCCGGGTCCGCGATCGGCTACGCCGCGTGGCTGTTCGTCTTTGAGGGTCTCCCGTTCGCGCTTGGCACCGCGTTCCTTCGCCGCCGCCGGCTGCCCGAACTCGTGCGCTCGTCGTGGAAACGGGGTCTGATCGGGGGCGTGATCTCCACCGGTGGTTACACCATCGTGATTTGGGCCATGAGCGTGGGCGCCATGGCGCAGACGATCGCGTTGCGCGAGACGAGCGTCATCGTGGCCGCCTTGATCGGTGTTCGACTGATGAAGGAAGGCTCCGGCGGGCGACGAATCGCGGCCGCGGCCATCGTCGTCGTTGGAAACCTGCTCCTGCAGGTTTTCTAGAAAAAAATTCCCAACGGCTAAACCTTCGTCGAACGTCGCGATCAATCGCGCCGGTCTCTTTCTATCCGCTGCTCCAGCTCCTCGAGACTGCGTGGCCAGTCCTTCTTCAGCAACCGCGAGAGCGCTCGGTCCGCCAGCAACTTACCGCCGGTTTGACAGGTCGCGCAGTAATTCGCCTCGTTCGCGGCGTAGACGAGCCGTTGGACGGGATCTTCACACACCGGACAGGGTTTGCCATACCGGCCATGGACGGCCATTTCCTCGCGGAAGGCCGTGACCTTCTTGGGAAACCCGTCACCGCGTTCCGCGCGCAGTCGGGCAAGCCAATTTCTTAATACGTCCACCGTGGAAAGGCGGAGTCGTTCGAGCTCGGCATCCCCGATCTTGTCGGTACGTTTGAACGGGGAGAGCCCGGCGGCGTGGAGGATCTCGTCGGAGTAAGCGTTCCCCACACCACTCAGAATCCGCGGGTCGGTCAGCGCACGTTTCAACGTGTGGGTTCGTGCACGTAACGCTTCGGCAAAAGCCGTCGCGTCGCAGGTCAGGGGTTCGATGCCACCGGGATCGTGATCGACCAGACCCGCTTCTCCACGAACCACGTGCAACGACGCGCGCTTCCGCTTGCTGGCCTCGGTCAGGATCAGCGAGCCTGTTTCGAAATCGAACGCCGCGAGCCCCAGCTTGCCGGGCAACTTGGCGCCGGGGTCGTTCCAGCGCAACCGGCCCGCGATCATCAGGTGCAGCACCAGGAACAGATCCTCCTCCAGTTCGAAAACGATCCGCTTGCCCAGCCGTCGCAAACCGATCACGCGGTGACCCGAGACAGCTTCAAGTGGCGGCTCGACGGAACGCAGGAGGAACGGGCTCGCCAACCGCACTCGCTTCAGTGGCGCTCCTTCGATCCGCTCGCGTAGCGCGTCCAGGTAAACTTCGATATCCGGTAGTTCGGGCACGGGTCGAGTTTATCCCCAACGTGGTATCGTCCGCCCCATCGTGACGTTGCCGACCCTGGACGATATCCGCGCGGCCGCGCGCCGGATCGAGAGCCACACCCATCGGACGCCCGTGATGACCTCGGCCCGGCTCGACGAGTCGTTGGGTCTGGCGGCATTCTTCAAGTGCGAGAATTTGCAAAAGGTCGGTGCATTCAAGGCCCGCGGCGCCACCAACGCGGTCATGAGTCTGACGGATGAGGCGGCTGCGCGCGGGGTCGTCACACATTCGTCCGGGAACCACGGCGCCGCGTTGGCCTACGCCGCATCGGCGCGTGGGATCCCGTGCGTGGTGGTGATGCCCGACGGTGCCCCCGCGATCAAGGTCGATGCGGTGCGCGGGTACGGGGCGGAAATCGTCAAGTGCGAGCTTGCCGAACGCGAGGCCGTTTGCCGGCGGGAAACCGACGAGCGTGGGATGACGCTGATCCATCCGTTCGAGAACCCGGCCGTGATCGCCGGGCAGGGGACCGCCGCGCTCGAACTGCTCGAGGAAGTCGAGAATCTCGATGTCGTGATCGCTCCGGTGGGGGGTGGAGGACTTCTGTCCGGCACCGCGCTGGCTGTTTCGTCGCTGTCTCGCGAGACCGAGGTGTGGGGCGCCGAGCCGGAGACGGTCGACGACGCCTACCGCTCGCTCGAATCGGGCCGGCTCCAACCCGGACCGCAGAACCCGCGGTCCTGGGGGGATGGACTGTTGACCGGGCTCGGTGAGAAACCCTTCGCGATCCTAAGAAAGTGCGGCGTGCGTGTCGTGACGGTTTCGGAGCAGGCGATGCTGGAGGCAGCCTGGGCGCTTGCGCGGCGGCTTAAGGTGGTCGTCGAGCCGTCCGGGGCGACGGTGTTGGCCGCGTTGCGGAAGAAAGCCGATGCCTGGAGCGGGAAACGCGTCGGGGCGATCCTCAGTGGTGGCAACACGGATTTTCGCTGGTTGGCCGAGTTGGGCGAATGACCCTCAGGGCGCGGCGCAGGCGCTGTTCAACGTCCGTCCGGCACCGCCGCTGGTTTCGACCGCAGACAGGTTTGTCGCGGTGACCACGTAAGCGAAGAGCCCGCCGGGCCCCGGTGTCGCGGCATCCCCGAGCCAATCCGTCGCGGTCGTCGAGTGGATGCAATCGAAGAGGCCGTTGGGGGGCCCGCGATAGATGCTGTAGTACTCGATCGGGTGCATCGAGTTGAACTCGAGGTCTTCCCAACTCCAGTCCGCGTCCGCGCTGAGCAGGAATTGCTCGGTATCGAACACGCCCTGTCCCGACACTTCGAAGTCGCTCAGCGGTGGCACGAGCTTGAGTACTGTCCCACCCCCCTCGACGATATAGATCTCGCCCTGTGCGTCGCGGCCAAAACTGGTCAAGCCCGAGACCGTGGGGCTGACGGTCGCACTCCAATCGGTCTGCGCCGTCGCAACCCCGCCGGCGACCAGGAAGCTGTTGACCCGACCGTAACAATAATCGCCCCAGAAGTAATGGCCCTGGAGGTTTGCGATGCGGCAGCCGCGGTACACGTACCCGCCCGTCATCGAGCACGGGCCACCCCCGAATTGCTGCACTTCCATGACCGGTAACGTCAGACCGGGATCGTTGCAGTTCGGCGAGCCCGGGCAAATCGTGCCCGTCGAATTGCAGTTGAACCTGTCCGCCGGATTGAAGCAATGCGAGCCTTCCATCGCGCGCCAGCCGTAGTTTTCACCGCCGTTGCTGATGCCCGAAACGTAGTTGACTTCTTCCCAGCATTCCTGGCCCACATCCCCGATATACAGATCGTCGTTGCCCGCGTCGAACGTCCAACGCCACGGATTGCGCAACCCGGTTGCCCAGATCTCGTCGCAATTGCCTCCCGGTCCGTCGGCAAGTGGGTTGCCGTCGGGAATCGTGTAGGTTCCGATCCCGCAGTCCGGCGCGTTGGGCGAATTTCCCGTCGGGTCGATGCGGATCATCGTCCCGAGCAGGGTCGTGTCGTCTTGCCCGTTACCGCAGGTGGCATGGCCCGTCCCGATGTCGCTGTGGTTGCCGCCGTCGCCGAGTCCGAAATAAAGGAAACCGTCGCTGCCGTATTGAATGTTTCCGCCGTTGTGGTTGGATTGGGGTTGGATCACGCTGAAGAAAGTGCCGATCGGGATCGGATTCGCCTGGTTCGGATCTCCCGGGTTTTGTTCGTACGTCGCCAGGGTTGTGACCCCGCTGCCGCCCGGACGCGTGTAACTGACGTGGAACAGTCTCGAAGTGGCGAAGTCGGGTGCGAACTCGAGCCCGAGTAAACCTCGTTCGCCACCGGTCAGCACCACGCCGCTGAGGTCCAGGTACAGCGAACGAACGCCCACCGCCGATCCTCGTTGTTTGACCCAGATGAGACCGTTCTGCTGGACGATGAAAATCCGATCTCGCTCGTCGGGGGCTGCCGTCACCAGCAACGGCCCGGTGAGCCCGTTTTCCACGACGACCGAAACCAGGGACGAGGCATCGACCGATGAAACCCCGTCGCAAACCGCTCCGTGCAGAGGGGCGACGAGGATCAGGGCGGCGATTGAAACGAGACCCAAGTGCATTTTCATGGCTCCTGTATACGCCAAACTCGGCTTTGTGGCGAGCCCCGGACTTGCACGGGCTGCTTTGGGAGGTTTGAATGGGGAACACTCAGGCTTACGGAGGGAACACAGGTGAACAAGACACTCATTGCGCTGGTTCCGGTTGCCCTGATCCTCATGAGTTGGACCTCGCCGGCATTCGGCCAGGACGCGCCGGCCGCGGCGCCGGAGCAGGTTGTTCGCGAACTCGCAGGGATTCAGGCATCGCTGGACGATCTCGTCACGCTGCTCTCGACGATGCGTCGCAACCAGGATGCGGATCTGATCCTGCGCAGGATCGAGATGCACGAACGACGGCTGGCGCCGATCGAGCAAAGACTCGATTCGAACAAACGGGAGCAACTTGAGG
>Ga0224508_10001677_pt1 | contig 19611 bp, 19 predicted proteins | sample SF_Jan12_sed_USG_4_FD_170157 | JGI IMG/M metagenome (GOLD analysis project Ga0224508, IMG submission 170157) | Sediment microbial communities from San Francisco Bay, California, United States - SF_Jan12_sed_USGS_21 | ecosystem: Environmental > Aquatic > Marine > Sediment | place: USA... | reverse complement strand
TGGCTGAAATGAGTGTTCTCTAATGACTTTTATACCATGGTGTACCATAACATAACATGGTGCGAACCACAATTCAGCTAAATAAAAGAACAAAAGATGTCTTGGAAAAACAAAAACTATACCCAAATGAGACATTTGATCAGATAATTCAAAGACTGGTGCAAAAAAGGGACTATGATGATGAGCTTTCACCTCAAACAATAAAAAATATTGAAGAGGGGGTAAAAGATATCAAAGCAGGCAGAGTATACACAACTGAGCAGCTAAACAAAGAACTAAAATTATAATGACCTGGAGTGTCTTGTGGTCTTCCAGATCAGTCAGACAGTTAAAGAAACTAGATAAAAAACAAGTAAGAAGAATAAGAGACGCTGTTTTACAAATAACAGACAATCCATTTGTTGCAGTAAGAAAATTATCTGATTCTGCATTTTTTAGAATGCGTGTGGGGGATTATCGAGTCATTATGGATTTACAACAGGGAAAGATGATAATCTTTGTAGTGGAAGTTGATCATAGAAGACGCATATATGACTAGAATTTCAGGTGGCAAAATATTCTAATTCAAATTTGGTATAGATGCTTGCAACATGTCATCTAAAACTGCATTAAACTACTCAAAACTACCCTAAACTGCACCTTATTATTATATAGAGAAAAAATATTTTTTTGTAATTATTGAAGATAGATTATGAGATAATCTGAAATTATAAAGTAATTGATTTAGTCAATTCAAAACGTTATGTATCTATCAAATAAATCTTGTATATTACCAACTGACCAGAATTTTTGTTCTAGATACCGAAATTGTTTAATTGTTAATACTATAATTATTTCTGATGTCAGAAGATATGTTTAATGTTCTTGAGGATTTGAAAATTGACAGATGATCTTACTGTAATCACTGATGTCAGCGAATCCATTAAAAAAATCATTGAAAACAATATCGAAGAGCTTCCTCCAAATTCTGTATCGTTTGATTCACCTGCAGAGATCCAAAAAAGCGGTAAGACTGGCGTATCTCTTTTTCTCTACAGAGTATCAGAGAACCCAGATCTCAAAAATCAGGAAAATATTCCACTTGACTCAAAAAGAATTAGACGTTTTCCAATGACAGTGGATTTGTCCTATCTCTTGACCCCCTTCTCACAAACACGAGAAGCTGAGCAAATCATACTTGCTAAAATCATGCAGATTTTTCACGATAAACCAACTCTTAGTGGAACAATGTTAAAGAGCAGTCTTAGGGAGACTGGAACAGAAAAATTACGTGTATTATTTGACGCTATACCATTAGAGCAGCTAAACAACCTATGGGGAACTTTTCATGAGACCCCCTACAAACTTTCATTGTCATATCTTGTCACGCCAGTTGTGATACCCTCAAACATAATTGAAGATACTGTCAGAGTTCTATCAAAAGAATCTGTTTTTCAAGACATTGGTGGCAAGTAAATGGTCACACAAGAAATAAGCAGTACATCAATTGATTCATCTAACCATGAAAAATTAATAACAAGTCTCTCACTAGCTGTTATGCTAATTGATGATTATACAGGTACATATCCCAAAGGAAATGTTGAACTTTTTTTGGAAGGAGTCAAAACAAAACCTGTTTTGAACAAAAGCGGTTATTGGTTGTTTCTTGAATCAAAACAAGGTTCTAAAACTGATAACAAGAAAAGAATGCTAAAGATAATCAGCAACCAATACTTTGACACCCAAATGAAAACAGAAGATATTGACAAAGATTCAGCATTAACTGTTCGTCTCAAACCGCTTCCATCATACACATTTCCTTCTAATGCTACTCTCATCAGAGGAATGATAACAAGGCCAGATGGCAAACCGATTGAATATGTAACAATCAATGCTTCTGAATTCAAGTCATCTTTTAGATCAAACAAAAAAGGTGAATTTGTAATATATTTTGAAAACAACATTTCAAAAGATCAAGAAAACTTTATCAATCACAATACAGTTTCTATAACATTGAGATTTTCACATAATGTTTTTAAAGAAAAAAGCATCTCAGTAAAAGTCAAAGAAGGAAAAACTACGATCATTAACAATACACTGGAGGTAAATTAGATGCCAGAGTACCTACATCCAGGTATTTATGTGGAAGAGGTTGACCTTGGTCCAAAATCCATTGAAGGAGTAAGTACCAGTACTGCTGGTTTTGTTGGGATTACCGAAAGAGGACCAATAACTCCTACATTTGTATCAAGCTTTACTGAATATGAGAGAAAATTTGGAGGGTATCTTGCAGATTCTTTTATGTCATATGCTATTGATGGTTTTTTTAGAAATGGAGGCAAACGTTGCTTTGTTGGGCGAGTTATAGGAAAAAATGCCACTGCATCTTCACTAGTTACAAGTGGTTCAAACAAACTAATGATCACAGCCAACGGGCATGGTAAATGGGGAAACAACGTTTACGTCAAGATTTCAAAAGCATCTCTGAGTGAGAGAGATCCCTTACTCTTTAGGCTTGATATCAAATATTTCTACAATTCTGTCTCATCTGATCTAGATGATTCAACAGAAGCTAAAGAAGAAACCTTTGATAATCTTTCCTCTGATCCAAAATCATCGGATTACTGTGTTGCAGTGGTAAATGGAGCATCGCAATTTTTGAAAATTGCAGCTTTCGACATTGGTAGGCCAAGTGATATCGAAACATGGATTCCACTTAAAGATGGTACAGATGATGGAACTAGCACCAGGATTACCAGCAGAAGAGGTTCATCTAGGACCAGAACAGATGATGACTCTGCACCCACAGAACCTGAACCAGACACCACAAGTACAGTTGTATCTGACTGGGAGATTAGCTCAAAGGACTTTGAGGGATATGAATATCAGATAAAGGATTCTATAACAAATGAAACAGCCAGTATTATCAGAACAGGCTTGCTTGGATTTGAAGACATTGATGATATTTCAATTGTAGTGGCACCAAATGAAAATACGATATCTGGTTTGCGTAGTGCTCTTGTTGACCATTGCGAAAAGATGAAAGAAAGATTTGCAATTCTGCAGGCAAACAGAGATGATGCATCGAACATTGCAGATCTTTATCCAGATAGAGATTCCAAATATGCAGGCATTTACATGCCAATGATAAATGTGCAAGACCCTTTGACCAAATCAGAACGAATGATTCCTCCAGGTGGTCATATAGCTGGAGTTTATGCCAAAAGTGATGTTTCACGAGGTGTTCACAAAGCACCTGCAAATGAGCAGATAAACGGTGTACTGTCATTACAAGTTCAGATAAACAAAGAACAACAGGACATATTGAATCCAAGAGGAATAAACGTCATTAGATCATTTCCAGGACGTGGGTCAGTCATATGGGGTGCAAGAACTACTTCAACAGATCCAGATTGGAAGTATGTTAACGTACGAAGACTATTTCTGTATTTAGAAAAATCAATTGAAAGATCAACACAATGGGTTGTTTTTGAGCCAAACAACGAAAGACTATGGTCTAGAGTCAAAGCTACAATAAGTGGCTTTTTAACAGAAGTATGGCAAACTGGGGCGTTGATGGGAACTACTGCTGAGCAAGCTTTCTTTGTAAAATGTGATAGAAACACAATGACGCAAAATGATATAGACAACGGTAGATTAATTGTTGTAATCGGTGTTGCCCCAACCAAGCCTGCAGAATTTGTTATTTTCAGAATTGCCCAAACAAAAAGTGGAACACAGGTAGAGGAGATCTAGAAAATGGCCGATAGAAAAGATCCATTCCGTAATAGTAGATTTATCGTAGAAGTTGATGGAGTATCTCAAGCTGGGTTCAGAGAAGCTACAATACCTGATACATCATCAGAACCGATTGAGTATAGGGAAGGCAATGAACCTCCTACTGTAAGAAAAATTCCTGGATTGATCAAATATGGTAATATCAACCTAAAATGGGGAATAACTGATTCCCTTGATATGTATAATTGGTACAAGGATGCAATACTGGACAATAATTTTGATAGCGCAAGAAAGAATATCTCTATTTTACTTTTAGATGAAAAAGGTGAGGAGGTAAATCGTTGGAACTTTACCAAGTGTTGGCCAACAAAGTATAATGCTCCAGATACCAACGCCACTGCTAATGAGATTGCCATTGAAGAAATGGAAATTGTTACAGAAGGTATGGTTAGAGCCAAGTAATGCTACAAACAGAATTTGAATTCAATTTACCAAAAGGATACATTGATAGTGATGGAACATTACACAAGCAAGGAGTAATGAGGCTTGCAACAGCAGCAGATGAAATTTCACCACTAAAAGATATAAGGGTACAAAACAACCCTGCATACCTTACAATTATCGTTCTATCGCGTGTTGTAAAAAATATTGGTGAAATCGAGAATATCAATCCTAAAATAATAGAATCTCTATTTGCATCAGATCTTCAGCATTTACAAGATTTCTATCATAAAATTAACGTAAATGGAACCTCAAAGATATCCATATCTTGCCCAAAATGTGAGCACAAATATGAATTTGATCCAAATCAACCTGCAAACTGATCCTTGTTCATTCAAACCAAAAAACCTACAAATGATGATGTACATATGAAGACCTATCCTGTTGATAAAATCTATGAAGAGATTGCATTTATTGCGTATCATTTTCACTGGTCATACGATGATATAATGAATATGGAACACTCTGAGAGGAAAAGATGGTGCGAAGAAATATCCAAAATAAATAACAAAATAAATAAAGAAGCAGAAAACATCTTGTTGTCCAAAAAAAGGTAGTTAAATCATTTTTCTTACAATCATGCATATTTGTTACGTTATATGCTGAATCTTAATCCAAAGCACAAATCTTATTGCAACAAAGGTTCTAACTAGATATTAATGAAAAACAACAAATCAATGCTTGTGATAAAAAAACCAAGCACAATTTTTAAACTAAAAAACGCATACAAGCAGTTTCGATCAAGTCATATGTCTACCTTAAGTGCCACTTTATTTCCAAAGAATCTACTTACCACAAAAAATCTAAATGTTGCAACAAATGAAACTCTTGAAAACAAGACAATCAACAAAACTAATAGTTCCACAGATGATGACGATCTATTTTCTACAATACCTGAATCAGAACAACATGATAGACTGTATTTTGCCTTGTCATTACCGTATCTTTATTATCTGTTGTTTCCCAATGACCATTCCATTGAAAATAAAATAGATTCCAGTCCAAAACAATCTCGACAAAATTTGTTGCTATCAAACCAGACAAAAAATACTGATATTTTATCTGAAACCAAAGAAATTCTTTATGAAGACAGTCCTATCTTTTTACTACTAAAAAATATCTCTGTAATACAAAAATATGCAGAATCAGGAACAGGCAAAAACAGTAGACCTAGTATATCAAATGCGGACACATATCATACTCAAAGTGATACTGTAGATGATATCTCTGAACTTTTCTACATGAAAAATTTCCAAAAATTTTTTCTAGATAAACCGCAACCGATACTACAAAAGAATAAAAAATTTAACAGTGAAGAATCTGCACAATCTATTTCTCATTTGCGATTATCTACAGATAAAGACAATAAAAATGAAGACAATACAAAACAATCCAAATTATCCCAAAGTTTGATTCCTGTCATTAATAGTTTGGAAAACAATACAAATTCTTTTTTATCTGATAGCTTTCTTACGGCAAAATCTATCTCATTTGTGCCAAAAATTCTTTTGAAATTTCTAAATCTTGGAACAACTTTGAATGGAATTAAAATCCATACAGGACCATGGGCACGAAGAATTAATCAGATTTACGGGTCTAGGGCCTTGACAATTAACAAAAATATCTTGTTAGACGACAATCCAAACATGTCTTCATTTCAAACCATGTCTCTTTTGGCACATGAGCTAACTCACATAAAGCAACAAGAAGACATACATAATTCCAACAAGCATCTTACGCCTTTAACTCAAATGTCACTTGAAAGCGAAGCAAGAGCAAATGAATCCATAATTGGACATATTTTAAGACAAACAAGAGGTATGGGCTTTGGTTCTAGTGCTGTCATGGAAAACTATTATACCAAATATCTTCAATTTCGTTCTGATTTGGTGCCTCTGAATGTTTTCTCATCTAGCGCACAATTTATTCCATCAAAACCAGATAACCAACAATTTTCAAGTGATGTTTCCCACATTGCTAATGATACAAGTCCACCAGAGTTAGTCTATTCAAAAACTCACAATACTATGAATTGGAATCTATCCTCTCTTAACATGTCTGCAAAGTCTAATTTTAAAAAATCATCTGCTACTCGTGCTAGCGATGCAAATCAAAGTTCTCATCCTTCCACTGTTTCAAACACCCCCATGCTATCTCGAGATGATGACAGTAACTCTGATTCATTTACCAGACAAATTCCTAATATTACTCAGCCAATGCAGCCAACAGTTGACTATAATTTTTTAGCTGAAATTGTTTATAGATTAATTGAAGAAAAAATTAAAAACGAACAGGAGAGAAGAGGATACAGATGATTTGATGAACAACAACAGCATTCCGCAAACTGCTTTTAACTTTCTAGTGGATATAGATGGAATTAGGTCTGCAGGATTCTCAGAGGTATCTGGCCTAAACATTGAGACAGAGATAGAGCAGATCGAAGAGGGGGGAACTAACAATTTTGTCTACCAGTTACCCAAGCGTTCAAAGTTTAGCAATATTACACTTAAAAAAGGATTGACATTTTCTCGTGATCTCTATGAATGGTATTTGGAAATAATACATGGAAACATTACTCATAAAAAATTGCAAATAACACTATTAGATAAAAAAGGAAAAAGTGAAATAAGAGACTGGCATTTTAAAAACGCGTTTCCCATAAAATGGATTGGCCCAGATCTTAATGCAGATTCTAACAATCTTGCATTTGAGTCAATTGAACTTGCCCATGAGGGATTGTCATTTAGATAATTTTGGTGTAATTGATATGCCTCCTAAAAACCTACTCAACAATGCCAAACTGATAATTCACAGAAAAAATTATGATGAAGAAATCTATGTGATGTTCAATCCTGACAGGTATTCCCTAAGAAAAAGTAATCAGTTTGCATCACACAGCATACCTGGCACAAATAACCCTCACATCCAGTTTGTCAGCGGAGATGCTGAAACCCTAAGCGTTGAGCTGTTCTTTGATACATACACATATGAAAATGGAAAAGATGTAAGAAAGGAGCATGTGGATAAAATTTCAAATCTGCTACAAATAGATGAGCATCTTCATGCACCTCCTGCATGTACATTTGTTTGGGGAAAACACCCATTTACAGGAATAGTGGAAAATGTTGACAGAAATTTTACAATGTTCAATGAACAGGGAATACCGGTTAGAGCAACAATAACTCTTACATTAAAACAATATGGAAAACAGCAACAACCAAAGTCATCTCCTGACAGAACAAAACGTCATGTGATAAAAGAGGGGGACAGTCTATGGCTAATTGCAGCAAAAGAATATGGGGATGCATCAAAGTGGAAGATAATTGCAAGTACAAATAACATCAATGATCCTCTTCACATTGAACCTGGTACACAACTAACTATCCCACCTCTTAATGATTCTGTAGGTGAATTGTAAACAAAAAAATTCATGTGTTTATCATATTCTAAATGTTTTAAACAATGTGATTAGTTATTTCAGTAAGTGAGTGTAAACTATACAAAATATGCACCAGAGTTTGAGGTTCTTCTCAATGGCAGAGCAGATGCGATGTTTCGCCAGAACATAATTTCCATAAGTGTGGCAGAGAATCTGAAGGAAGCTGCAGAGTTTTCATTTACCGTAAATGATCAGTTCGATGTGGACAAACAACAGTTTGTTTGGTTTGATAGCAAATCACTTCAGCCAGGAAACAAACTTTCAATTAAGATGGGTTATGCAGAAAGTCTAGTTGAGATCTTACGGGAAGGAATAATAGAAAATATTACGACTACTGGATTTACTCAAGCAGGATCCCCCCAAATGACGATTAGTGGGTATGACTCTTCAAAAAAGTGGCTAAACCAGCAACCCAGCTTGGGAGATAATACCACAAATCAAGAAATTACTGGAAGCAAACTCATCGCTATAATTGAAGCTAAATTTGGGTTAAAAAAAATAGTAGAAGATACCAAGGAGATTCCGACAAGGATTACTCAAAACCCTACACAAACCTATGGTAACATACTTGCAGATCAGGCAAAAAACATCGGTTGGACATTTTTCGTATCACGAGGAACAATTTACTATATCAATCCAAGGGCAAACAGAAAGGCAGCTCTTTCTTTTAAATGGGGAAAAGATCTGATATCGCTTACTCCTACAATTAATGCATCTCAAGTCTCTTCAGGGGTAAGGGTAAGAAGCCCTTCTCGTACATCAAGGGAGGCAATAGTTGCAGAGGCAACGCAAAGTTCTGAGGAACAATGGGAGAATGGGACAAGTGCAAGTGATATAGCATCTAGAATGGGACAGGAAACTAGGGAAGAAATTTTTCCATGTTCCACACAAGAAGAAGCTGAGATTAGGGCCAGGGCAGCTCTTAATAATCAAGGGGACAATCTCTTAAATTGTGGCGGTACTATAGTGGGGAATCCTGATCTTGAGATTGGTCAGATGATACAGCTAGACGGGTTAGGTAATCGATTTTCCGGAAAATATTTTGTAACTCATGTTAGAAACCAAATATCGCAAAATGGTTATCTGACAACTTTTTCTGTAAGAAAAAATTCCATTAAGGAGATTTGATAGTTTGACAATAAGTAATGCCTTGCTAAGTGAAGAATCTGGTCCAAGAGGGCGACGTATCAATGGGGTTGTCGTTGGAATTGTGACAGATAATGATGATCCACAAAAGCTGGGTCGCATCAAAATTACATTCAACTGGTTGTCTGGTAACAATAGGACTGATTGGACGCGCGTTGCTACCCTATATGCAGGACCAGATAGAGGTAGTCTTTTCACACCAGAAGTGGAAGACGAGGTACTAGTTGCATTTGAGCACGGTGACATTAACAGACCATTTGTGATTGGAGGATTGTGGAATGATGAGGGAAAGCCTCCACAGCCAGAAACTGATAACACCCTCAAAAAACTCAAGACAAAGAGCGGTCATGAGATAACATTGCTTGACAAGGAAAATCAGGAAAAGATTGAAATCAAATCAAAGTCAGGCCATAAAATATTACTTGATGATTCTTCGGGTTCTGAGAAAATTACAATAGTGGACAAGTCAGGAAATAACTCTATCCAGATTGATTCGGTGCAAAACTCGATAAAGATTTCATCTAATCAGAAACTCAGTTTGCAATCTCCAAACATCGAAATAAATGCTGATGCTACAATGACTATCAAATCAGGAGGGACCATGAACATTCAAGGTGCCCTAGTAAAGATAAACTAGGAGTCGATGGTTTTGCCTGCTGCTGCAAGAATAGGTGACATGACAAGTCACGGTACACCTTTCTCTCCTGGTCAAGGCAGCTCAAATGTGTTACTTGGTGGGAAACCCGCATTGAGGGTAAACTCTGACTTTCATGCATGTCCGCTAGTAAGTGGCAGTATTCCTCATGTTGGTGGCATGATTGTACAGGGAAGCTCTACTGTATTGATAAACAATCTTCCAGCAGCAAGACAAGGTGACATTATCTCAGAAAGCGGACCACCAAATACCATATCTTCTGGAGAACCAACTGTAATTATTGGAGGTTAACCGGTGGTGTCTGATAACAAAAGATTTCTTGGCATTGGCTGGCAGTTTCCAGTAAAGCCAGCTTCAGATGGCAGTATTGCAACATCAGAATACGAAGAGAACATTAGAGAATCTATTCAAATAATTCTAGAGACAGCAAAAGGTGAGAGAGTTATGCGGCCTGATTTTGGATGTGGCATTCATGACTTTGTGTTTGAAACAATCAATGCATCAACTCTTGGACAGATGGAATCTGCAATACTAGAGGCACTTGAAAAGTGGGAACCGCGAATAGAATCTGTCAATGTTGATGTCAAAACTAACAGCCCAAATGGCAAACTGCTAATACAGATTAACTATCGGGTACGACAAACAAACAACCAATTCAATATTGTCTATCCGTTCTATATTACTGAAGGACTGGGAAGATAATGATAAGGAAAGGTACATGACACATAACACAAATTCTCTTTCCATAGAACCAAATATTGATCCCAGAGATTCTGAATCTATTCTAAATGAAATACGTAAGCTGATTCCGTTTTATGTTCCTCAATGGAAACCAGAAGAACATGAGGAGGGAGATGTTGGCATGGCCCTATGCAAGACATACTCCCAAATACAGGAATATGTCATAAACCAACTCAACAAGCTACCAGAACACAACTTTCTAGAATTTCTTAATGTTATTGGGATAAACCTATCTGCCAAACATGCTGCCAAAGTTCCCGTTACTGTGACTTTATCAAATGGAGTGACAAAAAGTATCTTGGTTCCAAAAGATACCAAGGTTATTGGCAAAGCCAACTCTGAACATGACGAACTTGTATTTTCTACCGATACAGACATGCTGGTGACTCCTGCAAAAACTATGCGGCTCTACAGTACCAGACCGTCTCAGAATAATCTAGATGTAGAGATCTTTGATCACACAGACTATTTCTTAGGCAAAAAACCATTTGATTTTTTTAGCGGTGAGAATATTCAAGAGCACATCATGTACATTGGCCATGATGATCTATTCAATTTAGAAAATGAGGCCCGCATTACAATATGGCCAAAGTCACATAAACAAAAAGATCTCAACACATCAACTGAGCAAGAAGTCTTGAAGATTCTATCTGATTCCAGTATAGTTGCATGGGAGTATAACTGGGACAGTGATGATGAAAGCAAATCAGGCAATACTGCCATTTCCATGAACTTTTACAGGGATGGAAATCTCATTATTCTAGAAAAGCCAAAGGGCACAATAAAGCCAACTGTGGTAAATCAAAGAAAAAGCAAGTGGATAAGGTGCCGTTTACTGGAAATAAATGATAGTAATTCATCTAAAATAAAATCACATTCTCAAGCATTGTCATCTCCTCCAATATCTCATCTTGAACTTGGTGTACAGACACCAAATGGGAGGCAGATACTTCCAGACATGCTGTATCATAATGATGTACCATTACCTAAAAATAGACTCTTTTATCCATTTGGGCAAAATCCCTCCTATGCAGACATTTTTTATGTGTCTTGCAGCGAGGTATTCTCAAAAAAAGGAGCAAAAATATCCCTTGAAATAATTCCAAAAGATGACACTCAAGACCAAAATTTACTAGAAGCCTATTTGAGACTCGAGATATCATGGGAGTATTGGAATGGATATGGTTGGACAATACTTGAATCACAATCATCAAAACAAACATCTTCAAAACAGATGGTTGAATTTGTGTGTCCTGATGATATGGAACCTACTCCAGTCAATGGACAAAACAGTTACTGGATTCGTGGACGAATTACATCACTGTCACTTTTACCACCTACAAAAATATTACAAAGAGACAACGAGTACGAAATCAACTACCAATTTCAAAGCCTACCAAAGATTCACTTGGAATTATTTTATTCAACAGGAAACATCAAAAATAGTTTTGTGCCGCAACATTGCTTTACATATAACAACCTAGAATATGAGGGCTGTTCTAAAAAAGACAACAACTCACCTAAATTAAAACCGTTTAAAACACTAAATGACAAGTCTTCATCAATACTTTTAGGATTTGACAGGAAGATTTCTGGTGGACCCGTAAACCTGTTTTTTTCAATGGATGAAAAAAGACATGGTCAAAAATTGGACAGTAAGTCTGCACTCAGGTATTATTGCAGCAATGACAAAAACATGTGGAGTAAACTTGATCTTGTTGATCACACTGATAGTCTTACAAAGACTGGCTATATGCAAATAATCTTTCCACAAAATTTTTCAAAAGTTTCTGTATTTGGTGATTTATACTGGTTTAAAATTCAAAATACATCAGACAACCAAAGTCACACAAGACAAAACTACAAGGTTGAGGGAATCTTCCTAAACACTGTGGAGGTGGCGCATTTTATCAAAGTGACAGATGAGCTTTTAGGATCAAGTGACTTTTCCCCAAACCAAAACTTCAAGCTAAAGAATCCTCCAGTATCTGATACTTTAGTGGAACTGTGGGTAAACGAATCAGGCTACATCTATGACAAAGAAAAATCTGCACTTGTCAGACAAAACAAGATCTTTCCATTAGATGTAAAAAATCCTAATGATTTATGGATACGGTGGGAGGAGACTAGGGATATTTTTGCATCATCTCCCTCTGATAGACACTTTACCTTGGATAGAGCAAGAGGAACAATACAATTTGGTGATGGTAATCATGGCAAGATTCCACCACTTGGTAAGGACAACCTGTTTGTTGATTATGTAACGGGCGGAGGAAGTGCTGGCAATATCAAAGAAAATGAGATAGATTCCCTAAAAGGCTCGATTCCATTTGTCAGTACTGTGTATAATCCGGTTGCTGCAGGAGGTGGTTCTGATGATGAAGAGATTGTCGCAGCTAAAAGAAGGGGTCCAAAGACAATAAAACATCGTGGACAGGCAGTTACAGCAGATGATTATGAATGGATAATACGTGAAAGATTTTCTTCTGTTAGAAACGTAAAGTGTCTTGCAAATACAGATGTTCTTGGACGGGATGTGCCTGGTTATATTACCATAGCAGTAGTTGCTTCTGACTCTTCTGATATGCCCAATGCTTCAGCAAAATTATTAGAGGAGATCAAGGACTATACCGCAGGCAGATCTCTTGTAACCTTGGGAGGACAACTACAAATTGTGGGCCCAAAATATGCCTCAGTATCAGTCAGGACTGAAGTCTTTGCAGAAAAAATCGAACAGACATCAGCAGTAGAAAAAAAAGCCAGAGATATACTAGAACAATTTCTTCATCCCATACATGGAGGACGCAAAAATTTAGGGTGGGACTTTGGCGTGATGACAAGCATCTCAGATATTTATCACATATTAGAAGAGATCCCAATAATAGACCACGTTGCCAAGGTCTCACTCAAAATAGATTTTCTTGATTCTGATATACAACCTGTTATCATCACTGTTGATGATGAATTATTTGCAATACCACTTGATGAGCGTGTCCTAGTCTGCAGTGGCAAACATGAGATTATTTCACGGTGGGGTGTGTCCTGATGCCAATACCAAATCCATCACTTGATGAGAAGACCTTTGAGGAAATACTTGATGAAGCAAAAAAGAATCTGTCTGTCCGCTCAAAGAAGTGGACAAACTATAACGAGTCCGATCCAGGCATAACACTACTGGAACTATTCTGCTGGCTAGCTGACAACCAGATTTACACACTAAACAGAATGGGAAAGAAGAATCTCTTAAAATTTTTAAAATTATTGGGCAAAAAACCAAACAGTCCCATCCCTGAAAAAGTAATAGCATCATTTCAGGTTTCAAAACCGACCAAAATCATAAAGGGAACAAAACTTGCCTTGGAGGATGACTCAGACGAGATTTATGAAACCGACAAAGACTTGGCTGCATGTTCAGTTGAAATCAAAAGAGTTCTTGTCAGTTCTGCATCTGAAATAACGGATCATACCGAAATTTTTGGCAAAAAATCAATTGATGTATTTGGTTTTTTTCCAAATATAGGCAACTCTGTCTTTTTTGGAATTAAAAGCAAAGAAACCGAACGAGCTACAGTGAACTTTTTCATTGAGGTTGATCACAATGAGCTGGACAAGTTTCCATTTGGCACGCATTGCAATTTTGACAAATTCTACCAATCTGCATACACGAAATGGCAATACTTGAAGATCGATGATAACGGTAAAAGACGTTGGAAATCACTTGACGTTACTGATGCCACCTTTTCACTTGCACAAAGTGGCTACATTTCCGTTCAATTACCATTTGATATGATGACAAAAACAACGATGGATAATTCTGAGCTTGAATATTTTTGGATATCATGCAGCTTTACAGGTGGGCATTATGAGATGCCTCCAAAGATAAAAGCCATCAGACCAAACTCAGTTTCAGCAACAAAGGGAACTTCTATAATAGAAAAAATTGGGGTCAGCAATGGTCTTCCAAATCAAAGATTTCCGCTATCTCACAAGCCTTTGTCAGATGTCTTTGATGTTACAGTAAAAGACACCAAATGGCATATGGTTGATGATTTTGACTCGTCTGGACCTGATGATTCTCACTATATCGTCTCCTCTCAACAGATAGTGTTTGGAAACGGCATTGAAGGAGATGTCCCTCCCTCAGGATATGAAATCCATGCTGCATACAGGTTTGGCAATCCTGTATCAAAACCAAGCAAGAATAATTTTGTAATATTTGAAAACGAAACCAAAAACATTGCAAGTGTTGAAAGACTCTTGTACAAGAGTGGTAAAAATGAAGAGACGCTTGAAGATGCATTGTCACGAGCCAGATCTGAATTAAGGACACCATACAAGCTTGTAAGCAAAGAAGACTGGATACAAATTGCAAAAAATACTCCGGGACTCAGGGTGGCAAAAGCATCTGTCTTTGGCGATCCTGCAAGCAATCTGGTTAATGTGGTGGTAATTCCATACAGCATATACCCCAATCCACAACCCAGTCAGGGATTCCTAAGAACTGTTAGCGAACACCTAAACTGTCACAGACTCTTAACCACCCAAATAAGAGTCACTGGCCCAAACTATATCCAAATAGGAATCTCGTCTGATATCTATGTAAGTGACTATGCAAATCCAGATGACATCCTAAAAAAGATAATTGATTCTTTGGACTCTTTTTTGGATTCTGCCGGCAAGGAAGACGGTTGGATCATTGGTAGACCAGTGTATAGGTCTGAAGTTTATTCTGTAATCAAGAGTATAGAAGGTGTCAAATATGTAGACAAGCCGTATCTTAGAGCATCAGGAAAAAACAACACATTTCACTACCAAAGTGGGATGATGTGGATTGATGAATCATCCATAGTTTATCCTGGTCAGCACATCATCAACGTAAAGAGATCAAGCCTGTTACCGCAAAACAGGAGGAATTCATGAAATATTTGAGGTGCATATATGGCTAGCAAGGAAAGCTTTCTTGTAATTAACAGCATGACAAAGTGGCACAAAATGTCATCAAGTCAAGACGGTATTCAGTTTACAGATGACGGGATCCAGATTGTATCATACAACACGGCAGTTCCTTTTTCTCTAACAGAATTTTCCCTTCCTGATGGCATAGTAGATCTGTGTGCAGATAACTGTGGCTATTTGTACATTCTAGTTGTCAACAGCAACGAACACAAATCCTACATTATGGAGGTCAACCCCTCATCTGGAATGTATGATAAAAAACATAATGTTTTTTCTAATCCCCAAGCAATAGAAAATACTGCTACTGCTCTGTATGTTCTGGATGAAAATAAAATAAAAATAATCTCCAAACTGTACAATCTAGAAAAAACAATAGAGTGTAGATTTGATAATCCGGTAGATATTGTATCAAGTGATGATGATACAATCTTTGTGCTGGAAAAAGACAAGCAGATATACAAGATTGAAAATGACGAGTTGCAATCTATACTTGACGTACTAGCAATAAAAAAAATTGAAGAAAATGGTGCACAAAGATTCTCAATTGGCAAACATGATAATATGATATATGTTTCTGGCAAGAAGGGAAAAGATGTACTTGCATTTACACAGGATGGTAAGTATGCTGGATCTGCAAAGACACACTCAAAAAAAGAGGTTGTCTCAATTGACGCTTATGACAAAAAAAACATTCTAGTCGTGTTCCAGGACAACACTGCATATAGCCTGAGTCTTACTGACAAGACATCTAAGGAATTTCTAAAAAACACTGAATTTCAAAATCTAAGCGTTGACAGAAATGGAATGTTGTATCTTCTTGATTCAGAAAAAAACAAAATAACCCAATTTCAATACGTCAAAAGATATCTTCCTTCTGCTACCTATGTCACCAAACCCCTTGATTCAGTAAAGATGAGAACAATGTGGCATAGATTATTTTTTGATGTACAAATACCAGACGGTGTCATGTTTGAAGTCTTTTATTTTGCAAGTGACTCTGCAACAGCCATGACATCTGATGAGATCAAGTGGAAGAAGACTGGAACAAATCCAGTTGATTGTCTGCTTGATCTTCAAAAGGGTGGAAGGTACCTCTGGCTAAAACTAGTACTTTCCAATCTTGATGGCAAAAATACCCCCAGGATAAAATCACTTCAGGCATTCTTTCCTAGAGATTCGTACTTGAGGTACATGCCTGCAACATACAAGACTGATGATTCTAGCACAAAGTTCTTGGAGCAATTTCTCTCAATATTTGAGACCATAAACTCAAAAACAGACAACAAGATTGCATCTTTTACAAAATATCTTGATCCAAAGGCTGCTCCATCTGAATCTCTTTTGTGGCTTGCCGGTCTTTTAGGAATCAGACTAGATGAGACTTGGTCAAATGACAAAGCACGAAATCTGTTGATACACTTGCCTTTATTGCACCAAATGAGGGGAACCAGAGCAGGCCTGGAAAAGATCCTGCTTTTGTACCTTGAGGATAAAACTAACTTGGAGAATGCCAAATTTGAGAAGGAAAAACCCTTGCATAATGATGATATTTATGATAAAGCAAGCCGGTCTTTTTTTACAAATAACAAGTTCCTAATTGTAGAGAACTTTGAGATAAATTGCGCTATGCAGACTTTGGTCTGGCAAGACTATAACAGATTATTTGGAAATAATTCTTACTCATTTTATCTCTTGATAAACTCTGTAACCGTAGACCAAAGTATGATTAATGGTATTAAAAAAATTTTGGCTAGTGAGATTCCTGCACATACTTTGGCAAATGTATCTCTTGTTGAGTCTTTGTTTCAACTGGGGCTTCACACATACCTTGGCGTAAATACATTTTTGAATGAGTATCCATTAACTGTTGGTAGTTCTATGTTGGGAAGAGACTCTAGATTAAAAGAAGGCGATAGAAGATGAATGATCTGGTTTTTGTAATTTCTTATGTTAGCGAGGTGATTGTTTAATGGAGTCAAAGATTGATTCAAACATAACAAATGACATGTTACAGCAGTTTGAGAGAAACAACTACTTTTATGGCAAACTTATGACCGTATCTGATTTTGAAGATGAGCAAAAATACCACGACGGGAAAAGACATCTAATAAACAAGCTTATCAGTGGTGAGGGAATTGTTTGTGGCCTGTATGTCTCTGCATACAACAAGGAGAGTTTGTCTGCGGTTTTGTCATCTGGTATCGCATTTGATTGCATGGGACGAGAAATTATAGTGAGCAAAAATAACGAAGAGCATAAAATTTCTGTGCACAAACTAAATCCAAAATTACATGTGGATATATCACATCAAAGTATTGGATTGTATATCAGAAGAAGAGATGATGAAAAAGAGATGGTTCCTGCATTATCCCAATCCCAAGACCAGAAATGTACTGCAAACAAGATTCAAGAAAATTATGAATTGTTCTTTGATGTTTTGTATGATGATATGATGATACTTGATTCTTCACTCTCAGATAAAACAAGCACTGAACAAAGAGACATACTGTCAAGAGAATGCCCATCTTGCAAAGGCAAGGATTCCTCAGTCTTGTTAGCGGTATTGAAAAAATCCTCAGCTGGTTGGATACTAGATGATCTCCAAACATCTCAACTTAGAAGAATAGTAAGAACATGGTTTAATCATACAGATACTGATGACTCTGTAGGTAAAACAAACGAAGTAAAATCTACTACAGGACTAGTAGAGTTTGATTCCAAAAAAGGAACAAACATTCTGTATGGTCCAGTAGAACATTATCTTAGAAATATGACTAGCCCTCCCGTTATAATATTGGCAAAGACATCCGATCCATTCAATGTAGAATATATGGAAGACTATGGACTTGCCGAAGGCTCAACACCTGAGATCAGCTTTAAGGCTGTTAACATAAATCTGAAATCCTTTATGGTCAGGATTGACTCCAACCGTGATGAAACAGAACATATCATGTTGAGATGGTGGGCAAATGCATCAAGCGATACTGGAACCCAAGAGATAAAACCTATTCAAAAACCAACAATTCAGCTCAACCAAGCTAAATATTCAATTTATGACAAGGCCACAATAACAATAACTGATCCTAATATTGACAAAAACCAAGATTCTATTCAATTCAAAGTTTCAACTAATACAAAGGAGAAAATTTTGCATGCAGGAAAGATAGGTTCTGGAGGGGGTGTATTCAACACCCAATTTAGCATAGATGATTTGGCTGAAAATGATGGTAAAGACTTGATAGTTACTTATGAATTTAAAATTCGAGATAACAAAAAGGATACAATTAATGCAACTGCAAAAATAGTCAAGTTCACAAAACCTACAATAAAATTTATCTCAGATTTATATGCCATTTCTGATCCATCTGATCAGGCTGCACTCGTTTACATCGTAGATAAATCAAAAGAAAATGTTGACTATGTTCAAGTTGAAGTAAATAGTGAAAAAGGGAGTTCTTTTCCTAAAACTTATCCCGCAAAGCGTAAGAAACCGGTGTCTAGTGGTCAATTTGTAGCAAGCATTCCAATAAATGAAATAATCGTCGAAGTACCTGACACTTTGATTGCATCATATAAGTTCCAACTTGGTACAAACACAGAAACTATTTCTGCTAGAACCAAAGTTACAAAGACTTGATTATGTGTTATTCTTTTATATTGCGTTCAAGAAAATAAGCCTATCAAATCTATAGTTGTTTTGTTTAGCTGTGATTTTTCAGTTGATCTAACTTTAACATATATTCCATAATGCCATTAAAAAAACACAACATGTTACATTTAATCTGAATACCCTACTTTTACACAAATATGAAATGATTCTATTTCTTGAAAGATAGATAAATGACAGTTTGTACACTTCAAGTTGTACCATCCTTGAATCCTACGTGAAATATAGTATATTGTTGATATTCGGCAAGTTTTCGAATGTATTCTAATTGCTTGACTTTTTTCAGTATCTATCTCCCTTAATCTTGTTTATGTACTCATAATACTGTGATTTGAAGAAGGATAAAATTGCGAAATACATGTAATTGGAAAATTTTAATTCTCTTTAGCAGAAAAAAGGACAATATGATGTTTTATGCTTTTGCATGATATGTTGAGGAAGATTAATACATCAACCATTTTTTTACAACCTAGGGTTGAGTCACAGACTTCATGTGATTTACTATCAGTATAAATATCACGACGCCAACAAGTGCTACTCCTCCTATTCCTGCTAATGCATATATTCCAATTTTTCCTATTTTTTTGACTCTGCGGGATTTTCTCTTTTCAGTCTTTTTCTCTACGGTAATACTCATATTCAATTCTTCTACAGCATACTTTATTTTAGAAATCAGATCACTACAAGCGGTATCGCTATGTCTATTATAATAATCTGAAAAGTCTAGCATATCTTTCAGGTTTGATTTAGTTTTATCAAATAGTATATCACCATGATTTTCAATTATTT
>Ga0224508_10001676_pt1 | contig 19612 bp, 21 predicted proteins | sample SF_Jan12_sed_USG_4_FD_170157 | JGI IMG/M metagenome (GOLD analysis project Ga0224508, IMG submission 170157) | Sediment microbial communities from San Francisco Bay, California, United States - SF_Jan12_sed_USGS_21 | ecosystem: Environmental > Aquatic > Marine > Sediment | place: USA... | reverse complement strand
CAATCGCCTGCTCCAGCGTCAGACCACCATTCGTACTGGGCTGCGGTAGCGTGATCAGCGAGGCAGAGCTAAGCGTCATATGTCTGCGCTGCACCCTTCTGCAATGTGCCACTGATGCGTCGGTTGAGATTTCTAATTAAAATAAGCCGACCGGGCGCTGCGCGCGTTGATCTCGCTCAAGCGCTAAACAGTGGCTCCCTTCGGCCAAGGCCGGATCTCGCGCCTAATCGCTAGACCGGCGGCTGTGGGCCATGACCGGCGCTTGATCCTCTGAACCGTCGGGTAAGCCGCCCCAAGACGCCGGTCTCTGCTCAGGTTACGTGACCAGCCTCGAAACCTGGCTATTGCGCGGCGGTGGCGAACGAAGCAGCCGCTCATTTGCCGAGTGAGGCGGTGAGGAACGCATCGAGCCCGTCGAGATAACGCCGGCCGCTGACGAGAAAGCCGTCATTGTGGCCGCCCCGAAGCTCAAGGAACTGCTTGGGCTCGCGGGCAACCTTAAAAAGCCTCAGCCCTTGTTTGATCGGGATGACTTCGTCATCACGGCTGTGAACGACGAGCACCGGGCAGGTTACAGTCTGGAGATAGTCGCCGGTCGGAAACCAGATACGCGCCAGCCACCGCGCGGGGAGCCAAGGGTAGACCTCGGCGGCCATATCCGGAACCGAGACGAGGCCGCTCTCTATGATAAGCGCGCCTGGCCCGTGCCGGCTCGCTGTATATGCCGCGACCGCGGCTCCAAGTGAACGACCAAAAAGGACGACCTCCTCGGCGGGAATGCCGCGTTCGTCAGTTAGGTGGCGCCAGACGGCCTCGGCATCGCGGTAGATACCCTGCTCGGAGACCACGCCCTCGCTACGCCCAAAGCCGCGGTAGTCAAAGATTAGCGTGGCGAGACCGAGTTTGTTGAAGACTCTCAGGGAGTCCAGCCGATGGGAGATGTTGCCTGCATTGCCATGAAAGAACAGCACGGTGCCGCGCGGTTCACGAACCGGCACATACCACGCATCGAGCCTTATTCCGTCTTCCGTCAGGATTTCGACAGACTCATAGGCAAGCCCGATGCTGTCCGGCCCCGGGCCGATGGCGCGCGAAGGCACATTCGGGAAATAGACCAGCCGCGATTGAAAGGCGAATGCCGCAAGAAGCACCGCGGCGTAGCCCGCGGCGACCAGCATTACGATCGACAAGACGGTGCTCAATGACGTTCGCCTGTCCGACACGGAATCATATCACCTCCCTGAGCCCGCGCGGAAGTTTGCCGGCTTCGCGCGGCAAGATCACCTGACCCCTTCAGACTTTTGGCGGCGCGCCAAAACTTTATTGTCGAACACTCGCGGCGGAGGCAAATCGGATGAGCGAATTGATAGGCGTCTGGGTAAACTGCGCCTCGGAAGAAGAAGCGACCAGGATCGCCGAAGAAGCGGTGAAACGCCGGCTGGCGGCGTGCTCGAATATCCGCGCACCAATTGTCAGTTCATATCACTGGAAGGGCCGGGTCGAGAACAATCGTGAGGTTCCGCTGTTACTCAAGACGCGGCCCAGCCTGTTCGGTCATCTGTCCCGATTCGGACGCTCGGCCCTGGAACGTCGGCCATCCGAATTTGAAATTTTTGCACGACCTAATTGCGCAGTGATGAGATCAAAGGGCCAACCGTCAATCCGCCCCTATTTCGCGCGACAGGTGCCATTTGAAACAAGTTCGGACATGCGGGAGCGCGCTTCGTTCTCGGTGGAATAGGGCCCGGCCGCGATCAGCGCCGAGCCTCGTGCGAATTGCCCGCCGATCCGGATCAACTTGGCGGTCCAGCAGTTGCTGGTGGTTTGGTGGCGGAGCACGAACCACTTTGTCTCGGCGGCTTGGGCACTTGCCGCCTGGAAGCCCAACATAGCGAGGCTCAGTACGGCAATGGCCAACGGATTCGATGATTGTTTCACGATCGTCTCCTGGGCTTAGAAATTAAGTGCTGTCTTCAAGATGGGGCCGGTCCGCCAACCGTGCCAAATCTTTCGGACAAGACGTTGTAGAGCCACGCCAGAATGCCGCCGCATATCGTTCCGCAGACGAACCCCCCATGCGAGGCCGATCACGCTTCCAATTGGCGTCAGCGCGTAGCCGGGGTACCAATTCTCGAGCAGGCTCTCGGAGCCGGGCTCAGCGCCGGTCCAGATCAGCCACCACGCCAGAATGAAGACCCCCACGCCCCACCAGATGCCGAAGGCAAGCGCGAATGCCGGCAGATTGAGTTCCATGGGGATCGTCCTCCGTGGATATTTCACCATGATTCAACATATCGGCGCTGCCGAACCGGCAACATGATCGAAATCAACGGCCCCCTGAATGATCGACTGATCGTATCTGACCTGGCGACCGAATTGGTTGTCGCAGTAAGGTTGCTGGACAGGAAAGAGTGTTGGTGCCATCGCGTCACCGTGCAGACTGTGACCTCGGCACGGCCAGTCGTCCATATGCGTTTCAACACGGCCGGACACACTGCCAATCTGGCCGCATTAGCCGGCTTGGCCGCTCTACGGCACCGGCACGCAGCTTAGAACGGGCCGCGCGGGCAAATGTGTCTGGAGAATGATTCTCGAACACGTTAACCTGACGCAAGATCAGCCAAATGGAGAACGCCGGCTAAGACTCGTTGCAGCCGACATCATGAAACGCCCTGATTGCCTCGCGGTAATGGGCGATCACCTCGTCAAGAGTGACTGGCCAGCGATGTTCTGAAAGCGTCCGGGCGCGTCCCGCAGCGCCCATGCGTGCGCGCAATTCCGCATTGCCCGTAAGCTGCAGGAGCTTTTCGGCGTAGTCTTCGGCCGCCGCCTCCGGCGGCAAGAGGAGACCGGTCTCGCCATCCCGAACATATGATCTCGTGCCAGGACCGCCGGCGGCGACGCAGCAAAGCCCCGCGGCCATCGCCTCAAGCGTGACGTTGCCGGCGGTCTCGGTGATTGAGGGATTGAAGAGGATATCCGCGCTCGCATAGGCGCGAGCGAGCCCCTCGCCCGACAGGTGCCCGACGAAGAAGCCTCCCGGCAGCCGGAATTCGAAACGGGCGCGCTCCGGCCCCTCGCCGACGACGAGGGTGCGGAGTTTCGGATTCTCCACCGCCGCGAGGCGAGCCGCGTCGGCGAAAACATCGATCCCCTTTTCGAGCACCAGCCGTCCGACAAAGGCGACCACCACGTCGTCATCGGCGAAACCGACACTCTGCCGCCATTCCATATTACGCTTGTTCGGGTTGAACAGCGCATGATCGACCCCGCGCGCCCAAAGCCGCAGCTCCTTGCCGATCCCTTCGCGCTTGAGTTCTTCTAGCATGGAGGGCGTCGGCGGATAGACATGGACGCAGCGGGCGTAAAACCAACGCATATAGCGGGTGAGATATTTCTCGAGCCAAGCGGCGCCGTAAAAACGCGGATAAGTGTCGAAACGTGTGTGGAAGGAGGCGACGGCCGGAATTCTGTGCTTCTCCGAATAACTGAGTGCCATGACGGAGGTAAAGTCCGGCGTGGCGATATGGATGAGATCGGGTTGGAAGGCGTCGAGGCGCGCGCGGATCTTGGGCGTTAGGCCAAGTCCGAGCCGGTACTCCCCCCTTTTTCCCGGAAGCGCGACGGAGGGCACGGAAATCACGGTCCCAGCGTGCTGGATGGCAGGCTCCTGCACCGTCGGCGCGAAGATGAGCACCTCGTGCCCGTGTTCGAGAAGATGGGCGACGAGCATATTCTGAGCCCGGGCCGCGCCGTCCATGATGTAATTGTAATTAGCGGAGAACAGCGCGACGCGGAGTGACCCCTCCGGCGCCGGAGAGCACGATGCAGCAGCCCTTGCGGTTTCTACTATGCCTTCCACTTCGGATGTCGAAGCCCTGCGCCTTAAGGCTTAGCAATCACTGCCTGAACCACCAGAGAGCTTAGACGATTTCAATTGACACGCCAAGCCGGGGCGTCACGCTTCGCAAGCTAAGGAGCAAGAATGAGAAGCCTGGCTTTCAATCTAATGGTGTGCCGCACAATCCTCATGCGGGATTCAACCTAAGGCGATGCACCGCATAAGGTAGCGCAACGGACACCGGGGAGCCCCGCCCGGTCGCACTGGAAGCCGGACTGCTGCTGGGCCAAGGCGGCGAGTTTGCCTTCCTCGTCGTCGGCATGGCCTATGGGCTCGGCCTGATGCCTTATGAAACCGCCCAGTTTATGCTGATCGTCACCGGCTTGACGATGATCGCAACGCCGCCGGTGGCCCATGTTGCCCGCAAGCTGGCCATTGCCGCCGAGGCTCGCGAGGCGGAAGTTGGTCAGCGTGACACCAGTATCCCGACTGGCCTTTCTGGCCACGTCATTGTCGTCGGCTACGGCCGCGTCGGCCAAATGCTTGGCTCGGTTCTGGACGCGCAGAGCCTGCCTCATGTCGGGCTCGACATCGATACGGACCTGGTCGCACATTTCCGCGCCGCCGGCGCTGGCATTTTCTATGGCGATGCGAGCCGTGCAGAGATGCTACGAAGGTTCGGCGTCGAACGCGCTGCGGCGTTGGTCGTAACCATGGACAACCCGCACACGGCCGAGCACGTAGTTGAGACCGCTCGCCGGAACTGGCCTGAGTTAGTTATCTACGTTCGCGCTCGCGATCGCGCGCATGCGAGGCGGCTGATTAGCAAAGGTGCCAGCCATGCCATTCCCGAAACCGTCGAGGCGAGCCTGGAAATTGGTGAGATGGTGCTTATGGGTGTCGGCGTCCCCGATCAGACGGCCAGGCGCATCATTGAGGCGCGCCGCCAAGCAGAGCAGGCAGGCGTTGACGAAAGCCGGGTGGAGAAGGCTGAGTGATCCGCGCACGATAGCGTGGGCAACTTGGGCTGGTGAAATGGGTAAAGCTAATGCAAGACTGCCGGTTAGAGACTGTAATGGCAGCCGCAATTCGTATGTCGCAAATTGGCACACAGTTGCCGTTCCGCGCCTGCTGGAGTTAGGTCGGTTCACCGCCACCTGGCCGACGCTCGGCTCTGAACGTCGGTTGGAGGACATCGGGCGGACCCGTTGATTACGATCAATGCAATTTCCCGACCCTGCAGTAATATTTGGTTTGCAGATCCTTCAGCGAGGATCATGCTGATTGCTCGTCAATCCTCGCCCGTTACGACTTGAGAGGAGAATTTGGAATGGCCGAAAAGCCTGCGAAAGTGCCCGTGAAAAAGGAAGAAGGAGCGGCCGCGCCGGTGGAGCGGTGGGATCCATTAACGTCCCTTCGCGAAGAGGTTGATCGCCTGTTTGAGGATTTCGCCTCGCATTGGCCGATTGGGCCGCTTGGCTCGCGCCGGCACAGCATTCTTGCACCGTTGCGCGGTCTCCCGACAGGCTGGGGCGTCAGCGCGCCAGCGGTCGATATCATGGACCTGGAGAAAGAGATTCAGGTGCGTGCGGAGCTTCCGGGCATGGCGGAGAAGGACATCGATGTCCAGATCTCCGACGACATGCTAACAATTCGAGGTGAGAAGAAAGAAGAACGGGAAGAAGGCGAAAAGGAAGGCCGCTATTATCTATCGGAGCGGCGTTACGGCTCGTTCGAGCGTTCGCTCCGTCTTCCGGAAAGCGCGAACCGCGACAAGGCGGACGCGCGCTTCAGCAAGGGCGTTCTCACCATCACATTCCCCAAGACGAAGGAAGCTCTCAAGAAACCGAAGAAGGTCGAAGTCAAGGGTGAGTAGCGTGGTTCAGCACGCGCGATGATCAGCGCAGGGCTCAGTCGGCCAAGGGCGACCTGCCGTTATTCCGTCCGCGTCGGCCATACGCAGAGTGGAAGGAGAGAACCGTGATCATGCGAGCAAAGACGCCCCTGACGTGCGCATCGCTGGCCGGCGCGCTGGCACTGACCCTCGGGGCGGGTAGTGCCGTGGCGCAGGAGATGGAGATTGGCATGCGCGACTTCATGCAGCGATGCGCGGCCTGCCACGGGCCGCGCGCGGGCGGCGACGGACCGGTTGCAGATCTGTTGACCGCGAAGCCGAAGGACCTGCGTCACCTCGCCCGCGAGAATGACGGGATCTTCCCTTTCGTCGAAGTCTATCAGGCGATCGACGGGCGGCGCGAGATCCGCGGGCACGGAACCTCGGCGATGCCGTTGTGGGGAAATTATTTCCAGGCCGAGGCGCTGGACAGGGGTCTGCCTCCCAGCCTCGACGTGGAGCAGATCGTTATGGGACGGGTCCTGTCGCTGGTCTACTATCTGCAGGCGATCCAGGAGCGCTGAAGCCTGGGGGCGGATCGGCTCACCCAAGGGGCGTTTGTCGCCGTCGATGATCCGCTAATCTTTCAACGTTTCGGCCTCCAGGAAATGAGGAAGAAGTCAATCTCGGGCGGCATCGGGACCGCTAGAGGTATGCGCTCGTGCTTACACGATGGCTCACGTAAGGGATGTCCGGATCTGGCACGAAACGGGCGCTCACCAGGGCGCATCAAGATATCCGCTTATTGGCGTTTAGCCGACCCTCAATGTTGATCGTCCGCTTTCGGGCCGATAATCGACATGGTGCGATAGGGTGTTGAAGGTCGCCTCCTGACCCAATTAGAACATCGGCGTTGTGCCAAATTCAGCTTCGGACGATACAGCCGCGATAATTTCAAGCGCGACCGCGCCGCCGCTCTTGCCGAGTGGCGTCTGCTCGGCGCGACCTGAAATCCAGTGCTTCGGGGCGAACTGAGACTGGTGAGCATTGGTCTGACAGCACCCACCACGGTGCAAAACGCCTTTTCTTTGGAACGCATAATAATTTCAATGACTTATCGTCTTGCGCAATATGCTCTATTGTAAAGTCAGGCCACGCAGCCCCCTTACCCCACGATCAGCAGTGCCAGCCACGGCACCAGGCTGAAGAAGACAAACATCACCTTGGCCAGCCCGAGAAACCCGTAGATCACCACATCGAAGGTCTGGCGCGGGATAGGGAACCATCTGGACTGCATGCTGTGCACCCAATCCGGGGCAAACATGCAGACCGTCGCCCAGTAGGTGAAGATTCCTCCGTTCAGGATCGTCATCCACATGAAAAAATCCGTCAGCGTCTGGATTTCCATCGCGCCTTATCCTTTCCAGCAGGTTCCAACACCTAGATGGGGACCATGGGAGAGGCAGGCAAGCGCCACCCGGTGTATCCGGGAATTCCGGCATTTCAGAAAATTTATCTGACATTCCCCATTTTTTGATTGCCAGTCGCCCGCTGGAAGTCTGCCCGAGACGGCCCCATCGATCCACGGCGCCCCGGACGATTGGCGCCCGCTACTGGAGGCGCTTGCGGGGGAATCCGCTGTGTGCGATGCAACCTCCTTTTTTGGCACAATCCGGACATCATCAGCTAGTCGCGCGATGGTTGGCTCTGGCCCATGTCGGCCATTTAAATTCCGGCATACTCAGATCACAGGCGCGACGAACAGGCTCACTATGGGTTTCTTATTTTTAGCTGCAGAATTTTCATGCCGTGAGGTGCGCCAGCCTTGGGCGTGAGCGTGGCAGAGAACAATTTTGTAATATTATTACGCGCCTTCTTGAAGCTGAAGCGACCATTAAGGTCAAGTTTGCAGTTTTGCTTTTTAGATATTTCTACTTGATTGTAAGACTGAAATGTAAACTTCTCTACATTTGGAAACTTTTCCTTTATTTTTTCTTTGACGCGCTCATAGGCTGGTTCGCCATACGTCGCGACGCTGCAATCAGTGGCAAGGGCTGAAGATGGAGTCAAAAAGAGCGCAGCCAGTAAAACCGCGCCCATAAATGACCAGCCACAGAGGCCAGTTTTTAGGGTGTCTGAGAAACCGTTCAGGGTCTGCCGCATAGCAACTTCCCAAGTTCAAAACCACCCATGCTCGGAAGGACCAAGAGTCTACGGATCGATTGAGCGAATGCAAGCCAACGTCTCTCAATCGTCTACCTTTGGCACAATCCGATTATGAAAAATGCTCTAGCGCTAACTCGCATTTTTTCATCCCAGATTGCTCACCGCTCGCGTCAGACGATTCGGCTGCCGAACGTCTATTGTTGGCACGAGACCGACATACAGCACCCACACCGTGTAGGTCTGCAATGTGGTGGATTGCTGCCGCCGGTAAGGGCTGGAGGTCTGTTTACCGCTGCATTCCAGTCGGCCCGCTGATCGGTCGTGAAGGTCTTAAAATGACCCACTTCGAACATTTCACCGCCAGCCTTTAACGAGGCTGATTGTGTAACCAGCATCTCAATCTTTGTGCCGCTTCACCACACTTCGTAATGCACCTCTTTCGGCTGACCCTCGGGCCCATTAACAGGCATGTTGCGCTCATCCAGATCATAGGGGCACGCTGACATGGCCACCACGCAATCCATCTCCGCTCTGAACACGGCATAATCACCTGGGCTTGTGGCTGGCGGTAAGTAGGCAATCTCACCTTCAGAGTTGACTGGGCAATTCATCCAAAGGTTCAAGGGCTGCGGGGTCACGAGTGGCACTGGAAAATCAATCTGCTTCAGCGCTGCTATCAGGTTGTCGCCACAACTGTCGTGGTAGCCCTCAAAGCCGTCCGCAAAATAGCGGTACTTGTCACAGGCGGGCAGCACTGTCTCATGAATGCCGGGTGAATGATCCTCGACAAGTGTCAAGACTGGCCGCCGCTTGTATGTATAAAAGCACTCTCCCTCGCGAGGCATCAATCGCCTGAGCATGCTCTTCGTGTGGTGCATCGACATCATCTCGTGCGGGTCAATCACATTGAAGGCCCACATGTCGACAACCTGCGAGCCGTGCGTATTGATGAGTTTGATGTGCTCTCCAGCAGACAGCCGAGCTGCTCGCCCCTCCCGCGCAGGAATTTCGTGAACGGTGGACATAAACTGGCTCCTCCCGCTCAGCCATTAAAGCCCCGTAGCGTCGATCACTACCATACCAAGTCTGTCGGCGGCTACGAACGTCGCTTGATGGCACTTTGTTGACATAGCCTCAACGGCAGCAATCGCGATCAAAACGGACGTTTGAAATTCTGCGGCAACGGCAGTTTTGTCCCGCATTGCCGAAATTCGAACTGAGACACTACCTACTAGGCGGATCAGGCAAGCTCGAAGACCGCGTCGGCCGACAGGGCTCCGCGCGGCCGGACGCGGCCCTGGTCCATCAACCCGATCAGCCCGGCCAGGACATTGCGCCGTGCCGCGGGCAGAAGTGCGGGGTCCACATCCGTATAGGCCCTGATCGTCAGCGCGGTGGCGTCCGCCGGGCCCTCGGCCAGCCCATCCAGGATCTGCTGCAGCCGCTCTTGCCGATGTGCCAATTGCCAGGCCAGCATTCCCGCCGGATCGGTCACAGGATGGCCGTGACCCGGTAGATAGAGCCTGTCGCCGCGGCGCTCGGCCAAGCGTTCAAGGGTGCCAATGAAGGCCGCCATGTCGCCCTCCGGGGGCGAGACCAGCGTGGTCGCCCAGCCCATCACCGTATCGCCGGTGAAGACGGCCCCCGTCCCGGCCAGCGCCAGGCAGATATGGTTCGAGAGATGCCCGGGCGTATGCAGCGCGGTCAGCTCCCACCCGCCCCGGGCACTGCCCAGGACCGTGCCCTCGTCCATGACGTGAGCCGGGTGGAAATCCCCGTCGCCCCCCTCGCCACCGCCGAACGCCACCCCGTCGCGTTTCAGCCGCGCCATCGTCTCGCTGATCCCGGCCCCGTGTGGTCCGAAGCCATGGATCGGCGCGCCGGTGGCCTCGGATACGGCCCGGGCACCCGGACTGTGATCCACATGGCTGTGGGTGATGACGATCTGAGCGATCCGCTCGCCAGGCCGCAGCGCCGCCTCGACCGCCGCCAAATGGGCGCGGTCGGCGGGCCCAGGATCGATCAGCGCCAGCTCACCCTCGCCCACCAGATAGCTCTGGGTGCCGGTGAACGTCATGGGCGAGGGGTTGCGGCAGGTCACGCGCCGGACCCCGGGCGCCACCTCCACGGCGGCGCCATAGGTGACCGTGGGGTCGCGATTGAACGGGTCTTTCACCTTGCGCATGGCCTCCTGCTGGCCCATAGCCTTCCTTCATGAAGGGCCTAAAGAGATCCCTCAAGAAATACCTGCCGAAAAGCCTGTTCGGCCGGGCCCTGATGATCCTGCTTCTGCCGATCCTGGTGCTGCAGGGGATTGCCGCCACGCTGTTTGTTCAGCGCCATTACGACGCGATCACCGCGCAGATGGTGGGCTCGGTTGCGCGCGAGCTGAATTTCGCCATCACCCGGGTCGAGGAGGCGCCTTCGATCGACCAGGCGCGCGAGGCGCTGGACCATATGTCGGTGCAATTCGGCCTGGAGATGGGAATCGACGAGGACGGGGTGGTCGAGACCCGCGCCTTGCGTGCCTTCTACGACGTGACCGGAGGCGTGATCGAGGAGACCCTGAAGGACGTGGTGCGCCGGCCGCTGGCACTGGATCTGGTCAATTTCAAACGCTACGCGGCGGCGAGGATCGTGACCTCGAAGGGCGTGCTCAGGGTTCTGATCCCGCGCGACCGGATGAACCCGTCGAACCCGCACCGGCTGCTGATCTGGACCACGGCGGCGGCGCTGTTCCTGGCGCTGGTCGCGGTGATCTTCCTGCGCAATCAGATCAAGCCGATCAACGAGCTGGCCCGCGCGGCTTCCGCCTTCGGCCGGGGGCGCACGGTGCCGTTCAGGCCCCGCGGCGCGGCCGAGGTCCGCAGTGCCGGCACCGCCTTCGTCAACATGCGCTCGCGGATCGAGCGCCAGATCGAGCAGCGCACCCGGATGCTGTCCGGCGTCAGCCACGACCTGCGCACGCCGCTGACCCGGATGAAGCTGGCGCTGGCGGTGGCCGACGACACACCCGAGATCCTCGAGTTCAGCCGCGACGTGGGCGAGATGGAGCATATGCTGGACGCCTTCCTGGACTTCGCCCGGGGCGAGGGCGGCGAGATCGCCGAACCCGAGGATCCGGTGGACTTGGCCGAGGAAGTGGCCCAGGACGCGCGCCGCAACGGGATCGACCTGGAGGTCTTCAACCAGGTCGAGACCCCGGACGAGCCCCTTGTCGAGCTGCGCCGCCTGGCACTGAAGCGCTGCCTGACCAACCTGGTCGACAACGCCGCCAAATACGGCGGCGGGCGGGTCATCCTGTCGACCAGACTGACCCGGCGAGCGTTGGAATTCACCGTCGAGGACGATGGCCCGGGCATCGAAGAGGACCTGCGCGAGGCGGTGCTGCGCCCCTTCACGCGGCTGGACGAGGCGCGCAACCAGAACCTGGCCTCGGGCGTGGGGCTTGGCCTGTCGATCGCCCAGGACATAGCGCGCGCCCACGGCGGCGCGCTGCAACTGGACGCAAGCCCTGAATTGGGCGGGCTGAGGGTCAGCGTGACGTTGCCGAGGTAGCGGGGCTCTCACATGTGAGAGCCCATATAAATGATTGATTCAGCGCTCGAATTTTCGGCGTTTACCCAAAACTAACGGTTGGCGCGCGCTGCTGCCCCGGCGGGCGCAATGGCCCGTAGGGCGGGATTTATCCCGCCACGTCGTTTCGGCCCGCTTCGTTTCGGCGGGGTAAAACCCCGCCCTACATTCAATGCATCCGCGCGCCCAGCGGCGCGTCGTGGTCCGGGGAAAGCAGCACCACCCGGCCCTCTGCATCGGCGACGCCGAGGGTCAGGACCTCGGACATGAAGGGGCCGATCTGGCGTGGGGGGAAGTTGACCACGGCCATGACCATCCGGTCCTTGAGATCGTCGAGCGTGTAGAGCTCGGTGATCTGGGCCGAGGTCTTCTTGACCCCGATCTGGGGCCCGAAATCGACCCACAGCTTGTAGGCGGGCTTGCGCGCCTCGGGGAAGTCCTGGGCGTCGATCACCCGGCCCGCGCGGATGTCCACTTTCAGGAAGTCGTCGAAGGTGATGGTGTCGGATTTCGAACCAGACATGGACGCGCTCCCCGGGGATCGAGACGCCACGATATACGTCGGCGACGATGGTGGAACAAGGTCCGCAAAACGAGATCCGTCCCGTAGGGTGGGCTCGTGAGAGCCCACCATCGGTGTGGGCGAAGGAACGGTGGGCTCGTTCGAGCCCACCCTGCGGGACGGATCGCAGTCAATCCTTCCAGAGGCTCTTCCACCAGGGCACCGGCTTGGGCGCCTTGCCCGGGTCGGTGCCGTAATCCTCCATCTCCTCGCGGATCTGGTTGATGTCCCAGCCGGTGAGGTTGGCCAGCGTCTGGGCCTCCTGCTCCCACCGCGCGGGCAATGACTGGCGGTATTGCTCGCCCGCCGCGCAGGCCATCTCGCCTTCGAACGCGTGGCGCATCACGTAGCGGCCCTGGAAGTTGTTGCGATCCTGGGTCTCGACCAAACGCAGGTCTTCCGGGAAGCTCTGGGCATCATACCGTGCATGGAGCCGGGTCACGAAGACGTCCTGGGCACCGGGCTTCGACAGGTTGCTCCCATCGACCCAAAAGACCCCGAGTTCGCGCAACTCCTGCGCGTTCAGCGGATCGGCGGCACAGGGGTCGCACCAGCCCATGTCCCAGGCATATTCCATCATCACCGCGGCGCCGCCCTGTTTCTCGACCGCTTGGCTGTAGAGCGCCTTGTAGGTCTCGCCGAAATGGTCCTTGACCATGGCGGGGATCTCGTTGCCGATCGGCATTGGGACGGTGCGGTAGTTCGCGGTCTCGACCCGGCCATTTCGGGTCAGCGTGTAAAGCAGCAGGTCCTGGCTGCCCTTGGAGTTCACCGTGCCCAGCCGAATCGGCAGCATGAATTTCGGGCTCTCGAAGGCGATCTGCAAGGGCCGCAGCACGCCCCCGCCCTGTTTGGCGTGTTCCTCGAGGTTCACCTTGGCGACGAAGAATTTCATCCCCTGCTTGATGTAGGAGCCGAGCACGTCCGAGGCGCCATCAGGGATTCGATAGCCGTTGTCCTTAAGCCAGGATTCGAGCCCGTCCGACTGGGTCGCGGACAGGATCAAGATGTCGTATTCACCAACCAGATACTCAGCCTCGATGGTCACGCCCTTCGCCCTGGCCTGCTCCTCCCGATCCGCGAGCGAGAACCGCGCGGTCGGTGTCGAGGCGCCAAGCACCCCCTCCATGACGACCACGGGCTGGCAGGGGTCCGGGTCGAAATACTCCACCAGCCGGGGCGCGGTGAAGGCGTCCAGATGATCGACGATGGCGTTCTCGGTCACGTGGATCTGCTCGCGCTGCAGCACGGTCGGTGCCGGCACGACCATGGCGAAGTCCTTTGCCTCGCCCTGGAAGTCGTTGACCATGGTGATGACCGTGCGGTTGCCATCGCGGACCATCACGACCTTGGAGGCCTCGTTGAAGAGCTGAGCATCGCCCTTGGCGACGAAGAAGCCGCAGAAGGCCAGCGCCTCCGGGGCCGCGGCCAGAAGCGCAATCGCCGAGGTCGCGACCGCCAGCGGCTTGATCAGGGGTTTCGGGAAGAGTTTCATGTGACAGCTCCTTTCAGTTGAGCCAGGGGTTCGGTCCAATTCTTGCGGGGTGCGGGGAAGGCGCGGTCCAAAACCGGCACCAGCGGCGCCATCAGCACCAGGCCCCAGAGCGGCCCCGCGGTGACAATCCAGCCGTGCTGGAGGGTGAAGCCCAGAACCGCGACGGCGCCGAGCCAGAAGACGCGTGCGCCACGGTGCCAGGGCTGGGTCATGGGGTCCGAGATCATGAAGAAGGCGAAGACCAGAAGCGCGCCCGAGCTCATCTGATGCAGCGGAATGGCGATTGGATCGCCGAGCCAAAGCGCTCGGCCGAGGCTGAGCGCGGCCCAGAAGCCGAGGAACAGGAACGGCACCTCGGCCCGGCCCGCGCGGCGGGTCACCGCCAGCCCGGCGCCCGCGATGAAGACGGCGATCCAACCCCCGACGCCCCATTGCCCGGTGGAAATCCAGGCCCCGGGTATGAGCGACGTGACCAGGACGATCGCCAGCGCCGCAGGGTTCCAGATATGGCGCCCGCCGATCCGCAGGACGAATTTCGAGCCGGCGGCCAGCGCGGCGGCCAGCGCCGCCAGCTCCCATCCCATGGTCCGGAGGAGCAGCGTCAGCGAGAGGGCCGTGATCGCGGCACTGCGCCATTCGAAGCGGAGGCCCGTGATCCTGGAGCCCAGCCACTGCGCCCCCAGCGCACCACCGAGCGCCGCCACCGGCCGCCACCAGGGCATCTCGAAGCCGAACCAGACGGTCCCGGCCAGAACCAGGGCGCCGAGGGTGGCGATCTGCCCGTGACGGGGATCGCGGGTCACGCGGTCGATCAGAGCCAGCATCGCGCCATTCCTCCTCCCGTTTACGGCGTGCGCGCAGCAGTTGGGCCGCGTGGCCGCCTGTGGCAACGGTTTCGAGGACTTGGACGCGCCCCGCGGGCAAATCCTTGGAGATTTAATCGGAATCAATGATTGGAACTATGATCTCTGCCAGTTTTATCTCGAAACGACCCGGATGCAGGAGCCAATCATGCAAAGGTTATCGGCGATGCTCGCCACCAGTTCGATGCTGGCCATCGGAGGGGCGGGCCTGGCCATCGCGGGCGCCGGGCATGGCGCCGGCGAGGGGCATGGCCAAGCCGCAATGCCCGTTCCCGAGAACATGGATGAAATGCGCGAAATGCACAAAACCCATGAGCACGGGCACGATTTTGAGGCAATGGAGGAGATGTCCGCCACACAAATGGTCCGGGTCATGTCACTGATGAACGACATCGGCATCGCTACACCGCCGATGGATGCAGAACGCGGGCGTGTACTGTTCAACGAAAGGGGCTGCGTCGCCTGTCATGCGGTCAATGGCGTGGGCGGCGATCTCGGCCCTTCGCTTGACGCGGCGGAATTGGCGAGGCCGATGAACGCCTTCGAATTCGCCGCACGGATGTGGCGCGGCGCACAGGCGATGACCACGCTGCAGGAGGACCTGCTGGGTGAAGTGATTGCGCTCGATGGCCAGGACCTCGCCGATCTGATCGCGTTCGCGCATGACGAAAACGAGCAAGCGAAGATGAGCGAAGATCAGATCCCGGAGAAGTTCAGGGCGTTCATCACCGAATAGGCGCGGGCTGGAAGGTTCAGCCGGTGACCTGCTCCGGCGGCAGGTCCGCGGGAGCGGGCGTGGTCAGCGGTTGCGCGGTGACGTGCTCAGCCGCATAGGCGCGCAGGATCGCCGGGCGCGCCTCCAATGCCCTGAGCAATGCCATCGCCCGGGGGGGCAGGTCCCCGCCGGCAACCAATGGTTCGGCCCTGGGATAGAGCCGCGCCCAGCGCAGGCAGGCGGCCAGGTAGAAATCCACCAGCGTCGGCGCGCCGGCGGCCAGCCAGCCGGTCGGCGCCAACGCCTCGTCGATCAGGGTCGCATGGTCGCGGAACCGGGTCGCCAATCCGCGGCGCAGCGCCGGGATGGCGTCATCGTCGTCGACATAGCGGTCCGAGTAGAAGGCCATGCGCAAATCCGCATGCAGGGTGTTCGAGAGGAAGAAGAGCCATTTCAGGAACGCCGCGCGGGCTTCCGCGTCGCGCGACGAAGGCCCGCGCGGCCCCAGCCGCCCGACCTTGTCGGCCAAGTGCAACAGGATCGCGCCGGTCTCGAAGAGGACGATCGGGCCATCCTCGAGCACCGGGATCAGCCCCTGGGGGTTCAGCTTGAGGAAGGCCGGGCTTTTGTGCTGGGCCTTCGCCCGGTCGACCCGCACCCCCACATAGTCGAGCCCAAGCTCCTCGAGCGCCATCCGCACGACGATATTGGCGCTGTCGGGCGACCAGTGGAGGCGCAGGGTCATCCGACTAGGCTTGCGGCGTGATCCGCTGGTGCCGCGCCCGGGCGCCGCGCTCGATGGCGGCGGCGGCCAGGCGGCCGACGCGCAGGTCGTGGCGCAGCATTTCCAGGAAGCGCAGCTCGTAGATGTTGACCAGCTTGTCCGCGGCCGTGACGTCGCAGGCCAGCGCGTAAGCCGTCTCGCGCAAATGGTCAGGCAGGGCCTGCCCGACCAGCCCGATCAGGGCGTCGAGCCCATCCTCCTCCTCGAAGAGGTCCGCGACCAGGTTCGAGACCCGGGCGATATGATCACGGTCATAGCCCTCGAACACCGGCAGGATGTCGATAATCGCCGTAATCGAGACCAGTTCGTTGTCGGTCATGTTCTGGTCCGAGGCCGACGTCGCCACCATCACGGCGACGAGGGCATCCTGCGGACTGAGCGGGTCAATGGTCATGGGGGATCCTCGGGATAGGGAAAATGTCTCTTTGCCGGGAAGTTATTGACCGAGTCCCGCCTCGGCAATAGGAGTCGCCCACCAATCCGACCTCGATCTAGCAAGGCCGATCCGATGTCCACGCCCGTGACGACTCTGCGCGACGCCGCCCTCGTCTCCAAAGCCTGGCCCTTCGAGGAAGCGCGGAAACTCGTCAAGCGGTTCGAGAAGAGCCCGCCGGAGAAGGGTTACGCGCTCTTCGAGACCGGCTATGGCCCCAGCGGCCTGCCTCATATCGGCACCTTCGGCGAGGTGGCGCGAACCACCATGGTGCGCCGGGCCTTCGAGACGATCTCGGACATCCCCACAAAGCTGCTCTGCTTCTCGGACGACATGGACGGGCTTCGCAAGGTGCCGACCAATGTCCCGAACCGCGAGATGCTGGCGGAAGACCTGAACCTGCCGCTGACCAAGGTGCGCGATCCTTTCGGCACCCATGACAGTTTCGGGCGCCACAACAACGCGCGGCTGCAGGCCTTCCTCGACCAGTTCGGGTTCGAATACGAGTTCGCGTCCTCGACCGACTATTACACCTCCGGCCGGTTCGACGAGATGCTGCTGCGCGTGTTGGAACGCTTCGACAAGATCATGGAGATCATGCTGCCGACACTTGGCGGCGTGAACGAGGAGCGCAAGGAAACATATTCCCCGTTCCTGCCGATCAGCCCCAGGACCGGCCATGTGCTGCAGGTGCCGACGCTGGAGCGCCACCCGGAGCGCGGCACCATCGTCTATCAGGAGCCCGACGGCGAGAAGGTGGAAGTGCCCGTCACCGGCGGCCAAGTCAAGCTGCAGTGGAAGCCCGACTGGGCCATGCGCTGGGCGGCGCTGGGGGTCGATTACGAGATGTTCGGCAAGGACCTGATCCCTTCGGCGGACCTGGGTGCCAAGATCTGCCGGGCATTGGGCGAGCGAGCGCCCGAGCCCTTCCAATACGAGCTTTTCCTGGACGAGGAGGGCAAGAAGATCTCGAAGTCCAAGGGCAACGGGATCTCGATGGAGGATTGGCTGAAATACGCCTCGGACGAGAGCCTGTCGCTATATATGTTCCAGAAGCCACGCACGGCCAAGCGGCTCTATTTCGACGTGATCCCGAAGGCGGTCGATGAATACCACCAGCATCTGCGCGCGTTTGACGGGCAGGCGCTGGAGCAAAAGCTGGCCAATCCGGTCTGGCACGTCCACCGGGGCCAGCCGCCTGCGTCCGACATGGTGGTCTCGTTCGCGATGCTCTTGAACCTCGCATCGGTGGCCAGCGCCGAGGACAAGGAAACGCTTTGGGGCTTCATCCGCCGCTATGCGCCGGAGGCCGCGCCTGAGACCCATCCGGGGCTGGACGCGGCGGCGGGCTTCGCGGTCAGCTATTACCAGGATTTCGTGAAGCCCGAGAAACAGTTCCGCGCGCCCGAGCCGCATGAGCAAAAGGCGCTTCTGGACCTGCGCGACCGGTTGGCGGTCTATGACGGTCCGGCGGACCCGGAGGCATTGCAGAACCTGGTCTTCGCGGTCGGCAACGAGCACCAGTTCGACCCTTTACGCAACTGGTTCAAGGCAATCTACGAGGTGCTGCTGGGCGCCAGCCAAGGCCCGCGCTTCGGCGGCTTCATCGCGCTTTACGGGGTGGCCGAGACGGTCGCGCTGATCGACCGGGCGCTGGCGGGGGAACTCGCGGCATAGTCTGGATGTGAAGCCATCGTTCCCTTTAAGCAACGTGCGTGCGCAGTCGGGTTAGCGCGAAGCGATTGCACAATTGCAACGATGGCACCGAGCATCCGGTGAGTCTGCAGGACTCAATCATTGGCCGAAACGCTATGTGCATGTGGCTCTGTGGGGCCATTACCGATCCGCATGGTGAAATTCGTTTCGTTTATGTACGATGAGCGAAAGAGTGATCAGGGGGAGGGACGGCCATCGGCGCGCGCGTCGTTGATTGCCGTCGTTACCCCATGAAAGCCGGCCGAAGAGAGCGCAGCCTCGATTGAGCGCCTGAGCGCGGCCAGGGCCGCATTTCGATGATCCGCCTTTTGGAGGAAGCATGCTGGGTCAGCAGATTTTGAGTGGGCTTGCGACGGGCAGCCTCTATGCGTTGACGGCGATCGCGGTTGTGGTGGTCTTCCGGAATACGCGTACGATCAACCTGGCCCAGGGTGATTTCGCGATGATCGGCGCCTTTCTGGGCGTGGTCTTCCTGAAGGAATGGGGCCTCAACTACTACGCCATGCTGCTCTTGGTCGTGGCCTGCTGCATGCTGCTGGGCGCGGTGGTCGAGCGCCTGGTGATGCGCCCGGTCGCGGATTCGGACTGGCTGACCCTCTTCACCACGACGATCGGCGTCTATTACATCCTGCACGGCGTGGCGGGCTGGATCTGGGGCCGTGACACCAAGGCGTTTCCAGTCACCTTCGATCCGACCCCGATCGATATCTGGGGGGCGCTGATCAGCGAAGGGCACCTCTACAATATGGGGATTGCGCTTCTGATCGGGGCGGTCCTGTGGTGGTTCTTCACCAAGACCAAGCAGGGCATCGCCATGCGGGCGGTGACGGATGACCCGGAGACCGCCTATCTGATGGGCATCCCGGTGCGGTTCATCGTGCTGCTGACCTGGATCATGGCGGGCTTCATCGCCGGGTTCGTCGGCATCCTGACCGCCCCCATCATCTATGTCTCGCCCGAGATGATGGACGAGATCCTGATCAAGGGTTACGTGGCCGCGGTCTTCGGCGGGCTCTATTCCTTCCGCGGCGCGGTGATCGGCGCGCTGATGATCGGCGTCGCCGAGAACCTGGCGGGCGGCTATCTGGGCAGCCATTTCAAAACCGCCACCGCATTCATCATGATCGTCGGACTGCTCGCCTTCCGCCCTCAGGGCCTGGTCGGCATCCAGCGGCGGCGCACGATCTGAGGACGCCATGGCCGAGCAGACCTTGGACATGACGGGGATCGAGACGGGCGAGGGCAAGCGCCGCTACGACGCGGTCAAGGCGCTGAAGCGGCGCTTCACGCGCAACGACTTCATCGTGTCCAGCCTGTTTTTTCTGGCGCTACTGCTGATCCCGGCCCTGCCGACGGTCAAGGGCTGGATGCTGAGCCAGGGCTCGCTGATCATCATCTATGTCATCGCCGCGTTGGGCGTTCTGGTGCTGGTGGGCTTTACCGGGCTGGTCTCGGTCGGCCATGGCGGGTTCCTGGCGATCGGGGCCTATACCTCGGCCCTGCTGACCGCCCATTTCGCCGTCGACCTGGTGGTCGGCATTGTCGCCGCGATGCTGATGTCGGCGCTGATCGGCGCCGTTCTCGCGTTGATCTTTCTGCGCCTCTCGGGGGCCTTCATGGCGATCGG
>Ga0224508_10001675_pt1 | contig 19614 bp, 17 predicted proteins | sample SF_Jan12_sed_USG_4_FD_170157 | JGI IMG/M metagenome (GOLD analysis project Ga0224508, IMG submission 170157) | Sediment microbial communities from San Francisco Bay, California, United States - SF_Jan12_sed_USGS_21 | ecosystem: Environmental > Aquatic > Marine > Sediment | place: USA... | reverse complement strand
GACATATATGGAATACAAAATTAACCAAATATTTCAAATTGCCTTTGTATGAAACAACAGTTCCATGAGTGAATTATTAAGATTTAGAGGATTGTGTACAAAATGTTATTCATCTGGTGTTGAACTGGTATTGGATGATGAGACGTTTGAAGTGGTTTGTGACAAGTGCAGAAATTAGAATAACAGTTACACATCATGCAAACTTAGATTCTCTTTACCTGCTGCACTATCATCAGTCTGTGTCTTGTTTGTGTACCCTTTGGTTTTGTCCTCAGAACATATCCGCAGCAAGGACAATGTTTGCCTTCCCAGTTTATGAAAATTGTACAAACTGAGCATCTTTTCTGTCCTTTTTCATATCTGCTGTTTATCCCAAATGGCTTTCCAGCTTTATATCTTGTGCAGGTTCCTTTACAGACCATTGCAAGGAAAAGTCCAGATTTACATTATAAAATGATTGAGAATCAATTTATTTTTGATTTGAAAAACATCATAAATTATATGTCATTTTTGTTAGACACCAACCGATCAAAAATCATCTGAGAAATTCTGGGAAATACTTAAGTTTCAAAATGCCATAGTGAATGTAAGAATAAAGTTCACCTCTACCCCCTGAGTGTAATGCTCTAAAGGAAACCTGCCGGGATTTTGTCTGGGCTTTGTTCTTCTTAGTTTTCTTTGACAATGATATTATTTTAAAAAAAACTAATTCATGAAATTTGCCTGCACATGATCTGAGCATTCATTTAGTAGAGTACCTTCAAAATCATCAACAGTGCATCCACATTGCAATTTCATGAACTGATTTTCTTCATCGTTCATATTCTGTACTTTCATTAATCAGCACTTGTAAAATTTGTTTAAAAAATTGAGAGGCAGTTCGTCAAAAAAGAATCAGGTTTCATGGTATTTGATTTTTTGAAAGGTTATCAAAGGAGACATTTTCTTTGAACAGTCTTCCTCATCCAATAAATTGCACATGCGATTGTTAGTTGCAAGGTTTTGCACGCATCGCCTGCTCTTGCAGCATTGCATCAACTGTTTCCTTTGAACCACCACCAGAAACCAGCGGGGTGTCCTTTTCCCATGCAACATACTCCCACTTCCAAAACTGTGGATTGTTATCTTTTTCTCCCATTGCATGATTCGAGGTGTTCACAAAAATCACAGGATGGTTTTCATCAGAATAAAAGTACTCGATGTCTCGTGCAGGCGCCTGACTAAACCATCCCTCCTTGTCACCATGCGTGCTGTCTGCATTAAGATCATCATCATTGCTGTATATTCCAGGAAACTTTAGCGCTACAGGCTTTTGGTTTTGTAAAAGTGTACTAAATGACTCCAGATCCTTTGTCCTGCCGTACTTCCATCGTCTAAAATGCCTGTAGATATAATCTAAAAACCATGCACGATTTAGCTCCTCGTCATTGAACATAAGAGAAAATACTATCTCGTCTTGTTTTTTCTCCCAAAAAATTGAGCGGACATAGTTATTGTGTGTATCAACTCTTGGCTGATAAATTACAGGAAAAATGTCCTCTTTGTGGATAGTATCTACGTCAAATATACCTGAATTCTGCTGCACTCCTAACCTTTGCAGAATTTTATTGTGAATTAGGACTAGTTCTTGTGGAACGTGTGCATCATCCGATTCAATCCAGATTACAGCATCGCTGATGTGTGTTTGCTCATCTCCAGAGTTTTGGACATCCATGTGAAACGCCCACCTTGAGATTTGAGGAGTTTGAGGTCTGTCTGGAGGATTGTGTTCCACGGGTTTGCAGTATTGCTCTTTTTCAATATCTCCTACTCTAGTTACCTTGAGTCCAAGCATTAGCCAAATTTTGTTGCCAGACAGATGATCTGTTCGATCTAGTATCTTTTGTCGTCTTGCAACGATTCTTACCCTACTGTTATCCATTCCGATAACTGTAAAGTGACATCCTCTCCAGTCCCAGTCTTCTGGTTCATCTGACCAAGAAAAAAGTGCGCTTTGCGGAATAATTCTCTTAATCCAGTTAATGCTTTGCGGAATTTTCTTTGCATTATATCTTCTTTGCTTGTATGAGAACCAAAGGCGGGATTCAATATCTTTGATCATGACCCTAGCACATGTGTTCTGCAGCAATGGTTGCAAGCATCAGGACTGTCAGCTGGGGGTTTACGCCAACTGATGTTGGAAAAACGCTTGCATCACAAATATAGAGATTGGAGATATCATGAGACTTGCAGTAAGAGTCGACAACTGACTTTGCAGGATCCGAACCCATTATGTTTCCTCCCTGAGGATGTGCAGACGCAATAAGCAGTTTTCCTTGTCCTGCCGAGTCTGGTTTTATCTTGGATTCGATTTCATCTTCACTTTTGATTATTGTGGTTTCAATGTGTCCTGTAATTACCTCCCTTGCACCTGCTCGGAGATATATCATGCAAGCCTCTTGCATTCCTTTTACCATTTGTTTTTGATCGTTTTCACTTAGTGAGTAGTCCAGGGTTGCATCTTGGTTATGATTAAGCTTAACTTGCCCTACTGCCTGATCATGGACCAACACGCCAATCATAGATACGTTGTGGTATTTTTTTACCTCCTCCAGGTTTTTTTGACCAAAGTGTGGCATGATTAGTGAGAACTGAGATGGAGATACGAAGACAGACTCTATCATGAATCCAAATTTTTCATGTCGTCTTGCAGAGAATTCGTCGCAAAAATACGCCATCACACTTGAATCCTGCCCATTTATTGACTCATCAAAGACCCCCACCACTGATGATGATGGATGCAGGCTGAAATTCTTGCCTACCTGCCCGCTAGAATTTGCAGTGTTGTTTTTGAGTAGGAATTCTGATGATGCTATTGGCCCTGCTGCCAACACAAACTTTTGTGCAGTTACTGAAACTTTGTGTTTTAGTTTTGTGTCCGGATCCGTTGCAATTCCCCAAACCTTTGTCATTGTATTGCCGCTTTGCTCAATAGATTCTGCCTTGCAGTTTGCAAAGATTTTGAGTTTGGAATGATCTGCCTTCTCTAGATATGCATTCAATGCATTTTGTTTTTTGCCTCCACGCAGAGCCTTGCTCATCCATCCGTGTGAATATCCCAATACATCACAACCATCCCCTATTACATCATGAGATCTGCCTTCCTGCGTGATTCCAGTTACGCCATACTGCATCTCTGCTTTGCCATATGCTGAATCAATTTCCTGATCAGTTAACTGCACTCCATACTGTTCCTGCCAAATCTTTTTCACAAAATCAGGAAATCTAAAGCAGATTCCATAGTTTATCATTGTAGAACCGCCAACACATTGGCCCTGCGCCACGTTTACAGAGAAATTATTTGATAAAAATATTCCATGGTTCTTCCACAGATTGAGCAGGACGTCATCTCTTGTCTGGCTTGTGATATCTTCCTCAGTGTAATGGTTTCCAGCCTCTAGCATTACAACTTTTTTTCCTTGCTTTGTGAGCTCATATGCAACAACAGAACCTCCAGCTCCGCTTCCAATAATGCAGACATCAGCTGTATACGGTACATCCCTGTCGTAGTTTTTTTGCACATCAAGTGTCAATTCAGGTAACTCCTCTTGAGAATTTCTCCGTTGTATGGGATATCATCCCAAGTCAGATTACTGGTAAAGTATGCAAAACTTGTAATCGACTTCAGTGCCCTCAGAGCAATGGATAGTCCCATCGCAGTGCTCCAGGTCTCAATGTACCAGTCTTGCTCATCAGAAGTCATCGATATGAATCGCTTTAGCATGAGTCGTCTGCCAAACAGACTTGAGAACATCACACCCAGTCTGGAATCAAAAAAGAAGACCAATAGCAACAATGCTTCTTTGTTTGCAATAGGCATGTTTGCAAGCATCTTTTTTGATATTTCAAAGGCGTCAGTGGTTTTTTCGTTTCCCTCTTTTGTATCAGAAAACATTGCAATTATTATCTGGTGTAAGATATCACAAGACTGGGAGAACCTGTGATCTGCAACCAAAACTCCTGCTGCAAACAATATTCCAAAGATTACAGCTAAAATAATTCCGTGGGTCGTATCAGAGGCAGGCTCTAAAATCATGTAGGTGCCAAATACAATTGCAGATCCTATGAATCCGACAATTATGTAGCGATTTGTTGCATGCCCACTAGATAATAATCGTCCTGTCAGAATTATCATCAGGTGATTAAACTTTACAGAAAAAAATCCAACTGCAAACCCAAAACCGATTGCAAGAATTATGTAAATTATGATTGCAGTCATTTTGAAAATCATATTTTTTACTATACAAAATGATTTAAAGAAAGCGGTCATAGATTTTTCAAGGGATTTCAATAGGATTATTTGTAAATGAAGAAGTCAATGTGATAAATGAATTTAGACAATTTGGAAATTAACTCAATCCATTTAATTCATTAAAAACAACAAGGAGATTATCATAGATGAAAAGATAATTTGATATTATGTGTCAGCAACAAAAAATTTACGTCTAACAAGATCTAGAAAAATACGCAAGAATAACCTACTATAAAGTTAAAAAAATAATTTTTCAATCACACTTTATTAGTATGAGTGATCTAAAATAAAAAATGCTCTTCTCTATTTTGTCACTCTCATCAAATCAAAAAATGTCTTGTTTTTTAGTATTGTCAGTGTTTTTCATACCAGGATTTGCATATGGTGATGATACTATAGAGGATTCAAACATGTCTGAATTCATTGTATTATCGACTCACACCGAAAAACATCTCATTGATCAAAGAGTAACAATAATGGGAAAGTTTTTTGACTCTCAGAACAACCAACTAAACGGTCCAATCACACTAAAAGTATTTGATCTTAGAAATCCCGAAAAGGCAATAGAGATTTACTCTAATGTGGTATATGCAAAAAATGGCGTGTTCAGAGATGTTGGGTTTATTCCTCCAGAAATTGGAGTATATACAGTAGTTGCAGAAAGCTCCTCAGAAGCAATAACCTCTTTTAACATCAGAATAGATAACATCACATCTACAACGTCACTTTATGTATTACTTGTTACGGTAATCGGCTTTATCATTCTTCTGACTTTGGTTAGTTTCATAAACAGTCCCAGAATCAAACTATCCACATATCACGTGATAAGGTTTTTTCTCATAACCGTAATCGCATTTGGAATGATATCGTTTTTCCTTTTCTTAGATGTAGAATACGGCAAAAATTCCCCCATCGGAATAGTAGTCCAAGAGCATGTCAATGCAAAAATCAATTCAGAATCAAACCCAGATGAACTTGTTTTTGATGGAGTACTGAAATTAAATTGGATTATGCATATTGGAGGACACTCTGCTGACAATTATTCTACAGGATTACAGATTCCAATTTATGTCCTAATCGGCGGAGTTTTTGGAGGATATCTTAGATTTTTCTATTACACGTCAAATTCTTGGTTAAAAAATGAAATGGCTGTACAACTTACCACTATTCAAAAGACATATGACAAAATAACAGAAGGTGAAAAAACTCTCATCGATGAGCATACTATTCCTGATAAACCAAATCTAACACCTACTGAAATTAAAAATCATAAATTTGATGAAATAACAAAAAGAGCAAACATTGGTATTTTTGAGCCAGTTTTGACAAGAGTTGTAATTAATAGAGTAATGAGTGATCTGGCATTATTATTCATCGCTCCTGTCTTGGCAATAATGGTGTATTTTCTTTTGTTACAAGGAGGACTAGATGTAATTAATGATATGTGGACATTTGTTCTCGCCAGCTTTACTGCAGGAATATTTACAGAAAATGTCATTAGAAAAATAGCGGAAAATCCCTTGTTTGAAAACAAAAGTAAAGATGAGAAAAAAGAATAATTTCAGAGAATAAATTGAGAAATTTTATTTATATATTCTGTTAATTGGATTATTTTAATTTCCATTTTTTTGTTTTGTCCTCTTGTGTGTATTTACCAAGGCTGACCCATTCGGAGTTACGGATACCCAATATTTCATAGTCTGCCTTCTGTAAATCTCCTGCCTTGTTTAGCTCAATTGGCCCTATTGTAGCATTTTCATAATTTTTTGCAACATTGTGAATACTGGATTTAATTGATGACACATCAGTACTGTCAGTTTCTATCATACTAAGTCCTATAAGCCATACTGCATCATAAGAAGAATACATAAAATTACTAATTATGCCAGAATCATTATTCAGAATTTTTTGAACTCTTTCAAAAGTTGGATTCTCAGTTACTGCAAATTGGAGGGTTGTAAAACTTACATCTGTCAAAAACCTGCCTGTATCGGATGTTACCAAGTCAGTATCACCAGAAACCCCATCTGTTCCAAACCACCTTACATCTGTCTCAGTAAAAATATCATAAGATGAAACTGAATCAATAAAGTTTTTGATTTCTCCAAATCCTATATACACAACTGCAATATTACTTGAGTTGTTTTTTGTATAATCTTTTATCTTATCAGATAGTTTCAGTGCGGACAAAGAAAAAATAGTTGTATTCGGTTCATAACGTATACCGTCATCGCTGTTTCCCTTAAATGAGTTAACAAGTTCTTCTTTCAATCCATTTCCCCAAGCATCGTTTCTCCAAACCGGAATAATGATTTCAATGTCCTGATCATGTAAAAGGGTTGCAAGAACTTTTCCCTGGTTTGTGTCATCAGGAACAAGACGAAATACATGGTCATTAAAGGCAAGTGAAGACGCTGAAGAGCAACAACTGATTAGCAGCATGTTATTCATTTCTGCATAATCCATAACGTGGGCTACATTGGCACTTGTTTCAGGACCCACCACAATCTTGACTCCGTCTGCATTGAGTTTGTTTAATTTATCATATGCTATTTCGGGATTAGTAGCAGAATCATGAGCCTTGTATTTAAGATGCCAAGTATGACCCTGTTTCATAAGGTATTCATTAAAGTCCTTTACTGCTTGCTTGGAAGCTTTGATGTTTAGTTTTCCATGGTTTGACAAATCTCCTGTAATTGGGAAGATCAGTCCTATTTCAACTGCGCCTGACGGAAAAGAAGGATTTTCTGCAATAGGTTTCTTGGAAATATCTGGTTTTTTTTGTTCAACGCTAAAAATAATGCTAATTCCTAAAATTAGTAGAATAAATACAACGGTAGTTATTTTGATTGCTATATTCACATATTTTTTTAAGAATAGATTGCTTTTAACATGTTTCTTAAGGCGTCTCAGATACAAAAACCATCAAAATATTATGGTCAAAATAATGCATAAAGAAAGTATTTGAGAAATTCTCTCTAAAGCTGAAAAGGAAACATACCAAACTCTATAAGATTTAGCAATATGTTCTAGACATAGAAAAGATACTTTCAAATTCTAAACTGTTATTGGCTCTGCTTAATCCAAAACTAATCAAATATTCAAAATGAACATCTAATTTCTGCGTAAGATCTATAAACCATAAATTTTGAAGAGTTATGCATTGAATGAATCATCTGCTCCATGTACTAGTTGTATGATAGAACATGCATCAGGAATTGGATGTTCTTGTGAGTGCCATCAAGGCAAGTAAGTAATATTGTTTTCTGATAACTTCTCAACACTAGTTTTAATGCTCAATTTTTCAATATTGTTGTAAAACGATGGAGATAGCACACATACTAGTAACATGTGAGGACAAAAGAGAAGACGATGTCCTTGATGAGATGAAGTCCATCAAAGAAATTAGAGAGATTAAAAAGACATTTGGAGCATATAATGCAGTAATACGAATAGAAGCAGAATCAGTTCAAAAGATTAAGAGAGTAATGGCAGACAAGATACGAAACAGGCCAGGCATACTAAGTACGTTGACACTGGTTTCAGCATAGATTTTCAAATAAATTCAAGCAAGTAAAAAGGTAGAAAAGGTAAGAATGAATATTCTCACTTTCTCAATTTCATTGCCAATTTTGCTGCAATACCCCAAGAGAACAAGGTAAAACCAATTGGGAATACTCCGCTTGTGAGTATTTGTGGCACTTGTTCTAATGATGCAGTAATGCTTCCATCAGCAGAATACATTGCTGCAGCTATCGGCAAGGCAACCAGGTAGATTACTACGAGTTTTGTTTTTGTGGTCTCGTTGTATAATCCTGTTTTGAGAAATTTAAGTAGTTTTTATAATTAAAGCATGCCACAAATAAATGAGTATTAAGAAATATCTTTTCTTATTAATTGGGGTCATGACCCAAACCCTAGAACTCAGAAAAGAAAAACTCTACTGCAAATACTGCAAAGGCACACCTACAATAGAGATTCCAAACAAAATAGATCTTTCATTACCTACAAGTGATGAATTTATAGAAAATGTTAGATGCGCCATCTGTAAGAATATAGGTTACGTAAAACGGTAGATTCTTTTTAGTTTTAGAATTAAGCCTTTTGGATAGTAGATAGCATTAAGAGATTCAAAATTTTAGTCGGACATCCCGACAAGATTCAATCAAATACAACATACTACTCTGGGGGTCCACTAACTCAGAATCAAATCTTTGGTAAGAATATAATCGTTTTATATCAGAATGTAACTATGTTATCATGTCTTCCGATATAGATTCCCAATACAACGGAACATACGGTGGCTATGATGATACTATCGGGGTAGTTACGAGAATTGACTCTTCTACCAACATTGTAAGTGGTGACGTATACTTTAAGTACAAAGATCATAGTGATGAGAAAATCTATTTTGATCAAATGTTTTCTTTTATAATTATAAATCCTCATGCTGAATCTTCCGGAAATGCCTTTGAAATCAGTGGAGATATGAATTTTTTTCAATATACCACGTTGACAGGCAAATTATCAATTTCACTAGATGATAATTCTAGTTCTCTGGTAATGGAATTACAAGATAAATTATCTCAACGGTTTCCTACGATATCTAATATTAACATTGAAAAATTTTCAAATTATTACAGGACAATAAATCTTGAAATAGATCATATGGAAGGAACCAAACTTCCTGATGAATTTGATACTAGTTCTGTTTCTGATAAACCATCTGATCTTCCTAACCAAAAGATTTCAATACAGTCCATCTATGCAAAGGCCGGAATTAATATGCATATTTCTCCAAACCAAAATACCATACCCTCTAGTCCTAATGCCCTTTGGGATGATAGTGAACTTCATGCAATAATGGAACAAAACATGTATGAATATCCAAACTATCCTTCTTGGAGACTTTATCTGTTAATTGCAACAAATTACGAAGATCCAAATGTACTTGGTATCATGTATGATTCTAATGACAAATATCCCAGACAAGGATCTGCAGTATTTTATGCCCATCCATTAATCAATGGCAGTGATACTCCTGAAAAAAAGCGAGAATATCTTTTTACTGCAGTTCATGAACTTGGACATGCACTAAACATGTATCATTCGTTTCACAAAGGAATTGATGGAGTGGTATATGGAATACCTGTGCCACAATCATTGTCTTTTATGAACTATCCACATTTGTATCCATATGGTTCAATTCCTCCACAAGGCTGGAATGGTGAACATGAATTTTGGTCTAAATTCAATTTTCGATTTGATCAGAGCGAGTTAATTCATCTATGTCATCATGATTACTACGAGGTAATTCCAGGAGGTTATGAGTTTGGCTCTGAAGGTCATTATAGTGTAAATAATAAGAAAAATTTACGATTCGTTGATTCTCTTAAAGAAGAGAATCTTATTTCTAGTGTTCCACTGGAACTAACAATTAGATCAAAAAAACCCTTTGATCTTGGAGAGCAGGTAATTGTAGAAGCAAAATTAAAAAATATTTCAAATAGGACACTCCAAGTCTTTTCATCTTTGAATCTCAAACATGGATTTTTGAGAATTATGATAACTGGACCTGATGGACAAACCCAGAAATGTTCTCCACTTATCATTCGATGCGGTAAGTTTGAATTTATTGCCTTGGATTCGGGTAAAAGTATCTATGAAGATATTTACCTAAACTATGGAAAGAATGGATTTTATTTCAAACAACCTGGTATATACAAAATACAAGGAATGATTGAATTTGCTGGAAGTTTTATCTTATCTGAGATTCATGAAATCACAATTCTCGATACGGATTCTAATCGAGAAAAGAATTTGCTTTTAGATTTGTTTGATAGGATGCAAGGACATTATTTGTATCTTAAAGGATCTGATTATTTATTGGATGCAGAAAACATGCTATCTAAGATAAAATTACAAATTCCTGACTCTAATGTGTCTAAATTTATTGAATTCTACAAAGGGTCTAGATTAAAGAAGAATTTTAAAACAATACAAAAAGGATCTGTTCATACCAGAAAAGCAGATTCTGTCAATGCACTTAAGGAACTTACATCAGCTGTCAAAGAAAATTCCGAGGGTAAAATAGTATTTAGTAATGTACTTTTGAATAACATAATGAGCGGAATGTCTGATTTACAGATCAGTTTGGAACAGACTACAGGTGCAAAAGATACTATAAAGCAGTTGATTGATATTCTTAATCATCGCAAAGTTTCTCCAAATGTAATTGGAAATCTTGAAACAAAATATGATAATATATAGTTAGATTAAACCTTTCTAAAAACAATATATTTATAGGCTATAACTTTATAGTTTATTCATGCCATTTTACCTCACTCCAGTCACAGGAGATCTGTTAATTAATAGAGAAAAAGAGATAGAACAGTTACTATCAGAGTTAACTAGAAAAAACTCTAGAATTGGATTCTCACTAACAGGAGTTAGAAGAATAGGAAAGACCAGTATTCTAAAAGAAGTTAAAAAAAGACTAGAGAAACAAGGAATTGTTGTTATTTACATTTCAGTTTGGAATACTATTCCAGATACTCTAGAGACTTTTATTGCAAATCTATTTGATGAAACAATTACTTCATTCAAAGACAAATTTCCACTGAAAATGAAGATTAGTAATTTAGTAAAGATGGGAAGAAGTGGAATCACGGATTTATTAAAACACTTGAATCTTTCAGTAGAGTTTGAAGATAAAATCTCATATACTGTATCTTATGTTAAAGGAGAAGAGTCTGATGTCTCAAAGGCCACATCAAATATTTTTAATTTAATAGACAAGCTTGCAGAAAAAACAAAAACCAAATGTGTTTTAATTATTGATGAATTTCCGTCACTTGTTGAGCTCAAGATTGGAAAAAAGATGATTGGTCCTTCCATAATAAAAACAATAAGAACAATAAATGAAGATTATACAAAAACTAGTTTAATTATTTCAGGATCTTTTATGCATACCATGCAGCAAGTAGCTTTAGACTCATCTGCACCGTTTTACAAGCAGCTTGTTAATTTAGAAATTGATTCACTAGAAGATAAAGCAATAAGAGATTTTGTAAGAAAATATCTAAAGAAAAAGATCAACAAAGAAGGATTGGAATCATTAATAGAAAAATCAAGTGGCATTCCATACAATTTACAGATGTTGGGACGCCAACTAGATAACCTCAAAGAAGATACCTTGAATGAATCATCAGTATCAAAGGCAATTGATGAGATACTAAAAAGAGAAGGAGACCTTCACTTTAAGGATTATTTGAACATGATGCAATCAACTGAAATCAAGGTAGTAAAAACAATGGCCGTATATGATGTGAATGGTCCAAAAGATATTGGCAATGCAGGAAACATGAGACTAAATGATGTTACTGCATTACTAAAGATACTCTCAGACAAGGGAGTTGTCAAAAAGATTGAGCGTGGCCAGTACTATTTTACTGATAACATGTTCAAAATATGGTTAAACCGTACCTGTGGATAAAGACGACAACTTTATAGGCTATAACTTTATAGTAAAACGTAATGAAAGAGGGTAGTTTTCAGAGCGGCATAACTGTTTTTATGCAAACGGAGTGTAATTATTCATGAACAACATATTGACTCAAAACAATCCATACGTCCCCAGATTCGAAGATATGCTAAAACCATTACAATCAAAACTATCAAAATTAGAGATAAAGTTAGATTCTATTGATGATGACCACCCACACAGACAACAATCCAGATTAAATGTTTTAGAGGAGATAAGTAAAACTAAACAGGAAATTCATATAACTCAAAAGAATTTGGAATGTTCCAAAACAATGAATGTGATAAGATCTGATAAGGTTCCATCAGATATTCCAGACTATAATGTTTGGAATGATTGTTGGTATGATGAGGAGAGGAAGTTGTATGTTACATTTAATGAATATTTTATGGAAGGAAAAGATGCGTGGATACGTTCTCATCAGAAACAATACACAGAGGAAACAGGAATTAAAGCTGTTGTTATTTTACCAGAACAGATAGAATTTCGATTTGGTTATCCTGTCATGTTACAGAAAGATGACAAAGGTTTTCCCGTATGGTTTTTTATTCAAACAATGAAAGAAAAGATGTTGACACAGGATATTGTATCAAAAAGAGTGAACCCAAAATCTCATGAAGAATCAGTATTGTATAACACAGAAGCCGATAACTGGATTGAAGTATTAGGCATTAATCTTACAGAGAAAGAATATGAATTAGCTTGCGAGTTTATGCCATATTTAGTGAAAACACCCATGGAAGTTCTTAAAGCAAACGCTGGAAGAACATATGATCCCAAGTTATACCAACAACAAATGGCAGAAATAAATCAACACTAATTTCATATCTCCTTCAAGATGGATTCCAAAGACAATTGCCCTGTTATGCCACAATGTTACAGAGTTTCATGTTGATGCATCATTTGATGTCCAAAATCAGATGGGAAAACTTGCATGGGTAGTTTATCTTCAAGATGAACTAGTATCAACGAATATCCTTCCAAAAGTCAGATCCAACAGTGTCAATGGTCTAGAAGCCCTAGTTTTCAAGATAATAAATCAAATTTATTCAGGTGCAAAAATTTACACTGATTCAAAAAATGTTTGGGAAGAATGGAAAGGTAAGAACAAAAATCGAATTTATTTGATAGATCATAAAGATAATCTTGCTGATGCTTTACTGAGGGGAAAAGAGATACCTACAAAATACCAAAAGGTTCCAACATACAGATTTGAGTATGTTAAAGTCAAAGATGAAGAATAGTACCTTTCAAAATAATAAAACTTGATTTCAAAGACAACTTAGAGGTCATCTTGTTTTTCAGTACCAAGATCATCTAACAAATCTTCATATTTCTCAATAAGATCATCAGTAACACGCTCATCGTCTTGGTTCATGCTTACTAATCCTCTTGGAAATATAAAAAATGATCTGCTTGACAACTAAAGAGTTTAGACTTGTTCTCTCATCCTGAATCTCATACAACAGTCTTCGTATCTCTCTTTGATCTTCATCTGTAGATATCTCTAATTCATATCCATTGTCTCGTAAAAATTTCATTGCAGAAATTAATCCTGTTCTCTTGTTTCCATCTCCAAAGGGTTGCATCCATGAAATTGACGCCATAAGGTAAGCTGATTTTTCAATCAAATCCTTTTTTTCATCACCGCTTTTGCCAACTTTTTCTATCATTGGCATTATCTCATCAATTTCAGTTCTAACTACAAATGGAGCATGAGCTCCACGATGTTTTTTAGTATATGTCTCTAGAATTTTTTTATTAAGATCTATCAAGTACTGTTTATCAACCAATTGTTTTAGAATGGAATTAAAAATTACTAAAGGTTTGTTTTGTAATGATTAGATTAAAGATCAATATTGATTGTTAACAAGTAACAGTTCATCAGACAGAATATCATAAGATATTATAATTACTCTTGAATTCACTATACCAGTCCTCTATTGTTTAAGTTTGTTTTTGTTTTCTCTAATCGTATTTTATCCACGTCAATCATATTCACTGCACTAACCGGATGATTTGCTGCTTGTTCCATTAATCTAGTATCTGTCTTTGCTTGTACTTGTGGCATCAAATTGTCATAGTTTGGGATGTTCTTGTGTTGAATGTCAAGATATTCTTGTTGCAATTCAGGAATGTTTTGTATGTGCATGCCTCGATCGATTGATTCTATATTGTTTAATGAATCTCCTGGATTCATCATCATTATTCCTTTCTCTCCTGTTTCAGGCATTATTGCCGGATTTGTAACCACTGGAATTTTTGTAGGTTCCAGTGATCTCATATGATTATCAATATCTTGAAGAGAATGGTTTGCGACACTGATTTGACCTGCCTCAAATGCCTTGCCTAGTCCGGCACCTTGAATATCATGAACCATTGGTCTTACCAGTCTGTCTGCATGCAATGCATGACCAGCTGCTGCCAAACTACCAGCTCCCAAACCACCAAGACCACCATAAAGGCCACCTTTCATTCCTGTCTTGAACTTCTCACCAAATGACATTGGTGTTTGTTCTATTGTTCCTGGAGTAGTAGTATTACCTAAACTGTTGTTGCCAAAGGCTGTTGGTGTGCTACTGCTTGATATTCTATTGTTTGTTCCAGCCATTCCCAATTCCTGTGAAGATATTGGTGGTTTGATTCCACTATTACCCGATCCACTTAGTCCTGCAGCTCCCGCACCAGCGGCACCCATCGCACCCATTGCAGCAACAGTGTTTGCTCCACTACCACCCAACGATTTTGCCACACCTCCAAGTGCCCCTTGTCCCACCATTCCACCAACTATGCTTCCAGCCATGATTGCAGTGGACATCATCTGTCCTACTTGTGTAACAATATTTCCCAACATTGGTGCCAACATCACTGGAAAGAATACTGCCAAGAATCCCACTGCCAAACTTGCAAACCAGTCTTGCATTGCAGGTAATGTGGTAGAATCCAAGTAAGCAAGACCAGTAGTTAGTACAAGTGCAGAAAAAACGGGTGCGATACTCAGACCAATCAAATTTTTCACTAACATGTCCTTGACTGAACGGAACATCGGAATCAAGCTTAGTGTCAAGAGTAATGGAATTGACATTGCAATGATTATTGTCAATAGAATCCGTATTGTACTAATGATAAACATCATTGCAGTCATGAACATCACTGCAAATCCCTTGAATAATGCCAGAAACACGTCCTTCATCATCCCTTGTGCAAATGTCCCAGGATCAACAAATGCGCTAGACCATGCATCAAGATCAAATATGTCAACTGGAATGACACTTCCCATTGCACGCCACAATTCCAACGTACGGTCAGCAGGATCAACACCTGAACCAAACGGATCCAGTAAAAATAATGAAAAGTTTTCAATTATGATGGCGTAAATATCCCAAACAAACGGAAACACCAAAAACACAATCAAAAATAAAATAATTTTTTTGATTATTCCAAGTGCAGTGCCAGGATGAATCCATCTGACTGTCTCGAAAATGTATCCCAATACTGCAATCATTGCAACTGCAACCAAAATAACAACGGAAATCGATACCAGTAACCAGTAAAGATCAATTCTCTCATTTGGTGCAGGATTGCCATCACCATCAAGTATCATATCTCCTGTCGTTTCATCATAGTCAAAGAATGTGGGCATGTCTGTGATTAACTGAGGAACAAGTAGACCGCCAACTTCCACAAACCCTTGAGAGATTCCAATAAGGGCTGCAAAGATTATGAATGCAATTCCAATCATTAAGGGGATTGAGAAGACAAAGCCTTCATGTGAGGATTTTAGGTTGAATCTATGGAATAATGATAATTTCTTTTTTATTTTCACATATTATAGAATGTGGATTTTATTTAAGGAGAGAAAATATAAAAATATGAATAAATTATTTTCAAGATTCAAATGCTTAATTAAATATTCTTATAACAAAGATTTTGTACAAACGAATCATTGAAGTTACCAAAGTTTATCTCTGATCTTAAAGACATACCATCATTACAACTAACCTTTAGAGACAGAGTAGGAGCTGCAAATGTTCTATCTAGAATACTCAAAGGAACAGTAAAAAAAGTGACCAAAGATAAATCTGAAATTATTGTGCTTGGCATTCCTCGTGGTGGCGCAATAGTAGCTGACATTGTAGCTGGTAAGCTAAATTGTGACTTTGATGTTGTGTTTCCTCGCAAAATAGCCTCGCCTGACAACAAGGAAAACGCAATTGGTGCTGTAATGTCAGATGGCTCTACATACTTTGATGGCTTTGTAGTTGAATCACTAAAGGTTCTACCTGAATATATTGAAAAAGAAAAACAAATACAGCTAGAAGAGATAAGACTGCGAAAAGAACTGTACAGGCCAAACAAGTCATTAGATGATTATTCTATCAAAGATAAAGTTGTGATACTGATAGATGATGGTATTGCAACAGGTGCTACTTCAATTGTAGCTGCAAGATGGATTAAAAAACAAAATCCGAAGCATTTGATAATTGCAGCACCAGTATCTCAACCACAGACAGTTGAACTGCTAAAAGCAGAAGCAGATACTGTTGAAATTGTTTCAACTCCAGCTAACTTTGGCTCAGTAGGCCAGTTCTACAAGACATTTGACCAGGAACTAGAAGACCAAGTAGTTGAAATTCTAAAAAAACATGGGCTAGTTGAGTAATAATAATTCAAAGAAGATCATATTTGACAAAATTAGCATAATGGTTCTAATGGTGAGAACCAAAAAAGGTACATTTTGAGTGCAGTGCATTCTGGTATGGTTATATACTATAATTCAAAATCTTCTACATGAAGAAATTCGCAGCGATGGCAGCAATCCTTACGGGCTTTCTATTTGGAGACTTGGCATGGCTAAACATATTCAGTTATACCTGTACAAATTGTGGTCTTGGTGTTAACTAGTTAGAATTTACTAACTATTTTTTATTATTTTTATTATAATATAATAAAGAAAATGATGTAATACTCATTTTATACCAAATATTTTTCAAACCAAGATACTGCAAATTTTGCAGCTTCGGTAAAAACTCCTTGTTCTTCTAACAAATGAGTGCCACCTGGAATCAAAACAATTCTCTTTTTTGTTCCATCTGTGATATTTTTCATCTTATCTAGGGCCTTTTGGTTGTTTTTTATGGTTCCAGGATCATTGCTGCCTAGAATCATCAGAGTTGGTACCTGTATTTTTTGCAAAGAGTCTTTTGATGCCAAGTCAGGTCTACCACTTCTTAGAACCATTGCCTGAATATCATCTAATTTAGCAGCCGTATTAATTGCAGCTGCTGCCCCCGTACTTGCACCCAAGTATCCTAGTTTTAGTTTTGAAGTATCAGGATTGCTAGTTACCCATTTTGTGATATAGTATAGTCTATCTGAAATTAGTGAAATATCAAATCTGTGTCTTTTGTCTTGTGAATCTATTTTTTGTTCTCTCTCTGACAACAAATCAACTAACAAAGTGGCAATGTTACTCTTTTGGAGTTGTTCTGCAACAAACTTGTTTCTAGGACTGTTTCTATTGCTGCCATCTCCATGTGAAAAGATTACAATACTGACAGAGTCTTTTGGGATTGTTAATATTCCGTTTAATTGTATTTTGTGGTTTATAGTAATTAAAATTTCATTTGTATTGTTGTTATTATATTCTGCCACTTTCCTAAACTATGTTTTAAATTATATTTTATTCTATTTTAAACATAGTTTACACGTGTTAAGATAAAAAAATACTAGATTACATTGATTCTGTATTCCTAATTTCTTTGAATAAATTTTATTCACTCCATCGGCCTAGTATCAAACATCTCCTTTTCTTGGTTTGTTGCCTCAAACTTTGCGTGTATCCTGTGATTCTTGGTGAGAAATAATGCGTGTCCTGCATTAAATGCCCTGATCTTGTTTGTTTCACTTTCAGATAATCTCAAGACTTCTCGTGCTGTTTCTGCTGCCTGTTCTTCCAATCCTAAAATGATTTTGGTCTCCATGTTATCAATAATTTTTCCAATTCCAGTCTCATCTTCCTTTGAGATATCCTCCAGCCTTTGTGAAATAAAACCAAATGTAATGTTGAGTTTCCTGCCCATTCGCACTATCATGTTGACGTATTTGGCGGCATTTTTCATTCGTAGTAACATCCAGGCCTCATCAATCAAGACTATCTTCCTTGTCTTTGGAGGTAATTCATTGCAAATCTTGAAAATCTTATTCAATAGCAATAACAAAATCATCTGTTCAGTATCAGAACCAGTTGCGCCTTCCATAGACATTATTACCTTTTTCTGAGAGTTTAGCTTGGGTTCTCCCAAAATGATTCTAGACAGTGGACCTTTCTTGAGATTGATTAAACTGCTTTGATACTTTTTTGGAATCAGCTTGAAAAATTCCTCAAATGATTTGGCCTTACCACAATACGTCTGGAATTGTCTCTTTACATCGTCTGTTGCATTTGTGATTTCAGCTAGAATGTCAGCTGCATCCAAAGGATCCAGCAAAACAAACGGATCCAAACCTAATTGGTCCTTTTCATCTTTAAGGTACAACACATCCATTCCAAAGTAATCTGCAATTCTGGAATACTCTCCCATTGGATCTATGACATAAACATAAGAGTCAGGGAATTTCTTTAGTAAACGATTCAATAGAATTTTAACAGTAAACGACTTTCCTGAACCTGACTTTCCAATCACTGCAATGTTGTAATTGGTACGTTTCCCAATATCAAAAATAATCGGACCCTTGGAATCCATATTGATTCCTAACGGTATTCCATCTGGTATTTCCAGCATGTCAGCTGATGCAAACGAGTACAGAATTGCACAGGAATCACGATCAAAAGTTATTTTTTTACCAAACCCTTCCAGCAACATTGCAGCCTGTTTTGCTGACACTGCACTAAAGTGGCCACCATATCTTTTGAGATGTTTCTTGAATGTCTTGACGTTTTCTTTTAGATTTTTTCTAGTATCACCAACTACCGTACAGTTCACAATAACCTCATAGAGTCTGGTGGAATCTTTTCTGATGGAATTTTCAGCATTATCAGCTCTCTTGTATAACTCAGACGTAATTCGGTTATTTTTAGCGTCATCATAAATGATATTTTTGAATCTGACCATCCTTGTAATGGCCTCGTCCTTGTCAAGTGGATTGTACCACATCTGTATCTGAGAACAGATGCCAAAGATTTTGGTAATCCAGGCATATGGTAAAGTTGCAGGAATGCTGTCTAGTGTGAAGGTTTTAGAGTATAGTTTTTCCCCAGTTGTGAGGGTTACATCATCTTCATTCTCTTTTGGTTCGACCTCCACAATCTCCAACATGGAAAAATGCTCCTTGAGTATTCGGAATTGTGGGGGATTGACACCTGAGATATATTCCAGTCTGTTCTGCTCCAAGGTATCAGCCAATGGCACATGGGATTCCACATGAACCTGCATTACAGGCATGTTCTGAATTTGTCCCTCTACTGTAATTGGGATGATTCTTCGTGACATTGTGATTTTGATCTTATCATCAATTACATTGAGAATGTCAAAGAATTGACCGAGTCTTTGTACTTGTGATTCCTCTGATATATTGATGAAATTAGTTGGGATGATAGAATAACTGTAAGTAAAATCTGATGATGATCTTTTCTTCTTCTGGGGTGTAGTGTCTAGAGTAATTTTTTTACTTGATTGTTTTTCCTTTCTAGATAATTGTAGTTTCACAAAAAGAGATGAATCATTTGTATAAAAGGTAAGAAAATAACTTCGTTTTATTTAACAGATGATAAACTGCT
>Ga0224508_10001674_pt1 | contig 19615 bp, 16 predicted proteins | sample SF_Jan12_sed_USG_4_FD_170157 | JGI IMG/M metagenome (GOLD analysis project Ga0224508, IMG submission 170157) | Sediment microbial communities from San Francisco Bay, California, United States - SF_Jan12_sed_USGS_21 | ecosystem: Environmental > Aquatic > Marine > Sediment | place: USA... | reverse complement strand
AAGAAAGCTAATTATAGGTAGCAAGTGTCAATCTTATAGATTGCACCTGGATTTTTTTCATGTATATGTAGAGATGTACAGAGATTAATGCCTAAAACTAAGGTCAAATCGTTCTAGATCGAATAGAATTAACCCTATGAAATCTTCATCTATTTATGTAGAAGCGCCAGCGCGGTTACACCTTGGATTTTTAGATCTTGAAGGTGGCTTAGGTAGACGTTTTGGTAGCGTTGGTCTCACATTAGATAGTGTAGCGACAAAAATTATTGCGCGACCTTCTGAACGGCTGAGTGTAATAAGTGACCCTTCCGGACGCGTACAAAAGTATGTGAAAAAGTTTATTGCTTATAAAGGATTATCAAATAACTTTGAAATTGAAGTGGTAGAGCAGATTCTTGCTCATTCTGGCTTAGGGTCTGGGACGCAGTTAGCCATTGCGGTCGGTACAGCGATATGTAGGTTGTTTGAGTTGGACTGTAAGACTTCAGAAATTGCTGTTTTATCTAATCGAGGGGCGAGATCTGGAATCGGCATAGGCGCATTTAATATGGGCGGGTTCTTGGTGGATGCTGGTCGAAATTCTGACAGCCAAGTGCCACCGATTGTTTCTAGGTTAGAGTTTCCATCAAATTGGCGTGTGATATTAATTTTTGATCATGGTCAGCGTGGATTGCACGGCCAAGATGAAGATAGCTCATTTTCTACTTTGCCTGATTTTTCGTCTCAAACAGCCGAGCAGCTTTGTCGCTTAGTGCTTATGCAAATATTACCTGCAGTGGGTGAGCAGAACATTGATGCATTTAATCAGGGTATATATGAATTACAAAAATGTATCGGCGAATATTTCGCGTCTGCCCAGGGAGGACGTTATACTAGTCCGGCAGTAGCTGAAGCGAATAGTTTCCTTGAGTCTTTGGGTGTGAATGGAGTGGGTCAAAGCTCTTGGGGTCCAACAGGCTTTGCTTTCGTAGATAGCGAAACCAATGCGCACTTATTGTTGCGAAAGTTGCAATCTAAGTTTGAGAATAATAAAGATTTAAGCTTTAAGATTGTTTCTGGAAGAAATATTGGAGCGTTAGTTAAAGATTTAGAAGAAAAAGATATAGAAAAAGAAGATTTAACTTCTTTGTCCAAATCAAATAAGTCTTAAACAAAATCATATATATGAGTGCGTAAACTTGTTTGCGCATAAAGATTTTTATTACATATCTAAAGTAAAATAAGAGAGAAAAAAATGGAAAAGCCATACATCCTTCATATGTTCACACCTGCAAAAAATTTAAGTCCTTTTGACGTTAACATGGCATTAGATGCAGGCTGGGATAATGCTGTGGGCTACACAAATGTTGAAAAAGACGATGTGCAAGCATTAACACAAGATGCAATATTTTCACGTAGTCCTTCAGGCGTAAAACGCACGGGAATTTTCCTCGGAGGACGCGATATGCATATGGCAATGGATATGATGGAAATTGTTCAAGAATCCATGGTGCCGCCATTCCAAGTTTCATGTTTTGCGGATCCTAGTGGTGCGTTTACTACTGCGGCAGGGATGGTTGCATGTGTAGAGCAAGCGCTAAAAGACAAACACGATACTGACCTTACTGGAAAGTGCGTGATTGTTATGGGTGGTACAGGGCCGGTAGGCTCAACTGCAGCAGTATTAGCAGCAAAAGCAGGTGCGTCGAGCGTAAAAATATTGGGCCGTAAAAAAGATAAGTCGCAACGTGTTGCAGCACTTTGCAATAGTGAATACGGTGCGGACCTTTTAGGTATTGAAGGTGAAGCGAACGACATGATTGATGGCATTGTTGGCAAAGCGGATGTGATTCTGGCTTGTGCAGCGGCAGGTGTTCAAGTCATTACTGAAGAGCATATTAAGAATGCTGCAACAAACTTAAAAGTAGCAGCGGATGTGAATGCTGTTCCACCTTCAGGGATTTATGGTCTAGATGTAATGGGTGCATGCGAACCAATTGAGGGTTCTGCTAATGCGTTTGGCATCGGTGCATTAGCAATTGGTAACGTGAAGTATCAAACTCAGCATAGATTGTTGCAAGAAATGCATGATAGAGATGATCCAATATTTCTTCACTTCGAACGAGCGTTTGAAGTTGCTAGAGAGATTGTGAAAGAAAAATAGTAAACGGGTAATTACTTATGGCTAGGCTTTTCCTTGCCTAATTATCTTGTAGTGGCGACTTCAGGTCGTGCAATTGCGCAGGGTTTAAAATCCTTAGGATACTCGGTAGCTGTTGTAGATGGTTTTGCAGATTGCGATACCGTTGCAGCAGCTACTGAAATTAGAAAAGTAAAACGTTCATCATTTGGGTTAAATCACGACGAAGTTTTGCAAACCGTACAATCTTTGCAATCGAAAATACCATTTGATGGTTTATTTTTTGATGCTGCTATGGAATCTAATCCAAATTTGTTGGATGAAATTAATGTCAATCCTATATTTGGTAATTCTAGTCAAGTTTTAAGTGCTTGCAAAAATTTTAAAGTATTTTTTTCAATATTAGATCAACATTCAATTCCATATCCTGAAATAAGTTTTAAACCAATAACAGGAGATAACTGGTTGGTAAAACAAGCGGTGGGCACTGGGGGAATAGGTGTTGCTCCTGCGAGTGAAGAAGTTGCCTTTACTGAGAATTCATATCTACAGAGAAAAGTAGACGGTATAAATTTTTCGCTTACATTTCTTGCCAATGGTGAAGAACTATTTGAATTAGGCTTCAATACTTTATGGAGTGAGCAATTAGGATTAAATGTACCTTATGCTTATGCTGGTGCTATTAATCAGGTAAGGCTAGATGCTGAGATACAAATGACAGCTTTGCAATATGCAAAAATAATTACAAAAGAATTTGAGCTTGTAGGATTAAATAGCATCGATTTTATTTGCGTAGATAAATCAGTTTACGTTTTAGAAGTTAATCCGCGTATACCTGCGAGCTATGAATTATACGAAACCAAGTATGGCGATCTTATGGCCCAACATATCGAAGTGTGTAAAAGTCGAACGCTTCCAGCTACCAAAATTCAGCCATTATTACGTGCGCATGCAATTGTATATGCGCCAGCAGATATTAATGTTTCAGAAAGTGTGTCATGGCCACTTTGGACAGCAGATCGGCCCCATGCTCACGAGCTTATTAAGAAATTTGAGCCAGTATGTAGTATTTTTGCAGGCGGAAAAAATAGTGCTCAGGTGTATGAGATGATAAAAACTCGCAAACAATCTATTCTTGCGAATCTGGCCCAGTGAGTAAAAATTAAATCTAATTTTAAATAACAAATTATCTAAAAAATAAGGAATAAGTCGATGATCAGTGTGAATGAATTAGCCAAACCATTAGTGCAAGAGCTGATAACAAAAAGTGAAGCATTACGAGTAAATATTGGAAAGTTTTCTAATGGTGCTACCTATGTTGATGCTGGGATAGAATGTGTAGGCGGTCTAGAAGCCGGTAGAATTATTGGTGAAATCTGTATGGGTGGTTTGGGTAATGTAAATATATATCATGCTTCAGCAATAGAAGAATGGCCGCTTTCCTTACATGTGCATACATCACATCCAGTTTTAGCTTGTTTAGCGAGTCAATATGCGGGTTGGAGTTTATCGCATGAAAAATTTCATGCACTAGGTTCTGGGCCAGGGCGTGCAATTGCCTTGAAAGAACCATTGTTTGAAGAGCTTGGATATAAAGATCAGTGCGATAGTGCTGTATTTGTTTTAGAGGTAGACAAACTACCGCCTATAGAAGTTATAGATAAGGTTGCAGAAACTTGTAAGTTGGCTCCTGCAGCGTTAACTTTTATCTTAACGCCAACCAGTTCGATAGCCGGCAATATGCAGGTCGTTGCACGTGTGCTTGAAGTGGCAATGCATAAAACTCATGAACTGCATTTTCCCTTAGATCATGTTCTTGATGGTTCAGCCAGTGCGCCATTGTCACCACCGATCCCAGATTTTGTTAAAGCCATGGGGCGTACCAATGATGCAATTCTATTTGCAGGAAGAGTGCAGTTGTTTGTCAAAGGTGATGATGCAGCGGCTGAGAAGTTGGCAAAAGAATTGCCTTCAAGTTCATCGCGTGATTATGGTAAACCGTTTGCGCAAATCTTTAAGGATTATGAGTATGACTTTTTTAAAGTCGATCCGATGTTATTTAGTCCTGCCTTAGTGATGGTTACTGCTGTTGAAAGTGGTAACACTTTCAGAGGTGGAGAACTTGATCCAGCCTTATTAAACAAATCGTTTTCTTAGTAATACCTTCGTGTCAAAAAATATTGCAATTATCACCGACGATCCAGGTTGGCATGGAAGAGAGCTGCATGATGCTTTTGCAAGAAAAGGCTATAAGTGTACTAATGTTTCATTAGCTGATTGCTATATTAATGTCAGTGGTCAAGAGCGAAATAAAAAAACTAATAGCAGCTTATATATTCCAGGTTTTGAGAATTCGTTGCCTGACGGTGTGTTTGTGCGAGGAGTGCAAGGTGGAACATTGGAAGAGGTTGTCTTCTATCTTGATGTATTGCATGCATTGCATGAATTAAAAATACTAGTCTATAACAGTGCACGTGCAATTGAACGCAGTGTTGATAAAGGCATGACAAGTTTTCTATTAGATCAAGCAGGAATTCAAACTCCACCTACTTGGGTGGGTAATGATGTGCATCAAGCTTATTCATTTATTCGACGTGAATTAGCGATAGGCAATAAAGTGGTCGCAAAACCACTATTTGGCTCGCAAGGTAAAGATTTGCAGCTTATTAGTAAATCAGAAGATATTACAAACTTTAAGGTTTACAACAAGATCTATTACTTGCAACGCTTCATCCAAACGGGTAATGAAAATGCATTTGATTGGCGAATATTCGTGATTGGCGATCAAGTGGTTGCATCGATGCGAAGAGAAGGTATGGACTGGATTAATAACGTCGCTAATGGAGGAAAATGCTATTCAGCAGTGATAAATGACCAATTTGCAGATATTGCTAAAGATGCGGTGAAGTCTGTCGATATGCACTATGCCGGAGTAGATGTTATGCAAGATTTAGACGGAAACTTGTGGGTTACAGAGGTGAATAGCATTCCTGCTTGGAAGGGACTACAGAGTGTAAATAACCTAATTGTTGCCGACAGAATTGTTGAAAATTTTGTGTACTGCATGCAGAAAGAAGCCGATATTACTGCTGCCAGTTAATGGTATTGATATTTATTTTACTACTAGTTGAGTGCTATGAGTTTATTTGAAATTATTTCATTACTATTGTGCTTAGCTGCAGTTTTTTCCTATATAAATTATAAATATATAAAGCTTCCAACAACGATTGGCATTATGTTATTGAGCCTGTTGTTCTCACTTGCATTACTTTTATTTGGGGAATTTGGATTTTCTCTAGATGAACAAGCAACAGAACTTGTCAAAAGTATAGATTTCAATGAAGCCTTATTACATGGCATGTTAAGTTTTTTGCTTTTTGCAGGTGCATTACATGTGAATCTGAATGATTTGCGTGAACAGAAATGGGTGATTGGAACACTCGCTACTGCCGGTGTTATTAGTTCAACCTTTATCATCGGAACTGTTATGTACTACATATTGGGTTGGCTAGGTATTCCAGTCGCCTATATTTATTGTCTAGTATTTGGAGCACTGATTTCGCCAACTGATCCAATTGCAGTGATGGGAATATTAAAACTTGTAGGGGCACCTAAAACGTTAGAGACAAAAATTGCAGGTGAGTCATTATTTAATGATGGTGTGGGTGTTGTTGTCTTTCTTGTTTTATTAGGTATTGCTACTGGCGGTGATGAAATGTCAGCTTCACATGTAGTTGAGTTATTTGCAGTGGAAGCTCTTGGCGGCGTTTTCTTTGGACTTGGTTTAGGTTATTTAGGATTTTTTATGTTAAAAGGTGTAGATAACTACCAAGTTGAAGCACTTATTACATTAGCACTGGTTTCTGGCGGATATGCTTTTGCAGAGTCAATTCACATCTCAGCACCCATTGCGATTGTCGTAGCAGGATTATTTATTGGTAACCAAGGTAGAACATTAGCCATGTCAGATAATACGCGTGAGCGTTTAGATGATTTTTGGGAATTAATAGATGAAATACTCAATGCCATATTGTTCTTGTTGATTGGTGTAGAACTATTAATTTTAACCTTCACGAATCAATTTATGCTTGCAGGATTGCTAGCGATCCCTGTTGTCTTGTTAGCGAGATTTATTTGTGTAGGTATTCCTATTAAGATTATGAGTAAATTCAGAACATTTTCTCCATACGCAACAACTATACTTACCTGGGGTGGGTTACGTGGTGGAATTTCTGTTGCCTTAGCACTTTCAATTCCTGATGGTCCAGCACGAGAGCCTCTTCTTGTGATTACATACTTCATAGTTGTATTCTCAATTCTCGTGCAAGGGCTTACCATTAAAAAGGTCCTCGCTTTTTCACAAAAGTAATTGCGGTAAGTGTGCTATCTGAAGCACACTGTAGTTTTAAAATATACCTCTGCCGCACCTAGGAAATTCATCTCTGACCATATGAAACAGGAAGCTGAATTGCGTAATGGGTTAACTCGCCTTTATCTGCATGTATGTCAACTAGATGTCGACTCGATTAAGCCCGGTAATATAAGCCTATACTCTGGTGCCAAAGATCTGAATGTTGATGATTTTTTGAGCAGTGCTAAGGCAAGCGCGGAACCGATCACTGATCCTAAATCTTCCTTAGGGCTACGAATTTTGAATGCCATTTCAGCAACCCAGAGCGCAGTGGGTACAAATACCAATCTTGGCATGGTCTTGCTCATGGCGCCGCTTATTCAAGCCAAGCTGGAAATGCTTGAGGAAGAAGATATTAAGCAGTCGCTATCCAAGGTATTGGAAAACTCAACCATTCAAGATGCAATAAATCTTTACCAAGCGATACGCTTAGCCAAGCCGGGCGGGATGGGTGAGAAAGATTATCAAGATGTTTCTGAAGAACCAAATGTAACTCTCTTAAATACAATGAAAATTGCTGCAGAATGGGATTTGATTGCTGCTCAATATTCGAACAATTTTGAAGATATTTTCACCTTCGGTGTGCCACGATTTCAGAGCTTGATGGAGCGATGGGGCGATGAAAAATGGGCCACTACAGGCCTGTTTCTGTCTTATTTAAAACATTACCCAGATAGTTTAATTGAACGCAAATTTGGACTGTTAAAAGCTAGGGAAATTAGTGATATGATCTCGGATCTTGAGATGGAGCTCTGCCGTTCGGACTCACCGGGTAGGTACGAGGCACAATTATTAGAAATTGATCGCCAACTCAAGCGTAACCTAATCAACCCGGGAACCTCAGCGGATCTCACTGCAGCTAGCATTTTTGCGGTTGGCCTCATCTAATATGGGTCAGTTGTGAGACAGCAGTAGGTCTTCAGACATTGTCTGCGGCGGTTTTCCAAGGGAGATTATATGGGCCTTATCATGTGATGGGTCTGTAATTTGTCGACAAATAGAAATATAAATTTAGGAGAATAATAATGGCATTAATCAATAGAGTTATGACTGGAGAGTCGCTCGTTAATGATAACGACCCTTCAGGCACTATGGCTGAAATCGCACACATCGATTTATTGGTCGGTCCACGTGGTTCAGCTGTTGAAACAGCTTTTTGTAATGGCTTGGTAAATAACAAGGACGGCTTTTCAACTTTATTAGCTGTTGTTGCACCAAACCTACCTTGTAAGCCAAACACAATGATGTTCAATAAAGTGACCATCAAAGGTGGTGAGCAAGCAGTACAAATGTTTGGCCCAGCTCAAGCAGCTGTTGCTAAAGCAATAGCAGATAGCGTTGAAGACGGCACTATTCCTGCAGACGAAGCGGATGACGTTTTCGTTTGTGTTGGTGTTTTCATTCACTGGGAAGCGAAGAGCAACGAAGCTATCTACGAAAACAACTACAAAGCAACTAAAGAAGCGTTAGAGCGCGCCGTTAAGGACGAGCCTAAGGCTGCTACAGTCGTTGCACAAAAAGACAGCGCGGAGCACCCATTCAAGGGTTTCTAGACTGCTTTTTAACGCAATTTGTAGAAATGCCCCGACATTTGTCGGGGCATTTTTTTGCCTACTGGTTTTTTCTTAACCGGCACGATTTTCTTATATAATGAGCCACACAGATTCGGTGGTATTCGTATGCAATGTAATGAATGTAATAAAGAGCTGGGCAATCAACTAGACAATGAGCATTTGTATGCTTGTTGTGGCTTAACCCTGCAAGAATATGCATTACGCCACCACCTGCCTTTAGATCTTTTGCTTAATGCTGACCAGGTTAATCAACAAGACGATGCTGCAAGCTATATAAAGCCGAACAATTCATCCAACCAACAAGTGCAAGATGTACTCGCAGGTTTGTATATGGCGGATGCGATAAAAAAACAGGGTGACTTCACTTTTATTACCCTTGGTATTCGTAGACTTGAGCAATTACTTTGGTATCAACAAGCGCTGCAAGTAATAGGGTTTCAGTTTAAACAAGAATATATTTATGAAAATGAAAGTCATAGAGTGTTAGCAAGGAACTCGATCAAAGTTCCCACTTCATTTCTGCCACCTAGAATCGTAAACAGTTCGGATGAGTCGTTTTTACAGCAAATCGCAGTATTGATAGGCCATATCGGTGAGTTACATACGGGTTATCTATTTATAGATTTTCCAAATACAGACGATGCGCAACGGGTAGAGTCTGAGTTAGCTAATAAATATCAAATACGCTTAGCACCGCTTGATGTCTCGGAGCATGAAAAAGGGCAATTAATGAGGTGTGAGACGTTAGAAGACACCTCGCGTTTAATTAGTCTCTTGTCTGAATATTTGCAAGATATTCCCAATGCCTGTGAAAGATTTTTTGAGCAACATGAAGAAGCCATAGTGGTTAAAGAACTGGTTTTTGATTCAGCACACTTTATTACTGATCATCCTGATAAGTGTGTAAACCTTCATGGTGGAAGATATGCGATGAATGTTAAAGTTAAAGACCACATAGATCCATTAACTGGATTTGTTCTCGATTATGGCTATTTAAAACGCATTGCTAAAGAAAAAATTGTTAATGTACTAGATCATCACAATCTAAATTATGTGGCGGCTGAATTATCATGGCGTTCAAGTACAGAATTACTAAATATCTTTATTTGGGAAAAGTTAATTGAATATCTTCCTGGCTTAACAGAATTGCAAATATATGAAACTAGTCAGTCACACTGTACCTATGTAGGCCCGAGTCTGGATGAATTGCAAAAGAAAGGACAAAGTGCTTTGTTAAGGTATTTTGTTTCTGATGAATTAGGTAAATCAAAATTGCGTAATATATTAAGTCAAAGTTCTCAGCGGAGGCTTAAAATTATTGGTTAAGTAAGCGGATATCGTTACCAGTAATTACCTGGTTATGTAAAGCAGTTGACACAAGTGTTCCTGCTAGGCCATGTGATTTTAGTTTTTTGATATCGTTAAAATCTCTTATACCACCACCATAATAAATATTAAAACAACTTGTTAATTCATCTTGATTAAGTTCAGTTGGAAATAGATAACCACGTCTAGCGCCAACATTATTCAGATTTAACACAATTACATCTTTTGGCCATTGCTGTTTGTACTGTAAAAGCTCTTGTGGACCAAGTAGTGTGTCAGCTTTGTAGTCTAAAGATAGGATAAAATTATGTTGAGGATATTGGACTAACAAAGAGGAGAAAGAGTCGGCTGATGAAAGTGACTCTGAAGACAGAATTAGTCGTAAATTTTGCAATTTAGTATTTTGTAGATAATGTTCAATAAGCAAAGAACCAGTATCCAACCAAATTTCTAATTCAGGGTATTTACTACATATAGATTCAATAATTTCAATTTGACCATCTTGTTGTTCTAAAGCATCTAAATCTGCAATATAAATTGAATTAAAATTGAATACTTTTAAATAAGCATTAATAACAACTAATGGAGAGGCTGAAGAGCAGAGCTTGGAGTCAATAGCTTTATATTCTTTCCTATTTCCTTTTAGAGCATGAACAACAATACCTTTGCAAAGGTCTATAACAGGAACAATTAGCATTAGAGTTTAAATGAATATATTGATTTTCGAGTATATCACTGGTGGAGGTTTGGTAGGAGAAGCGCTGCCAGCTTCATTAGTGGGCGAGGGTGAATTAATGCTCAATACTGTAAGCGAGGACCTTTCAGAATTAGATGATGTTCAAGTCAGTGTAATGCGTGATTATCGATTACAGAGTAATAAGCAAGCTAAATATGAATATATTGTAGATGCTAAAAATGGTTTTGCTGATGTGATTGAATGCGTGGCAAAGACAATTGATGCTCTATTGATTATTGCGCCAGAAAGTGAAGGCATTTTATCAACTCTATGTGAGGAATATTCTAATCACGAGTTTATTATGCTTAATAGTACTTCCAAGTGTGTTGCGTTAGTGAGCGATAAATTGAAAACTTACAAATATTTGAAATGTTTCAACATTCCTCAAATACCAACTTATGAGATGAGTGATGTTAAATTAATCAACTCAGATAAGATCATTATTAAGCCTAAAGATGGCGTAGGTTGTGAAAGAATACATCTATTAGAAATCTCGAATAATTCGAGTGATGTTGTTAATCAATTTGATACACATAACTACATTGCTCAACCTTATATTCAAGGACAAAGCGCAAGTTTAAGTTTGTTGTGTTGGGACGGTAAGTGCAAATTACTGAGTGTTAACATACAAAATATTGAAGAAATAGAAGATGGCTTAGAACTGAAGGGGTGTGTTGTTAATGCCTTAGAACATGATCGGTTTGTAGAATTTAGTAATAGTCTAATAAAAACTTTGCCTGACCTGAGGGGTTATGTGGGTGTAGATATATTGATAAGCAAAGATAAAGTGCTGTTAGTTGAAGTAAATCCAAGATTAACGACTTCATACGCTGGGCTAAGCTCAGCATTAGATGTGAACCCTGCGGGACTAATACTGCAAACATTCATTGATCAAAAATTACCAGAATTTTTTGTATCTCAAGAGACAAGCATCACAGTGAATATTGGAGCGGAACGTGCTGCCTAATATTATTGGTTGGGATATTGGAGGGGCGCATTTAAAGGTTGCAATCATTAATAATAAAATTATTTCTCATGTCCAACAACTTAATTGTCCTCTCTGGAAGGGGATTGATGAACTGAGCGCATGTGTTGGTGTTGTGAAAAAAAAAGTTAATTTTGAAAACTATGTGCATGCCATAACCATGACAGGTGAATTAGTAGATTGTTTTGAAGATCGTGAACAAGGTGTGGTCTCTATAATTTCTGAAATGTCTAATCAGTTAAGCCCGTCACTGGTGCAATACTATGCAGGTAATGAAGGCTTTATAAGTTCAGGGCAAGCAATAACTGAACATAATAAAATTGCCTCAGCAAATTGGTTGGCAAGTACACACTATGTAGCATCGAAAATTGAGAATGCTTTATTTATAGACATAGGAAGTACAACAACCGATATTGTTGAAGTGCGTGATCACAAGGTGTCTTACAGTGGTTACACTGATGAACAAAGACTCATAGCTAGAGAGTTGGTTTACTGTGGTGTGGTTAGAACTCCCATATTTGCTATTTGCAAGTCTGCACAAGTTAAAGGACAACAAATTCCTGTTATTAATGAATATTTTGCTAATACTGCAGATGTTTATCGTTTAACGGGTGAATTGGCTGCGCATGCAGATCTAAGTGAAACACTCGATGGTTGTGATAAAGACGTATTGGGAAGTGCAGTTCGTTTGGCCCGAATGTTTGCAAATGACTTTAAACAAGGTGAGATTGATGTATGGAAAGATGTTGCGAAGCAAATTCGAACTTTTCAAGTACAAGTAATTAAGGATGCGTGCCGGCACCAGTTTATGAGAAAGAATGTGCCACTGTCGACACCAATCGTAGGTGCAGGTGTTGGCCGTTTCCTAATAAGGGATCTCGCGCAACAATTAGGTAGAGAATATATTGATTTTGAACAGTTATTTGAGTCTGATTCATTAAATAGTGAGTTTGGAGTGGGTGATTGTGCACCTGCAGCTTCAGTTGCATGTTTAGCTTTAACGAGTCTTGCATTTATAGGTAGTTCTTAATGCGTGATTACCTAATCGCAGAGATACCGTATTCGCCAGACAGTAGTGTCTTGTTCGACAAGTTTGCGGATGAGACATGGTCAGTATTTTTAGATAGTAACCAACCTGAGGCTATTCACGGTAGATACGACATAATTAGTTCAAGACCAAAAGTTTGCATCACTAGTAAAAATAATAAAAATACTATTGACTCATGGCCTGATTCCTTATCGGTTCCTGGTGATCCATTTTCAATACTTAAAGAATATCTACAAGTTAATAAATCTAAAGACCAAGAATTAAAATTTCCTTTTCTAGGAGGTGCAATTGGATATTTTAGCTATGACTTAGGTCGGACTTTAGAAAAACTTCCGTCTATAGCCGAAGATGACCTAAGCCTTCCAGATATGAAGGTAGGGATCTATTCTTGGGCGATTATTGTAGATCACAACAAGAAAAATTCTGTATTGGTTGGTGATAAAACTGATTTGCGTATGCAGCGCAACTGGAATGATTTAGTCAGTTATGTTCTAAATAAGACTCCGCTTAAAAAACGTCAAGAGTTTAATGTTTTAAGTGACGTTGAATCGAATATGAGCGAAGACACTTATGCTCAAGCCTTCACAAAAATTAAATCTTACATTAGGGAAGGTGATTGTTATCAGGCTAATCTTGCGCAACGTTTTAATGCGTCTATCGAAGGGGATGTGTGGCAAGCATATTGTTTGCTTCGAAGTATTAATCCATCTCCATTTAGTGCTTATTTGAACTACAAAGATTTTCAAATACTTAGTAATTCGCCTGAACGTTTTTTATCGGTAAAAGAAGATATAGTACAAACCAAACCCATTAAAGGTACGCGTCCACGATCTAAAAATAGTCATGAAGATGGTGTGTTGCTGCAAGAGCTTATTAACAGTAAAAAAGATCAAGCAGAAAATGTCATGATTGTAGATTTGTTGCGTAATGATATAAGTAAAAACTGTGCACTCGGATCGGTTAAAGTACCTAAATTATTTGATATAGAAAGTTATCCAAATGTTCACCACATGGTAAGTACCATAACTGGGAAATTGCGAGAAAATCGAAGTACAATTGATTTGTTACGCGGCAGTTTTCCTGGAGGGTCAATTACCGGTGCGCCAAAATTGCGCTCCATGGAAATCATTGAAGAATTAGAACCACATCGACGTGGAATATATTGTGGTGCTATCGGTTATATAAGTAGTGATGGCAATATGGATACTAACATTGCGATTCGTACAATTTTACACAAAGATCAAAAGATGTATTTTTATGCTGGCGGTGGAATTGTCTATGATTCTGAGGTGAATGCTGAATATCAAGAGACTTTCGATAAGGCAACTGCGATGATGCAAGTGCTAAATCAAGGCAGGCAATATGCACAAGGACGCTAGTCTAAATTCTGGTCTAAGTTCAGAGACTTGGGCAATTAAGATTGGTGGAAGCTTATATAATAGTCATTATTTAGTTCAGTGGCTTGATGCAATTAGTGAATGTTCAAGCAAGAAAATAGCTATCATTCCTGGGGGAGGGCCATTTGCAGATCAAGTTAGACTTGCAGATGAAAAATTTAACATGGATCAAGCTAGCTCACATGGTATGGCTGTGATGGCGATGCAGCAATATGGAAGTTTGCTTGCATCACAATGTGTTGGACTAGCTACTGCTAGAACAACTGAGCAAATTCATCAAGCATGGAGCGAATCTAAAGCAGTTATTTGGGAACCTTATGAAATGGTTCGAGACCAATGTACATTAGATAAAACTTGGGATATAACCTCTGACAGTCTTGCGGTATGGTTGACAAGTATTCTTGAAATAAAAAATCTATTATTAATTAAGTCTTCAAAACAAGTGTTAGAAACTACAAATCTTGAGATACTTGCAAAAAATGGGTGTATTGATCCTGCATTGCAGGAGTTAGTAAATAATTATCAAATCGACATACATGTCTTGCATAAATCTAAAGTGAAAAACCTATATGAAATGCTAATTTCAGCCTAATCTAATTATCTTTTAAATCTAAAAGAAAAAATATGTTCCAAAAAATTATCAACGCATTGATTAGTGTTGTCGTTCGTAAACCTATAGTTGTTCTCGTTAGCATGCTCGCGTTGGTAGCGGCATGTAGTATTTTTATTTCAAGTCTAAATATCGATGCTTCACCAGATTCATTGATGTTAGAGAGTGATCCGGATCTTAAATATTATCGAGAAGTGCATCGTCATTATGGTACTGATGAGTTTATCATTGTTGGATTTAAACCAAAGAAAGAAATTTTAGAAAAGTCTACAATTGACTTTATTGAAAACATATCTGAAAAGTTTAAAAAAATTGAGGGTGTATCTTCCGTAACTTCGTTAAGTAATGTGCCACTTTTGCTGCAAATACAAAAGGATAATAAAACAGGCGAAACAAGTTTTTCTAATTTACTTTCATCCCAAGTAGATCTGGCTAAAGCGAAGGCCGAATTTACTACAAGTCCAATATACGTAAATAATTTAGTTAATGATGATTTAAACACTACAGCGATAAAAGTCGATATAGAAAAAAATGAAACTTTAATTGATTTGCTGGAAGAGAAGTATGTGTTTCTTGATAAGCAAAAAAATCAGCTATTAGATGAATCGGATGAAGCAGACCTCCATGGAGTGCGTAAGAATATCTTGTTTGAAAGACAGATTATCAATAATCGATATAAGAATGTTCTCAGATCAGTACGAGAAATTGTCAACGATGTAGATGATGCGGGAGAATTTTATTTAGCAGGTGCTCCTTTGATTGGTAATGACATGAAGGATTTTGTTGGTAAGGATATTAAAATATTTGGTGTCGCAATTTTATCAATTATGATTTTGGTGCTGTTTTTATTTTTTAGAAGACCTGCTTGGATCTTTTTAGCCTTAGTATGTGCAATTTTAAATGTATTATTAGTAGCTGGTTTGGCATCCATACTAGAATTTCAACTAACAATCATTTCCTCTAATTTCGTTGCATTACTGATTATTTTTTCTGTTACTTTATCAATACATGTAATTATTCGTTACCAAGAAATTCAAAAAACACAACCAAACGAAACAATAGATGAAAATCTAAAAATCACTTTATCGCAAATTATCACACCATGTTTTTATATGGTATTAACCTCAGCAATTGCATTCTTCTCTTTAATAGTAAGTGATATCAATCCAGTAATTGTATTTGGTTATATTATGATTCTTGGGCTTTTATGTGCGTTTTTACTTACCTTTACTGTATTGCCTGCTTTAATAATGCTAATTAATCCAAAGTCTAGAGTACTGGAACAAGATAAATCAGCAACACTATTAGAAAATCTACTCAATGTTATTGTGAATAATAAAAGATTAACGATTGCTATTGTTGTAGGAACGTTTGTTCTAAATATTATAGGAATCAGTCAAATTACCGTTGAAAATCGTTTTATTGATTATTTTAAGAAAACTACAGATATCTACCAGGGTTTAGAGCTAGTGGATCAAGAGCTAGGTGGCACGGTTCCATTGGAGGTGATGCTAGAGGTAGATCCTGACCAAGTGGAAGAAGTAGATGAGGATGCTCAAGAAGATGAAGAATTTGGTGATTATTTAACAAATTTGGAAGGCACTCAAGATGATTTCACGGCTAAAAGCTATTGGTATAATCGTAGTGGAATTAGAAAGATCAATAAAATTCATAAATTCTTAGAAGGTCTTCCTCAGGTTGGAAAAGTACTTTCTTTATCAAGTACAGAAGAAGTGTTTAGAACGATTAATAAAGGTGAGCCGTTAGAAGACTTTCATCTTTCTCTAGTCTATAGAAAAATACCTGATAACGTTAAACAGGTATTAATTTCACCTTACGTATCTAGCGATGGCAGTCAAGCGCGTATTTTGGCGCGAATTAAAGACTCAGATCATACTTTGATTCGAAATGATCTATTGAAAAAGATTAGTACAGAATTAAATACAAGCTTTATTAATGACGGAGAGAGTGTGCGTTTAACGGGTATTAGTGTTCTATACAATAACGTTTTGCAAAGCTTATTTCGTTCTCAAATATTGACCTTAGGAACAGTGTTTGTTTGTATATTTATTATGCTTGTTATTTTATTCCGTAATTTTAAACTAGCAGTAATAGGCACTTTGCCTAATATATTTACTGCTTTGTTTATTCTAGGGTTAATGGGTGTGCTAGGAATTCCATTAGATATTATGACGATAACCATTGCTGCAATCACAATTGGAATAGGTGTTGATTATGCAATTCACTATATACATCGTTACAAAAAAGAATTTGCGCAAAATGGTGATAATTTCCAAGCTATATATAGGTCACAAACCACAGTTGGTAAAGCACTTTATTTTACATCTATAACAATAACCTTAGGTTTTATCATTTTGGTTCTGTCGAATTTCGTTCCATCAATATATTTTGGTATGTTAACAAGCATAGCTATGTTAGTAGCACTTTTTGCAACTTTTAGTATTATTCCATTACTACTCTCTATTATGCAGCCTCTTAAGTCCTAAAATTCGAGCACGATTTAACTAAAATTAGCCCAATATATTCGAAACTTAGATATTATTTGATATAGCTCATGTAGAAATTTTCAAATACTAATTATTCTATAATTTAGTGTTTTTTAAGTAAAACAGTAAAATGAAATTCTGGGAGTCTTCAGCTAGTCACGTTGTTCGTGCAGTAACGAAACTGCCTTATTTATCACTATTGTTAATATTTATTGTAATGGCATTAATGTCATTGCCAGTAAGTCGCTTGGCCGTAGATGCTTCTCCAGATTCACTGCTACTTGAGAATGATCCCGATCTAAAATTTTACCGAGCCATACATGATGAGTATGGAACGGATGTGTATATGATCGTAGCTGTTCGTCTTAATGATTCTATCTTTGCGACATCTTCAATCAATAAAATTGAAGTTATAACACAGCAGTTTAGAAATATAGAGGACGTATCTAATGTCACAAGTATTACTACAGTGCCATTGATATACCAATCATTAGATGAAAAAGAAGAAACAGAAATTAATTTTCCTACAATAATGTCGAAAGGTGTTGATATTAATGAAGCAGAAATTGAGTTTTTGACTAATCCTTTGTATGAAAGAAATATAGTTAGTGAAGATTTGAAAATTGCTGCATTCAAAATCGACTTCCAGGATAAACCTGAATATAAAGAACTTTTTGATCAACGCTATCTATTAATTGAAAAGCGAGAAACAAGCGGGCTGAATCGAAAAGAGCGAAAAAACTTTGCATCGATCAACAAGAGATTAGAACAGTTAAGAAAGATAGATAATAAACGTATTGAAGCGGCATTGAAGGAAATACGTAATATTTTAGATGCAAATAAAAAGACACTTGAGTCATACATTAGTGGTGCTCCACTAATTGCCCATGATATGAAACATTATGTGTTGAAAGATATTAAAGTATTTGGTATTGCTGCAATTATTACTATGGCAATTATTTTATTTGTTATATTCCATAGTGTTTCTTGGGTAGGAATAACGCTATTTAGCTCTTTTGTGAATGTGTTAGTAGTCTCAGGATTAATCGGACTGCTGGGGTTTAAATTAACTGTTGTTTCGTCAAATTATGTGGCAATCCTAATTATTTTTTCTTTGGCAATCGGCATACACGTTGTAGTTCGCTATCAAGAAGAGGAAGCCGCGCAAGGAACTGTAGATTTTCACCAAAGATTATGTATTGCTATTCAGCATATCAGCACACCTTGCTTGTATATGGTGCTAACTTCTACTATTGCATTCTTTTCTTTGATTATAAGCGATATAAAGCCGGTTATAGTTTTTGGTTATATTATGGTAATTGGTGTATGCGGCGCATATATAGTCTCATTTACTATTCTACCTTTGCTAATTCAATTATTAAAACCAAAATCAAGACCAGCACATAAACATTATTCACATAGTATTCTTTCCAACTTATTATCACTTGTCCTAAAACATAAAGGTGTAGTTGTTGTTTTTTTAATAACTAGTTTGGTTATTAGTATTTACGGTATTACTAAGATTACAGTAGAAAATCGGTTTATTGATTACTTTCTAAAAAATACTGATATTCACCAAGGATTGCTAGCCATCGACCAAAATCTCGGAGGTACTGTCCCAATTGAAATCATTTTAGATGCTCCTGATGAAAATTATGAAGATAATGGCCATAATATAGAAGGCGATGATGAACTAGATGAATTCGATGATTACTTAGCTGAGTTAGAAGATTCAGCTGAAGGATTAGCTTCTAAAAGTTATTGGTACAATAGACTCGGTATTGAAAAAATCCGATCAATTCATACTTATTTAGAAGGAATACCGCAAATTGGTAAAGTTTTATCTTTGTCGAGCACTGAAAGTGTTTTTCAACATATTATAAAAGAGAAGGAATTAGAAGATTTTCAACTATCTTTAATATATTCCAAATTACCAGAAGAAACTAAATCGATCTTAATAAAACCTTATCTTTCAGATAGTGGGGATCAAGCCAGGATTGTTGCTCGACTTAAAGATTCTGACTATACATTGGTACGGAATAAATTGTTACATAAGATTAATGATGATTTGAACAACCACTTTCCAGAGCGAAATAATATTGGAATAACAATAGCAGGTATTGGTGTACTTTATAACAATGTACTGCAAAGTTTATACCGTTCTCAAATACTCACGCTCGGGTTTGTTTTTATTATTATATTTTTCATGCTGTCTATTTTATTTAAAAGTATAAAATATTCCTTTATTGCAATTTTGCCAAATATCTTTACGGCCTTAGTTATTCTAGGACTGATGGGGTTGTTCAATATTCCTTTAAATATTATGACAATTACAATTGCAGCCATAACTATAGGAATAGGTGTAGATGATGAAATTCACTATATACATCGCTATATGAAAGAGTATGCAAAGAAAAAAAATGTTTATGAATCTATTTTGGCCTCACAAGTTACAGTAGGAAAAGCCCTGTGGTTTACTTCTATTACTGTAGCAGCAGGCTTTGTTTTACTCGTATTTTCTAATTTTACTCCGTCAATTTATTTTGGATTATTTACATGCTTAGCTATGCTAATCTCTATCTTTGCAACCTTTAGTATTATCCCTTTACTATTATCTGTAATGAAACCACTCAAGAGTTAAAAAATGAATACAAAATGGCTTAGTTTAATTCTATGGGTAGGCTTATGTTTGTTCGCAGGTTTTATAGGATCTTTCTTCACGCCTGGGGAATGGTATTTAGGCATGCAGAAATCTTCGTTGACCCCTCCTAATATCGTATTCCCAATTGTATGGAATATTCTATTTATACTTATGGGAGTCGCTGCATGGCTTGTCTGGGAGAAGCGTGTACAAGGTATAAGTCTAGCTCTATTTTTATTTATTGTGCAGCTGCTATTAAAT
>Ga0224508_10001673_pt1 | contig 19617 bp, 27 predicted proteins | sample SF_Jan12_sed_USG_4_FD_170157 | JGI IMG/M metagenome (GOLD analysis project Ga0224508, IMG submission 170157) | Sediment microbial communities from San Francisco Bay, California, United States - SF_Jan12_sed_USGS_21 | ecosystem: Environmental > Aquatic > Marine > Sediment | place: USA... | reverse complement strand
TAATATATTAAGAAACTCCTGCTGATTTTCTGAAAACACCATTGCGTCGATTGCACCAAGTCTTTTTGCAACATCAAGATGATTTTGTGATCTAGAAAATGCAATTACATTACAATTTTCCACTTTTGCAAATTGTACTGCCATGTGCCCTACTCCTCCAATTCCAAAAATTCCAATTTTTTTATTTGGTTTTGGTTCTGAAGCCTTGACTGCTTTGAATGCTGTAATTCCTGCACAAAATAAAGGCGCAGCATATTCTGCTTTCATGTTTTCTGGAACTCTGGTTGCAAAATCTTCAATTACTGTAATGTATTCTGTATATCCTCCTTTGAGAGATTCTCCTGTTATTGTTGATGATTCACAAAGGTACTCTTTTCCTTCTTTACAGTATTGGCAGTCTTTACATGCTTCTAAAAGTGGTGTAATACCAGCTCTATCCCCCACTTTGAATTTTGTAACCTTATCTCCAATCTGAACTATTTTTCCAACAACTTCATGGCCTGGAACCGTTGGCAGTATTGGTGGAATCCCCAAGTCTTTCCAATCTCCTTCTATTCCGTGAAGCTGTGAATGGCACACACCACAGGCTTCAATTTTTAATAAAATCTCATTTGATCTTTTAATTTCATGTCTGTCAATATGAGCAAGTTTCAATGGGGCTGTCTCAATTTTGGCACATTCAGAAAGTATCATTGCACGCATTTTTTCCATAATTTTACAGATAAACCACGAAATTTTAAGATTCGTTATTTGATCTTTCAATTTCTCTCTATGTGAAATGTCGATTACTGTTATATTACAAACTCTTAGACTCCTATGGGATTCAATTGTATGGATAAACATTCACCGAGTGTAGAAATTATCATCAAATTGAAAGCCCGATGGCTAGGGATTGGGCTATCCTAAGCAATAGATTCATCTCGTTTTTACACTAAGATTTATTTGCAAAATTGACAAGATGCAAATTATGGCTGAAATTTCAGATGAAGATCGTGAAAGAATAAAGTTGCTGCAACTTGTCACAAATTCTAGAAATGAATTTAAGAAACTTTCTTTAGATCAATTAAAACGATTACAAGAATTAATTGAAAAAAAAGATTACAGTCATGATAAAAAGGCGCACAAGTCCAAAGTGAAATTACTTGGAAAAATCAATGTCCGAATCTATGAATTGACTGAAGGACGTGGTATCTGGGGCTAATTTGCTAATTAGGTACTAATATTCAAACGAATTTGATTAACTGTGGTTGAAAATAGTCTCATCAATGAAAGTAGTCCATATTTACTTCAACATGCACATAATCCTGTTGATTGGTATGGGTGGAATGATGAAGCATTAAAAAAAGCAAAAGATGAAAACAAACCGATTTTTCTAAGTATTGGATATAGTGCATGCCATTGGTGTCATGTGATGGCTCATGAATCATTTGAAAATGAAGATGTTGCTAAATTCATGAATGAAAATTTTATTAACATAAAAGTTGACCGTGAAGAACGACCTGATATTGATGATATCTATCAAAAAGTTTGTCAGATAGCAACAGGTCAAGGTGGTTGGCCATTGAGTATTTTTCTTACTCCTGATCAAAAACCATTCTATGTCGGAACATACTTTCCTGTTTTGGACTCATATGGGCGTCCTGGTTTTGGAAGTATTTGCAGGCAACTATCACAAGCATGGGAAGAAAAACCAAAAGATATTGAAACATCTGCTGAGAAATTTCTTGGTGCACTGCATAAATCAGAAACGATTCAGGTTCCGTCAAAATTAGAGCGAACCATTCTTGATGAGGCTGCACTGAATTTGTTTCAATTGGGTGATGTAACACATGGAGGATTTGGATCTGCCCCAAAATTTCCCAATGCTGCAAATGTATCATTTCTATTTAGGTATGCTAAACTTTCAGGACTTGGAAAATTCAATGAATTTGCACTCAAAACTCTCAAAAAAATGGCCAAGGGTGGTATATTTGATCAAATTGGAGGTGGCTTTTCTAGATATTCCACTGATGCAAAATGGTTGGTTCCTCATTTTGAAAAAATGCTTTATGATAATGCTTTGATTCCTGTAAATTATGCTGAGGCCTATCAAATAACACAAGATCCTTTCTATCTTGATGTTTTGCAAAAAACCCTTGACTTTGTTTTACTTGAAATGACTTCTCCGGACGGTGGCTTTTATTCTGCATATGATGCAGACTCTGAAGGTGTTGAGGGAAAATTCTACGTGTGGCAGAAAAGTGAAATTAAAGAAATTCTTGGAAGTGATGCTGATCTTTTCTGTCTTTATTATGATGTAACTGATGGCGGGAATTGGGAGGGAAATAATATTTTATGTAATAATCTTAATGTGTCTACTGTTGCATTTAATTTTGGAATTTCTGAACAAGAGGTTCACAAGATTTTAAATTCATGTTCTGAAAAGTTATTAAAAGTTCGTTCTAGGCGGGTTTCTCCGGGATTGGATGACAAGGTATTGGTTTCATGGAATTCTTTGATGATCACAGCATTTGCAAAAGGATACCGTGTTACAAATGATGTTCGATATCTGAATGCCGCAAAAGATTGTATTTCTTTTATTGAAAAGAATCTTTTTGTCAATGACAAACTGTTGCGAACTTACAAAAACGGAACTGCAAAAATTGATGGATATCTTGAAGATTATTCTTATTTTGTCAATGCATTACTAGATGTCTTTGAAATTGAACCTGATCCAAAATATCTAAAACTGTCTTTGAAATTAGGCCATCATTTAGTCAATCATTTCTGGGATTCTGATAATAATAATTTCTTTATGACCTCTGATCAACATGAAAAATTAATTATTCGTCCCAAAAGTAACTATGATTTGTCTCTACCTTCTGGAAATTCTGTTTCAGCCTTTGTGATGCTTAGATTATATCATCTATCACAAGAACAAACTTTTCTCAAAATTACCACAAAGATAATGGAATCTCAGGCACAAATGGCTGCTGAAAATCCTTTTGGATTCGGTTATTTACTGAATGCCATTTCTATGTATATTCAAAAACCTGTGGAAATTACTATTGTCAATACCGAAAATTCTGAAATATGTAAATCTCTTCTTTTAGACTACTTGCCCAACTCTATTTTGATCACAATTCAGAACTCTTCTCAGTTGGAGAGTCTTTCAGAATATCCTTTCTTTGCTGGAAAATTTTTTGAAGATAACACATCTGTTTTTGTTTGTAAGAATTTTACTTGCTCTCTACCTCTGCATACACTTGATGAGATAAAATTAAACCTTTAGATTTTTTTTAAATCTACTTCAATTATATTTCCAACTTGAGATCTTCCCATGTTATCGTATCTTGATTTTGGCATTGCAATTGTGATTTGTGTTTGTTGATATGATTTGATGTTGACAGTTGGCTGTGCTTGCAAAATTGCTTCTAATAGTGGCATTACTTGCTCTTTAGTTTCTGCATCAAGTTTTTTTGAAACATTTTCAATGATCATCTGTTTTTGTGAAATTGGCTCAGTCGAAATATTTTCAATCAACGTTAATTGTACCATCTGACCATTATCAACTATCTGTGTAATTCTAAACTCGTTTACGTCTGGCATTGCATTGATGTATTTTTATGATGATTTATCTTTAACGAATTGAAAAATATAACGATATTACAGCAGTTACCATTGCTGCAGTCACTCCTAACACAAAGATGATTTTACTGCCGTCTACTTTCATAATGTTAAATTGTTTTAGTTGGAATTAAACCATGCTGATTTTGATTTTTTTTAAAATTATTTTTCGATAATTTCTATGCAGGTACACATTTTTGAAAAACTACTATCTTTGATTATTACAGATACTCCGTTTGTATTTACATATCTGCAATGATATGGCCACTTCAATTAAGTTAGAAAGATGTCTTACTTGGTATTTTTTCAAACTAAACATTATTTTTTAAAGATGTCTGTTCTGACTTGTTTTCTGATTTTTTTTTACTGGTTTCTAACCTATGGGGGTCAAGTATGGATTTTTTGATTAGTGGGGCACGCTGTTTAATTATCTGGTTGAATTCTCGCATATCCTCCAAACTCGGTGTTTGCTGTTGATTTTGATATGCCTGCAAAAATCCGGAATACACACAACCTGTAATGATACCAAATGCTGTATCTGAAACTGATTCCACCTCTGGCGCAAAATTTTCCGCAATTTGTTTGTATGATTCTGATTCACTAATGTAATAATCAATTAAGCTATCTATGAAATCCTTGTTTTCTTTGGAAATTACCATTATTTTTTCTTGGTTTTCTAGTTTATTTAATTGTCTTTGGTTAATCGTTTATCTGTTCATAGATTATTTTCTAAATGTTGTGGAAATTAGAATCTGATGAGGATTTTTTTAGAATATATGATCCCAAAAAATTGGTTGCAGGATACTTTGATCCGGATTATGGGGATATTTTTCCTAAATCAAATTCTGAAGAAATTATTTCATCTATGTTAAAAAACCACGATAAAATTTTAGGTGGAGTCATCATGGTTCCACTTGTTAAATTTGGTTTATTTGATACTGATTTAGATACTACTTTGACTAAAGTTGAAGAGCAAGTAATTCGAGTAAATGAACATTTATAAAAATGGAAAAATTTTCTGTCTGAAACTAATCGACAAGTTCATTCTATTAGGATCTCTCATACTGATCAGGATATGCTGACAATTGCATTTCAAATTAAATTCTCAAAACCTACTTCTCTTGAAAAAACATCATTATATGAAGAACTTTCTACCACATTGGATCTCTTGCAAAAATCAAATTTGCTGTGATTATATCATTTTATTTGTCTAGGGAAGGTGATCATTTTTCCATTTTTCAGCCTCGTTAAAACAATTAAACCATTGGACTTCTATTTCATTTGAATCAAATTCACTTAATTCATTTTTAAATTCTAGATCACATTCATTTTTCATATTCTCTGAGATTTGAATTACTTTCTGCTTGACTCCATTTTGCGGTGCTGAAAATTTTTCTGATTCGTCATAATTTTTTATTCCTTTTTTTGCTGTTTGGAATTCTGCTAACCCTAAATTTTCATATTCGTAAGCCTCCTGAATTTGAGTATCTGATCTTATTTTTGCTGATTCATCACCCGTTGTAATCCATTTGATAAATTCTACATCGCTTTCTAGTTGAGTCTCAGATGAAATCTTAAATAATTCTACAGAACTTTTGAATAATTCTGGGGGTGTTAATTTATCATATCTGGAGATAATCTGCTCAAATTCACTCAAATGCTCTTCATAGTATTTCAATAGATCTTCCTTTGAAATACCTCCTTCATCCCACTTGGTTTTTTCAGAATAAAATTTAATTTGTAACTCTGTTACATCTTGTTGAATTTGCGCTAATTCATTTCCAAACTGAAATCCTTTTTGTTTTGTTTGATCTGCTGAATAATTGTATCCTATGATTCCTCCAATAATGAGAATTACTATTACAGCAATTGCGATGTTTTGAATTTTATTTTTTTTCAAAGATAATCTATGTAATTTCCGTTATCATCTAATTTTAATTCAATTTTAAATTCTGTACCGCTGATAAATGAATCATTTCGAGTCGTTCTGACTCTTCCTATGACTAGTTCATATGGCCAAATTTCTACTACTATTGAACCTACTTTTGCAGTTGGCGTTTCTGTGATTGTCATGTCATCTCGTTTGACACCATGTTTTTCTAACATGTAGATTGCGTGATCTAATAATGGTTTAGGATTATTATAATTTAATACCCAAACTGTTCCTTCATAATCAATTTTTTGCAATTTGAAAAATCCTGATTTTACTCATATAACAATTATTCGGGAGCTATCACATTAAGTGTCATTGTACTTACTACTCTGGAAAGTTTTCTAACTGCTGCTATCACTTTTGTGAATTCCTCTTGATTTTCTACTTGAACTTCTGCAATTATGTCATATGCCCCAAAAGTCAGATATGCATTACTGATATTTTGTACTTGTTTTAATTCATCTAAAATGTATTCTTCAGCCCCTAAATCACAATTGAATAAAATGAATCCTTTATGCATTACTTTACCTTAAAATAATTAATGAGTTCAGGTCTTTAAGTTTTACAGTATTACCATCTACTACGTCCACCGTAGCTATTCTTACCATCTTTATCATCATATCTTTTTTTACCGTCTCTGGAATTTCTGCCGCCAGATCTTCCATATCCACCACCGCCAGATCTTCCATATCCACCAGAACGACCTCCCCCTCTAGAATAATTGGATCTTGATTGACCTCCATATCTTCTTGATGGGGTTTGTCTTTTTAGCGGATCTGGAATTGAAATTTGAATTCCCATTTCTTGATTCAAATCTTTGAGAGGAACTTTGATTTGACGTTTGATAAGGTTCCAATCGCCTACAGATGAGTATGACACAAATGTTACAGCTCTACCTAATGCGCCTGCTCTGGCGGTTCTTCCAATTCTGTGAAAATATACCATCTCTACATTTGGAACATCGTAATTGACTACTAATTCCACTCTTGGAACATCTATTCCTCTGGATGCTATGTCTGTTGCAACTAGAATGTCTGCTTTTCCATTTCTGAATTTTGCCATAGATTGTTCTCTTCTGTGTTGTGACATATCCCCCTCAATTGCAACTGCGTCATACTTTTCTTGATGGAGGAATTTTTGAACATCTCTGGTTCTATACTTTGTTGAACAAAATACAATACATTGACCTTTTACTGGCTTGATAAAATCTAGTAAATATTTGAATTTGTCTCTATCTTTAATCACCAAATATGATTGATCAATCCCTTCTCCACTAAGATCATCTGCATCTAACAGGAATTGTTTTGGATTATTTAGATAGTCTTCAGATAGTCTTAGAATTTGAGTTGGCATTGTTGCTGAAAACAATGACATTACTCTATCTTCTGGTGCTAAATCTAAAATAAACTGAATGTCATCAATGAATCCCATATCTAGCATTGTATCTGCTTCATCTAGAACAATATGGCTGATGTCTCTTAGTTCTATTGAACCTCTTTTGAGATGATCTATTAATCTGCCTGGGGTTGCTACAAGAATTTCAACTCCTCTGTGGAGTGCATCAAGCTGAATTCCCATCCCTTGTCCTCCATAAATTGTTGCTACTTTAATTCCAGTATATTTTCCAAATTTTTTTATTTCATCTGAAATCTGCATTGCAAGTTCTCTTGTAGGTGCCATGACTAATCCCTGAATTCCTTTTTTTGGTTGAATTTCTTGCAACATTGATAATGCAAATGCTGCGGTTTTTCCAGAACCTGTATGCGCTTGTCCCACAACATCTCTTCCTGAAAGTAACACTGGAATGGCTGCTTCTTGAATTGGAAATGCTTCATCAAAACCTTGCTCTGATATTCCTTTCAGCACGTCGTCGCTTAATCCTAAATCTTGAAATTTTGTCATTTTATTTTTTTCTCTTAAGCAATAACGAAAAAGCTCATTGCTTACTCGTCATTATTCTGATGCTTGACATTGATTATGGTCTAATAAACGCTTGTTATTTTTTTATACATCTAATTGAGCATCAATCACTTTTTTGAAACTGTCAAATGGTTGGGCTCCCTTTAATTCAACATACCCTACTTGATCATTTCCAACAAAGAATCCTGGAGTTCCTGAAATTCCATATTCTCGACCATCGTTAAGATCATTTTTAATCTCTTCAATGTGTTTCCCACTGGTAAGACAGGAATCAAATGAATTTTGCTCTAATTGCATATTTGAAGCATATTGACTAAACAAAGATAATGCATCGGTCGTTTCTAACTTGTTCCATTCATTTTGTTTTTCAAATAACATATCGTGCATTTCTCTGAATTTGCCTTGTTCATTTGCACATTCTGCTGCAACTGATGCAGGTAATGCATTTGGATGAATACTTTGAATTGGAAAGTCTCTAAAAACTAACTTTACTTTGCCTTGCTCAATATACTCTTCAAGGAGTAATGGCAGTGTTTGAGTGTGGAATCTTGCACAAAACGGACATTGAAAATCTGAAAATTCAATTATTGTGATTGGCGCATCTGAATTTCCTATTACTGGATCATTATCTGCTGAAATCTTTACTGGTGATGCTGGTTGTTTTGTAGGTAATTGATTTTGCAATAGTTTTAGTTCCAGTTTGGCCAATGCTTTATCTAGAACTTCTTCAGAAATTTGGTTTGAGTTTAGGTTTGATGTGTATGATCCTGCAAAGAATGCTGCAACTCCAACTGCTATAATTAATCCAATAATTATACTGTTAAATGTTGATTTTTTTATTGCTATCTGTTTGCTGTCCTTTTGATTAACTTCAGACTCATTAGAACTCATTTTAATTTATTCAAATTCTAGCATACTTATTCGTATTGCCAAATTTTTGGAAAATGTATTATTTTTGAAGAAAGTAAAAAGCCAATGACGGGATCTGAACCCATGACCTATTGATTACAAATCAATTGCTCTACCAGGCTGAGCTACATTGGCACGAAATAAAATAAAATTTTTCAAGGTTTAAAGTGTTACCTGTAGTTTATTTGAAAATTATTTTTTTCTAAAACTGTCAAATTACCATCAGTTTATAATAAAACCTCATTTTGATACTTGTTATGCGATACATTGAGCCGACTAGAGTTAAGGTTTTGATGATAATGTTTTATGCTACTGGGATAATGGGTTTGATTGTAGGATTAGGTATAGCTCCTCCATCTATGACGATGATGATCACCTTTATGGGCGTCATTAATATAGGATTGGGCGCATTTTTCACATTTATCTTTTTGACACAAATTAAGAAGGACCCTGACAAAAGAAAGAAAAAAAGAAAATCTGATTAGAACATTTGTTACAACTTTTTAAAACAATTGGAAAATCTTATTTTCAATTAAAGTATAAATAATAACTCTCTTTTCTCAATTCAGAAATGCTTGATCTAATTGCAAAAAACCTCTTTCTTACAAAAGGGAAAGGTGTTCATGAAGATAGACTGACTAGTTTTGAATATGCATTAAGAGATGCCGGCATTGCAGGAACTAATATTGTTTTAATTTCAAGTATCTTTCCACCCCAAGCAAAATTAATCTCAAGAAAAGAAGGACTGAAAAAAATTAAACCTGGACAAATACTGTTTACAATTTATTCTAAAAATCAAACAAATGAGCCACATAGAGTGTGTTCCGCATCAGTGGGTATTGCTCAACCAAAAGATCAGACGCGATACGGTTATCTTTCTGAATACGAATCTTTTGGTCAAAATGAAACTCAGGCTGGTGATTACGCTGAAGACATTGCAGCACAAATGCTGGCATCCTCTTTGGGGATTTCATTTGATGCTGATAAAGCTTGGAATGAAAAAAGACAACAATGGTCGATTTCAGGAGAAATTTACAATACTCATAACATTACTCAATCTACTAAAGGTGACAAGGATGGAAAATGGACAACAGTTTTTGCAGCGGCTGTATTGTTGCTATAATTATTTTTTATACCCTTTAAGATAAAATAATGCAGCTCCAATTGCAACTATTGTAATTATGACCACCACTACAATGGATTCATCAAATTCTTGTTTTTCATCTTGAAGGTTTACAGCTCTAAGAGAAAATTCTAATTCTTTGTCGTTTACTGATGTTTTTTCACCAAAAAGATATTTTCCTTGAATTACCTGGCCCTCTTCGGGATCAAAAACCCATCCGTGTTTTGTAATGTCAGTTGGAATCTTTTCATTATCTATGATTTGGGTTGGAACGCTATTTCCTCTAATGTCAGAGATATTGGCATTTTCAGAAGATAGTATTACTACCTGGATGATGGAATTAAGAGGGTAAAATCCTGCAGAGAAATAATCTGATCTTCTTAATTCATCTGTTTTTAAAAATTCTAATGGACTGACTTTATCAATATTTGATGTTGCTTCCGAATAGTCTGTTGATAGTCTTAGTTGAAGTAGTGACTTACTCTCTGAAGGTATTATGGAAAATGTCATTTTTGCATTCTCATCGACTGAAAGGTTTCTTGCAATGTCGTAAAATCCTCCTGAATCTCTGATTATTTTTGGTATTAGAATTGATGATATTTTTTCATACATTGAAGCAGTATTTTCCATAGGCATAGTGTATACTGCTGAAATAGTTCCTTTACCCGAAATAGCTCCTGAAGTTTGCAAAGCAATATTTGTTTCATCCGTAGGGTGAATGAATGTTGAATGAAGTTTTGCCTCTGTATCAAATGTGTTGTTTAATTCGTCAATGAATTGCTCTGCTATCTTCAATGTTGAATTTTGAATCTCTAGGAAATTATTATCTGCTTGACTTCTTTTAACATTTATTAAAATACATGACTCATCACTAACTCCTAATATGCATTGATTTTGGTTTGTTATGATCACTGCTGAAATATTGTCGTTCTCTCTAATCCTTTGCTCTAGTTCAGCTGGAATTTTAATTTCCTGAATGCTGGTACTTTGCAAAGTAATTGATGCTGTGACGTTTTGAGATATTCTTTTATCTATGATAATCTGTGCTGTCTCTTGAAATGTTGAAAGACTCATTTCTTGAGAATGGGCATAATTAACTGAAACTCCGATTAATGCTAATATTGTTAAGAAACTAATCATTTTTTGCATAGATTGCATCTCTAATACTGAAATTATTAAATTTACTCCTATTTTACACATCCTAAATTTTTTAATTTAAACATTTTTTTATTTTTAAACAAAAATAAATTATCTGGTAACTAATATTCTCATACTTGTAACTATCTAGATAGAATGGCATTAATTCCACTTCTTGTTGATTTTTTTCAAAATCCTATAATCCAAATAATTGCGGTTTTGAGTACTTTTGGAATTGGATTATTTCAGGGAATAATTCTGGGCAGGGCAATTCTTGTTAGATTTCCACGTTTACAAAATAATGTAAAAACTGTATCTATTACCATGTTTGTTTTATTTTTGATAAATGCAATTTTGAGTGTTCCTCGTTTTGCCTCTCCTGAAAAAATCAGTCTCTCTAATTTGTCTGCAAACAGTCCTGGTGAAATTGCTTCTGGTCTTTTTTTAATTTTTGGAATGAATACAGGATTTCTCACAGTATTGGCAATTTCAGTCACTGTGATGAGCTTTGTAGTGCTGAAATTTACAAATCTTAACGGAATGACCAAAGCATTTGTTTTCTTTTTTAGTTCTCTTTTGTTGATATTAACTGGTATCAGTAGGTTCACTGATCTTACACCAAGTACATTTGAGGTACTGCTGTATTTCCTTTATCAGTTAGGAATCACCATTGGTATTTTAGCAGGTAGTATTAGAAAAATAAAACCAAAAAAATTGGACTTAAAATAATTTCAAACATTTAAATCGGATTGTCCTTGAATCTCAAATGACATCGAATTCAAACCGTTCGGGGAACAAGCTGGCAGTCCATGCGTTGGACTGTCAGCCCCATTTATTCAAACATCTAGTTTAATGACGAAAGTATGTTTACTTGCTTTTTGACATAATCAAAACCTTCCTGCCAAAATTTTGGAGATTTAATGTCGAATCCATATTCTGAAAGAAGTTTTTCTGGTTTTTTGGAACCTCCAGCTGCAAGAATACTCATGTATGCTGGGACAAAATCTTTTCCTTCTTTTTTATATCTTTGAAATAGCGACAATGCAAGTAAATTGCCAAAAGAATATGCATAACAGTAGAACGGTGTATGGTAAAAATGAGGGATACTGCTCCACTCTATTGCAAAGTCATCTGATAGACTAACTGAGTTTCCAAACTGATCTTTGAGATTGTGTAAATATGTCTTTGATATTTCATCTATTGTGGTTCCTTCCCCAATCTGCTTGTGAGCGTCAACTTCGAAAATTGTGAAAAACGATTGTCTTAGAATTGTTGCATACAAATCATCAATTTTTCCTGACAGCATTGCCTTTTTTTCATCATCAGAAATTTTATCAGATAGATTATCATATAGTAGTAATTCTGAAAATGTGGATGCTGTTTCTGCTAAAGGTAGTGGTGCATCTTGAACAAGAATAGACCTGTCCTGTGCTGCTTGGCTGTGAACCGCATGACCTAATTCATGGGCTAAAGTAAAAACATCTCTTGATTTGCCTGTAAAATTCACTAGTACATACGGTGTAATTTTTGGAGCAAGAGTACTGCAAAACGCTCCATCTCTTTTCCCCTTTCTCACATCTGAATCAATGTGGTTTTCATTGAATACTTTTCTGGCATATCCTTCTAATATGTCGCTAAACTTTCCAAGTGATTCAAAAACCAGTTTTACTGATTTGTCATATGAATAATTCTTCTCTTTGATGTTAGCTGCTGCTGGCGCATACAAATCGTATCTTCTTAATTTTTTCATTTTTAGCATCTTTGCTTTTTGCATAAAAAATTTCTGAAAAATGGGTGCGTTTTTTTTACAAACTGAAAGAAGAGAGTCTATGGTTTTATCATCTACATCATTTCCAATGTTTCTCATTGAGATTGGGGATTTGTATCCACGAATTTCAATGCCCTCATCTTTCCAATTAAGAACGATATTTTGATATATTTCTCCAACCACTCCTTTGTTATCGAAATATTTTGTAAGAATGGTTTTGTACGCTGTCTCACGAATTTTTGGATTTACACTTCTGACATAATTTGTAAGTTCTTCTCTTGTCATTGCTTTGGATTTATTTCCGACTCTCATTTTGTATTCGAAGGAGTTAGTTATTTTGTCGTACAATTTTACAAGTGCTGATATTCCGGTCACATCTAACGTGTTTATGATTCGTTCTTCAGGTTCACTGAGTGCATATTTTGCAAATAGTCTTTTGTGTAATAGGTATTCTGTAATTTCTCCTGTATTTTTCATGAGTCTTTTGGCATTTTTTTCATCGACTTGTGTTTTCCACCACAAATCAAAAAATAAAATCTTGTTTGAAATCTCGGAACCAAGCTTTGACATTTTTGTCATTAGAGATGTTGCCTCATCTGATTGTGTATCTGAAGAATATGATAATGATGCATAACCTCCAATCTTACTCATGTTTTCAGAAATTTCTTCTATTTGATGTAAAATATTCATAAATTGTTTAGAAGACATTTTGGGACTTAATTTTGATTTAATTTTTTCAAACTTTAATGCCTGTTTTTCTAATGTTTGAATTTGTTTTTCAAATGCAGGACTTTTTTGATTTTTCACCAATTCGGATAAATCCCATTTACCTAACTGATATTCTGACATGTAATTCGCTCTTTTGTAACTACTAAAAAATGAATACGTAATTCATAATATCTATCATCTTTTTAATGCATCTTTGATAATTATCTCTGAAAAATATGCCATGATCGTAAAATACTCATTTTTACACCAAATCTGACAGATTGTGCCTAAAATTAAATTTGACTGTCGTTTTACCTGTACAAATAGGTTCAGGATATTTTCATGAAAAATGCTCAAATAAATCGGTTATTATATGATATAAACACCACAATATTTGTATTATTTTGGTCTTAGAAATTATTAATGCGGATTCGGCTTGTGGTCGTTGTGGAAAAAACTCCATGTTGACTGACAATGTCACTGGGGAACGATTTTGTGGAAAATGTGGCTATGTGATTACTGAGACACTACAAGATTCAGGACCTGAATGGAGATCATTTTCAAAAGAAGGAGGGGCCGATCCTACTAGAACTGGAGCTCCAACATCACTTGCAATGCATGACAGGGGACTTGCAACTATCATCAGTCCGATGAACAAAGATTCTTCTGGGAAACCCCTCACATCCACTATGAAGAGTACTATTGAAAGACTCAGAACATGGGATAGTAGAAGCAAAGTAAATGCATCTTCTGATAAAAATCTCAGACAAGCATTGAGTGAATTATCTACACTAAAAGACAAACTTTCACTTTCTGATGCCGTAATTGAAAAGGCATCATATATTTACAGAAAAGCATTGGAGAAAGGCCTTGTAAAAGGTCGTTCCATTTCAGCTTTAATTGCAGCTTCACTTTATGCTGCATGCCGAGACACTGAAACTCCTAGGACATTAAAAGATGTTGCAGATGCAGGTAATATTAAGAAAAAAGATATTTCAAGATGTTATAGAATACTGCATCAGGAATTAGAACTAAAAATGCCTGTGGTAGATCCAGTTCAATGTGTTGCAAGAATTGCAAGCTCTATTGGGATTACAGAAAAGACAAAACGATTTGCAGTAAAAGTGCTCAAAGATGCACAGGCACATGAGGAATCCGCAGGAAAAGATCCAATGGGATTGGCAGCGGCAGCATTGTATCTGTCATGTGTCAAAAACGGTGAAGACAAGACCCAACGAGACATTGCAGAAGCTGCAAACGTCACTGAAGTAACGATTAGAAATAGATACAAAGGTCTGAGATTAGACCAAAATATGGATATGATGGGAGGTAAATGAGGAGGCATGACTCAAACAAAACCTATAATTGCAATAGTCAATGTTGTGGCCTCTGCAACAATAGAGCAAAAATTAGATCTTGTAGATATAACAAAAAAATTCCCTGCCGTAGAATATCATCCAGAACAATTCCCAGGCGCTGTTTTTAGACTAAAAAACCCTAAAACCGCTACACTGCTTTTTGGTTCAGGAAAGATGGTGTGCACGGGAGCTAAATCACAGGAATTGGCAGAAACTGCCGTATTTGAAGTGGTAAAAATATTGCGAAAAGGGAAAATCAAAATCAAAAATGATCCTATAGTCTCAATACAAAATATTGTCTCATCCATTAATCTTGGTGGTAAAGTTAACCTAGAACAGGCAGCCAGAACTCTTCCTAGAAGTATGTATGAACCAGAACAATTTCCGGGATTAATTCATAGGATGCTTGACCCAAAAACTGTAATTCTAATTTTTGCATCAGGCAAATTAGTTTGTGTTGGAGCTAAGCTTGAAAAAGACGTTCATCGCTCTGTAAACCAAATCCATGCTCTGCTTGAAGAAAAAGATTTGATGGTCTATGACTAGAATATTCTAAATTAAGAACCATTTTTGTCAAACTGGGAAATAGTTGTCTTTGTAAAAAGATTGCAAAATTAATAATAATACTCTTTGTGGATGTAACACCACTTCCAAATATTTTCTGGCACTGCTTTCATTACTGCATGTCCCGTTTCTTCAAAGTGTTTTGTTGCATGTTTCCCAATTGATGAATCACAACAACCTACATGCCCACAAGTTAGACACATTCTAAGTGCAACTATTGGAAGATGTTCTTTCTCACACTCTTCACAATTTTTAGTATTTGGAGATATGTTATTTTCTTGGGAGAAATGCTCGCATTCTTTTGACATGTTAGTATTTTTGTAATGTATTTTTGTATCTCTTTATGGATTCAATTATCACAACTTTAGCTTCTTTGGCTGTTTTCCAACCTAATATCTCCACTTTTTTCCCTTCCAATTCTTTGTAAACTTGGAAAAAATGGGCAATTTCTGAACGATTATGATCTTCAATATCTGTAATGTCAGCCGTATGCAAATATCTGGGATCATTTGTCGCAACACAGATTATTTTATCATCTGATTCCCCATCATCCTTCATTTGGAGTAACCCTATTGGTCTTGCTTCAATTAATATTCCTGGGTATGTGGGATTTGTAACCAAAACTAATGCATCAAGTGGATCCCCGTCTTCTGATAATGTTTGGGGTACAAGACCATAGTCTCCTGGATAGTGAAATGGTGAGAATAATACCCTGTCAAGTTTTATCATGTTGTGCTTTTTGTCATATTCGTATTTGTTCATAGAGCCTTTTGGAATTTCAATGATGACATTGATAATTTCTGGGATGTCATTACCTGACTCTATGTCGTGCCAAAAATTTTTACTCATTTTCTAGCTCTTCGTCTAGGTATTCAGTATATGAATTCTCTGAAATAATCTCCAAATTTTTAATTTGGTAAAAATCTTTTACCTTGTTTAATTATGTATTTCTGATGGCAAAAATTGCAGTAATTGTTGGCTCTGTGAGATCTGAAAGACATGGAATCAAAGTGGCAAAATGGGTTGTTTCAAAACTTGAGGATAAGGGCCATCAAACCTCACTAGTTGATCCTGTGGAATTAGATTTACCGTTATTAGATAAAATGTACAAAGAAATGGAATCCCCCCTGAAAAATTACAAGAACTACAAAAAATAATTAAAGAGGCAGATGGGTATGTCCCAATTACTCCAGAATACAATCACAGCATTTCTTCAGCATTAAAGAATACGTTGGATTATTTCTTGGAAGAATATTTTTTCAAATCGTCGGCCGTCATATCTTATTCTGTGGGGCCTTTTGGTGGAGTTGTTGCAGGAAATCATCTTCGTCAAATATTGGTAGAGATGGGCGCACCTGCAATTCCATCACAATTTCCAATCTCTAAGGTTCATGAAACATTTGATGCTGATGGAAAATTACTTGACAAAAATTATGAGAGACGATTCTCAAAATTCCTAGATGAGTTTGAATGGTATGTGTCCGCATTGGCAAAACAGAGGGAATCTGGGACGCCTTATTGATTATGCTAAGTCATTGGTATTTGGAATTACCTTGAAGATTTTTACTGTGTAATCTCCTTGAAATATATTTACAAATTCTCCTGTGTTTGAATCAAGACTTCTAACTCTGAATTTGTATTCATATGATCCGTCTCCTTTTACATCAACTTGTGCAAAATGTACGGGATCACCTCCTTTATAAAATTGGATTATTACTGGGTATCTTTCAACCTGATCTGATGCATCTCCTCTAACTGTACCCCATGGAAGTTTATTTTCCTGAGGGACACTCATTGTGGTTATTGTTTTTTCTAAACTAATTTCTTCATTAACTGGTGTAACGGAAACTTGGTTGGATTCTGCAGAAACATCTCCTGGAATCATCATTATTCCAAATATTGTCATAATTGACGCAATCAACAATACGTTTGATTTTCCATTCATTTCATTACCTGTTTCTCAAAGTCATTTAAAAAATTTGTTACTAATTCGTTTCAATGATTTAATAATGATTTTTTTTAGTTCACATCATATTTGTGAATCTATGATCATAAGGTCTATCGCTTAATTAATTGCTGTTTGAATTTTAGTAAATTCGATTAAAATATGCTTTAGAATCTATGCCAGACATGTTGCTTTTTTAATATTTATCTAAAATCTTAATTTTTTTCCACAATGTTACTTTCTACTCTCTGAGATGACGTCTAACAATCTTTTTTTCTCATTACTGTGTATTTCATGATTTTTAACGAAATCTTTGATGGCATATGTAATCAAATTTGTATCCAAATTTTCTCTATTTTTTAGAATTGTTTGTAATAACATTTCTTTTGATGATTCAACCTTTAATTTAGTCTGATGTATGTCCACATTCTCTATTTGCTTTCTAGATTTTAATAATTACTACTGTTTTATACTGCTTTGAAATTTAGTCGATTTAGACATTTTCTCTTAAGATGTGCTGGAACAAGCTATGATCCTGATACCAATTTCTGTATTGTGGGATAATTGAAAAATATGTTATATTCTAATTAGCAACGATTTTCTTTGTGCCCCATTTGAGATTGAATTCTTTTTCAGTGATTGCAATTCTAGATTTGCACTTTACACATCTACGCATTTTAGTACTTTTGGAATATCTCCAAACATGGGCTTCACTTATTTTTTGGCAGTTCATGTCTTTACCCTTTATCACTAGTATTTTATTCATAGCATTTAGGGGTTTTATTTGCCTGGGAGATACAAGTAATGGTGAAACACAATACATTAATCAAAATAATTAGTAATGTTATTCATGAAATTGGGGATTAAACTTCTAATAATTGGAATCATTGCAATTCTTGCACAGGTTTTTGGGAATCTTTTATTTTAAAATCAACCTAAATTATTTTGAGTACTGAAAATTACTGTCGTTCAAGATATGCTGCATTTTAATTAATCTTGGTTTCATGGTTCATGCAAAAGTAAATCTGTTGGAAATCTATTGATGCTTGTATTGTGAGTTGTCTATATTGCTCATAGAATTTAGTTCGTAATTTTCTCAGATCCCAATTTCACACTAAATACAAAAAATCTAACTTTTTGAATGATTTTTTTATTTCTCGTAATTTTATTTGGAACCATACGAAATTCTTAAATCTAAAATTTCCGTATATTGTATGTGGCTACAAGAGATGATCTTAGAAATGATATTCTCAAAGTGACTGAAGAACAGCAAAAATTAATGGAATTAAGAAAGTCGTTTCTAGGCTCAAAAAACAATGAAGACCAAATGAATGCATTTCGAATGACAACTCAGATTATGAAATATGAGGATTTTATTCGGGATACTGAAAAACAACTTAGGACAATGGATTAATTTCATCTGTAACTGTGATGTTTTTAGAATATTGGGTGGATCGGATGGAATTGATATCGTAACGTCTTTTTTTGTATTCCATTGTAACTAAATATGTAAAGTTTGGTAAATGATTTATGAAGTTAAAAATAATCCCAAATGATCTTGATGTTTCTAAGATTGTAGAATTCCCTTGTACTTCATGTCATACAAACTGCTGCAAAGAGTATGTGATATTTGTTAATGCTCATGACATTTACCGACTTTCGGTTGGATTGGGATTGGCCCCCGAGAGTTTTCTTGAGATTCACGGTGCAAAGGATTATGATCTTGGAATAAATGTAAAAGAAGGTCTACTAGATCTTGCTTTAAAACAAAAAGATGGTGGATGTGTGTTTCTTGAAGAATCTAAAGATATCTTTCGATGTACCGTAAATGACTTTAAACCAAGCGTTTGTAAATCATATCCATTCCAAATGAAAAATGGAAGATTAATTCAGATGAATAGTAAAATGTGCCCTGTTGAGTGGGATACGAAAGAATTTGAGGCTATGATGTCAACTCATCTCAAAAAAGATGAAGATGAATGGAAGTTTTATGACGAACTTGTACTAGAATGGAATGCAAAATATTCGATAAAAAAACCACTATCTGCATTTTTAAAATTTATGCTAGATAAAACGGTTTTAGAATTTGTAAAGTCTTGATAATTTATTTTATCTTTGGATGGTGTAAACGGTGATTCATGTTTTACTCCATTAGTTAGGTTGATGTGTTTTCAAAATCTTATTACTATAAAAAAGACTAGTAGCCTTCCTCTCCAGTGAAAAGAAGACACCAATAGTTTGCACTAGTTTTTGCAGATTTCTTTTGACCTACTTTACATGGTCCAAATACATTCCCTGCAGCCAATTCTGATTGATAGTTTGGAACTCTTTGAATCTGCTTGACTATTGCAGGTGTTACAAAAAAAGAACGAACCTGTTGGTTATTCACATCAAATATCTCTACCGTGTCTATGACATTATAGTCTGTCATTCCGTCTTCTCCAATTGCTTCCTTTGGAGTGTATGGTGACGGCTTACCCCTGTTAGTTCGAAAGTTCTTGATGTTGATGATTTGACCTGAAATCTTTCCAATTCCTATGGCTTTGGTTTGTTCTTGTGGTTTGTTGTAATCGCCCAAGTTGATTTGAGTTTGTGTAGTTTCGTTCATTTGTGATTCTACTGGTAATGTGAAGAAATTCTAAATGA
>Ga0224508_10001672_pt1 | contig 19618 bp, 11 predicted proteins | sample SF_Jan12_sed_USG_4_FD_170157 | JGI IMG/M metagenome (GOLD analysis project Ga0224508, IMG submission 170157) | Sediment microbial communities from San Francisco Bay, California, United States - SF_Jan12_sed_USGS_21 | ecosystem: Environmental > Aquatic > Marine > Sediment | place: USA... | reverse complement strand
GTCTTCCGTCATGCCAACTCTGCCGGCACCTCGAAAAACGGCGGCGTTCTGGTGCTGATGGGCGATGATCACGGCGCCGAATCCTCTACCGTGCCACACCAGAGCGAATTTGCCCTGATGGACGCCATGATGCCGATCCTCAATCCGGCCGGCGTCCAGGAAATCCTCGATTATGGCCAGCTCGGCATTGCCATGTCGCGCTTTTCCGGCTGTTGGGTCGGCCTCAAATGCGTGCACGACAACATCGAATCGACCGCCATCGTCGACGGTTCTCTCACCCGCACAAAGATCAATCTGCCAAAGCGCTTCAAGATGCCGCCCGGCGGGCTCAATGTCCGCCCCAACGATGACCGTTTCGAGCAGGAACAGCGGCTGCATCTGTACAAGCGTTTTGCCGCAGCCGCTTTTGCCAAGGCCAACAAGCTCAACCAGATCGTGCTCAAAGGTGGCGCCAAACCCCGGATCGGTATCATCTCGTCCGGCAAGAGCTATCTCGATGTCTGCCAGGCCCTCGACGAGCTGGGCATTGATGAAGTTGCTGCCGCAAAGTTCGGCCTGCGGTTGCTCAAGATCGGCATGGTCTGGCCGCTCGACCCGGACATCATCAACGAATTCGTCAGCGGGCTCGACCTGGTCATTGTCGTTGAGGAAAAGCGTTCGCTCCTCGAAAGCCAGTTGCGTGAACAACTCTGCAACGACAAGAAGGCGCCAATGGTCATCGGCAAGAAGGATGAAGCCGGTGACCACCTGTTCCCGGCCTATGGCACGCTGGAGCCCAACCAGATCGCCATCGCTATTGCCGAACGTCTTTTGAGCAAACGCAAGAATGCGTCCATCGCAGCCCGCCTCAATACAATCAAAGCCGCCATGGGCAATGTCCGCAACAGCGCCGAACTTGCCGAGCGCATCCCGTACTTCTGCGCCGGTTGCCCGCACAACTCTTCCACCGTCGTGCCAGACGGTGGCCGAGGCTATGCCGGTATCGGCTGCCACTGGATGGTCCAGTATATCCCCGAGCGCAACACCGAGGGCGCCACCCACATGGGCGGTGAAGGCGCCAACTGGATCGGCGAGGCAAGATTCTCCACGCGCAAGCACGTATTCCAGAACCTCGGTGACGGCACGTACAATCACTCGGGTCTTCTGGCCATCCGTGCCGCCATCGCCTCCGGCGTCAACATGACCTACAAGATCCTGTATAACGATGCCGTTGCCATGACCGGCGGCCAGTCGCACGAAGGCGGTCTCAGCGTACCGATGATCGCCGCCCAGGTGCGTGCTGAAGGTGTCGAGCGCCTCGATATCGTCTCCGACGAGCCGGAAAAATTCGCCGGCATCGCCTTCCCGCCACATACTGGATTCCACCATCGCAAGAACCTCCAGACCCTGCAGGAAGAGCTGATGGAAGTACCGGGCATTTCCGTCCTGATATACGACCAGACCTGCGCTGCCGAAAAACGCCGCCGCCGCAAGCGTGGCACCTTCCCCAACCCCAACCGCCGGGTCCTGATCAACGAACTGGTCTGCGAGGGCTGCGGCGACTGCGGCGTGCAATCAAACTGCGTTGCGATCGCGCCGGTCGACACGACATTCGGCCGCAAGCGCAAGATCGACCAGTCGGTCTGCAATAAGGATTATTCGTGCCTGGACGGCTTTTGCCCAAGCTTCGTTACCGTAGAAGGCGGCGAACTGGTCAGGGGTGTGGAGACCGCCAAGCTGCCCGGTGACAGCAAGGTGTTTCCGGTCCTGCCGGAACCGAAACTTCCAAACCTCGATCAGCCCTGGTCGGTCATGGTGACCGGCATCGGGGGCACCGGCGTCGTGACCGTCGGCCAGTTGCTCGGCATGGCCGCCCATCTCGAAGGCAAGGGTGCCGGCATCATCGACATGGCCGGCCTGTCGCAAAAGAACGGCGCTGTCGTCACCCACCTCAAGCTGGCGGCAAAGCCGGCCGATATCGCCTCGATCCGCATCGAAGCCGGCGGTGCAAATCTGATTCTGGGGTGTGACCTGGTCACATCCGCTTCCGAGCGTATCCTCTCGCGGGCCTCGCGCGGGCACACCTATGCGGTAATAAACGCCCATGAACAGATGCCCGCCCAGTTCACCCGCGATGCCGACTTCGAACTGCCGTCCGACAAGATGGCCCTGCAGATTGAAGCACGCACCAGACCGGACGGCGCCGAATTCATCAATGCCACGCGCATTGCAACAGCCTTGCTGGGCGACTCGATCGCTGCCAACCTGTTTACCCTCGGCTATGCCTACCAGAACGGCCTGATCCCGCTCAGCGCCGCGGCAATTGACAAGGCCATCGCTCTCAACGGCGTTGCCGTCAAAATGAACCAGCAGGCTTTCTTGTGGGGACGCCGCGCCGCCCATGATCTTGCCGCCGTTGAAGCTGTGATCGGCCGCGGTTCATCCGATCAACCACGCAAGCAGACCCTCGACGAGATCACCGAAGAACGCGTGACGTTTTTGACCGACTACCAGAACGCCGACTACGCAAATCAATACCGTGAGTTTGTCGAAGAGGTTCGCGTAACCGAAGCTGATGTTGCACCGGACTCGACACGTCTGAGTGAGGCCGTCGCACGGTATTTGTTCAAACTGATGGCCTACAAGGACGAGTACGAGGTCGCCCGGCTCTACACCGGCAAACCATTCGCCGACCAGCTCGCCAAGACCTTCAAGGGCGACTACACGCTCAAGTTCCACCTCGCGCCGCCACTTATCGCACGCCGCGACAGGGCAACCGGCAAACCGGCCAAACAGGCGTTCGGCCCGGCAATGATATCTGCCTTCAAGATACTGGTTCGCCTCAAGGGCCTGCGCGGCACCGCCTTCGACGTCTTCGGTTATACCGCAGAGCGAAAACGCGAACGCGCCCTGATAAGTGAATACCGCCATACCATCAGCGAAATCCTCCACAACCTCGGCACCAAGAATCTGTCTCTTGCTGTCGATATTGCCAGTATCCCCGAGCATATCCGCGGCTATGGCCACATCAAGGATCGCCACCTGGCCGAAGCCAAGACACGTGAAAGTGAGTTGCTCGAGGCCTACCGGGGCGGCAAGACGCGGGCACCTGTTCGTCTTGCGGCCGAATGATACGGCATTGATTCTCAGCGCCGATAGACTACAGTTATTTCGAAAGTGCCCTGGCCTTTGGTGAGAAGGCTGCGACAGTAACGTGATACACTTTTTCGAATGAAAATCTTGAAAGTGTAGCATGATGTGGAATAGATAGGCTTCACCGATCAGGTCGCAGAAACCGGACGGGCAAGTTTGGGAGGATATTTGGTGGCAACCGAAGCTGCGCTAGGCGCGGGCGAAGACACATTTCCAAAATTGCTATTGCGCAATGCGGTCAAATTCGCTGACCGCCCAGCCATTCGCGAGAAGGATCTTGGTATCTGGCAGACCTGGACCTGGAGCCAGGTGCTGGATGAGGTAAGGGCATTTGCCGTCGGTCTGTCGTCGCTTGGCATCAAGGCCGGCGACAAGGTTGCGATTGTCGGTGATAACCGGCCCCGGCTGTACTGGACGATGTGCGCTGCCCAGTCGCTCGGCGCGGTCCCTATTCCCGTCTATCAGGATTCTGTTGCCGCGGAGATGAAGTTCGTCCTCGAACACGCCGGCGCCACCTGTGCTGTCGTTGAAAACCAGGAACAGGTCGACAAGATCCTGGAAATCCGCGAGAGCTACAAAGCCATCAAGACCATCGTCTACGATGAAGATCGCGGCCTGAAGAATTACAATGTCAAAGGCCTTTACTCGTTTGAAGAGGTTCAGGCTAAGGGCCGCGCAGCACTCAGCGATGGCGCTGAAGCGATCTGGCATGAGCAGATCGCCAGAGGCCAGCCCGCCGACACCGCCATAATTCTGTATACATCCGGCACCACCGGTCAGCCCAAGGGCGTTGTCCTGACAATGGAAAATACACTATGGGCAGCCCGTGTCGCCAACCGCTTCGATAGCCTGACCGAAAACGAAGAGACCATTGCCTATCTGCCTATGGCCTGGGTCGGCGACCACATATTCTCCTATGCCCAGTCTTATGAATGTGGCTACTGCGTGAACTGCCCGGAGAGCCCCGAAACAGTCGTTGATGACCGCCGCGAGATCGGCACGACCTATGCCTTTGCACCGCCGCGCGTATACGAGAACCTGATCACGCTGACCATGGTGCGCATGGAAGATGCCGCCAAGATCAAGAGGAAGATGTTCGATTATTTCCTCGCCCTGGCAAACCGTGTCGGCGAGAAAATTCTCAACGGCGAGCCGGTCGGCATCAAGGATCGCCTGCTCTATGCGCTGGGCGACTTCATGGTCTACGCGCCGATCAAGAACCGCTTCGGTCTGTCCAAGGTCCGCGTTGGCTATACTGCCGGTGAGGCCATCGGTCCGGAAATCTTCCGCTTCTATCGATCGCTCGGCATCAACCTGAAACAACTGTATGGCCAGACCGAAGCGGCGGTCTATATCACCAATCAGCCCGATGGCGAAATTTATGCTGATACCGTCGGTGCACCGCTTGAAGGCATCGAAGTCAAGGTCGATGACAGCGGTGAGGTGCTTTACCGATCGCCCGGCGTTTTCAAGGAATATTACAAGAACTCCAAGGCCACCCGTGAGACCAAGACCAAGGATGGCTGGGTCCATTCCGGCGATGCCGGTTTCATTGACGACCGCGGCCACCTGAAGATCATCGACCGCGCCAAGGATGTTGGCCATCTGAAAGACGGCACCCTGTTCCCACCCAAATACATCGAGAACAAGCTCAAGTTCTTCCCCAACATTAAAGAAGTGGTCGCGATTGGCGATGGCCGCGATTACGTCGCCTGCATGGTCAACATCGATCTGACCGCCGTCGGCAGCTGGGCAGAGCGCAACAACGTCGTCTATGCCAGTTATCAGGAACTTGCAGCGCACCCAGATGTCTACAAGATGGTCGAGGGCCATGTCGCCGAAGTGAACCGCGAACTGGCCGCGGAAGAACGTGTTGCGGGCGCCCAGATCCAGAGATTTCTTGTGCTGCACAAGGAACTCGATGCAGATGATGGCGAGATCACCCGGACAGCCAAGGTCCGCCGGTCTTTCGTTGAGGAGCGCTACAAGCCGCTGATTGATGCCCTGTTCGACCGCCGTAAGTCGAGCCAGCACATCAAGACCGAGGTGACCTTCGAAGACGGCCGCAAGGGCGCCATTGAAGGCGATGTCGAAATCAGGGATATGACCCCCGAGCCGGTTGCCGGCACCAACAGGATTGCCGCTGAATGAGTGCTGTAGAGACACTGGTTGATGCCGCCGATGAAACGCTGCTCGCCGTCGAAGGGGTGACCTTGTCGTTCGGCGGTGTGCAGGCCATCAAGGACGTCAGCTTTGACATCAAAAAAGGTGAGATTCGAGCCATTATCGGCCCGAACGGCGCCGGCAAGACCTCGATGCTGAATGTCATCAACGGTTTTTACCATCCCCAGCACGGCAAGATCACGTTCAAAGGCAAGACGCGCGAGGACATGCGCCCGCACGTGGCCGCAACGCAGGGCATCTCGCGTACGTTCCAGAACGTTGCTCTGTTTCGCGGCATGTCGACGCTCGACAACATCATGACCGGCCGCACCCTGAAGATGACCACCGGCCTGTTCTGGCACCTGTTCCGCTACGGGCCAGCTGAAAAAGAAGAGCTCGAGCACCGCGAGTTCGTTGAGCGTATCATCGATTTTCTCGAGATCCAGCATATCCGCAAAACCCCGGTTGGCCGCTTGCCGTATGGCCTGCAAAAACGCGTCGAACTTGGCCGCGCACTCGCCGCCCAACCAGACCTGCTGCTGCTCGATGAGCCGATGGCCGGCATGAACCTGGAAGAAAAAGAAGACATGTCGCGCTTCGTCATCGATGTGAATGATCAGTTCGGCACGACGATCGCCCTGATCGAACACGATATGGGCGTGGTGATGGACTTATCGAACCGTGTCGTGGTGCTCGACCATGGCGAAAAGATTGCCGATGGCACACCCGATGAAGTGAAGTCCAACCAGGATGTCATCGATGCCTATCTCGGCGTGGCGCATTAGGGGACTGTTCGATGGGTGAAATTCTCCATGGCCTCTTCGTAAACCCCTTCATCGAAATCGCCGGCGCGCCGGATCTTTTCGTGCAGGTCCTGTGGGAGGGCTTTGTGTCGGGCACGCTCTATGCGCTCATCGCGCTTGGCTTCGTGCTGATCTTCAAGGCCTCCGGCGTCTTCAACTTTGCACAAGGCATCATGGTCGTGTTCGGCGCGCTCTCGCTGGTCGGCCTGTTTGCCGCCGGTGTCCCGGCCTGGCTGGCGCTTATCTTGTGTATCGGGATCATGTTTGGCCTTGCCTGGGGGGTTGAGCGCGTCGTGCTGCGCAACCTGGTCAACCAGGAACCGATTATTCTGTTCATGGCGACGATCGGGCTCAACTATTTTCTGATCGGCTTCGGCGAATTCATTTTTGGTGGCGAGCCCAAGACCATGATCACATCGGAAATCGGCCTGCCCACCGGATCGTTTGACTTTGAGGTTCTCGGCGGTCTCGTCAGCCTGCAGCAAATCGATGTCTCAGCGGCTGTGATCGCCGGCCTTCTGGTCGCCGGCCTCGCGATATTTTTCAACAAGACCCGGATCGGCCGTGCCCTGCGCGCTGTTGCCGATGACCACCAGGCCGCCATGTCGGTCGGCATCACCCTGCAGCAGATCTGGGTCATTGTGTGGTTTGCTGCCGGCATCGTCGCGCTCACCACCGGCATCATGTGGGGCGCCCGCTCAGACGTCTCGTTTGCCCTGTCGATCGTTGCCCTGAAGGCCCTGCCGGTGCTGATCCTCGGTGGCTTCACATCCGTACCCGGTGCCATCGTCGGCGGCCTGATCATCGGCATCTCGGAAAAGCTCGCAGAGTTTTACTGGGGCCCGCTCGTCGGCGGTTCCATCGAAAGCTGGTTCCCTTATTTCCTCGCGCTGATCTTCCTTTGGTTCCGTCCACAAGGACTGTTCGGCGAAAAAATCATCGAACGCGTCTAGGAACGACTCAATGCTTTATCGCGAAACAGGCCAGTTCAAGACCAACTACAGCGCCGACCAGGCGGTCTTTCCGATCCGCCAGGATCTTGTCGGCATCTGGTTGATCCTTGCCTTCATGTTTTTGGTCGTGCCGTTCACGTTCAACGATTTCTGGCTCAACTCGATCATGATTCCGACCCTGATCTTTGCCCTGGCGGCAATCGGACTGAACATACTGACGGGCTATGCCGGTCAATTATCCCTCGGCACCGGCGGGTTCATGGGTTGTGGCGCTTATGCCTGCTTGAAACTGACGACCTTTTTCCCGGACCTCAACATCATCGTAGTGATTTTGATGTCCGGCTTTTTTGCCGCCGCTGTCGGTTTCATTTTCGGGCTGCCGTCACTGCGCATCAAGGGCTTTTATCTGGCAGTGGCAACCCTTGCCTCCCAGTTCTTCCTGGAATGGGCCTTCGGGCGTATCGCCTGGCTGTACAACTACGCCGATTCCGGCGCCATCGAGGTGCCGACCAGACGCATATTCGACATCGCCATCACCGGCCCGCATGCGACTTCCATAACCCGCTATCTTGTCGTCCTGTCGATTGTCGTCGTCTTGACCTGGGTCGCATCAAATCTGGTGCGCGGCCGCTTCGGGCGCTCCTGGATGGCGGTCCGCGATATGGACATTGCCGCCGAGCTGATCGGCATCCGCCTCTTGTCGACCAAGCTGACGGCGTTTTCGATTTCGTCTTATTACTGCGGTGTTGCCGGCGCGATGATGGTCTTCCTGTGGCTCGGTGCGGCTGAAGTGGAGAGCTTCGACATCAACCATTCATTCCTGGTGCTGTTCATGGTGATCATCGGCGGCCTCGGCTCGCTGCTCGGCGCCTTCCTGGGTGCGGCCTTCATCTGGAACCTGCCGATCCTGCTGCGCGGTGCCTTTGGCCAATCGATCGATGCCGCCACGGTCGAGCACATCTCCTTCATGGTGGTTGGCGGGCTGATCATCTTCTTCCTGATCGTCGAACCGCACGGATTTGCCCGCATGTGGCAGATCGCCAAAGAAAAACTGCGGCTGTGGCCGTTCCCCTATTAAGGCTGGAGAATTGTATATTTCGCCAATCGATACAACAATGCTACGATTTACCATCAACGGCGATGCCGTTTGTGTAAATGCGTCAGAAATGATGCGATCCGCCTCGCTCAAAACGCGAGGCAACTGAAAAGGGAGGAATACTTATGCGTTTAAAACAATTGGCTTTGGGCGTTGCAACCGCGGCGATGGTCGCCGGCGGCTTTGCAACCGTCAAGGCACAGGCAGAGGAATCGATCTACATTCCGCTGCTGACCTACCGGACCGGACCGTTTGCCGGCTCCGGCACTCCAATCGCGAACGGCATGCACGATTACCTGACCATGCTCAACGAGCGTGATGGCGGTATCGGTGGCGCCAAGCTGACGGTTGAAGAGTGCGAGACCGGCTACAATGCCCAAAAAGGTGTTGAGTGCTATGAAGGCACAAAGGGTAAGGGCGCTGTTGTCTACAATCCCTACTCCACCGGCATCACACTCCAGCTGATCCCCAAGGCCCCGGTCGACAAGATACCGATCCTGTCCATGGGCTATGGCCTGTCGGCAACGGCAGTAGGCGAGAAGTTCCCCTGGACCTTCAACGCCCCTGCAACCTACTGGAGCCAGATGTCGGCCATCATCAAGTACATTGATGCCAACGGCGGCGTGAAGGGCAAGAAGATCGGATTTACCTATCTTGACGTGGGTTACGGCCGTGAGCCAATTCCGCTGCTTGAAGAACTTTCCAGCGAGATGGGTTTTAGCGTTGTCAAGATCCCGGTCGGCGTGAAGGAAATGCAGAACCAGTCGTCGCACTGGCTGCAGGTCCGTAAAGAGCGTCCCGACTGGATGATCATGTGGGGCTGGGGTGCAATGAACCCGACCGCGATCAAGGAAGCTGCCAAGATCAAGTTCCCGATGGACAAGTTCATCGGCGTATGGTGGTCCGGCGGCAACGTTGATGTTGTTCCCGCAGGCGCTGGCGCAACCGGCTACAAGTCAGCCAATTTCCACGGTACCGGCACCGACTACCCGGCCATGCAGGACATCATCAAGCATGTAATCGAAAAGGGTAAGAGCCAGGCCAAGGCTGAGAACGTCGGTGACAACTTCTACAATCGCGGCGTCATGAACGCTGTCGTGGTCGCTGAAGCCATCGCCACCGCCCAAAAGATCACCGGCAAGAAGTCGATCAATGGCGAGGATATGCGCAAAGGCCTGGAAGCTCTCAACCTGACCGCAGACCGTTTGAAGGAACTCGGCCTGGAAGGCTTCACCAATCCGATCTCGGTGAGCTGTAAGGACCATGCCGGCGCGCATGCGATCTACATTCAGCAGTGGGACGGCAAGGCCTGGAAGTCGGCCTCCGACTGGATCGAACCAATGCGCGATCGCGTACGGCCGAAGCTTGAAATGGCTGCTGCCGAGTACGTCAAGGACAAGCCCGACTGGCAGACGCAGACCTGCAACTAGCCTTTCGGTCCTAACACCATCAACTGCCGGCCCTGAACATCCAGTTTGGAGGCCGGCAGTGATCTTGCCGATCAACAACCAGGTTTGAATATCGTGACAGCTGCTGCCGAGACTGAACAAGCACCACCGGTCCTCACCATCAACAATATCGAGGTCATCTATGACCACGTTATCCTGGTGCTCAAAGGTGTATCGCTCGATGTGCCGCAAGGCGGTATCGTTGCCCTGCTCGGCGCCAATGGTGCCGGCAAGACGACAACGCTCAAGGCGGTCTCGAACCTGCTGCGTGCCGAACGCGGCGACGTCACCAAGGGCACCATCGAGTTTGAAGGCAAGCGCATCGAAAAACTCTCGGCCAACGAACTGGTCAAGCGCGGCTGCATCCAGGTCATGGAAGGCCGCCACTGTTTTGAACATCTCACCGTTGAAGAGAACCTGTTGACCGGCGCCTTCACCCGCAAGGAGGGCGCAGCCGCCATCGCCCAGGATCTGGAGATGGTCTACAATTATTTCCCGCGCCTGCGCGAACGCAAATCATCGCTTGCCGGCTACACCTCAGGCGGTGAGCAACAGATGTGCGCCATCGGCCGCGCGCTGATGTCCAAACCAAAGATGATGCTGCTCGATGAGCCGTCCATGGGCCTTGCCCCGCAGCTGGTTGAAGAAATTTTCGAGATCGTCAAACAGCTCAACGAGAACGAGGGCGTCTCGATCCTGCTTGCAGAGCAGAACACCAACATCGCCCTCAAATACGCCAACTACGGCTACATCCTGGAAAACGGCCGCGTCGTCATGGACGGCGATGCCGCCGAATTGCGCGAGAACGAGGACGTCAAGGAATTCTACCTCGGCATCGCCGGCGATGACCGCCGCTCGTTCAAAAACGTAAAAGCCTACAAACGCCGCAAACGCTGGCTGGCGTAGTGCCCCGATTCGCGGGTGATGACACGTTGGGCTATGCCGCTGCCTCGAGAAACCGCACATTGCCGATTGACGCCTCCCGTGAGGCATCATCGTTTCGCCTCTCCCTGCCGAACAAAATGCTCCTGACCGCACATGACCGGCGTCGCGCAACGAGCGCAAAGGCCGGCGGAACGAAGTAGAACGACACCGCCGTCGACAGCAGCACGCCACCGGCGATTGCCATGGCGAAGGGGGGCCAGAAACCGCCGCCAGCCATGATCAATGGCAGGAAGCCACCGAATGTGGTGACGGTTGTCGAAACGATGTGGCGGCTCTGCGCCATGACCGTCTCGGCGATTGCCTGCGTTTCACCGGCTGCTGCGCGCTCATTCTGCTGCAGCGCAGTCAATATGATGATCGCCGCGTTGATAGAGACCCCGACCGAGCCGATTACCCCGATCACCGCCATGATGCCGAAGGGGTAATTGAACACCGCCAGCGCCAGCAGGCTCAAGCCCATCGACAGGAACGCGACCACGCCGGCAATCGCCGCCAACCGGAAGGAATTGAATGTCAGAACGATGGTTGCAACCGACAGCGCGACGATGATGCCGGCAACGGCAAGCAGATCGGCCAGAACCGTGTTGCGCGCATCAGCGTCACCGCCGACCTCGAACCGGTAGCCGGGCGGCAATGTCAGGCCACTCTCGGCGATCCTGGCCTGGACCTTCTTCAAGGCCTCTTCGGGCATCACCGTGCGGTGCACGTAGCCCTGGATCGTGTTCACCCGTTCGCCGTTGCGGCGGAAGATCGGGCTCTCCGAGGGCACCAGCCGAACGTCGCCCAATGCCATCAGCGGTATACCGGGATATGCGCCATGTGCTGCCTGTGCCGGCGCATCTGGACCGACAACATCGGTCCGCCGCAACGCATCGATGGTACCGCGCGCATCGGCGCCAACCCGCACCCGCACCGGCAGTTCTTCGCTCGATTCGATCAGCGAGCCGCCAATGCTGCCCTCAAGCGTTGCATCCAACTGCCGGGCGATCGATCCGAGCTCAAGGCCGGCAAGCCGCGCCTTTTCCTCATCAAGATCCAGCACAACCTTCGGCTCACCGCCGCTCAGCTGCGTGCGGGCCTGCAGGACATCGGGCACCGACACCATGATTGCACGGACCTTGTCACCGATCTCCTTGAGCTTTTCAATTTCCGGGCCGACCACGCGCACCTCGACAGGCGCACTGACCGGCGGTCCCTGGACCAGCCCGCGCACGGTCACACGTGCCTGCGGCAGGGCGTTGTCGAGTTCGCGCTGTAGATCCGGCAGCAGCTGTTCGGTGGCATCCGGCGAGGCTGTCGTGATTAGCGCTTCGGCAAAACTCGATTCGGCATCCTGATCGGCAATCATGTTGTAGTAGAACGCCGGCGCGCTCTCGCCGATCACCCAGTGTACATTGCGGATATCGGCATGGGCTCTCAGCAATTTTTCGGCCTCGCGGGCCGACCTATCGGTTTCGGCGATTGCCGTACCGCTCGGAAACTTCACCTGGACATAGAACTGATCCCTGTCGACCCCCGGGAAGAACTGTGCCTTCAGCGTCGGAAATGCACCAAATCCGATCACCGGCAAGATCAATGCGCCGAGGATTGCCAGCTTGGGAAAACTGAGCGCCAGGTTGAGGGACTTGCCGAACACCAGGCCGAGCCTGCGCGGGCGAATGCCGTTTGCCAGCACGCCCTGAGCGCTGCCGTCGGGCCGTTTCAGCAGCCAGCCTGACAATGCAGGCGTCACCGTCATGGCCAGGGCAAAGGATGAGAACAGCATGATGATGACCGAGATCGCAATGGCGCCGATAAAATCGCCAGGTGGTCCGGGCAGGACAGCCATTGGTGCAAATGCAAGGGCCGTGGTGACGGTCGACGCCAGCAGCGGTACCGCAAGCCGGCGAACAGCTGCCTGGACCGCAGCCTGGCGTTCGTCACCGTGTTCCAGTTTCTTGCGGATCTCGTCGGTCATGACGATGCCTGCATCGACCAGCAGGCCAAGCGCCACAATAAGACCGGTAATCGACATCTGGTGGATCGGAATTCCGATGAACTGGAGACCGGCAAGCGACATCAGGCTCGCTGTCGGCAGGATCACTGCAACGATCAGCGCCGCGCGCCAACCGAGTGTCACCAGGAGCACCGTCACCACCAGTCCGACGCCTATCAGCATGTTGTTCATGACACCGCTGAGACGGTCCGCGGTGTATTCGCTCTGATCGAACAGCAGCCGGTGTTCGAGGCCGCCGGGCAGCTCTGTCTTGAAGCCTTCAATCGTCGATTTCACCTCGGCCATCCATTTATCAACCTGGACGGCGTCTTCGATCTTGGCCGCCAACAGTACCGCCGGCGTTCCGTCTGCATAGGCAAGACTGGCCGCCGGGCTGCGCACCTTTCGGGCGACATCCGCGACATCGGACACGCGCGCGATGCGGCCGTCAGTACCATCGACCACCGGCACGTTGCGGATGCGCTGGAGCGACTTGATCTCACCGCTAACCTCAATGAGCAGATCGCTTGACCGGCCGCGGATTTGTCCCGACCGGACCTTTGTGTCAGCCTGTGCAATCGCTGCCGAAACCTGAGCTGCGGTCAGGCCAAGGGAGGTGATTTTCTTCGGATCGATGGAAACCAGGATCTCCTCGTGTCGGTCACCGTACATCTCGACCAGCTTGGTGCCGGCAAGGCCGCGCAACCGGTCCTGCAGTATCTCTGCATACCGCCGCACGATCGCCGGATTGGCATCAATGCCCGGTTTGGCATATATGGCGCTGATCGACGAGAAGGCACCAACTCTGTCATTGTCAAACTGCGGCTCGGGCACCCCCGCCGGAAAATTGCCGCGTGCATCCGTCAGCGCGTCACGCACCTCAGACCAGATCTGCTCGATCTGGCCAGCCGGCAGATTCCATTCAAGCTCCACCTGAACGATCGAGATGCTCGTCCGCGATTTGGATTCGACTTTTCGGATCTCGGGTATCTTTTTCAGTTCATCCTCGATCTTTTCAGTGACCAGCGATTCGACCCGCGCGGGGTCTGCGCCCGGATAGGGTGTCACGACGGTTGCGAACAGGTTGGAGATGGTTGGGTCTTCCTGCCGGCCGACCGACAGGAATGCCGACAGGCCGGCAGCGACGATCATCAGGATCGCAACGGCAAACACCCGTTTGTTACGGTAGAACAGCGTGTCCATGACGTTTACTCCGTATCGGCCAGGGCCACGCGCTGGCCGGGGATGACGCGGTTGGTGCCGTTGGTGACGATCTGCGCACCGCTACCAATCGTGCCGCGCACATAGGCCCGATCATCATCAACATGCAGAACCTCGACGGCCTCTCGGACCACAGAGCTCTCACCATCACGCTGGACCACGGTCAACACCGACCACAGACCCTTGCGGCCTTCGCTCAAGGCGCTGATCGGCAACCAGACACCCTTGGCAGTCACCGGGCGCTCAAGCATCAATTCAACGATCTCGCCGAACGGTACCTCTTCACCGCCAATTGCTTCGAGCAATACAGTTGCAGTGCGGGTGCCGGTTTGCAGATCGGGCCGTTTGGAGACAAGGCGGCCATCGAATTCCTGGCCAGTGGCACTCAAACGGTAGGTTTCGCCTGTCGTCAATGCACGCGCTGCTTCCACCGAAACACCTATCCGCACCTGACGATTACCGGTCTCGAGCAGGTCAACGACCGGCGTGCCAGAACTGACCACAGCACCTTCATCAATGGAGCGTGCTGCGATCTGGCCGGCAAAAGGTGCCTTCAGAACAGACTTGCCGATGTCGACATCAATCGACGCGATGGATGCATCCATACGGCTGATCGCGGCAGCAATTTCCTGGTAACTGAAGCGTGCCTCATCGTAGTTCTGCGCCGAGCGCCAGCCCTTGGTATTGAGTTCCTTCTGGCGCTTCAAAGTAGCCTCGGCAAGTGCCAGCCGCGCTGTCAATTCCTTTCGTTGCGCCACCAGCATGTCGCGCTCAGCGGACAGTTTCGAGGTATCCAGCCGCGCTACAATGGCACCCTTTGCAATCGCATCACCCTCGTCATACAGCACCCGTGACACCAGACCGGCGCGTTCAAACGCAAGCTGCGTTTGGCGCACAGGCTCCAGACGGCCGGCAAAACGTTCAACGATCGTGTAACCGCGCGACAGGCTGATGGTCTGGGCTGCGACGGTGACCGGCGGATTGGCTGCCGGCTGCACTTCTGCATTGGCGCGCATATGCAACATCGCAACACCGCCTGCCATCAAGCCCAAAAAGCCCAGTGCTGTCGTCGATTGCAGGAGTATACGCCAAATGGCCGATTTTCGTGATATTGACTGTGATGTCGAAGGTGCTGTGGGCATGGGACTCGCTCCGCAATCGGCTCTTGAAATTAATGTTACTGGCGCTAACATATGTTAATGACGCTAACTTTACAAGTGAAAGTTAGTTAGGCTAACATTTTTGTGAAATGCGACGGATTCGAGTGGACGGATGACAGTGAACACAAATGCCGGCAGCGCCAAATCCACTGCAAAGGCAAAATACCACCATGGTGGCCTGCGCGAGGCCCTGATCGATGCTGCCTACCAGTTCGTCCTGGAAAGCGGCGGCGAAAATTTTTCGTTAGCAGATGCCTGCCGCTGTGCCGGTGTCTCGACCGCGGCACCTTATCGCCATTTCAAGGACCGCGACGAAATCCTTGCCGAGGTCTGTTCGCGCGGTTTTGAGGAAATGACCGCCATGGCTCAGGAAGCGGTCAGGACAAAGGGCGAAGGCACGCTCGAAGGCATCATTGCAATGGGCCAGACATACGTTGCCTTTGCGGTTGAGAACCAGGGCCTGTTCCGGCTGATGTTCGGCCAGAACCAGTCAGTCAGCGATGTCGAGCGGGTCGTCGAAAAGGGCAACGACTGTTTCGGCTACCTGATCGAGCAGATCACCATCTATTGCCAGGCCAATGGCCTCGACAGCAATGCAGACGATGATGCGGTGAAACTATGGACTTTCGTGCACGGCACCGCTTCACTCCTCATGGATGGCAAATACGACAAGGTCACACCCGGTCTGGACGTCGAACAGTTGATCGCCTCGGCGACGCCTCAGCTGTTGAACCAGTCGGACTAGAATCTGTTGAGGATCAAGGTTGTGGCGCTGGCGCGGCCTGAATCCCCACACACCCTAGCTCAAGCCGCAGCATCCGAGGCAGTCGAGCCGATCAGCCGCTTGGACGGAAGTGTCAGTTTGGCAACTGTCCCCAGGCCTGGCTCGCTAACCAGCGTGACATCACCATCGTGCAGCCGGGCGAGTTGACGCGAGATCGACAAACCCAGGCCCACGCCATCATATTGCCGGGTCCTGGTCTCTTCAGCCTGGACGAACGGCTCGAATATCGCCCGGATCTTCGATGCCTGGATGCCGATGCCAGTATCAGTCACGGTAAACTCCGGCCCGCCCCCGGCGCTTTTGCCAACCGAGATTTCGACCTGGCCGCTCCCGGGCGTGAACTTTATTGCATTGGAAATGAGATTGACCAGGATCTGCTTCAGGCGCGTCAGGTCACCTCGCACCACCATGCCGCGGGTCTCATAGTTCTCGGACAGATCCACATGGGCATCGCGCGCTTGCAGCTGGCACATTTTGACGATGATCCCAACCAGTTCATCGACATCGACCTCCTGCTCCACCAGTTTCATGTTGCCCCGCTCGATCCGGGTAATATCCAAAATGTCATTGATTAGCCGGTTGAGGTGGCGTGATTGCTCAAGAATATTCCGCAGATATTCGGCCTGCTCTTCTTCCTCGAGCGGCTCAAGCCTTGCTGACGCCGCCAGCTCGGCATAACCCAAAATCGAATTGAGTGGCGTGCGCAATTCGTGACTGATCACAGCAAGGAACTGGGACTTTGCCGCATTGGCCCGCTCGGCCGCCTGTTTGGCCGCGAGCATGTCATCAGCAGCCCGCCGCGTCTCGCTGATGTCGACCGCCACACCGCGGTAACCCTCGAGCTTCCGCTGGTTGTCCACAATGGGCTCGGCGTTGATCTGCCACCAGGAGATAACACCCTTGTTGACCAGTGGGACGTCAACCGACTCGATCACCTGTCGGTTGGCCATACGGGCCTCGATCTCAGCCCAGCCTTTAGCCGACTGGCCGTTACACACCGCATCCAGCAACGGCTTGCCCAGCACATCATCCAACGGTCTGCCGATCAACTCGCCCAAACGTTCAGAAGCATATTGCAGGCACCCGTTTGCATCGGTTTCCCATAGCCAGTCCTTGGTCCCCGATTCGAAATCGCGCAGCAGAAGCTTGATGATCTCGTTTTGCTGTTCCAGCGCTTTCTGTGCGCCTGCCCGCTTGAGGGTCACATAGTGGGTCTTCAGGATCATGGCTCCCAGTGCAAATCCGTAAATCGTGCCCAGTAATGCTGCTGCAAATCCGCTACGGCCGCCTACCGCAAAGGCGGCGCCGGCCAGGGCGCTGGTCACGATGGATGCAAAGATCAGTGCGGCCGATGGCATGCGCGACAGGTTAAACGCCCCCAGACCGCAGGCTCCCATCACCACGCCCATGATGATGAAACTGACCTCGGCCGGCGCTGTGGCGAACGTCGCCGCCGGCAAGGCACCCCATAGCGCGCCCAGAATTGCGGCATGCAGCTCCGCTTTGCGGGTCCCTTCCGGTCCGACTTTTTTGCGAACTTTAGCCGGGTCTGAGTGTTTTCTGGACTTCAGCCAGCCCCTGATCAACATCAGCCCGGAGACGCACGACATGACCACGGCCCACAACACGACTACCTGGAAAACCGGGCTCGACCACGCCACCCAGGTAATCAGACCGGCCGCCAGGATATTGGCCAGCATCATGTGCGGTGTCGTGCGTTTGACGATCACCAGCTGGCGCGCCCGGTACTCGTCCGGATCAATGCCCTGCTGTTTCGACAGGTTGACCAGATTGGAGAACGCCAGGTCACGCGTCGTATTCTGGCTGTCAGCAGGGTTCAACATCGCCTATGCAGTTGCCTCGGGCGTGTAATGGCTTAAGATATATGGATATTTTGACGCCCCATGGCGTGAAAATAACAGCGAATTCTTCGCCGTTGATTAACGTAGCGGCGCTTTGGTGGTGACAATGACCGACTTTTACGATGATCTGGAGCGCCGTGATCCGGCTGACCGGGAGGCTGCATTATTCGCCAAACTGCGCGAATTTCTACCCCGGGTCCTGGCCGGTGCGCCGGGCTGGGCCCGCCTGTTGAAAGACCTTGATCCGGGTACCCTGAAAACACCCGACGACCTTGCCGGCCTGCCGGTTCTGCGCAAGTCTGAGTTAAAGGATCTGCAGGAAAAGAACCCGCCCTTTGCCGGCTTTACAATGGGTGATACTGCCGATTTCGGGCGGATTTTCATGTCTCCAGGCCCGATTTTTGAGCCAATGGGCACCGAACCCGACCCCTGGCGGGCCGCCAGAGCGCTCTATGCAGCCGGTTTCCGTGACGGCACTTTGGTCCACAATGCCTTTGCCTACCACCTCACGCCAGGGGGGTTCCTGGTTGACGCCGGCCTGCGCGCAGTCGGCTGCACGGTCATCCCGGCCGGCATCGGCAACACCGAAATGCAGATCGATGTCATTGCCCAGTTGAAGCCTGAAGGCTATGCCGGCACACCGGATTATCTGAAGGTGCTCCTCGACAAGGCTGCAGAGCTCGGCAAGGAGACTTCCTCGATCAAACGCGGCCTGGTTTCGGGCGGCGCCCTGTTCCCGTCGCTGCGCGCCGAATATGCCGAGCGCGGCATATCGGTCCTGCAGTGTTACGCCACTGCCGATGTCGGTCTCATCGCCTATGAGAGCGAAGCGGCCGAAGGCATGATCGCCGATGAGGACATCATCCTGGAGATCGTCCGCCCCGGCACCGGCGAGCCGGTCGCACCCGGCGAGGTCGGCGAGGTTGTCGTCACAACCTTCAATCCGGTCTACCCGATGATCCGCTTTGGCACCGGTGACCTGTCGGCGATTATGGAGGGCCCCTCTCCGTGCGGGCGCACCAACACCCGCATCAAGGGCTGGATGGGCCGCGCCGACCAGACCACCAAGGTCAAGGGCATGTTCGTCCACCCCTCGCAGATTGCCGATGTCGGCCGCCGGCATGGTGAGCTTGGCCGCCTGCGCCTCGTCGTCGCCCGGGACGGTGAGCAGGACGCCATGATGCTGCAGGCCGAATGCGCCAGCCCGTCAGCAGATCTGGCGGACGCCGTTGCAGCCTCGCTGCAGGCCGTGTGCAAGGTGCGCGGTTCTGTTGACCTGGTCGCGCCCGGCAGCCTGGCCAACGACGGCAAGGTCATCGACGACCAGCGCAGTTACGAATAGAGCAACACTCTCCCTTGTCCACATCTGGCGGCAAACCGACAGCCGGCCCGCGCCGTATGTGCTACCAGACACACCCTGACTCACAAAAGATCACCGGTTCGAAATGTCCAAACGCCCCGCCTACCAGCTTCCTGCCGACCACAAGCAGATCCCGGTCAGCAAAGTCGGTATCCTTTTGATCAATCTCGGCACACCGGAGGCCACCAGCTATTGGCCGATGCGCCGTTATCTCAAGGAATTCCTGTCCGATGCCCGCGTCATCGAAACCAACCGCGCCCTGTGGTGGGTCATCCTCAACGGCATCATTCTGACCACCCGTCCGAAGAAATCCGGCCATGCCTATGACCAGATCTGGAACCGCGAGCTTGATGAATCACCGCTCAAGACCATCACCCGCGGCCAGTCGCAAAAGCTGGCTGAAAGCTTCGCCGGCAACCCCGACATCATGGTCGACTGGGCGATGCGCTACGGCCACCCTTCAACGCCTGACGTTATCGGACGCATGAAGGATGCCGGCTGCGACCGCATCCTCTTATGCCCGCTCTACCCGCAATACGCCGCCGCTACGACAGCGACTGCCATGGACAAGGCCTTCGATGCCCTGAAAACCATGCGCTGGCAACCGGCGATCCGCTCCCTGCCGCCCTATTACGACCACCCGGCCTACATCAAAGCGCTCAGCCAAAGCCTGAAGGCCCATTTGAAAACACTGGATTGGCAGCCCGACAGGATCG